>CECA01003622.1_pt1 | contig 77351 bp, 82 predicted proteins | sample 557351 | NCBI WGS metagenome assembly CECA01 (sample SAMEA3182051, study PRJEB8094) | gut metagenome | biome: human; feature: gut; material: Stool; isolation source: human stools | place: Canada | collected 2012-03-07 | reverse complement strand
GCACCAAGAAAAACCAGTACACGTTGTGTACTGGTTTTTCTTTTTGTCTGTACGATGGAAGGGGCTCGAACAAGGCGGCGGCGCACAGCGCCGTAAGCAATCAGCCCAGTGCAACAACGACGACCGCAGCCTGCGGCTGAAACAGGGAGGAATTGTTGGGGCCGCGTTCTGATTTTTCAAAGCCCTGCCAAGGGGCTGCGGAAAAATCAGCTAACGCAACCCGTTGCTGTTGCTTAGCCTGCGGGTCCCAATGGTTAGGAATGTCTACCGTGGAAGCTGTGGATCGAAAGATTTCATGGCTTTTTTGTTTTGTAAGCCATGGGTGCACGGTTTCTGCACGGTTTTTGCACGGTCGGTGTTATCCATGTCCGATGATGTAGGGCGCTGCATTGCATTGCAATCAGTGCCCTTTTTTGCATCAGGTGAGCAGGGCCAAGCGGAGCTTTGCCTTCATTTCCGGGTCGGCATCCTTCAGCAACTCCAAAAGAGCCGTCATGGAGATGGTGGGTTCGCCACCGACCCGCTGCGGGCCGGGTTTGCGGTCTGCGGCGGACACAGCTCCTGCATCACGGTCTCCAATCTGGGGCAGGTCTCCTTCCCGGATGCGGTCCGGCGGGAGCTCGTGCGGCTGGATTTTCTGCTGACGCCCCGGGCGCACTCCCCCTACAACTGCGGCATCGCATCGGTGGGCGATACCCTGAGCCTGACCATCACCCGGCGGGGAAAGGAAGCCGGGGTGGAGAAACGATTCGTGACCGGTCTGGTGCGGCGGGGCATCGTCCCGGCGGTCGTGAAAGACGAAACCCTTACAGCCGGCCTTCTTCCAGCATCCGGCGCACCTCGTGCAGGCTGGCGCACTCGGCGGTGTACAGGCGGCGCATCTCGTCGTCCGGCTGGGCAAGGTCTGGCACCATCACGGTCACAAAACCGCCGGCGGCACCTGCGCGCACGCCGTTGTAGCTGTCCTCCAGCACCAGGGTGTGTTCCGGTGCGGTGCCCAGCATCTCGGCGGCCCGGTAGAAGATCTCCGGGTCCGGCTTGGAGCTGACGAACTGCTCCCCGCTGATGACGGCCTTGAAGTAGTGGGTCAGGCCCCAGCCGTCCAGATGATGCCGGATGGAGGCCATGCGGCTGGAAGAGGCCACCACCATGGGGATGTGCCGCTGCTCCAGCCAGGCCAGGATCTCGTCCAGGCCGGGCTTTTTGGGCGGCGGTGCCTGGAATGCGATGACACCCTGCTCATGCAGGGCCTCGATGATGCGGTCGGGGTCGCAGTCCGGCCCATAGAACCGGCGCAGCACCGCCCGCATGGAGTCGCCTGCGGTGCCGCGGGCGGCTTCGTCCAGCCCCTCCTTATAAGAAAGGCCCAGCCCGGCCAGTGCGGGTTCCCACAGGGTGGCCCAGATGCGCTCGGTGTCGAACATCAGGCCATCCATATCAAAAATGACGCCCTGGATCATAAAACAAAACTCCTTTCCGGGTCAAAAACACGGTTTGTGCCCCTATTGTATCATTTTTTTAGCAGTTTGCACACATATCTGCTCATAATTTGGCGCAACTTACCCGGCCCAAAGATGAAAGATTTTGCGATTCCTTGCAAAAGCTGGTCATCCTATTATAATAGAAAACAACATTCGGCGTTTCGGGCGCAGGAACTGTGCGGCGCCCGTGATCAGGAAAGAGGGAAATTTATCATGTTGGATATCAAGATCACCCGTACCACTTCTCCCAAGGAGAAGCCGGACGAGAACAACCTGGGCTTTGGCAAGAAGTTCACCGACCATATGTTCGTGATGGACTACACCGAGGGCGAGGGCTGGCACGATGCCCGCATCGTCCCCTACGGCCCCTTTGAGCTGGACCCGGCTACCGTCGTGTTCCACTATGCTCAGGAGATCTTCGAGGGCATGAAGGCTTACCGGACTGCGGATGACACCGTCCAGCTGTTCCGCCCGGACTGCAACGCAAAGCGTTTCCAGGATTCTGCCGACCGTCTGTGCATCCCCAAGATCCCCGTGGAAGATTACATCCAGGCTGTGGAGACTCTGGTGGATGTGGACCGTGACTGGGTGCCCCACTCTGACGGCGCTTCCCTGTACATCCGCCCCTTTATCTTTGCCAATGACGTGGGCCTGGGCGTGCACGCTTCCAAGCACTATATCTTCTGCATCATCGCGGCTCCGTCGGGCGCTTACTACGCCGAGGGCATCAACCCCGTGCGCATCTATGTGGAAGACGAGTACATCCGTGCCGCTCCCGGCCTGACCGGCTTCACCAAGTGCGGCGGCAACTACGCTGCTTCCATCAAGGCCGGTGAGCTGGCCGAGGAGCAGGGCTACGCACAGGTGCTGTGGCTGGACGGCGTCGAGAAGAAGTACGTCGAGGAAGTCGGCAGCATGAACATCATGTTCAAGATCGACGGCAAGGTCTACACTGCCGCCACCGTGGGCACCGTTCTGCCCGGCGTCACCCGCCGCAGCTGCATCGAGCTGCTGAAGGACTGGGGCTATGAGGTCGTTGAGGGCAAGATCGCCATCGCCGACATCATGGCCGCTGCCCGCGAAGGCAAGCTGGAGGAGGTGTTCGGCACCGGCACCGCTGCTGTTGTGTCCCCCGTCAAGGAGCTGGTCTGGAAGGGCGAGCACGCTTACATCGGCGACGGCAAGATCGGCCCTGTCACCCAGAAGCTGTACGACACCATGACCGGGATGCAGTGGGGCAAGCTGCCGGATACCAAGGGTTGGATCGTTCCGGTCGAGAAGAAGTATTGATATCCTCAATTCTCCATTCAGAATTTAGCAAGCGCCGCCAGGCATCCGCTCGGCGGCGTTTGCTGTATCATGGCGGCAGCCCTTCCGTCAAATTTCCGAAATTTTCCGGCGCAATTGCTTTCTTTCCTGCACAGTGTTAAACTGATTCCAGACAAAGGGCAGCCCTGCATAGCGGCGGGGGGCCTGTGCAGGAAAGATTGAGAGGGAAAAGCACCATGATCAAAAAATGGAGCGTGAGCTACCCGGCCGTCAACGGTACCGAGCAGCGCAGAGCGTACGTTTATCTGCCCACCATGTACGAGGCCGAGCCGGACCGCCGGTTCCCGGTGCTGTACATGTTCGACGGCCAGAACGTGTTTTTTGACGAAGATGCCACCTACGGCAAAAGCTGGGGCGTGGCCGACTATCTGGACTACACCGACACGCCGCTGATCGTGGCGGCGGTGGAGTGTAACGCAGGCCCCAACAATGAGCGTCTGGTGGAGTATTCGCCCTATCGCTTCGACGACCCCACCTACGGCCACTTCGACGGCAAGGGTCAGGCCACCATGAGCTGGTACATCCACCGGTTCAAACCCTTCATCGACCGCAGCTTCCGCACCCTGCCCGACCGGGAGCACACCTTCATCGGCGGCAGCAGCATGGGCGGCCTGATGAGCCTGTACGCCCTGCTGCAGTACAACGACACCTTCAGCCGGGCGGCGGCCCTGTCGCCCTCCATCTGGGTGGCCCCGGATAAGCTGGCGGGCCTTGTGGGCCGGGCAAAGCTGGAGCCGGGCACCGTGCTGTACATGGATTACGGCTCCCGCGAGATGGGCAACCACGACGGCATGCGCTGCGGCTTTGCGGAGATGTGCAGCAAGGTGCTCACCCGCGGCATCCACCTCACCAGCCGCATCGTGCCCGGCGGCACCCACAGCGAAGCCAGCTGGGAAAAGCAGCTGCCCTTCGTGTTCCATACACTGATGTACGAGCTGGAGGAAGCGTAAAAGCCTTCCCCCAAGGGGGAAGCCTGAATCAAGAAGGAGGAACCACTATGGAAATGCAGTATTTCAAGGATTACAGCCCCGCCCTTGGCCGGGATATGGAGTGCAAGATCTACGGCCATGCAGGCCGCCCCATGCTGTACATCCCCTGTCAGGACGGCCGGTTCTTTGACTTTGAGGATTTCCACATGGCCGACACTCTGGCCCCGTGGATCGAGTCCGGCCAGATCATGGTGCTTTCCATCGACACGCTGGACAAGGAGACCTGGTCCGACACCAACGGCGACCCCTACTGGCGCATCCGCCGCTATGAGCAGTGGCTGCACTACATCGTGGACGAGGCCGTGCCCAAGATCCGCTGCCTGTCCCAGGAGCGCAACGGCTGGGACGACCTGCCCGGCGTCATCGCCTTTGGCTGCAGTCTGGGTGCCACCCACGCAGTCAACCTGTACCTGCGTCGGCCGGACATCTTCTGCGGCTGTCTGGCGCTCAGCGGCATCTACACCGCCCACTATGGCTTCGGCGACTACATGGACGAGCTGGTGTACCAGAACTCTCCCGTGGACTATATGCGGAACTTCCCCACCGACCACCCCTATATGGAGCTGTACCGGAACCAGAAGGCGGTCATCTGCTGCGGTCAGGGCGCCTGGGAGCAGCCGGACACCACCTGGTACCTCAAGCGCATCTTCGAGGCCAAGGGCATCCCCATCTGGGTGGACCTGTGGGGCCACGACGTCAAGCACGACTGGGACTGGTGGTATAAACAGGTCGTGTATTACATGCCGTATGTTTTAGGTGAGTAAAATGGCTCGCCCTCTCAGTCACCTTCGGTGACAGCTCCCCCAAAGGGGGAGCCTTTGGCAGAACCAAAAGGCCTTGCCGTACTGCCAAGGCCTCTCCCTTTGGGAGAGGTGGACGCGAGCCTTGCGAGCGGACGGAGAGGGCGAGGCCGCTTTTATAGAGGAAAGAAGAATCGGAATACCATGAAGAATTTTATTTTTATCTCGCCGAACTTCCCCACCAACTACTGGCAGTTCTGCCGGGAGCTGAAGAACGATGGCATGAACGTGCTGGGCATCGGCGACCAGCCCTATGATGAGCTGAAGCCGGAGCTGAAGGACAGCCTGAACGAATACTACAAGGTGGGCAGCCTGGAAAACTACGACGAGGTCTACCGCGCCGTGGCCTTCCTCACCTTCAAGCATGGCCGCATCGACTGGCTGGAGTCCAACAATGAATACTGGCTGGAGCGGGACGCTGCCCTGCGCACCGATTTCCACATCACTTCCGGCTTCCAGACCTCAGATATGCCCCGCATCAAGTACAAGAGCAAGATGAAGGAGTGTTACCAGAAGGCTGGCATCGCCACCGCCCGCTATCACATGGTGGACGATCTGGCAGGCTGCAAGAAGTTCGTGGAGGAAGTGGGCTACCCGGTGGTGGTCAAGCCGGACAACGGTGTGGGCGCTTCCGATACCCACAAGCTGGCCAGCGACGCCGAGCTGGAAGCCTTTCTAGCCTACAGGGCCAAGGAGCACCCGGATGTGGAATACATCATGGAAGAGTTCGTCCGGGCCGAGGTGAACAGCTACGACGCCATCATCGACGGCAGCGGCAACCCCATCTTTGAGGCGGGCAACGTCAGCCCCATGTCCATTATGGACATCGTGAACAACGACGACAACTCCATCTACTACATCATCAAGGATCTGCCCGAGGACACCCGCGCCGCCGGCCGTGCCGCCGTCAAGAGCTTTGGGGTGAAGAGCCGCTTTGTCCACTTTGAGTTCTTCCGCATGACCGAGGATCAGGCCAGCATGGGCAAAAAGGGCCAGATCGTGGCACTGGAAGTCAACATGCGCCCCTGCGGCGGCTTTACCCCGGATATGATCAACTTTGCCCGCTCCACCAACGTGTACAAGATCTGGGCCGATATGATCGCCTTTGGCGGCACCGATCTGCCGGTGGGCGAGCACTTCTACTGTGCCTTTGCCGGCCGCCGCGACGGCAAACACTTTGTGTACAGCCACGAGCAGATCATGCAGAAGTATCAGGACAACATGCGTATGGTGGACCGCATCCCCGACGCACTGTCCGGTGCCATGGGCAACCAGATGTATGTGGCGAACTTCTCCACCCGCGAGGGTATGGAGCAGTTCTACTCGGACGTGCTGGCCGTGACCGACGACACCAACGCCGCCGCACAGGCCGAGCTGGCACAGGTGCTGGCTCTGGGGGAGCCCGACGTCGCCCCGGCTGCTCCTGCCGCAAAGCCCACCGCCGCCAAGCCCGCCCGCAAGGCACGCAAGTAATTCCCGCATAAACGACAAAAAGCAGCCCGCCTCCGGAGTTTCCCCGGAGACGGGTTGCTTTTTGTCAGAGACTATGGTATTTTAAGGTTGCCCGTTGGGATAACGCGACGGGCAGAGCACTGCATTGCAACGGCAGGCGGTTGGCGCACACTTCCGAAAGGAGGTGAGAGCTATGCCGATTACTTTGACCTTCCATTTGTTTGGATTTACATTTACGATCAGAGTAAAACGCTGAAACCGCCACCGGCCAGGGTGACGGTTTCATTTGAAATCTAAACCACGGAGCCAACCGCTTGTCTGCGGTGCTCTTCTATAGATATTATAGCAACCTTTCGCAGGGGTGTCAAGCCTGCGGGAGGTTGCTTTTTTTCGTGTTACCGTTTTGTTGTCCCCTGCGCCAAAGTGTGGTATACTGGACCGGAAAAAACAAAAAATGAGGTATCATCTATGAAAATTCCTGCAAACGGCTTTACCCATGCCGGCAAGTTCCACGCCGACGATGTGTTTGCCACAGCGCTGCTGCAGATCCTGCGGCCGGACATCAGGATCACCCGCGGCTTCACCGTGCCCGATGACTTTGACGGCATCGTGTACGACATCGGCTTTGGCATGTTCGACCACCATCAGGAGCCGCGGGAGTACCGCGCCAACGGCGTGCCCTACGCGGCCTTTGGCCTGCTGTGGCGGGTGCTGGGCCCCGGCCTTGTGGGTGAGCGGCAGGCCCGGCTCATCGACGAGAACTTCATCCAGCCGCTGGATCTGAACGACAACACCGGCGAGCAGAACAGCCTGTGTGACGCCATCGGCTTCTTCAACCCCGTGTGGGACTCCAAGGAGGATCAGGACGCCTGCTTTTTCCAGGCTGTGGCGGTGGCAAAGCAGATCCTGGAGCACCAGATCGACGCCGCCAACGCCGTGAACCGTGCCGACGAAAAGGTGCAGCAGGCCTACCGGAACTCCCGCGACGGCATCGTGGTGCTGCCCTGCTATCTGCCGTGGAAAAACGGCCTGTACAAGACCGACGCCCTGTTTGTGGTGTACCCCAGCCAGCGCGGCGGGTGGAGCGCCCAGTGCGTGACCGACCACAAGACCAAGCGCTCCAAGCTGCCCTTCCCCCAGAGCTGGGCCGGTCAGCCGCAGGAGGTCATCGAGCAGAAGAGCGGCATCCCCGGCATCAGCTTCTGCCATGCAAGCCGCTTCCTCATCACGGCCAAGGACAAGGATACCGCCATTGCCGCCTGCCGTCAGGTGCTGCGCAACAATGGCCGCATCTGACCGCACGGCGCGGCCCAAGGCCGCCTTTGTGTATATGGTGCGCTGTACCGGCGGCCAGCTGTACACCGGCTGGACCAACGACCCCGCCGCCCGCCTGCGGGCCCACCGCAGCGGCAGGGGCGCGCGCTACACCCGCGCCCACGGGGCCGAGGGCTTTGCCTATCTGGAACGCTGCGCCGACCGCTGTGCCGCCCTGCGCCGGGAAGCCGCCCTCAAAAAGCTGCCCAAGGCGCAAAAGGAGCTTTTGTGCACGGCGTGGCAGGCCGCAGGACGCCCCTTTGCGGAGCACGGCGCGGGCAGTGCCGGTTAAATCCCGTCCAAAATTGTAAATTCTGGATGCAATATTGCCTTTTGGCTTGATTTGTGTTGCAATTTTGTTAGAATTGTGATAGACATAAAGTGTGAATGTGTCTGTTTTCAGGGGCGGCAGGCAAAGCCTGACACCCTGCAACAATTAAAGGAGGATGGAACGTGAGAAAAATCAACAAACTGGGCAGACGTGCGGCCGCTCTGGTGCTGGCCGTTGGCCTTACCCTGTCCACGGCGGCTCCCGTGCTGGCGGCGGACGCCGACGAGGTGCAGACCCCTGCAGCCCAGACCGAGCAGCAGGAAACCGACACGGAGGCTGACGAAGCCGATGTCGATACCGAGCCTGACGAAGCTGCTCTGCCGGAACTGTCTGAGGACCGGGAAGTGGCAGAGGAGGACGAGGCCGTTGCCCTGCCGGAACTGGATGAGGAGTGGGCTGTAGAGGAAGCCGCTGTTCGGGCAAAGACCCATACCGGTAACTGCTCGTTTGACGGCAAGGTGCTGTCCTACACCGCTCCTACCTGTACGCAGGATGGTTCCAAAACCGTTCAGTGTAGCAAAAAGGGTAAATACACAAAGCTACAGTGCACCGAGACAAAGACCTCTCCCATCTCTGCCCTGGGCCATGATTTTAAGGGTGCAGAGTGGGTGACTGAAGATCCTACCTGCACCACCCCCGGCCAGCGGTATCAGGTCTGCAAACGGGATGGCTGCAACCAGAAGAACTTTGACGAGGCTTATGCAGCAGAGCACCCTGCCCTGGACCACGATTTTGAGGGTGCAGAGTGGGTCATTGAGGCCCCCACCTGCACCACCCCCGGCCAGCGGTATCAGGTGTGCAAGCGGGATGGCTGCAACCAGAAGAACATTGACGAGGCTTATGCAGAAGCCCACCCTGCCCTGGGCCATGTCTGGGGCAAGTATGTAGACGACGACAAGCCCGGCTGCCAGCAGCAGACCGAGACGGCCCACTGCACCCGGGAGGGCTGCACCGCTACGGACACGGAAGACCGGGCCAACTTTGGCCCCGGCGGCAACCCCCTGCCCCACAAGTACACCACTTATAAGGGCCTCGATGAGATTCTGGGCGTTCCCACCAAGTACAAGAGCACCTGCGACTATGGCTGCGGCACTACCAAGGAATTTGGCGCACTCGACAAGGACGTGGTGGTAGATAAGACTACCCAGGGGGCCATGGACACTGTGAAGGTGGACGACATGACCGCTGACGAGCGTGCCAACCAGATCATCGACGACGCCCTGAAGGCTGCCCAGGAGGCAGTAAAGCAGGCCAAGACCAAGAAAGAAGCCATTGCGGCCCTGGACCAGATCTCTGCTACGGTAAAGAGCGAGCTGTCCAGTATGAAGATCAGTGTAGGCAAGCTGAACAAGGATGTGAGTATCGACCCGAAGGACCTGGAAAACATCCTGAAGCCTCTGGATACTACCATTGACAGCCTGAAGGGTAGCCTGGACGACAGCTTCCTGTCCCAGGAGACCATTACCAGCCTGGTGAACAAGCTGGCTACCGATGTGCCTGCCAGCACCGCACCGGAGACCGGCATCAAAAAGCTGATCTACAATACGGTGTACGATGCCATTTATAACCTCACCGCAAAGGACGACGAGAAAAAGACCACCGACAGTATGCCGGATGTAAAGAACATGGTGCTGCAGCTGGTCAGCGACGTGGCGAAAAGTGACGAGGGCTGGAATACCATGACCGACGCCCTGGTGGACGACGCTGTGGAGCTGGCCCTGGACGAGGTCATGAAGGATAAGACCTACGCCATGCTGCTGAAGACCAAGCTGGGTGCCTCCACTGTGGAGGAGGTCCGGGCCGAGGTCAAAAAGCAGCTGGTCAACGACCCCACCTTTATGAACAGCGTCCGTGCCCAGGTCCAGAAAGCTGCCGACGAGGCCTCTAAGGGGGTCAGCCAGGGCTGGTCCGACCAGAAGGTGCTGGACCGTCTGCAGGCCAACCTGCTGCCCATCAGCGGCCTGGTGGCCAATAAGATCGACGAGCTGGGCAGCAGTGCCGGCAATATCGCCGATAACAAGGTGGACGATACCGTCCACAAGTTCCTGCCCGGCAAGCTGGGAGACTGGGTCAGTGATAAGGTGGGCAACAAGGTCAACAACATTGTCCAGAACAAGGTCAATGATCTGGGCGGCCAGGTCACCGACCTCATTGATTCCTTTATCAAGCAGTTCACCTGCGGTAAGCACGAGTATGGTGATTTCGAGATCCTGAAGAACCCCACCTGCACCGAGAAGGGCCAGAAGGGCAAGATCTGCAAGAAGTGCGGTAAGATCACCGAAAAGACGGACATCCCCGCAGCCGGCCATGCTCCGGTGACCGACCCCGCTGTGGCTCCCACCGAGACCACCGACGGCCTGACCGAGGGCAGCCACTGCGGCGTCTGCGGTGTCGTGCTCCAGGCTCAGGAAGTCATCCCCATGCGGGACCCCACCATTGATCCCTGGTTCAGCCGTGCCGTTACCACCGAGGCCGACGCCAAGGCTGCCGGTTACGACAGCGTGGACGCTGCCAATGCCGCTCTGGACGCCGCCCTCACCGCTGCAGGCTTTGACCCGGCCAACGCCGAGCACTTTACCGTGCAGGTCAACAGCAGCATCGGTGTGCTGCCCAACGACCGCTACCCGGAGGATGGCGTTACCTGCAAGCTCACCCTGCCCCAGGCCACCAAGGGCCAGATGGCACAGGAGTACTACCTGGTGCAGATGTGCACTGCCGATGGCCGGTTCCGCAAGGCTGGTGACATCATCGTCACCCCGGTGCGGATGGATACCTACGATAAGAACGGCCTGAAGTTCACCGCTTACAGCCAGTCCATCGTGGCTCTGGCCTGGAAGCCCCTGTACTAAGGCCCTGTGCAACAAATACCCCTGATATGACCGCAAGGAGCGGCTCCCAAAAACGGGAGCCGCTCCCTTTTTGTGTGCGGAAGAAACTCCTTCCGTCAAAGCCTGACGGCTTTGCCAGCTCCCTCAATGAGGGAGCCTTGCCCTCTCCGTCACGCCGACGGAGGCACCGACCCCTGAACCGGAACTTACCCTGAGCGCCGCCCGGCACACTGCCCGGCGGCGCTCGTCTGCGTTTTGGGCGGCCTGCCCAAAAGGCCCGGCAGGGGCCCCGGCAGACTGCATGAGAATATACACCTGCATTGCATAATATGCGAATATATTCTCTTAAAATTGCATAAAGATGCAATTTGAACCAAAACGCCGTGCAAAGCCGCCCAAGGTTTGGCGGTTTTTAGCATTGACGAAAAAGCCGTACGGCGTATAATAAAATCATCCAAAGCGAACCGCAGATAGAGGGTGCAAGAGGGACGCTTGCATCAGGGAACAAAAGTGTATTTTTATAAAGGAGCGTTCATTATGAAAAAGCAGGATATCAAAAAAGTAGTGCTGGCTTATTCCGGCGGTCTGGACACCTCCATCATCATTCCCTGGCTGAAAGAAAACTACAACAACTGCGAGGTCATCGCCGTTTCCGGTGATGTGGGCCAGGGCACCGAGCTGGACGGTCTGGAAGAGAAGGCCAAGGCGACCGGCGCTTCCAAGCTGTATGTGCTGGACCTGAAGAAGGACTTTGTGGAGAACTACATCTTCCCCACCCTGAAGTTCGGCGCCAAGTACGAGGACTATCTGCTGGGCACCAGCTTTGCACGTCCCTGCATCGCCAAGGCTCTGGCCGACATCGCCATCAAGGAAGGCGCGGACGCCATCTGCCACGGCTGCACCGGCAAGGGCAACGACCAGGTGCGTTTTGAGCTGACCCTGAAGGCCCTGTGCCCCGATATGGCCATCATTGCTCCGTGGCGTGAGTGGGACATCAAGAGCCGTGACGAAGAGATCGACTACGCTGAGGCTCACCACATCCCCCTGAAGATCAACCGTGAGACCAACTACTCCAAGGACAAGAACCTGTGGCACCTGAGCCACGAGGGTCTGGATCTGGAGTGCCCCGCCAACGAGCCCCAGTACAACAAGCCCGGCTTCCTGGAGCTGGGTGTCAGCCCGGAGCAGGCTCCCGACACCCCGACTTATGTGACCATCCACTTTGAAAAGGGCATCCCCACCGCCGTGGACGGCAAGGAAATGGGCGCTGTGGAACTGGTGGAGTACCTGAACAAGCTGGGCGGTGCCAACGGTATCGGCCTGCTGGACATCGTTGAGAACCGTCTGGTGGGCATGAAGAGCCGCGGCGTCTACGAGACTCCCGGCGGTGCCATCCTGTACAAGGCCATCAACGTGCTGGAGACCATCACCCTGGACAAGGAGAGCTCTCACTTCAAGGCACAGCTGGCCCAGAAGTACGCCGACATCGTCTACAACGGCCAGTGGTTCACCCCGCTGCGTGAGGCTCTGGACGCCTTCGCCGACAGCCTGGAAAAGACCGTGACCGGCGATGTGAAGCTGAAGCTGTACAAGGGCAATATGATCAACGCCGGCGTCACCTCTCCGTACACCCTGTACGACGAGCAGACCGCTTCCTTCGGCGAGGACGAGGACTACAACCAGGCCGATGCCGCCGGCTTCATCAACCTGTTCGGCCTGTCCATCAAGGAGCGCGCAAAGCTGAGCAAGAACTGGCCGGAGGTCAAGTAAGTTTTAACATCTTCCCTTTCGTGTGTTTTCACACTTTCACACGAAAGTTAACCGGCATCGTTGCCGGCGGCACCGCCGCAGGAGCGTTTTCCCCTGCGGCGGCTTTGCCGTTTTTATAAGGAGTTTATTTTTATGGCAGAACAACTCTGGAAGGGCCGCTTTTCCAAGGCGGTGGACTCCCGCGTGAACGACTTCAACTCCTCCATCCGGTTCGACCAGCGCATGATCGCGCAGGATATGCGCGGCAGCGGCGTGCACGCCGCCATGCTGGCCAAGCAGGGCATCATCTCGGAAAAGGATTGTGAGGATATCCTCAACGGTCTGGCCTCCATCGCGGATGACCTGGCCTCCGGCAAGCTGGAGATCGACCCCAACGCCGAGGATGTGCACACCTTTGTGGAGCAGACCCTCACCGCCCGCATCGGCGATGCCGGCAAGCGCCTGCACACCGGCCGCAGCCGCAACGATCAGGTGGCACTGGACATCCGCCTGACCCTGCGGGACTACAGCCACACCCTGCAGGCCTACATCGTGGAGCTCATCAAGGTCATCTGCAGGAAGGCCAGCGAGAACACCACCGCCGTCATGCCCGGCTATACCCACCTGCAGCGCGCCCAGCCCATCACCTTCGGCCATGCGCTCATGGCCTACGCCTCCATGCTGTTGCGGGACCTGCAGCGTTTTGAGGATGCCACCGCCCGCATGGACGCCCAGTGCCCCCTGGGCTCCGGCGCACTGGCCGGTACCACCTACCCGCTGGACCGCCAGTTTACCGCCGAGAAGCTGGGCTTTGCAGCCCCCTGCGCCAACAGTCTGGACGGCGTGTCCGACCGTGATTTCTGCATCGAGCTGGCCAACGCCATCTCCATCTGCATGATGCACCTGTCCCGCCTTTCGGAGGAAATTATCCTGTGGTGCAGCTGGGAGTTCAAGTTCATTGAGCTGGACGACGCCTTTACCACCGGTTCGTCCATCATGCCCCAGAAGAAGAACCCCGACGTTACCGAGCTCATCCGCGGCAAGACCGGCCGCGTCTACGGCGACCTGAACACCCTGCTGGTCATGATGAAGGGCATCCCGCTGGCCTACAACAAGGACATGCAGGAAGACAAGGAAGCCATCTTTGACGCCGTGGACACGCTGGAACTGTGCCTGAAAACGGTGACCCCCATGCTGGACACCATGAAAACCATCCCGGCCAACATGCGCCGTGCCGCTGCCAAGGGCTTTATCAACGCCACCGACTGCGCCGACTACCTGACCAAGAAGGGCATGCCCTTCCGGGATGCCTACAAGCTCACCGGCTGCATGGTGTCGGACTGCATTGCCAAGGACAAGACGCTGGAGGAACTGACCCTGGACGAATTCAAGGGCTACAGCGGCCTGTTTGAAAAGGATATCTACGAAGCCATTGATCTGGTCAAGTGCTGCGAGGGCCGCACCAGCTACGGCGGCCCCAGCGAAGCCAGCGTGAAGAACCAGATCGCACTGGCGGCCGCACAGCTGACCGCCTGGGAGGAAAAGAACGCATGAGCGTAAAAGTATTCATTGACGGCTCCTCCGGCACCACCGGCCTGCGCATCGCCGACCGGCTGGCTGCACGCCCGGAGATCGAGCTGCTGTCCATCTCGGCCGAGGGCCGCAAGGACGTGAACGAGCGGGCAAAGGTCATCAATTCGGCGGACCTTGCCTTCCTCTGCCTGCCGGATGCAGCGTCCAGAGAGGTCATGCCCCTGCTGCGCCCGGACGTGAAGGTGCTGGACACCTCCACCGCCTTCCGCACCGATGCCGCCTGGGACTACGGCTTCCCGGAGCTGAAGGGCCAGAAGGAAAAGATCAAGAATTCCGATCGTGTGGCGGTGCCCGGCTGCTATGCCAGCGGCTTTATCAGCATCGCCCGCCCGCTGGTGGAGCTGGGTCTGGCCCCGAAGGACTATCCCTTCAGCTGCACCGGCATTTCCGGCTATTCCGGCGGCGGCAAGAAGATGATCGCCGAGTATGAGAGCGCCGACCGCCCGGCCCACAGCAAGCTGGATGCACCCAAGAGCTACGGCCTGAGCCTTGCCCACAAGCATCTGCCGGAGATGAAGGAGATCAGCGGGCTGGCTCATACGCCCATGTTCGTGCCGGTGGTGTGCGATTACTACTGCGGCATGCAGGTGCTGGTGCCGCTGGACCTGACCGTGGCCGGTACCACCGCCGAAGCCGTGGCCGCCGGTCTGGCAGACTACTATAAGGATGCCGCCACCGTGAAGGTGCACGCCATGAACGAACCTCTGCCGGAAAACGGCCTGTACTCCAACGCCATGGCCGGCACCGACCGCATGGAACTGTACCTGACCGTGAACGCCGCAGGTGACCAGATGATGCTGGTGTCCCTGTTCGACAATCTGGGCAAGGGCTCTTCCGGCGCAGCGGTCCAGTGCATGAACCTGATGCTGGGCCTGCCGGAGACCCAGGGGTTGGAATAACAAAGAAAACCCTCTCAGTCACCTGACGGTGACAGCTCCCCCGAAGGGGGAGCTTTTGGCAAAAAAGATAACGTTTCCCTCTTGCTGAAAAGCTCCCCCTCTCGGGGAATCTGGCAAAGCCGACAGGCTTTGACTGAGAGGGCGAGCTTGTTTGTGTGAAACGTGTTTGTGGGAAAGGAGAATCTTTATGCAGTACAAAGAAGTTGCGGGCGGCATCTGTGCGCCCAAGGGGTTTGCAGCGGCTGGCGTGCACTGCGGCATCCGTGCAAATCATACCGAAAAATACGATCTGGCACTCATCAAGGCAGACGTGCGCTGTGCCGCTGCCGGTGTGTACACCACCAATAAGGTCTGCGGCGCACCCATCAAGGTGGACCGCGCCCATCTGGCCGACGGCTATGCCCAGGCCATCGTGGTGAACAGCGGCAACGCCAACACCTGCGCCGCCAACGGCGTGGCGCTGGCCGAGGAGTGCTGTGAGCTGGTGGGCAAGGCGCTGGACATCGACGCCATGGACGTTCTGCCCGCTTCCACCGGTGTCATCGGCCAGCCCATGGTCATCGACCCGTTTGCCCGGGGCATCCCTGCCGCCGCCGCCAAGCTGGCCGCCACCGAGCAGGGCAGCACCGATGCCGCTACCGCCATCATGACCACCGACACCCATAAAAAGGAGTACGCCATCCAGTTTGAGCTGGGCGGCAAGATGTGCACCGTGGGTGCCATCGGCAAGGGCAGCGGCATGATCGCCCCCAACATGGCCACCATGCTGGCCTTCTACACCACCGACGCGGCGGTGTCCCCTGTCCTGCTGGAAAAGGCCCTCAAGACCGTGGTGCCCGGCACCTACAATCAGATGAGCGTGGATCTGGACACCTCCACGAATGATACCCTCATCATCATGGCCTCTGGCCTTGCCGGGAATCCGGAGATCTGCGAGGAAAACGAGGATTACCATGCCTTTGTGGCGGCCCTGACCGCCATTGCGGAGCATATGTGCGCCGAGCACGCCGGTGACGGTGAGGGCGCTACCCACCTCATCACCTGCGAGGTGACCCACGCTCCCGACCTGAAAACTGCCCGTGCGGTGTCCCGCAGTGTGGTGTGCTCCAACCTGTTCAAGGCGGCGGTCTTTGGCCGCGACGCCAACTGGGGCCGCATCCTGTGCGCCATCGGCTACACCCCCGGCGATTTCTCCATCGACAAGGTGTGCGTCTGGCTGTCCAGCGCCGCCGGTGAGGTGTATGTGTGCGAGAATGCTGCCTACCACCCCTACAGCGAGGATGAGGCCGCCAAGGTGCTGGCTGAACACGATGTGCTGGTCAAGGTGGATATGGGCACCGGCGACGCCAGCGCCAAGGCCTGGGGCTGCGACCTGACCTACGATTACGTCAAGATCAACGGCGATTACCGCACCTGATAGGAGCAGACACAGATGAAAAATGAAGAAATGGCCCGGTTGTTTTCCGAGGCCACCCCTTACATCCAGAAATATCACGGAAAGACCATGGTGGTGAAGTACGGCGGCAATGCCATGATCAACGAAGAACTCAAGAACGCCGTCATGAACGATCTGGTCACCCTCACCCTGCTGGGCGTGCGGGTGGTGCTGGTGCACGGCGGCGGCCCGGCCATCAATGAGATGCTCAAGAAGGTGGGCGTGGAGAGCCATTTCGCCAACGGTCTGCGCGTCACGGATGACGCCACCATGGAGATCGTGCAGCAGGTGCTGGCCGGTAAGGTGAATAAGGATCTGGTGGCAAAGCTGCGCGGCCGCGGCGTCGGCCTGTGCGGCATGGACGGCCAGATGCTGCGCTGCACCGAGCTGGACCCCCAGCTGGGCCATGTGGGCGAGATCGTCCATGTGGATGCCACCCTGATCGCCAGCCTGCTGGACGGCGGCTTCATCCCGGTGATCGCAACCGTCGGCATGGATGACCTGGGCCAGGCCTACAACGTCAACGCCGATACCGCAGCGGCTCAGATCGCCATTGCCCTCAAGGCCGAAAAGCTGGTGTCCATGACCGATATTGCGGGCCTGCTGCGGGACAAGGACGACGAGAGCACCCTCATCCCCGAGGTGGAAGTGTCCGAGATCGAGGGCTACAAGTCCGCCGGGATCATCGCAGGCGGCATGATCCCCAAGATCGGCGGCATGGCCGATGCCATCTATCAGGGCGTGCACGAGGCGGTCATCATCGACGGCCGCGTGCCCCATTCCATCCTGCTGGAGCTGTTCTCCAACCGCGGCTCCGGCACCCGCTTCTACCGCCGCAGCCACCGGGAATAAGCATTGCGGAAAACCGGAGATGGACTTATAATAAGAGCATAAAAAGGCTTCCCCCAAGGGGGAAGCCTGACTCCACCCGACAGGAGGTACATCTATGGATTCTGAAAAAGTCATCAAGCGGGACAACGAGTATGTCCTGCACACCTATAACCGCAACCCCGTGGTGCTGGAAAAGGGCCACGGCCTGTATGCCGAGGGCCCCGAGGGCCAGAAGTATCTGGACTTCACCAGCGGCATCGGCGTCAACAGCCTGGGCTACTGTGACCTGGCCTGGGCCGAGGCCGTGTCTGACCAGGCCCACAAGCTGCAGCACACCTCCAACCTGTACTATACTGCCCCCTGCGGCAAGCTGGCCAAAAAGCTGTGCAAGCGCACCGGCATGAGCAAGGTGTTCTTCGGCAACTCCGGTGCCGAGGCCAACGAGGGTGCCATCAAGGCCGCCCGCAAGTACAGCGTGGACCACTACGGCAAGGATCGCACCACGGTCATCACGCTGGTCAACAGCTTCCATGGCCGCACCATCGCCACCCTGACCGCCACCGGTCAGGAGGTGTTCCACAACTATTTCGGCCCCTTCAATGAGGGGTTCCTGTACGCCCCGGCGGGGGATATCGAGGCGCTGCAGGAGCTGGTGGACCGCAACACCTGCGCCGTCATGCTGGAACTCATCCAGGGCGAGGGCGGCGTCATGGCGCTGGACCCCGACTATGTGCAGGCTGTGCGCAAGCTCTGCGATGAAAAAGATCTGGTGCTCATTGTGGACGAGGTGCAGACCGGCGTGGGCCGCACCGGCACCTTCCTGTGCTGCGAGCACTACAACCTCAAGCCGGATATCGTTACCCTGGCCAAGGGTCTGGGCGGCGGTTTGCCCATCGGTGCCGTGCTGCTGGGTGAGAAGGTGGCCGGCGGCATGGGCCCCGGCACCCACGGCTCTACCTTCGGCGGCAACCCGGTGGTCTGCGCCGGTGCCAACGTGGTGGTGGACCGCATGGACACCAGCTTCCTGGCCAATGTCAACGACCGCGCCGTGCAGCTGCGTGCCGGCATCGCCAAGCTGCCCCATGTCAAGAGCATTTCCGGCATCGGCCTGATGGTGGGCATCGAGTTCTACGATGTGACCGCCGCCGATGTGCTGGCCGCCTGCCGCGAAAAGGGCCTGCTGGTGCTTACCGCCAAGACCCGCCTGCGCCTGCTGCCCCCGCTCACCCTCACCGCCCACGATGTGGACATGGCACTGGAGGTCCTGGCCGAGGTGCTGGGTGCAATGGAGCCGACGGCTCCGAAGGAGCAGGCATGAAAAATCTGCTGAAAATGAGCGATCTGACCCCCGGCGAGCTGACCCACATCCTGGATGTGGCCGACCAGCTCAAGGCACAGCAGAAACTGGGCGGCACCGCCCCCCTGCTGGCCGGTAAAACGGTGGCCATGCTGTTCTCCAAGGCGTCCACCCGCACCCGCACCAGCTTTGAGGTGGGGGTGTACCAGATGGGCGGCCTGGGCAATTACATGAACACGTCCGAGCTGCAGGCCGGCCGGGGCGAGCCCCTCAAGGACACCGCCCGCGTGCTGGGCCGCTACTACGACTGCGTGGTCTGGCGCACCTATCGCCAGCGGGATCTGGAAGAGTTTGCCGAGCTGGCCGGTGTGCCGGTGATCAACGGCCTGACCGACTATGCGCATCCCTGCCAGGTGCTGGCCGACCTGATGACCATCCGGGAGCGCCGCGGCACCCTGGCCGGGCGGAAGCTCTGCTTTGTGGGCGACGGCGGCAGCATGGCCAACAGCCTCATCGTGGGCGGCCTGCTGGCCGGGATGCAGGTCACCTGCGTCTGCCCGGAGGCTTACCGCCCCGCCGCCGACGTACTGATGCTTGCCCACAAGTACGGCAGTCAGTTCCACTTCACCTCCGACCCCGTCGAGGGCGTGCGGGACGCGGATGTGGTGGCCACTGCCGTGTGGAACACCGCCGCCCCCGGCACCGCCGAGAGCGAGCAGCGCCTGCGGGATTTTGTGGGCTTCCAGCTCACCGGCAAGCTGCTGGAAGCCGCCAAGCCCGACGCCATGGTGCTGCACTGCCTGCCCGCCCACCGGGGCGAGGAGATCTCCACCGCCGTGTTCGAGCAGCACGCCGACGAGATCTTTGACGAAGCCGAGAACCGCCTGCATGTGCAGAAAGCCGTGCTGGCCATTCTGCTGGCGGGCAAGTAAAACCCTGAAAAAAGCAGAACCCCCTTGGGTCATCAGGCCCGAGGGGGTTCTGTTATGAAAGGGTATCGAACTGCCGTGCTGCTTGCGGAACGGCACGGCAGGCGGGGATGGCTTTAGTTCATGCGGCGGTTCTTGCGGTCCAGCACAAAGCCCGCTGCCAGCAGGAACAGGCCGCTGAGGGCAGTGCCCACCACTGCCAGCCAGTTTGCACCGGTCTGGGGCAGAACGGCGGCAGCAGCGGGAGCAACAGTGGAAGCAGCGGCAGCGGCTTCCGGCTTTGCATCCTGCACGGCGTTCTGGGCAGCCGCAGGGGTCACAGCGGCATCTGCCGGTACCGCGTCAGCCTGCACGGCGTCCGGGGTCACGGCGGGGTCTGCCGGGGTCACCTCCGGGGTGGACGGGACGTCCGGGGTGCTGGGGGTGTCCGGCTTGTTGGGCGTATCCGGGGTATTGTCGCCCGGCACGTCCGGTTCACTGGGTTCCGGGGTCAGTTTGGGCAGCACCACATGCTTGGTCTGGCCGCACTTGTCAATGCTGCAGATGTAGTCTGCATAGCCGTCCTTTTCCAGCGTGGGCTCCACGACCTTGCCCACCAGCTGCCAGTCGTGCAGGTCCTCGTCCTTCAGCTTGCTGGTGTCAATGTTGGGGTTCTCGTCCATGTACTTGCGGTTGTGGACGACCTTGTAGAGGTCACCTTTGTTTTTGTCAGAGAGGGTGTACTTCGCATTGTAGAGAGTGCCCTGAAATTCATAAGTGGGATGAAATGCAGCATCATCAAGTGTTTTGGGCGCATTATAAGTGTCAGTGCCCAAAGTAGTGTTGCGGTAGAAATTGATGATAGCGGCATTGTCTTCGCCCAGATGGGAAGAGCCATCCTCGTTGTATTCTGCGCCCTCAGATGGGCTGGTTCTATATTTATGTGCAGAATTGTCGTAATGACCGGTGCCGATATTTAAAGATAGGGGGTCACTGCTGGTCGTGTAGGTATTTACGGTCGTTTTTCCGGTAGAGCTGTTGATCGTAAGGTCCAAATTGCCATAAACTGTGCCAATAGCGGGTCTGGAGTCGTCACGGGTGACGGCATTTACTGTTCCACCGGTAATATTGATCACAGTGGAGGTGCCTTCATGGCCATAACCGGTGCCGATGGCAACACCACCACCAACGGCAGTAACGTCAGCATTATCTTCGATGTTAACCGTAGCAGAAGACCTGTCACTGCCAATGGCTGCTGGAGGGTTTCTGGTTTGGGCGTTTACCGATGCATGACCAGAAATTGTGACAGTGACTTTACCATCAGCATCCTGACCGCCACCGATGGCACAGGCATCTAGGCTAGCAGCAGTCACAGTGGCATGATCGGTGATGGTAATATCACTGTTGCCTCTCGCATGATAACTGGATCCAATGGCAGCACCACTGTCTCCAAAGGCGGTAACATCGGCATTGCCCTCAATGCGGATATTTGATGCATCTCCAGAGTAACCGCCGCCGATACCGGCGCCGTAAGTACCGCCGTTGGCAGTGATCTCACCACCGGTGATCGTGATATTGGAAGTGCAGGCAGTGTCATCGGTTCCACCGCCGCCGATTGCGGCAGCATCATGGTAGCCGCCTGCCACCAGCTTGCCAGTGTCCCCGCCAACGGCATTTCCGTTTTCGTCCTTGTCTTTGGGAGTATTGTCATCGTTCAAATCGTCCTTGATGGTCAGGGTGCCCTTGCCGTATGTGTCCGCTTTTTCGATGGCGGCGTGTTCTTCCTCCCAATCGTTCTTAACCAAAACGGTATTATTGCCGTTCAGCTCAAGGTTGGTGTCGCCGTCGCCCTTTATTTCGATCGCACCGGACTTGGTTTTAGCAGTGTCAACTTCAATGTGCACCTTATCCAGGGTCACATCGGTAGTTTGATCTTTTGCCGTCTCCACCGTGATGGTATTTGAAGTCTGCCTGCCGTCGCTGGTAATGGTAACGCCGGTATCGTCTGGGTGCTCGTTTAAAATCTCGTTGTTCTTGTTTCGGGCGAAGCCGTCCACCTGTTTATCGTCCTTCTGCGTTACATAGGTGATGCCGTTAGCTTTGGTCTCTACCGTCACACTGCCCGTGTTCAGGTCGTAGGTATCCGCAAACGCCGCTGTGGCGATGGACGAGACCATGGCCACCAGAGCCGCTGTGGACAGCACCCGCAAGGCAAGCTGTTTTTTCACATTTTTCCGCATTGCAAAACCCTCCAAACAAAAAACTTACAGAGACGTGAACGTTACCGTGAACGTTGCCGGGAACGATACCGAAAACCGGCAAAAACCGGATTTCAGGGCAGAAAAACACATAGCCGTGCATTTTCATGCCCGGCGTCTCTTTGCAGCACAAGTATAGTGCTGTGCCGTGGAGAATGTCAAGACAAAATGCTGAATTTTCGGGGGGGGGGGTAGGCAATTTTGTGGAACGAGCACAAAATAAGCCGAAAATTTGCGACAGAATGACAGGGCAAACCTGCACAAAAACCGGAAGCAGACGGAAAATAGGTCAAACCTGTACACAAAAAAGAACGACTTTACAGCAGTTTCAAAAGGTTTCGGGCGGAGCGGGCAAGGGCACCGCCCTGCGGAATGCAGGCAAGCGGAGGAGGGAGCATCTCCCGGCAAAACAAAAGAGCCTGCAAACGCACGCAGCACGTTTGCAGGCTCTGGAAGCAGCGGTTACACCCGCGCCGCACCCTGATCCAGAATTTTATCGAACCGGGCAAAGAAGGTGATGGTGGTAATGGTGGCCGCCAGAATGTCGCTGACCGGCTCCGCCAGAAACACGCCGAACACCGGGGCTGCCACGAGATGCGGCAGAATAAAGATGAGCGGGATCAGCAGGATGATCTTGCGCAGGCAGGCCAGCAGCAGGCTGACCTTCGCCTGCCCCAGTGCCATAAAGCTCTGCTGGCAGGCGATCTGGAAGCCCATGGCAAAAATGCCGGCCATGTAAATGCGCATGGCCCAGGTGGTGTAGGAAATGAGTGCGGAATCGGAGGTGAAGATGCCGGCCACGGCCCCGGGTGCCAGCATCATGGCCAGCCAGAACAGGCAGGTGTATGCGCCGCACAGGGTCAGCTGGAACCGGAAAGCCTCCTTTACGCGGGGCTTTTTGCCGGCCCCGAAGTTGAAGCTCATCACCGGCTGGCCGCCCTGACACACGCCCTGAATGGGCAGTGTGCACAGCTGGGAGGCGCTGGTGATCACGGTCATGGCACCCACAGCCACGTCACCGCCGTAGCGGGCCAGACTGGAGCTGAAGCTGATGGAGAGCAGACTCTCGGTGGAAAGCATCACAAAGGTGGAGATGCCCAGTGCCAGCACCGGCAGGATGACCTGCTTTTCCGGGCGCAGATAGTCCTTGCGCAGGCGCAGGATCGTCTTTTTGCCGGTGAGGAATTGCAGGATCCACGCCGCGCCCACGGCCTGACTGAGCACGGTGGCAATGGCTGCGCCCTGCACGCCCAGCCCGAACCCGAAGATGAGGATGGGGTCCAGAATGATGTTGATCACGGCACCGATCACGGTGGTGAGCATGCTGGTCTTGGCAAAGCCTTGGGTGGTGATGAAGGGATTCATGCCCAGCACCAGCAGCACGAACACCGAGCCGAGAATGTAGAGGCGGCTGTAGCTCAACGCATATGGCAGGGTGGCGTCACTGGCACCGAACAGCCGCAGCAGCGCGGGTGCACCCGCATAAAAGCCGATGGTCAGCACCACTGCAAAGAGCATCAGCACCGTAAAGCTGTTGGAGATGATCTTTTCAGCCTGCTGCCGGTCCCCCTGCCCCAGTGCAATGGCGGTGCGCGGTGCGCCGCCCGCACCCACCAGCATGGCGAACGCGTTCAGCAGCATGAGGATGGGGGTGAACAGTCCCACGCCGGTGAGCGCGGCTGCGCCGATGCCCTCAATGTGCCCGATGTAAATGCGGTCTACGATGTTGTACAGCAGGTTCACCACCTGCGCCACCACGGCGGGGATCATCAGCTGCAGCATCAGCTTTTTCACGCTGCCGGACCCCATGTCCTGTTTTGCCTGTGCCATGGAACAAAAACTCCTTTTGCTTCAAATTTGAACTATATCCTCTATATTATACTCAAAAACCGCAAAAAAGCCAGCCCTTTTTTGCAAAAACCTCTGCACCTCGCAAAAAATACCCCCAAAAAGGCCCGGCCTGCGCTGCAGACCGGGCCCGGCACCGGGGAGAAAAGTGTTGACGGAAGGAGACTTTTTTGCTATACTATATAAGGTTTATTCTGGACCGGGGCTGCCTCCCAAGGCAGGACAAAGCCCCTACACAGTCCGGAATTTCCGGCAAAAACATAACGTGGAGTAGTACTCAAGTGGTCGAAGAGGCGTGACTCGAAATCCAAGTGGATGCTTCGCCGGATGTCTCCATATCACACGAGGGAACGTCAATTTTGATGTCCTGACAGGCTTCAGAACCTGTCTGAACGATGCGTTTTCTAACAATATTCTAACAGCAACTGTTCCAAGTTTCAAGGCCGATTTGCGATATACAAATCGTAAATTTGCCATGAAAATATACTTGGAGATGTATCGAAGCGGTCGTAACGAGAACGACTCGAAATCGTTTTGTCCTTAATCGGGCACGTGGGTTCGAATCCCACCATCTCCGCCAGAAGTCGCAGATTCAAACGAATCTGCGACTTTTTCTTTTGCATCAAGCAGAGAAAGACCGCTTTTGCCTCATCACAGTATGCTTTATACATGAACGATAAATCCATAATTATTTGGGGAGTTTGGATTCTCCCAAAAGGTTCGCAATGACCCCAGCAGACCCCTGTTTGCTTTTGTAATCGAGATGTGCGTAGATGTCAGCGGTGGTAGAAAAGGTGCTGTGCCCCAGCCATTCCTGAACCTGCTTCATGGATACGCCGTTCATCACCATCAGGCTGGCGCAGCTATGGCGCAGGTCGTGAAAACGGATGTGCGGCAGACCATATATACGAGCCATCGAGAAAGGCCTTTTTGCACCCATTTTCCTGAGAAGTAACAGAAAATTCACGATTAAAGAAAAAAGAAGACCGAACTCAGCCGGTCTTCCCTGAAGCATCCTATGAAAATCAATCAAAGTTTGCAATTCAAAATCTTTTTCAGTGTTTCTGAAAACTTCATGTCCTGCTCCTTCGTCCGTTTCGCACTCCCTTTCGGGTGCTTGCCGGCACGAAGGAGCTTTTTGTTTTCGTACCGCCGCAGCATGAGGGCGTCTATGTTGTCGGCGGTGTATTCCAGACCGTTCTGGTTCAGCACTCGTGCGCGCTTGGCAAGGCACATACTGGCCAGCCCGTAGTCCTGTGTTACGACCACATCCCCCGGTTTTACCCGGTTCACCAGCGCAAAGTCCACGCTGTCAGAACCTTTATCGAATACCAACGTCTGCGCACCTTCTCGCTCGATTTGGTGAGAGATGTCGCACAGGATGATGACCGAGATGCCGAACCGCTTTGCAATCTGCAACGTCAGATCGACGACCGGGCAGCCGTCTGCATCGATCAAAATATTCATCGGCTTTCCTCCATCACCCACCGAAATGCTCTTGCGGTACGCAAATTGGCGTCTTTGAAATGCCCGCCGCTGTTCCATTCAAAGGTGCAGTCTGCACCGCGCGCTATAAGCTGACTGTGCAGAGTGCGGATATTATCCCCCACCACAGCCATGACAGCGTTTTTCGTGTGCTCTTCCTTGTCACCAAGGCTCAGATAAATGTGCTGCGTCTGTATCGGGCGCTGCTGTTCAAACTCCATCCAGCCCGGAAACCACACCGAGGGCGAGGCGGCGGCGATACCGTAGAACAGATCAGTCTGGGTGGATGCCCACAAAGCAAACAATCCCGCCAGCGAGTAGCCGCCCAGAATGATTTTGATGTTTTCCGGGAGATGAAACTGCTGCTTCAGTGTGGGGATGCCCCGCTCTGTCAGAAAGCGCAGGGTGTCCCCAGCCTTGCCGCCGAAACCCTGCTTCCCCCACACGGCAGGAGACTTCCACGGAGAAAGTGCATCGTTCCAGCTTTCCACCGGGATGGCTGCAAACAAAAAGTGCTGCGCACTCTGTGCAATAGCGGTAACTTCGCTTTCCATGCTTTGCAGCTCATGTTCACCGGTCATTTGGAGCAGTAGGTATTCTGCATGGGCTTCGCCGTAAATGCGGCAAGGTCTATCTCCGAATTTTAAGGGAAAAGCAAGGCGATTAAGGGATTCTGCTTTATAGTTCATCGACAAAATACCTCCCATTGATCGGCACGAGAAAAAGGCGTGAGGAGATTGGTTGCTTCCATTATAGCATATTCGGGCGGAGAGACAAGAAGCCCGGATGTGCGGCGCACTCTGCAGGGACTTCCTGCATTTCAATATGAGAGAATCGACGCAAAAACGGTTGACATCCGCTGGAAGAAACCCTTACAATGGGAACAGAAAATGCGGCATGTAACGGAACAGGAGGAAAAGACGGATGGAAACCTACAAGACCCTGCGAGAGCTTTTTATGACCTTGTGCAACACGGAGGTCGACACGGCGGTGATCCTGGGCCACATCAACCCGGACGGGGACGCCGTCGGTTCGGTCATGGGCGTTGCCTATTACCTGCGGGAGAATTTCCCCTGCAAGTTCCGGGAAATCATCCCCTACACGGCCCCGGGCCTTGCCAAAGGGGTGCAGAACTATGTGGAGCAGGACACGACGTTTGACCCCTTTGCACTGCTGGAAGGGCGCGTCCCGAAGGACAGGCCCTATGTTGCCATTGCCTGCGACTGCGCAGCGCCGGACCGCATTGCCGGTGAGGAATGGTTCCGGCGGGCAGCGGTCCGGGTGACGCTGGACCACCACGAAACCAATACTGGTTACGGGGACATCGGCTGCATCGAGCCGCTTTCCTCCTGCGCGGAGATGATCGCCCAGATGATGGATTCGGACGAGCTGGTCCCTGTGGCGCAGCGTGCGCATGAGCAGGGGCTGCGCACAGCGGCAGATTACCTGTACCTGGGCATCCTGCACGATACCCGCCGCTTTTCGCACATTTCCGGCGGAAGGACGCTGGGCGTCGCGGCAAAACTTCTGTTCGGCGGGGTGGACCACGACGAGCTGGTCAAGACGATGGATGTGCGCACCCTGCGCGAATGCTGCCATCAGGGCGGACTGCTTGCACAGGCCCGGACTGCCGCCGACGGCAGGGTGGGATATCTGTGCCTGAGCGCGGCGCAGGCTGCGGAACTGCAGGTGTCCTATGAGGACATGAAGAAGGCTGCTTACCAGATGGCGGACTGCTCGGATATCCGCATCGCGCTGGCCGCTCTGGAACAGGGGCCCGGCCACTGGCGCTTTTCTGCCCGCACGAACGAAACGGAACTGGATGTGAGCCGCTACTTCCTGCCCTTTGGCGGCGGCGGTCACCCCCACGCAGCCGGGCTGATCCTGGACACGGCGGATGTCCGGCCCGCGCTGCAGAGCATCCTGAACGCCATGGCGGCAGACCTTGCCGCTGAGGAAACCCATCTGACCGGAGGAATTTTGGAATGAACAACACAGAAGCATTTGAGTTCTTGCTGAGCTGGAAGGATGACGTCCTGATGAACTGCCTTTCCGGGCGGCGGGATAAGGCCTTTGATCCGCAGGCCATGCAGAAGGTCCGGGCGGCCTGTGCCGTGCTGGCCGAGGACGGGACCTATCCGTTCGACCTGTCGGTCACAGACCCGGAGATCTACCGTCAGGTCAGCGCCTGGTTCACCGACCTGCTGCGCAAGTCCTGAACCGTTCCGACACGAAAGATGCATTTATTTGCCATTTGTCAAGAGTAAATGCACAAAAAAGCAAAAATATTTTTTATGAGGCCAGAATGAGGGCGATTTCTTCCCGGAAAAGCTGCTCGGAGCACAGATAACCGAACATTTTGCGGGGGTAGTTGTTCAGCCAGTCCTCGATCCGCTTGGTCTCCTCGTAGGAGATCGCGCTCAGGTCGGTGCCCTTCGGCAGGTGCCGACGTATGAGGCCGTTCTGGTTCTCATTGGATCCGCGCTCGCTCGGCCGGTACGGGTGGCAGTAGTAGACCTCGGTGCGAGGGCCTCGGCCGGTGATGCTGCGCTCGATCCCGGCGGCGTCGGCAAACTCGCAGCCATTGTCGCAGGTGATCGACTGGAAGATCAGCGGGAACACTTTGGAGCCGACTTTCTTCTCGAGGGTGTCGAGGGCAGCGACGACGCTGGCGCTCGTCTTATCCGGCGAGGGGATGATGATCTCGCGGCGGGTCTTGCGCTCGGTCATCACGATGTAGGTGTTGCTGACGCCTTGGCAGCTCTCGACGCTGTCCATCTCCCAGTGACCGAAGGTGCTGCGGTCGTTGATGTGCTCAGGGCGATCCTCGATGCTCCGGCCGGCAGGCTTGCGAGGCATGGATCCGGCCGGGCGCTCCGGCTGGTGGCGCTTGCCGTGCTGCGGCAGCATGGAGACGGTCAGCTCGTCGCCGAAGATCTCGCCGCGGATGTAGTTGTAGGCGGTACTCGCGCAGATGTGGGTCTTGAAGGGCCAGCCCTTGACCTCGGCCTCACCGATCGCGGCCTCCGGGCTGTACTTCTCGTCGCGGATCTTGGCGATCAGGTAGTCGGCCAGCTCGTAGTCGTTGCCGATCTTCAGCTCCGGCCCCTTGGCGCGGAGGTTGGCCTCATAGCGGGCCTGTGCGCCTTCGGGGTTGTATCTGGTCTCGGTGGTGTAGTCGCTGTTGAGGTGCTCATAGGTGCACCGCTTCAGCTCCCGGTAGATGGTCGTATGATGGACGCCGAGCTCCTTGGCGATGTCCGTCGGCTTCATTCCTGCGCGGATGAAGGCGTCGAGCTGGATGCGCTTGGTCGGCGTCAGATGGCTCCAGTGCTGTCCCATTGTGTTCCCCTCCGTGATAAAAGAAAAGGGGCGGCCCGCCGGCCGCCCCTTCTGTGTGTCAGTGTTCCTCGTACTTTTTCAGGAGCTCGAGCGTCTCCTCGTCTGTGATGATGTCAGCCAGCCTACACTCCAGCGCGTTGCAGATCTTCAGCAGCGTCGGCAGCTTCGCGCCGTTGATGTCCCGGGCGCCGCGCTCGTACTGCTGGAGCACCTGCACCTTGATCCCGGCCAGATCGGCGAGCTGAGACTGAGACAGGCCGGCAGCCTTGCGGAGCTTTTGCAGCCCCTCGCTTTTGTAGGTCACTTTGATCGAGATGTCCATGTTGTTCCTCCCGCTTGACTTTGCCGTGGTTTCGTGGTTATAATGAAAAGGAACGGCGGGCGGGATTTTTCCCGCCGTCCTTCGGCCTTACTGCTTGGGCTTTTGGTTCGGCTTTATTGTGATCGTAATGGTGGCAACCTGTTCACACTTTAGAGCCTGTTCCAGCAGCTCGAGCAGTTTTTTCATCTGCTCAGCATCCACGGCTTTGCCTCCTTTCTGCGGTTTTGCTCTCCTTTCTTTCTGTACTCAGCTATCCCTTGCCTGTGATTATATTATAGAGCGTTTGCTCTATAATGTCAAGCATAATTCGGCAGATTTTCAACATTTTCCCGCGTTTTTCCACAAAAAAAGCCGCACGGCGTCGCTGCCGTGCGGTTTTCTCATTCTTTCCCGAGCAGGTGGTTGATGGTGGTGCCGAGAGCGGTCGCCAGATAGTCCAGCTCGTAGTCAGCGACGACTCTGCTGCCGTTTTCGATCCGGCTGATGACCTTCTGCGTGACGTCCAGCCCGATGATCTGGAGCTTGTAGGCGAGCTGTTCCTGTGACAGGTTTGCCCGCAGCCGCTCCTCCCTGACTCTCTCCCCGGAGATGTTGCACCTGCCGTCTGGTTTGTATATTTTCGCAGCCCTCGCCTCCCTTTATGCTAAAGATGACTATGCAATATTGACTTTACCAGTTTTGGCGTGGTAATATTATGCCAAAGATGACTAAACGCTAAAAAGCGCACATAGGAGGGAAAAGCATGGGTACAAGGTTTAGACGCAGCTTTAAGGTGGCCCCGGGTGTCCGGGTAAACCTGAACAAAAAGAGCGCGAGCATCAGCTTCGGCCCGAAGGGCCTGAAGCACACGGTCAGCACGACGGGGAAAAGCCACACGACCGTCGGGATCCCCGGGACGGGTCTGTCATATACGACGAGCTCCGGCGGGAAGTCCGGCGCGCAGCAGGGCGCGGTCAGCATCCCCGCAGCGCAGCGGCCGACGTCGCCGAAAAGCAAGACGGTGGCGCTGCTGCTGTGCATCTTCCTCGGCTTCTTCGGTGTCCATCGGTTCTATGTCGGGAAAACCGGCACAGGCGTCATCTGGCTGCTGACGGCCGGGGCCTGCGGGATCGGCTGGCTGGTCGATATTTTCACCATCCTGCTCGGCGGTTTCTATGACTCCGAGGGCCGTGTGCTGCGGTTCCAGCCCACAGAGGCCGAGCTCGCCGCTGCCGGTGAAGCGCCGGATCCTGACGCTGAGGAGTAAAGCCCCACATAACAGAAAAAGCCCGCCCGGGATCTCCGGGCGGGTTTCTGCTTTTCTATGCGGTTTTAGAGTTTCGTGACGTAGTCCAGAGAGATCCAGCCCGCGCCGCTCTTGAGCTTGCCCCACTTGGTCGCGCCGGGGCCTGCGGCTTCGGCGACGATGGTGTAGATGCCCTTGCCCTTGATCTGGCCGGCGACGCCGTAGTTGGTGCCGGGGCCCTTGCGGATGTTCAGCACGTCGGCCGTCGTCCGCACGCGGTAGCTCGTGGCCGTGCCTGTGCTGCCGGTCGAGATGTCCGCAGCGTTTACCCAGCCGTAAACGGTGGAGCCGCCGCCGCTGACCGCCTTCAGGTGGTACGGGTGCGCCTTGCCGGCCGCGACGGCCGTGATGGTGGCCTTGCCGGGCTTGCAGATCTTGGCGTCCTTGGCCGCCGCGCTGGTGTAGTGCTGCGTGCCCTTGAAGTCGACCACGTCGCCGACCTTCAGGCCGGTCTCTGTGTTGCCGGAGGTCTGGCCGCCGGTGCTGCCGCCTGCGTCCGTGATGCCGAGGCGCTTGTTGACCTCGGCCGCGATCTGGCCGTGGCGGTTGTAGAGGTAGTCGCCCGGGCAGCTCTTATTCGCGTAGTCCCTGTGCACGGTCATGTTGCAGCCGTTCAGGTGGTTCACGCGGTCGTTTTTTCTGGTCGACCAGACGAGGCGCTTGATGCCGTTGCGCTTGCAGATGTCGGTCACGAGATCCAGCAGCGCGGCGTATGCCTTCGCGGAGACGGGCCAGTCAGGCGCGCCGCCGTTGTTGGCGACTTCGATGGTGACGGCCCGCTGGTCGTTGGCGTTGGACGAGGTGCACCACGAGCGGTTTGCCTCGTCGACGTACAGGGCGATCCGGCCGTCGGTGCCGATGCCGTAGTTGCTGGACGCCTGCCGCGCAGAGCTGGCGAACAGGTTGCCGCAGGTCTCGACGGAGCAGTTGCCGGCCATACAGTGGATCGTGATGGTGTCGATCTTCTTGGTGCGCTTGCCTGAGTGGTTCGGGCTGAGCTTGGTGTAGACCACCAGAGGGCTGTTACTCATTGTCGTCGTCTCCTTTCCCGCCGGTCAGCTCGTCGAGAGTCTCGTCTGTGATGGTCTCGCCGGGCTTCAGCTTGATGTCGTCGGTGTTCTGGTTTTTCATGGGTTTGCCTCCTTTGCAAAAAGAAAAAGGGCGGGCCGGAGCCCGCCCTCTCCGTTATTCGATGGTCAGGCCCTCAGTGTTGAGCTGCTTGACGATTGCCTCGATCGCGTTGACGACGCTTTCCTCGTCGACCTTGAAGCCCTTCTGCTTCAGGAAGTCGAGGACGTACTGCTTCTTCTCCTCGCCGCGGCCCTGTCCGACGTAGAGCTGCTCAGCGGCAGCGACGCCGATCTTTACCCACGCGGTCAGCTCCTTGCGCTGTGCCTCGGTGGTCTGCTTCTTCAGCCACGGGATCAGGAAAACGCTGACGCCGGCGCCGATCAGGGCGAGGGCTGCGTTGACGATAGGGGTGATGTCGATGGTGTTCATCCTTTTGCCTCCTCATTGTTGAGAGTGTCCCCGGACGGATCCGGGAGCGGGTTGCCGTCGGCGTCGAGCCCGTGGCGGTTTCGGCTGATTTTCTCGCCGAGGCTCTTGCCGGCGTATGTGATTAGATAGCCGACGCAGGCGGTGAAGATGGTGCCGGTCAGCTCACCGACCGGGTCGCGCCCGAAGGCAGAGAGCAGCAGAGAGCTGGCTGCGCTGAGCGTTGCCACGCTGGCCGCCCAGTATGCGAGCTTTTTGCTCACCTCGATTTTCTTTTTACGCTTGCGCCGGCGCTTCTTTGCGGCCATGCTGCTCACCTCCTTAGTCGATGATCGCGTGGATCCCCTGACTGGTGAGGAAGTCCTTCTGCGCGTGTTTGATTTTGGCAGCGTAGTCGAGGGCCGCGTGCATATCCCCGTTACAATGCGCGTCAGGGATGCGCTGCACGGCCCGGGCCGTCGCCTCGCCGAGGGCGATGGCTGCCGACGTGCCCTGAATGGTGATGATCTGGAGATTTTCACGGGCACGCTCTCGGGCCGCTGCCTCTTTCTGTCGTTTGGCCTCCTCGGCCTCCTTTTGCTTCTCGCGCTTCTGGATCCTGTGCTCGAGCATCCAGAAGCAGAAGCCGGTCACGGCCGTCGGGATCCCCATAAGGACGACGAGCGCGCCGATGTTGATTTCGATCATTGTGTCACCTCATAAAAGCCGGAGGGCCGCAGGACGCGGCCCTCCTTGTTGTTGGGCTTACTCCTCGACGTCGTCGAAGTAGCCCATGTCGACGAGATACTTGTGCACGCGGGCCTTCAGCTTCGCGGGGACGTCGTCCTCGGTGATGCGGCCCATGATGATCTCGCCTGCATACAGACGTACCAGCATTTCACGCTCCTCCTTTCCTGCAATTTTTAATAATAGCCACGCGAGGGCCCGGGCGATCATTTGCTCGTCCTTTCCTTCGCGGTGCCAGCGTTTGCGGCTGCCTCGATGGCAGCGATGGCGTCCTCGACCTGCTTGCGCAGCTTCTTCGGGACGTCGTTGATGGTCATGGTGGAGCCTTCGCGGATCAGCTCCCTGACGTACAGCTCGACGATCTTGCTCATGCTGTTACCTCCCCTCCGTCGCCGTAGACCACGTCGGCCAGCTCCATGATGCAGCCCTTCAGCAGCTCGATGGTGTCGGCCTGTTCGGCGATGGTTTTGTCCTTCTCGGCCTCTGCGGCCTGTTTGTCGTTCAGCTCTTTGATGCTGTCAGGTCTGTGCTTAATCATGCAAAGTTACCTCCGATCGACTGAATGTAGCAGGTCTCCGTAGCAGAGCCGCGGAGCAGCTTGGCCTTGACCTTGACGCCCCACGCTGCGGCCGTCTTGGTCTTGTTTGTGAAGTAGTGCTTCTGGCCGGTTCTGACCTTCTGCGTGATGTCCTCCCACGTCGGGCTCGCGTCGTTGCCGTTGTTGCAGATCCAGACCTGAAGCGTGCAGCCGGCCGGGAAATTGCCCTGAATGTTGACGAGGGCCTTGGTCGGCATGGCGTCGGCCTCCATAGCGAGGGTCTGCTCGAACTCGACGGACGTGACGGCCTTGGTGAAGGTCAGCGTGCGGGTGACGCTGGCGTCCTTGGCGTCGGTCGCCACGATCTTCAGGGTGTGGCTGCCGTTCACGACCTTCAGCCACGCCTCGGAGCCGATCGTCAGCGTGTTGGTATGGCCGAGGGTCACGGTGTAGCTGCGCAGCGTGACGCCGTCCAGCATCTCCACGACGTCGACCTGATGGCCGTCGGCGTCGGTGACGGTGTACTCGTAGGACGGGGCCGCCGTGCTGAAGCTGCCGAGGGCGCCGTCCGTGCCGCTGATGACGGGCGGTCGGTTATTGGTGACGGTGCGGGTGGCGCTGGTGGTGTACGCACTCTCAGCGCCGGCGGCGTCGTATGCCTTGACGCGGTACTGCACGCTCGTCCATCCGTAGGTGATGGCGTCGGTGTAGCTGCGCGAGGATCCCTTGTAGATCTGCGCCCATGTGCCGCTCCCGACCTTGCGCTCCAGAACGTAGCCGGAGAGGTTGCCGTCGGGGTCGGTGGAGGCCGCCCACGAGATGCTCAGGTTCTCGCCGCCGAGCACTTCGCTCGGGACAGTGATGGACGACGGCGCTGTGGGCGCCTGATTGTAGATCACTGTATAGCATCCATCCGAGTCGACGGAGTCGGAGATCAGAGGACAGATTACAAGCGGGGCGCAGGCCGCAGTAGCCGAGGTAGGCGTTGTTCCTGCCCAGAGTGCCATCGGTGTAGACGTAGCGGGCGTAGATGGCCGAGCCGGCATAGGCGTCCCGCAGCCAGTAGTACCACGCGGCACCAGAGCCCGGGTTGCTGGAATAGTTGGAATTGGCGACGCAGGAGGCCGTCACGGTGGCGATGCGGCTGTTGTTGTCGCTGAAGATTGCCAGCTTGCTGCCGCAGACGTGGTCGCCGCTCAGGCCGACCTCAGTGCAGGACAGCGGGAAGATCTTGTCCGTGCAGGTCTCCGTCCCGCCGCCGTCTGTGGAGCTCTTGCCGACCGTGATGGTGGTGTTCAGCAGAGCCGCCCGCTCGTTGGCGGTGAAGGCGTTCAGAAAACCGGCGAGGCCACTGTACGGGTTGACGCTGTTCCAGACGTGGGAGGAGTCCGGCGTCTGGTCTGCGGAGTGCTGTGCGGTGTACCACTGGCCGGCAGCCGCGGGGCTGTTGAGCCACTGGCGCAGGTTCGAGTAGATGTAGCGGTTGTTGCCGTAGCCGCGGCGGTCGCTGTTGCCGTTACTCGGTTCTGTTGCGTCGAAGCACAGCATCTTGATGATCTGGTTGGTCACGAGCGTGACGCTGTTGGAGGGGTAGCCTGCGTGGTTCTTATCGGCCACGATCCAGACGATCGGGCTGCCGTACAGGCTGCCGAACTTGACCTTCGACTTGTTTGCGAGGTTGCTCAGTTTTTGGGCCATGAGTTGTGTCTCCTTTCGGTGATGGTTTGAGCTCCGGGAAATAGCTGAAGAAATAGGCGTCCATGTTCTGCCGCAGGTGGTAGGTGTTGCCGTGTGAGATGTGGCCCGTCCAGCTCGCGTAGGATTGCACGACGCTGTCGAGTGTCATCTTGCCGGAGTCCACCAGCCCGCGGAACTTGCGGATCTTGCGCTTCATGTTGTCGATGCTCTTGGCTCGCACTTTCCTCACGACCTTGCCGGTCTGCGTGAGGTAGGTGTGAAAACCGAGGAAGTCGATGCCGTTCTTCAGCGGGAGGATCTGCGTCTTGCCGTTCAGCCGAAGGCCGAGCGGCTTGATGTACGCCTCGATCTCCTTGAGTATCTGCCGGAGCAGCAGCTTGTCGCTGTGGATGATGTAGAAGTCGTCCATGTACCTGCCATATACGAGGCCGCGGTCATCCCTCAGCCAGTGGTCGAAGGCGTCCAGATAGAGCAGCGCGAGCAGTTGGCTCGACTGGTTGCCGATCGGGATGCCGGGGTCTGGCGTGCTGTCGATTATGAGCCACAGCAGCCACTCAGCGAAGTCGATCAGCTCGGGATCCTTCAGCCACTTCAGGGCCCGGCGGGCCGTTTCGTAACAGTAGGAATGGAGCAGGGTGTAAAAGAACTTTGAAAAATCGCCCTTCAGTACCCAGCCGTCGGCGTAGTCCCACTCGTTCATCGGCCGGGGCGGCAGGCCGGCAGCCTTGCGGGCTGCTTCGTCTGCTGCCTTTCGGCTGAAGAAATAGTGGCGCATGGCCGCAGCCAGACGGTCGAGGCCGTCGTGGGTGCCTTTGCCGATCTGGCCGGCGTAGTTGTCCCGGATGAAGCGCCGGGAGAACGCCGGCTCGAGGACGTTGTCGCAGAGCGAGTGCTGGACGACTTTGCCCTCGAAGTCGATGGCGAGGACGAGCCGCTCCTTGGGCTCGTACACCTTGAAGGGGTAGTAGGGCCCGAAGGAATAGTCGCGCCGCTGGAGCCTCTCAGAGAGGGCGACGGTGCGCTCGATGGCCTCCATGCGGTAGCGCATGGCGGTCGGGTTGTCGCGCTTTCCGCAGCGGGTTTTGCGGTATGCTTTGTAGAGCGCGATGGTGCTGTTTACGATATTCTCCATTGAAAAGTCTCCCCGCCGTGTATAGCTCCGGCCACGCTTTGCGTGCGCCGCCGGGGGCATCGGCGGTCTTGTGTTTACCCATGACCGGGCCGGTCAGACGGCCGCGGCTGCGGGAGGGATATGCCTTCCTTGGATGATGGGGCACAGTGTTCGCCGTACGTCTCGGGCGGTTAATAAGTCGGGCGATCCATCGAAGCGGGGCGCAGGCCGTTGTTGCCGTTGTAGGCGTTGTTCCTGTTCAGAGTGCCATCGGTGTTGACGTTGCGGGCGTTGTTGGCCGAGCCGGCACGAAAAAACAAGGCATACCCCGAGGGCCGCCTCACTGGTGACGCTTCTGCGCGTCCAGCTTGGCGGCCCTCTCTTTATCGGTTTTGTACCATTTGGCGGTCTGGTTCTTCACGCCGGCCGCCATCTTCGCCCAGTATGCAAAGGCGTCATCGCTGAAGCCGCTGAGGATCTCATGCGCGAGCTCGATGTGGTGGATCAGCTTTCGGCAGTTGCGAAGTGCCGACCGCTGCGCGCGATACCTGAGCTCACGCTCCTCGGGATCCGTCAGGAGCAGATCGTTGGCCTCCATCAGATCGGCGACGAGGTCGCTGGCCTCGTTCATCATCCTCTGCGCCAGTCCGAGCCGCTCCTTCTTCGGGAAAACGGCCGGGTTTCTGGTCTTGATGTAGGTGTGTTTCTCGAGCTCCTTGGCGTCCGTGATGACCTGCATCTCGGGCAGTTTGTCACGGCCGAAGGGCGGGCGGCCTACATTGGCCCGCTCGTATGGCCGCGAGTGTCCGTTGCTTGCCGTAGTATCTCACCTCCTCGCCTTTGATTGTGACGCGGGCGCTGCTGCCGTCGTAGGTCTTGCCCTGAATGACGATGACGCCGTCCTCCCGCTTGCAGCAGGAGCAGGGCAGGGCCAGCTCGACGAACAGGTGCGCGATGATGCAGGAGGCTTCGGCTGGTGGGATCGGGGTGTAGTTGTAGCAGTTTCCCATCAGCACTCGAGCCTCCGCTGCCCTGTGTTCCAGATGCCGGATCTCACGGTCAGCCCCTCCAGATCGTTGAATGTGATCTGGAAGGGGTTGCTCGTGATGTCCGTGCAAACGAAGTCCCACAGGGCGTCGACCTTCACCTTCAGAGCGTTGTCAGCCGCGTCGACATACTCCTTCGTCGTGATGTCCTTCGGGTCGTCGACTGCTCCGTAGTGTTTCATAGGCCGGCCTCCTTACAGTGCGATGCTTGTGATGATGACGAGGATCGGGTTGGAGGGCGCGGCCGCGAGCGTGACCGTGACTTTGCCGTTGGCCGAGGCCGTGGCGTTCTCGAAAGAGACGTCGCCGATGACCTGCTCCTTGGTGGCGCTGTCGATCAGGATCACGCTGAGGATGTAGCCGGTGACGGTGAAGCTCTTGCTCGCCGCGTCACTGAGGGTCTGGACGGTCTTGGTGACGGCCTTCGGGATCGCGGGCTTGTTCTTGATGAAGGCGTCACTATTGCCGTCCGTCTCGTTCCAGTCGCTCTGGACGTTCTTCTCGGCGTCGGCGGGAGCGTGGGCGCTCTGGCTGTGGTCGTATGCCGTCTTGCCGCGGTCGCCGCGGTAGGCGGTGCTCGCAGTCTCGCCGATGGCGAGGTCGTTGCCGATGACGGCGTAGGTCGTCCCGCTCCAGCGGTACGTCTTGTTCTGGTACTCGCCTTCGCTCAGGATGACGTAGATCTTGTCGGACTCAGGTGTCAGGGCGGCGCCGCCGGAGGTCTTACTCAGCCAGTTGGCACCGAGGGCCGTGACGCCGGTGCGGATGTAGGCGTCGACGACGTCGTCCACATAGCTCGGGAGCTGGTTGGCCGGCACCTTGCCGCCGCTGTCCAGCTCGGCCACGCCGCCGGCTGCGCCCTTTTCCGTTGCGGGGATCGCGCCGACGTCAGCGGCAGCGGACGGGATCGTCGGCTTGTCGCTCAGATCCTTATAGCTGCCGGAGAAGGCCACGGTCTTGAGGTCGCTGAAGAACTTAAGCACCTTGCCGAGCAGGACGCTCAGTTTCTCGCCAGAGGTTGGCGCCTCACGCTTGGCCGATGCCTCGAAGGCGACGGTCACGTTGGAGCCGTCGCCGTCCGTGTTCAGTTTGCTGGTGTCCTTGGGGTGGACGTGGTCGCCGCGTGCGAACGCCATCTCAGTGCCGACGGCGGCGGTGCCGTTCATCTTCGGCGTAGTCGTGGACGCTGCTGCGCCCTCGGGGATGTCGCCGGAGGTGATAAAGCCGCTGTCGTTCTCGAGCTGCGAGAGCTTAGTCGGCACAGGGATCCATTTCTCACCTGTCCACAGGTACAGCGTCAGGTCGATGCTGTTGAAATAGATCTGGCCGATCTTCGGGTTGGCCGGAGGTGCAGCGAGCGGCTGCATGATGGCGTTTTGGAGCTCGTTCTGTGAGAGATCAATGCTTGTCAGGAATTTCACGGGTTTACCTCCTTAGTTGAAGTATGCAGTCCCGGAAAAGGCTGCGCAGAAGGTCAGGCGCACGGTGTTGTCGTCGAGGTAGTCGACCTCCCCGATGACCACAGTGCCGGCGCTGTCGACGACCGTGACGGCGGGCCGCTTTCCGAGGTTGTGGGCGACTGTCCACACCTTCGCTGCCTGCGCCTGCTTGTGGGTGTGGTGCCTGTCGTCCGTGATGCCGAGCTGCGCCGGCGTCATGTCGCCGATCAGCTCGTGCCCGTTGATCTTGGGCTTGTTGCGCAGGGCTTCGTAGTTTGAGGCGCTGCCGCCGCCCGTCTCCTTCATGGAGGCGGTCATGGAGGCAGGCGTCTCGGTCATCTTCGCCCCGAAGGTCTCCGCGCTGCCAGAGAACGAGGCATTGAAGTCGACGCTCACTTAGATGACGCCGTCCTTCAGGATCCGGCTGAGCGGGGCGGTCATAATGTTGCTCGCAAACGCGCGCCCGTCCTCCGTCCTGCCGCGGATCTGCACCTCCACCTGTTGATCCTCGTCTGGAGACAGAGAGCCGAGCAGCAGCGTGTCGGCTTGCGTCAGGCTGACGGTGACGACCTTGTCGGTCGCGTCGACGCCCTCGTCCCCGAGGTGCTTGGTGACTTCCACCTGCTTCGGCGGGGCATAGGTGGCGAGCTGCTGCGTGCGGAATGTTACCCACATGGTCACGAACTCGCTGACGTCGATGTCACAGTTGATGGTGATGGTTGGTGTGGTGCCTCTATACATGGGCGGCCTCCTTTCTGGCCTTTGGCCGGTAGTTTAGCACTCGAGGCGCTGGAGTCCGCTGTTCCAGATGCCGGCCGTCAGGGTGATGCCCGTCAGGTCTGCAAACGTGATCTGGAAGGGGTTGGTCGTGATCTCGCTGAAAACGGCGTCCCACAGTGTTGCGATCTTGCTGGTGTTCTGGCCGACCGCGTTGCTCAGGCCATTCACCGACGCCTCGGCGGCCTGTGCGATTGTGATGGCCTGCCGGGCGAGCGCCAGAGCCTCCTCTGCCGTAGCCTGCGCGCCGAGGGCGATGGCTTTGTAGGTCTCGTAGTCCTCTTTGGTGGCGTAGGCGTCAGCGGGGATGTAGGCGGTCACATTGGTGGCCGTGCCGATCGCGGTGACGATGTCGATGGTCTTCTCGACGATGGTGGCGCCGCCGGAGGGCGGGATCCACTCGGCCAGATCGCCGCAGTTGCCGTAGCAGTACAGCACCTCGCCGACCTCGGGATCGGGATCTTCGGCATAAAGGCCGAGCTCGCGGTAGTAGAAGCCCTCGGTCTCGTCGCCGTTGGTGAAGATGCCGCCGACGGCCACGGTGCCGTCGCCGTTGATCTTCAGCTTCGTGATGTCGACGGTCGCCTTCGGACTGACCACGCCGGTGAGGGTGCGGGGCGTCTGGCCCTCCTCGAGGTAGCCATCGCCGAGGACGATCTTGGTGTAGTTGATCTTCTGGCCGGCCACGCCCTTCGCCAGAACGATCAGGCCGGCGGTGGTGATGTCGTTGTTGATAAATGCAGCCATGTCTATCTCCTTTCCTTAGTCTGAGATGACCGCCGCGTCGGTGCCGATGCTGACGGTCTCGCGGTTGTTGTCGTGGACGACGGCCGCGTGGTAGATGTGGATCTCGTCGCTGCCCATGACGTGCACCTCTTGGGTGTGATCCCTGACGGCCATGCCGGAATAGAGGAACATTTCGCCGGTCAGGCAGATCAGGATCGCGTCGAGCCACGAGCTGCGGCGCTTGACCGTCCGCAGCAGCTTCAGGAACAGGTCGAGGTTGCTGTTGACGAGGCTCGGGTTGTCGCTCAGCACCTTGAAGTGATGCGGCTGCCCGCCGTACTGATACCACTCCCTGACCTCGCCGGTGCCGAAGTAGTCGGCCACGATCTGCTCTACGGCGTAGGGGGTGCCGAGTTTCGCGTAGACGCGGTCGCTGTTGCGGATGACGGCCCGCTTGGCTGCGATGGGCGCGGTGCTGTCATACCACTGGATGTTCAGCTCCCACGCCATTTCGTCGAGCTCTGCGTCGCTGAGCTGGTCGATCTTGTCCCACCTGCTCAGGAGCTTCAGGCGTGCATAGGCGTCGCGGCTGATAATGTCGCAGCCGGTGGCGATGCCCTTGTCGCTGCCGTCCTCCTGCATCCACGCAGGCAGCAGTTTGACCATCTCGGTCTCATTGAGCCGCATTTACACCACCTCGCTCTCGACCTTGTGGCTGACAGTCAGGTGGCCGCTGAATTTGGCGACTTGCGTGTCGTCGAGGGCCTTGTAGGTCGGCTTGACGACGTCCACGCGGAAGGCGCCGGTCAGGTTCTCGCCCCACGAAGGCGAGAGGATCCGCTTGCGGAGCTGGTCGGGGTTGATGTCCCGGCCGAGGGCTGCGACTTGCCACTCGTTGTAGCGGTCGATCGCGCCGCCGGTGCCTTCGACGTTGGCGATCACCTCGGCCTCACTCTCCGGCGTGGTGTAGTACACGATCTCGATGTCGTAGGTCTCGACCTCCGGGGGCACGGCGCTCACCTTGTCAGTGAGCGGCCGGATGTCCTTGGCGTTGACCACGTCCAGCACCTTCGCCAGCATGGCAGCGTCGGGGATCCCGCCGCCTTCCAGCAGGGGCACGATCTTGACGCAGCCCTCCAGCGTGCGGGTGATGATGATGTCGATGCTCTCGGCGGCCGAGAGGCTGCCCTTGAGCGTGATGGTCAGCAGGCCGTCGGTGTAGTCGACGGTGTAGTCCGTGTCCTTGGCCACCGCCGTGCTTTGCCCGTGGGCCTTCACGACGAGGCTGTCGGTCAGAAGTGTGCCGCCGCCCTTGAAGGCTTTGCCGTCGTAGACCGTGAGGGTCTCGCTGACGGTTTCCTTCTCGCTGACGGCCTTTGCGTCCACGATGGAGCTGTCGGCCGTCATTACCCAGTAGATGTAAGCCTGTTCAGGGCCCGCGGTGGATCTCTTGGCGGGCGCCAGACGGATCCGCTCGCGGAGGCGGTTGTCGCCCTCGGTGGTGTAGGGCTCGCCGTCATCGCCTCCGGCCGTTTCGGTCAGATTGGTGACGGACTCGATGTAGGGGATCAGGTCGACAAGGGTGGTGATCGTGCCGGCTGCGTAGCCGTTGAACTTCGTGCCGTTGCTCACGGCCGAGGTCGGCACCTCCACAGAGTAGGCGCCAGCTTGCAGCACAGCGATCTCGTCGGTTGCAAAATAGTTTTCGCTGTCCGGCGTCACCTTCGTCCACTTCGGAATGATGATGTTTTTCTCCTGCGGCGTGGAGACGGAGAAGCGCATGGTCGTCTTGGCCGGTGTGCCTTCCAGCCGTTTCACGTCCTGCCGCTCGCCGATGGCGTCCAGCACCTCGCCCCTCGCATAGCGGAGGAGCGTCTGCCGGCCGACGTCGTTGAGGCTGTTGTAGAGGGCAACGAACACGGGCACGAGAGCCTCACCGAAGATCCGGCGCTCGTCGCCCGGGTAGAGCGGCTCGCCGGCGCCCTTTTCGAGCTCGGTGATGATGGTCTTGTATAGGGTGCTCGCGCCTGTTGTGGTGAGTTTGATGTCCTCGCCGTAGGTGTTTGTCGCGTCGCTCACGCTGTTCACCTCCTTCATGTGATGTTGTCGATGCTGGCCCGCAGCTCGAAGTCGCCGGTCTGAGCGGTCAGGGCCTTCAGGTCGGAGTCACTGAGCTGCACGCGGGGCTCGTAGGTTTCCACAACGAACTCCACGTCGGCGGCCAGATCGGTCGCAGCGGTTTCGCTCGGCTTGTCGATCAGCGTGCGGTCGATCCCCTTGATGCGCTCGTAGGGCACCTCCCCGCGGATGGTCTTGAGGAGATTCTGCACACAGATCTCGGGCGCTCCGTTGCCAGATGCTTTCATTGGGATCACCTCGCTTTACTTGAGCTGCGCATTGGTTGGCTTTTTGGATGCTTTGGCGCTGCTGGAGGCTCCGACGTTCACAGCCGAGGAGCTGATGCCGAGCTCCTTGTAGGTGGCGATGCCCGCCGCCGACTTGGAGCTGCTGCCGCTCTTGCCGCTGCTGCTGGATTTTCCAGAACTGGCCTTTTTGCTGCTGGCCTCCTCGGCGTACTCTGTCAGCTTGATCGTGATCTTGCCGGTCAGGATCCTGCCGAGGTTGTCCAGCTTGGTGTCTGATAGGCTCACGCCTGTGAGCTGAAGGTTGGCCGGGCCGAAGCGCCGGCCGGCCAGATAGAAGGGGGCATACTGCCCGACCAGCGCCGTCCACGACTCGTACTCGCTGCGCACGTCGCAGCCGACCGCGGCGGCCAGATCGAAGTCGAAGCTCATGCTTTGCAGCTTGAGCGCCTTGGTCTTGGTGGCCGGGGATCCGGCCTTGTCGTCGCTGTTTTCCGTGTCGAGCTCGACGCTGGAGGAGACGCCATTCAGGGCGGCGATCCTCTGGCTGGAGACGCCCCACGTCTTGCCGTTCCATGATGCCATGACGGCCATGTCTATCCCTCCTTACTGTGGGCCAGAAGTGCTGCCTCCCATGCTGTCGGTGTGGGCGTGGCCGGTCAGGCTGATGCCCGTGGCGGTCACGTCTGCCGACGGGACGCTGATGCCCTTGTCCTGCATCGTGAGCGCGCCCTTCTTGACAGTGATGTCGCCCGGGACGATGCCGTCCCACTCTCCGTCCATGCGGGAGAGGATGATGCCGGTGCCGTCCTCGAACATAGCATAGGCGACTTCTGTGCCGGGGGTCAGGTTTCCCATCTCTCCGCGCAGATACCACGGGATCGTCAGCGGTCGCGTGACCATGCTGTCGGCTGTGCTCGGGAGCACTCTGGCCGTGGTTTTGTCTCCGTTCCTGTCGGCCTTTCCCTCCACGCTGGAGATCTTGCCCTTCTGGATCATTTGGTTGTTGCTGTTCATCAATATCCCTCCAGTGGCTTGCGGAGGTATAGCTTGCTCCGCGTCTTGACGTAGTCGTGCCGGATCCGGTTGATGAAGGCCGTGCCGTCCCACGACTTAACGCCCTCGGTCGCCAGCGTGACCACAGAGCCCGCCGCATAGTCTCGCAGCAGCGAGCCCGTCCAGAGGGTGCCGACGGTCGCGTTTTTGTTGGCGTCCCGGAGGAGGCCCTTGGCGAAGCGGTCGGCCTCGCTCTGGTCAGTCATGCGGAAGGGTAGGATCCGGCGCAGCACCTTGTCGCCGCCGTTCGGGGCTGCGAAGGTGCCGGTCAGGCCGCCGTTGACGGCTTCGGACGAGCCGTAGGCGTTGGTGCCCTCGTCGCGGTACTCGAAGTCATTGGCCGGGGTGATGGTGATGGTGTCGACGGGCTGCTGGCTTTCCATGTACGCCTCGTCGTAGACGACCAGCTTGCCGTCATACACCAGAAACGCCGCGCCCTCGAGGGTGCAGCGGTTTTGAAAAAATGCGAAGTCTGCGAGGTTGTTCTGCTCGACGTAGTCGTAGGTCTGGTCTGTGATCCCGTAGGTCTCGAGTGTCAGGCCGTGGCGGCCGGCGATCTCTTGGGCCAGTTGCAGAAACTTGACCTTTTCCCACGACTTGCTCCGCTTATCCTTCGCAGACTGCGGGACGGAATAGGCCCGCAGGGTGATGATCCCGGACTCGGGGACGACGCTCTCGACGAACATTTTGCCCGTCTTGGCCGCGCCGTCCTCGATGGCGATGCTGTCGCCCTTCTTGGGGTTCCACGAGTCCCACAGCTCGCGGGTGTCGTTGAGCTTGAGCAGCAGCTCGTCGCTCTGCTTTTCGGCGTACATATCGTGATAGCAGCGGTGGACGCTGATGTCCGGGTAGATGTCGACGCCTTCGTATAGGATCTTCACGGCGTCACCTCCTCCACGGCGGCAGGGTCTCCGGCGTTTCCGCGGTCTCGACGATCGGGATCCGCACGGCCTCGCCGCCCTCGAAGATCAGCACGTCGCTGAGGTCGGGGTTGGCTGCGATGATGGTGCTTGCCATGCGCTCCTCGTTGTAGGCGACGAGCGCGATGCTGTCGAACGTGTCGCCGCCCTGTGCCACATAATCAATAAAGCCGACTGTCTGCTGTGACATAAGCGCCGCCCTCCCTTCTGCTGAGTGCCTCGAGAATGAAGTCGATGAACTCCGGCTCGAGGTCGCGGAGCTTTCGGATCAGTGCGTCCTCGTCAGTGTCGCCCTCGACCTTGATCTGCGGAGAGAAGGACAGGCCGCTCAGGTCGTAGACCACAGCAGTGCCAGAGCCGCCGCTGAGCAGCTCGTAGTCGCTTTCGCCGTCAGATGCCCCGAGCATCCGGCCCGCCTCTGCCCAGTAGGACAGGTTTTGCGAACGGTATGCAGGGTTGAAACTGATGACCGCCTCAGTCGGGTAGCGTGGATCCTCGCCGGCGATGGACGGCCCTCTTGTGAAGCCGCCGGTCGCATAGCCAGAGACAGACGCGCTGCCGCCTCCACCTCCGAACAGGCCGGCGATCTTGGAGATGACGCCGGAGCCGAAGCTGACGATCTTCGATACCCAGCCGACAATCGTGCCGAGCACGCTGGCGATGGGTTCCAGAATAGACAGCAGCGGAGTCAGCAGTGGGGTGATGGCGCCGATCAGGCTCAGGATCGGGGGGAGTAGTGCCTGAACGAGCTGCATCAGGGGATCAAGCAGCGGCATGATGACGCTGTTGACAATTTGCAGAGCCACTTCCAGCAGCGGGGTGATGACCGGCAGCAGGCTCGAGATAATGCTCACCAGCACAGGCAGCACGGCGCTGACAATCTGCGTGATGATAGGGAGCACGGTGGCAAGCAGGCTGGCAATAGGCGGCAGGATCGCGGAGACGATCTGCATGAGTGGCGGGAGGAGCGTCTGCACGAGGTTGAGAAGTGGCGGGAGCAGAGTGCTCATTAGCTGCGTCAAAACTGGCAGAAGGTCGGCCGCGAGCTGAGAGATCAGGGGCAGAACGTCCTCGAGGGCGTCGGCCGCGCCGGTGCATTTATTTTCCACAAATGCTTGACATCTTGTGCAATCTGCATTATCATAAAGCCATCAAGTGTTTGTTCAGAGAATTGAGCAGAACAAACAAGAGGGAGCCTGTTCCCTTTTGTTTGCTCTGCTCTTTTTTGTTCCCGCTACGCAAACGAGCATGCTGTGACAGGCAGAAGATCAGGAGGTTTTTATGCTGGATGTAGCAATCATCGGCTGCGGTGTCGTTGGCGCGGCTGCCGCCTATGAGCTCTCGCATTATCCGCTGCACACTGCAATTTTTGAGGCCGAGAACGATGTGGCCGACTGCACCACCAAGGCCAACAGTGCCATTCTGCACGCTGGGTACGACCCCGAGCCGGGCACCCGGATGGCACGGCTCAATGTGGAGGGCGTTGCACTGGCCAAAGAGATCTGCGCCCGGCTGGATGTGCCGTACCGGCAGTGCGGCAGTCTGGTGCTGGCCCTCAGCCCGGCGGAGCTGCCGCATCTGCAGAAGCTGTACGAAAACGGCCTTGCCAACGGGGTGCCGGGCATCCGGCTGCTGTCGGCAGAGGAAACACGGGCCATGGAGCCCGGTCTTTCGCCGGAGGTGGCCGGAGCGCTGTATGCACCCAGCGCGGCCATCGTCAGCCCGTGGGAATATGCGCTGGCCATGGCGGAGGTGGCGGTGCGCAACGGGATGGAACTCCACCTCAGCAGCCCGGTCACCGGCATTCAGAAAACCGCGTCCGGATGGGCGTTGACCACGCCGTCCGGCGTGGTGGAGGCCCGCTACGTTGTCAACGCCGCCGGCATCCGGGCCGATGCCGTGCACGACATGGCCGCTCCGCACCGGTTCACCATCCAGCCCACCCGCGGCGAATATTACCTTCTGGACAAATCGGAAGGCACGCGGGTGCAGCATGTCATCTTCCAGTGCCCCAACGAAAACGGCAAGGGCGTGCTGGTGGCACCTACCGTTCACGGCAACCTGATCGTTGGACCCAATGCCGAGCCGGTGGCGGGCGACAACACCGCCTGCACCGCCGCCGGGCTGGCCTTTGTCAGCGCGGCCGCACGCCGCAGCGTGCCGGACATCCGCTTCGGCGAGTCCATCCGCAACTTTGCAGGCGTCCGCGCCAATGTGGACACCGGGGATTTCGTCATCGGCGAGGCGGAAGGTGCACCCGGCTTCATCGACCTGGCCGGTATGAAATCGCCGGGCCTGTCCAGCGCACCGGCCGTTGCCAAAGAGGTGGTCCGCATTCTGGAAGGCCACGGGGATCTGCCTGCGGCCAAAACGGATTACCGGGACGGCCGCACCCGGGTGCGGTTCAAGGAGCTGCCGCCGGAAGAAAAGGCAAAGCTCATTGCCCGGAACCCCGCCTACGGCCGGGTGATCTGCCGCTGCGAGACCATCACCGAGGGCGAGATCCTGGACGCCCTGCACACCGAGATCCCGGCCACCACCATCGACGGCGTCAAGCGCCGCTGCAACGCCGGGATGGGCCGCTGTCAGGGCGGCTTCTGCGGGCCCCGGGTGCTGGAGCTCATCAGCCGGACGCGGGGCATCGACCCGCTGGACGTCCTGCAGGACAAGGCAGGCAGCAACGTCTTACTGTGCGAAACCAAGCAGGAGGGAACCAACCATGATTGATCTGGTCATCGTCGGCGGCGGCCCTGCAGGCCTTGCCGCAGCCTACAGCGCATGGCAGCACGGCCTGCGCGATATTCTGATTTTGGAGCGTGACAACGAGCTGGGCGGCATCCTGAACCAGTGCATCCACAACGGCTTCGGGCTGCACCGTTTCGGCGAGCAGCTCACCGGCCCGGAGTACGCCGGGCGCTACATTGAAATGCTGCGCTCCACCGGCGTCCGGGTGGAGCTGGGCACCATGGTGCTGGAGGTCACGCCGGATAAAAAGATCCACTGTGTCAGCAAGGAGAAGGGCTACCAGATCCTCGAAGCAAAGAGCGTCATCCTCTGCATGGGCTGCCGGGAGCGCACCCGCGGGGCCATCGGCATCCCGGGCACCCGCCCGGCCGGCATCTACACCGCCGGTGCCGCCCAGCGCTATGTCAACATGGAGGGCTATCTGGTAGGCAAACGGGTGCTCATTCTGGGCAGCGGCGACATCGGCCTGATCATGGCCCGGCGGATGACGCTGGAAGGGGCCAAGGTGCTGGCCTGCGTGGAGGTCATGCCCTATTCCGGCGGCCTGACCCGCAACATTGTGCAGTGCCTGCAGGATTTTGACATCCCGCTGTACCTGTCCCACACCATCGTGGACATTCAGGGCGATACCCGGGTGGAAAAGGCCATTGTGGCCAAGGTGGACGAGAACCGCCGCCCCATTCCGGGCACCGAGATGGAGTTTGACGTGGACACCATCCTGCTCAGTGTGGGCCTGATCCCGGAAAACGAGCTGACCCGGCAGGCCGGCATCCCGATGGACCCCCACACCAAGGGAGCCGTGGTCTACGAGAACATGGAGACCGGCATTCCCGGCGTGTTTGCCTGCGGCAACGTGGTGCATGTGCACGATCTGGTGGACTTTGTTTCCGGCGAGAGCGACCGGGCCGGAGCCGCCGCCGCCGCCTATGTGCTCCACGGTGAGACCCCGGACGCGGCTGTGCTGGACCTTGTCCCGGGCAATGGCGTGGGCTATACCGTCCCCCAGCGGGTGCGCCCGGCGGACGTGGACAAGGGCGTGGAGATCTCGTTCCGGGTGCGGCAGAATTACGGCCCCAGCCAGATCACCATCACCTGCGGGGAGAAGCAGCTGGCCCGGTTCAAGCGCCAGCGGATGGCACCCGGCGAGATGGAGCACATCACCCTGCCCGGGGTCCTGCTGGCAAAGGCCGACGGCCCGCTGACCGTTGCAGTAGAGGAGGTCGTAGCAAAATGAACAAAAAGCGTGAGATCATTTGTATCTGCTGCCCCCGTGGCTGCCACTTGCAGGTGGACCCGGAAAACGATTATAATGTAACCGGAAATGCCTGCCCCAACGGTGCCGCCTATGGCAAGGAAGAACTGACCCACCCCACCCGTATCCTGACCAGTACGGTGCGGGCCGAGGGCGGGCGCTATCCGCGCTGCCCGGTCAAGACCGCGCAGGCGGTGCCCAAAGAAAAGATCGTGCAGGTCATGGCTGCGCTGGACGGCGTCACGCTGCACGCACCCATCCGCACCGGGCAGGTCGTGCTGACCGACGTCTGCGGCACCGGTGTGGATGTCGTAGCCACACGGGACCTGTAAAACCGCCCCTGAGCGAAACGGAGGTCGTTGAACCATGTCGACAAAGTATGTTCTTGCACTGGACCAGGGAACCACCAGCAGCCGCGCCATCCTGTTTGACAACGAGCAGAACATCATCGCGGTGCAGCAGCGGGAGTTTGAGCAGATCTACCCGCAGCAGGGCTGGGTGGAGCACAACCCCATGGAGATCTGGTCCACCCAGTACGGGGTCATGAACGAGGTGGTGGCCCAGAGCGGCGTGGATGTCCATGACATTGCCGCCATCGGCATCACCAACCAGCGCGAGACCACCATCCTGTGGGAAAAGGCCACCGGCCGCCCCATCTACAATGCCATCGTCTGGCAGTGCCGCCGCACCGCCCCGCTGGTGGACGAGCTGGTGCAGCAGCCCGGCATGACGGAATACATCCGCGAGAATACCGGCCTGATGCCGGATGCCTATTTTTCCGCCACCAAGATCAAGTGGATCCTGGATAACGTGCCCGGCGCGCGGGAGCGGGCCGAGGCGGGCGAGATCCTGTTCGGCACCGTGGACACCTGGCTGGTGTGGAAGCTCACCGGCGGCAAGGTGCATGTGACCGACCGCACCAACGCCAGCCGCACCATGCTCTACAACATCCGCACCCTGGACTGGGATGACACCCTGCTCAAAGCGCTGGATATCCCCCGCTGCATCCTGCCCCGCGTGGCGGATTCCAGCGAGGTCTACGGCACCACCGACCTGTGCGGGGTGCAGGTGCCGGTGGCCGGCATTGCCGGGGACCAGCAGGCTGCACTGTTCGGGCAGGGGTGCTTTGCCAAGGGTGAGGCCAAGAACACCTACGGCACCGGCTGCTTCTTGCTGATGAACACCGGTGACACCATCTGCCGCAGCCAGAACGGCCTGATCTCCACCATCGGCATCAGCCTGAACGGCAAGGTGGAGTATGCTCTGGAGGGCAGTGTCTTTGTGGGCGGTGCCGTCATCCAGTGGGTGCGCGACGGCCTGCGGATGATCCAGGAGAGCCGCGACGCCGAATACTATGCCCAGAAGGTGCCGGACAACGGCGGCATCTACATCGTGCCCGCCTTCACCGGTCTCGGCGCGCCCTATTGGGATATGTACGCCCGCGGTGCCATCGTGGGCATCACCCGCGGCACCACCCAGAACCACATCATCCGGGCGGCGGAGGAGTCCATCGCCTACCAGAGCGCCGACCTTGTGGCCGCCATGGAAAAGGACACCGGTGTGCCCATCACCTCCCTGAAGGTGGACGGCGGTGCTTCCCGCGACCAGTTCCTGATGCAGTTCCAGGCCGACATCCTGAACAAGGACGTCCTGCGCCCGGCCATCCGGGAAACCACGGCTCTGGGCGCTGCCTATCTGGCCGGCCTTGCCACCGGCGTGTGGAAGGACCGGGACGAGATCCGCAGCCTGTGGCACTGCAACATGACCTTTACCCCCGCTATGCCGGAGGCCGAGCGCGCACGGCTGCTGTCCGGCTGGCACAAGGCCGTGGGCCGCAGCAGTGACTGGGCAGAGCATGAAAAGAATTTGTCTGGATTTTGACTACTTCAAACAAAAAATCACGAATTTGTGAATTGTCTGTTGACAAACCGTTGAGAAATGGTATACTGAAAGCATCCCAAGAGAATTGAGATGGGGATGCACTGTGCCACACGACCGCAGTGCGTCCCCATTTTTTGTTCCCATCGCACCCCTTGTCCGCCCGTTCACATCTGTTCCGGGGGCTGGTTCTGGAAGTGCAGCCACCGGGCATGTCTCTGAAAAAAGAAGGAGGATCCCCATGAAAAGCACCGCAAAGGCCACCGAAAAGCGTTCGCGCACGGTCGTTGTGCTGGCGATCGCTGTGGCGTTGATGCTGCTGGGCAGCATTTTTGCCCAGATGTTCAACACCTCATTCTACAAGGTCAAGGTCTCCCGCATTTCCTTTGATACCGACTCCGGCACCCTTTCGGGCCTGTTGTACATGCCCAAGGGCGTGGACGCCTCCAACCCGCACCCCACCATCGTGACCACCCACGGCTACCTGAACAGTGCCGAGATGCAGGACGAGACCGCCATCGAGATGTCCCGCCGCGGCTATGTCGTGCTGGCACTGGATATGTATGACCACGGCCATTCCCACGGGAACGCCGACAATACCGGCGGCTTCTTCAACTTCTGGCCCACTTCGCTGTGGGATGCCGCACAGTACATGTACAGCCAGGACTACGTTGCCAAGGATGCACAGGGCAACGGTCAGATCGCGGTCAGCGGCCACTCCATGGGCGGCTTCTCCTCCGAGATGGCCATCTATCTGGATGAGCAGAACTACGCTGCCGCCGGTTACCGCATCATCAAGGCCGGTTTGAGCATGGGTGCCGATTACTCCTGGACCTCCTACCTGAGCCTGGACGAAGAGGCTGCAGTTGCCACCTTCGGCGGACGCACCATCGGCAAGATCTGCGGCCAGTACGACGAGTTCTTCTTTGCGGCCGACGAGCCTCCCACGAAGAGCGGCACCGTCTACCACAAGGACTATGTTGCCACCACCGCTGGCAAGACCCTGCTGGAGCAGGAAGCTCCGCAGGCTGACACCTGGTACACCGGCTCGGACGGCGGCCAGCGCATCATTTACCAGCCGCGTGAGATCCACCCCTGGAACCACTTCTCCAAGGCTTCCACCAAGGATGCCATCGAGTTCTACGCCACTGCATTTGCCGACCAGTCCGGTCTGGTGCAGAACATTGCTTCCACCAGCCAGATCTGGTACTGGAAAGAAGTCTTTGAGCTGGTCGCTCTGGTGGGCTTCCTGCTCATGCTGGCACCTCTTGCCCTGCTGCTGATGAAGCTGCCCTTCCTGTCCAATGCAAAGCAGGCCGTCGCAGCACCCACCCCGGCCGTCGGCACCCTGTCCGGCAAGCTTGGCACGATCAGCCTGTTCGTGGTGGGTATGCTGATCCCGGCCATCATCTTCCCCGCCGTGTACGACGGCAGTCTGACCGCAGAGCCCATCCGCTGGATGCGCTACGCCAGTGACATTGCCCTGCTCCTGTCGGTGGTGGGCATCGTTCTGGCAGCCCGCAGCACCGAGGACGACCGCAAGACCTGGCTGTCCGGCTCGGTGTGCGTCCTGATCGCTTCCATCGTCCTGCGTGTGCTGGTGACCAAGAACATCTTCGAGACCAATGCCACCTGGCAGGGCCCCACCGTCAACAGCATCGTGACCTGGGCTCTCATCTGCGCCTGCATCTCTATCGTGACCATGGTCTGCGTCTACCTGTTCGGCGGCCGCAAGCAGAAGGGCATCACGCTGGAACAGTACGGCATTGCCGCAAAGCCGGTGTCTGTGGCTGCAGCCTTCTGCGTGGCACTGCTGGTGTGCGTGATCGCCTACGCCTGCCTGTTTGCCGTGGATGCCATCTTCAAGACCGACTTCCGCATCTGGACCTTCGCCTTCAAGACCTTTGAAGCCAGCGCCATCCCGGCGGCGGTCAAGTATATGCCGTTCTTCTTTGTGTACTACTTTGTCAGCGGCGCCGCCGCCATCTCCAACACCAGCAGCGAAAAGCTGCAGGGCGGCTGGGGCTACCTGCTGGCTGCTCTGACCAACATGGGCGGCATCCTCCTCTGGCTGGTGCTGCAGTACGGCACCCTGTTCCGTACCGGCGTTGCCTTCTACCCGGGACAGGCCCTTGGCGGCATCCTGCTGTTTGCGCTGGTGCCCTCGCTGGCCATTGCATCCTGCCTGGCCAAGTATCTGTACAAAAAGACCGGCAGCGTGTACGTTGCGGCCTTCCTGAATACCATCCTGATGACCATGATGACCGTGGCCAACACCGCGATCTATTTCCAGGCATAAGCACAACCGCAGACTGGGGCTGCACTTTACAGTGCGGCCCCTTTGTGCGATAATGAGAACCATCTGAGAGAAAAGGAGTCCTGCCCGATGCATCCACTTGCTGAAACTCTGCTGGACGAGCCGGTGATCGCAGCCGTCAAGACGGATGACGCTCTGACGGCCGCCCTGGCCTCGCCCTGCAGCACGGTCTTTCTACTGGCGAGCACCCTGCTCAATGTGGGGGAGCTGGTCCGGCGCATCCACGCGGCCGGAAAGCTGGCCGTCGTGCACATCGACCTTGTGGACGGCCTTTCGGCGCGGGAAGTTGCCGTGAATTCCCTCATTGCGCTGTGCCACCCGGACGGCATCATTTCCACCCACCCGTCCCTGATCCGGCGGGCGCGCCATCAGGGCCTGCTGACCATCCAGCGGGCGTTCATCCTGGACTCCCTTTCCCTGAACAATCTTTCCGGCCAGCTGGAACAGGGCAAGCCGGACTTTGTGGAGATCCTGCCCGGCATTATGCCCCGGGTCATCACCGAGATCAGTACCCGCACCCGGGTGCCGGTGATCGCGGGCGGTCTGCTGCGGGACAAGGCCGACGTCATGGCCGCCATGCGGGCCGGTGCCTCGGCAGTGTCCACCTCTGCCCCGGAGCTGTGGGACATCTGAACCCCGGAAAACACAAAAATGCCTGACCGCTGTCGTTGGCGGTCAGGCATTTTTTATGGAAAGCAGCAGCGTTACGGGTGGCTCTTCCTGACAAGATCTTTGGTGTACAGGGCGCGGGTGGCGTTGAGCACGGCAATGACCATGACGCCCACGTCGGCAAAGATGGCTGTCCACATGCTGGCCATACCGATGGCACCCAGCAGCAGGCAGGCAAACTTGACCGCCAGCGCGAACACGATGTTCTCGTACACGATGCGCAGGGTGCGGCGGGCGATGCGCATGGCCAGTGCGATCTTGGCCGGGTCATCGTCCATCAGCACCACGTCGGCGGCTTCAATGGCGGCGTCGGAGCCCAGGGCACCCATGGCGATGCCCACATCGGCGCGGGACAGCACCGGGGCGTCGTTGATGCCGTCGCCCACAAAGGCCAGATTCTCCTTGGACTTCTTGGCGGCGATGAGTGTTTCGATCTGGTCCACCTTGTCGCCGGGCAGCAGACCGGCGTGGTATTCGTCCAGACCCAGCTGGGCAGAAACGGCCTTGGCCACCGGCTCGGCGTCGCCGGTGAGCATGACGGTCTTGCGCACTCCGGCGGCCTTCAGAGCCCGGATGGCCTCGGCACTGTGGGGTTTGACCACGTCGGCGATGAGCAGGCAACCGGCGTATCTGCCGTCGATGGCAACGTGCACGACGGTGCCGGTCTCGCTGACGGCGGGGGCAGAAAGACCCAGCTTTTCCATCAGACGGGCGTTGCCGGCGGCAACGGGCTTGCCGTCCACCTTGGCGGTCACGCCGTGGCCGCCAAGTTCCTCCACGTCGGTCACGCGGGAGGTGTCGATCTCCTTGCCGTAGGCGGCCTTGATGCTCAGGGAGATGGGGTGCTTGGACCAGCTTTCGGCCAGGGCGGCGGCCTCCACCAGCTGTTCGTCGGTGATGCCGTCGGCCGGGTGGACGCCGGTGACCTTGAAGGTGCCCTGGGTCAGGGTGCCGGTCTTATCAAACACCACGATGCCGGTGCGGGCCAGCTCCTCCAGATAGGTGGAGCCCTTGACCAGGATACCGCAGGCGGAAGCACCGCCGATGCCGCCGAAGAAGCTCAGCGGAATGCTGATGACCAGTGCGCAGGGGCAGCTGATGACCAGGAAGGTCAAAGCGCGGTAGATCCAGTCCCCAAAGCGGGCGGGCTGGCCCATCAGCAGCAGCACGATGGGCGGCAGGAAGGCCAGCGCCAGCGCACCGTAGCAGACAGCCGGGGTGTATACCCGGGCAAAGCGGGTGATGAAGTTTTCGGCGCGGGCCTTTTTCATGCTGGAATTTTCCACCAGATCGAGAATTTTCGAGACGGTGGACTCGCCGAATTCCTTGGTAGTCCTGACTTTCAGCAGGCCGGTCATGTTCACGCAGCCGCTGATGACCTCGTCTCCGGTCTGGACGTCGCGGGGCAGGCTCTCACCGGTCAGGGCGGCGGTGTTCAGGGCGGAGGTGCCCTCTACGATCACACCGTCAATGGGCACCCGCTCGCCGGGCTGCACCACGATCACGGTGCCGACCTCTACGTCATCGGGGTCCACCTGCTCCAGCTTGCCGTCCTCGTCCTCCACGTTGGCGTAGTCCGGGCGGATGTCCATCAGGCTGGAAATGCTCTGGCGGCTCTTGCCCACGGCCACGCTCTGGAACAGCTCGCCGATCTGGTAAAAGAGGATAACGGCGCAGCCTTCCACATAGTCGCCCAGGGCAAAGGCACCCACGGTAGCCACTGCCATCAGGAAGCACTCGTCAAAGGGCTGGCGGTTCTTGACGCCCTTGATGGCCTTGCGCAGCACGTCCTTGCCCACCACAAGGTATGGGATGAGGTAGAGCAGCAGCTCCACCGGGGTGGGAAGTGCCGGCAGCACACGGAGCAGCAGCTTGAGCAGGATCACAAGGGCCAGCGCGATCAGGATCTGCTGCAGGCTCTTTTTTTGCTTTTTGGTCATACAAAACGCTCCTTTTGTCGGATTGCGGCGATTCTGAGAAAAAACGGGAAAACGCAGTGGAATTCAACAGGTTTTCCCCACAAAAATGGATTTTCCACCCTTTCCCCCGTGTTTTCCACGGGATTTTCCCGCAGAAAACTTGCTTTTCCACGTTTCTTTTTGGAGTTTTCCGCGAAGGTTGTTGAAAAGTGCGTGGAAAGTGTTGAAAACTGCCCGTTTTTTCCACGAAAAAGAGGAGTTTTCCGCTGCCAGGCGGCAGAGGAAAGAAAGGCTCTCCCACAGGGGGAGAGCTGCCGCCCGGCAGCGATGCCGGGAACCGGACCGGAAGAGGTCAGATGTCAAAGATCTCGCAGTCGTCCTCCACCTTCTTGCAGGCGGACAGCACATTCTCCATGGTGGCGTGGGGGTCGGCACCCTCGGCAAACTCCACCTTCATCTTCTGGGTCATGAAGCTGACAGTCGCCTTTTCCACACCGGCAACGGTGTTGGCAGCGTCCTCCATCTTCTGGGCGCAGTTTGCGCAGTCCACTTCGATCTTGTAGGTCTTTTTCATCGTAGATACCAGCCTTTCTGTTTTTGTGCGGGCCGCGGCCCGGAAAATCATTCTTCGATATGGTCCATCCCCAGAGAGAGGATGCTGCGCACATGGTCGTCGTCCAGTGCGTAGTACACGGTCTTGCCCTCCCGCCGGAAGCGTACCAGCTTGGAATCCTTGAGCACCCGCAGCTGGTGGCTCACGGCCGACTGGCTCAGCTGCACGGCGTTGGCAATGTCCTGCACGCACAGCTCATTGTCGTGCAGGGCGTACAGGATTTTGATGCGGGTGGAGTCGCCGAACACCCGGAACAGGTCGGCCAGCTCGTACAGCACTTCGTCATCCGGCATGTCCAGCTCTTCCGGCTGCACGAGGGGTTCGTTCTGCTGTGCCATGGAAGCATCTCCTTTCGGGATGAAATCATATGAACGCCTGTTCATGTGTTCATGATATCACGCACATGCCTGCCTGTCAAGCCCTTTGCAGAAGAATTTTGACATTCCCGCTGCATTGATGAAAAAACACCGCAAAACGCCAAAAAGATGCAAATTGAAAAAAGAAAACCCGGCCCGCTGGAAAGCGGACCGGGAGCGGACGGGTGGCGGAGCGGCTCAACGCTTCTTCCCGGCTGCTGCCCAGGGGGCGTACATCAGCACAAGGGCCAGCGCGATGGCGGGCAGAAAGCCCAGAATGTAGAATTTTTCACCGAACCACGTGGTAAAGGTGCTGGTGATGACGTTGCCATAGGGGTTATTCAAAAAGTAAAAGTTGGTGTGCAGGGGTTTGTTAAGAAAATAGATGGGCAGGGCCGAGCCGAACAAAAAGGCCAGCACCTGCGGCCCCCGGCGCACGCTGGGGCGGTATCCGCCCGCCACCAGCAGCACAGGGTAGAGCACCAGCAGGGCGTGGATGCTGACCGAGTGCAGGTTGATGAGGGTGAACCACCCGGGCACATCCCGCCAGCTGGGGCACAGCAGAGCCAGTGCCGCGCCGGGGATGCACAGGGCGTACAGCTCCTCCTTGCACCAGCTGCGGTCGGTGAGGGTGTTGTACAGGCAGACGAACACGTTGATGCTGCACAGGTGCAGCGGCAGATAGCTCCAGTTCCACTGGCCGGTGCAGGCCATGCCCAGCAGCAGGGCGGCTTCGTCCACCAGCAGGGCCGCCGTGAGCCCCACCAGAATGTGCCGCCGGGTGCGCGGCGTGCTGCGGCGGTACCACCACACCATGCCCAGAAGGAACAAAGCCGACAGCGCCAGCTCTATGAGATGGACAGTGCCGAACAGCGGGTAGCACTCATAGCCCGCACCGTATTCGGCGGCGGTGATGTCATAGGATTTCCAGAAGTCAGACATGGAACGTCCCCTCCCTTTTTGACCCTATCATAGCACAGCGGGCAGGAAACAGAAAAGGTATTTTTTACAAAATGCGCCAAAGATGGTGCATTCTTTGCCAAGCTGTGGTATCTTATAAAACGTATAGAATCGAGATCTGCGTACAGACGCACAGGAGGGAATTTTTATGACACTGGAACCTGGCATCCGCGGTGAGCAGAGCGTGTCTGTCACTGCTGTAAACACTGCAAAAACCATGGGTAGCGGCACGCTGGACGTGTTTGCCACCCCGGCCCTGGTGGCCCTGGCCGAAAAGACCTGCTGGATGAGCGTGGCCCCGGCCCTCGCCGAGGGCGACGGCACCGTGGGCACGAAGCTGGAGCTGGAGCACACCGCTCCCACCCCCGTGGGCATGACCGTGACCTGCGAGAGCGAGCTGGTGGCTGTGGAAGGCCGCAAGCTCACCTTCAAGGTGACCCTGCACGACGAAAAAGGCCCGGTGGGCGGCGGCACCCACGAGCGCTTTGTGATCCACAACGACAAGTTTGCGGCCAAGGCGGAGGCAAAGAAGAACTGAAAAAGCCTTCCCCCAAGGGGGAAGGCTAAGGCTCCCTTTTTGACGGAGGGAGTTCTTCCGGCTCCAGCCGCAGCGGCGGCGGGTCCTCGGCCAGCAGCTGCTGTTCGGCGTGGGCTTGTGCGTCCTGCAGCAGCTGTACGGCCTGCACGCTGGCGCGGAACAGCTCAAAATACATCGCTTTGTAATCCGGCACGGCCCCACTCCCCTTTTGCATTCCGTGGGGATAGTCTGCCCCGCAGCACGGGGCCTGATACGCTGCCGGAACGAATCGCCTGAAACGAAAAGGAATCATTATGAAAAACAAGAATCTGTCCTGGGCGGCGGCACTGTTCGTGTTTGCCCTGCTGCTGTGGTGCACGGCAGCCACTCCCGGCAAGATCGCCGACCCGTCTACCTACACCTGTGCGGTGTACAGCACCTTCTTCTCGCTGCTGCCGCCGGTCATTGCCATTGTGCTGGCCCTGAACACCAAGGAGGTGTACACCTCCCTGCTGGTGGGCATCGCCTCGGGCGCGCTGCTGTATGCCAACGGAAACCTGGAACTGGCCCTGAATACCCTCTTCTTCCACGAAGAGGGCGGCATGATCGCCAAACTGTCCGACAGCAGCAATGTGGGCATCCTGGTGTTCCTGGTCATGCTGGGCATCCTGGTGGCCCTGATGAACAAGGCCGGCGGCTCGGCCGCCTTTGGCCGCTGGGCATCGAAGCACATCCACTCCCGGGCGGGCGCACAGTTTGCCACCCTGCTGCTGGGTGTGATGATCTTTGTGGACGACTATTTCAACTGCCTGACCGTGGGTTCGGTCATGCGCCCGGTCACCGACCGGCAGAAGGTGTCCCGCGCCAAGCTGGCCTACCTCATCGACGCCACGGCGGCCCCCATCTGCATCATTGCGCCGGTGTCCAGCTGGGCGGCGGCGGTCACCTCCAGCGTGCCGGAGGGGTCTGGCATCAACGGCTTCACCATGTTCCTGCGCACCATCCCCTACAACTACTATGCCCTGCTTACCGTCGTCATGAGCCTGTTCCTCATCTTCACCGGCACGGACTTCGGCTCCATGAAGCTCCATGAGGACAACGCGAAAAACGGCGACCTGTTCACCACCGAGGACCGCCCCTACGGCGACGACGTGGACGACGGCACCGAGACGAAGGGCCATGTTGTGGACCTGATCGCACCGGTGCTGGTGCTGATCGCGGCCTGCATCTTCGGCATGATCTACACCGGCGGCTTCTTTGACGGGGTGGACTTTGTCACCGCCTTTGCGGACTGCAACGCCTCTGCCGGCCTTGTGATGGGCAGCAGCATTGCGCTGCTGTTCACCTTCGTGTTCTACCGGGTGCGCAGCGTCATGACCTTCCAGGACTTTGCGGCCTGCATCCCGGAGGGCTTCAAGGCCATGGTCAGCCCCATGCTCATCCTCACGCTGGCCTGGACCCTGTCCGGCATGACCGGCCTGCTGGGTGCCAAGTATTATGTGGCCAATCTGCTGGGCGGCTCCGCTGCGGCGCTGCAGTATCTGCTGCCGGTGATCATCTTCCTGGTGGCGGTGTTCCTGGCCTTTGCCACCGGCACGAGCTGGGGAACCTTCTCCATTCTGATCCCCATCGTGTGCCACGCATTCCCGGAAGGCGAAATGCTGGTCATCTCCATCGCGGCCTGCCTGTCCGGCGCCGTGTGCGGCGACCACTGCTCCCCCATCTCCGACACCACCATCATGGCCTCGGCGGGTGCCCACTGCAGCCATGTGAACCATGTGTCCACCCAGCTGCCCTATGCCATCACGGCGGCGTCCTGCGCGGCGGTGTGTTATATGATCACCGGCCTGGCACAGGCGGTACTGGGCAGCCGGGCCAGCCTGTTCACCTCGCTGGTGCTGCTGGCCGTGGCCATCGTCGTAGAGCTGGTGGTGCTCAGCATCATCCGTGCCCGCACGATCAAAAAGGCAAAAGCATGATTGGGCTTTGCCGTCGCGGGCAACTTGTGATAAACTGAAAGAAAACGAACGAGCGGAGGCGCGATCCATGCTGGAACAGGCTTTTCAGGATGTATACACCAAATTCAAGCTGCACTTTTATCAGAACGTATTCCAGCGTTTTGCCACGCGGGAAGCGACCCTGACCACAGTGGAGTCCTTCTGTATGGAGGGCATCATGGCCATGGGCGAGCCCACCATTGCGGAGTTCTCCCGCATGATGCAGATCTCCACCCCCAATGCGGCCTATAAGATCGGCAGTCTGGTCAAAAAGGGCTATGTGGAAAAGATCCAGTCCACCGTGGACCGGCGCGAGTACCACCTGCGCCCCACCCAGAAGTATATCGACTACTACAACATCAGCTACTCCTACCTGAGCACCGTGATCGAGCGGGTGCGCAAGCGCTTCCCGGAAGAGGACGTGGACAAGCTGGAGCAGATGCTCACCATCATCAGCGATGAGCTGATGCCGGAACTGGATATGCCCCGGCATCAGGACGAGAAAGCCGAATCGTAACATAACAGGCAAAAAATACCCGGAACCTTCCCAGCGGAGGGTTCCGGGTATTGTCTTTTTTACGGAAACTGTGCCAGAGGATCAGAGGCTGGTCTCCTTGTCCACCACCTTGATCTTGCCCTTGACCACCTTGCTGCCGCTGGAAGAGCTGGCAAACAGGCCCAGTGCCATGGAGCCGAACAGGGCCCGCATGCCGGGGCGTTTGCGTTCTGCCGGTTGCAAAAGCGGCAAAACCTGTTATAATACATACATAATTCATAAAATCATATCAGAGAAATAGGTTTAAGAAAGCAAAGCGGCCGGGAATGTCGGCTGCCCTGAGGGGAACAACAAATGCAGCAGACAAACGAACAACTTCTGGTGCGGCCGCAAAGCCCCGTTCTGCGGGCGCTGCGTGCCGCCGCACCCCAGACCCTGCCGGTGCTGGCGGGTTATTTTGTGCTGGGCCTGGGCTACGGCATCTATGTACAGTCGCTGGGGCTGCCGGTGTGGATGCCCATGCTCATGGGCACGGTGGTGTACGGCGGCTCGCTGGAATTCGTACTGGCCAGCCTTCTGCTGGGGGCATTCTCGCCGCTGTCGGCCTTTCTGATGGCGCTCATGATCCAGGCGCGGCATCTGTTCTACGGCCTGGCCATGCTGGAGCGCTACAAGGGCTACGGTCTGCGCAGCTTCTACATGATCTTTGCCATGAGCGACGAGACCTTTTCCATCACCTGCTCGGCAGAGCCGCCGGAAGGGGTGGACAAGGGCTGGTTCATGTTCTTCATTACCCTGCTGGATCAGTTCTACTGGGTGGCCAGCGCGGGGCTGGGGGCTGCGGTGGGCTCTGTCCTGCCCTTCAGCACCGAAGGCGTGGATTTTGTGATGACGGCCATGTTCACGGTCATCTTCCTGAACCAGTGGGAAAAGGACAAGCAGCACTACAGCGCCCTCATCGGCATTGCGGCCCCGCTGGTGTGCCTGGCGGTGTTCGGTTCCGGCAGCTTCCTGCTGCCTGCCATGGCCTGCATTCTGGTGCTGCTGCTGGCCCTGCGCAAGCCCATTGAGAAAGCCGAAGGCACCGAAGCGGACAAACGGAAGGAGGAGACCGGCGTATGACGGCCATTCAGATGGGCATCACCATCGCGGTGTGCACGGCCGCCACGATGCTGACCCGTTTTCTGCCCTTTGTGGTGTTTTCGTCCAAGGACCAGCAGCCGCCGGAGGTGGTGCGGTATCTGGGGCGGGTGCTGCCCGCCGCCATCTTTGGCATGCTGATCGTTTACTGCCTCAAGAGCGTCACGCCCTTTGCGGGCAGCCACGGCGCGCCGGAGGCCATTGCGCTGCTGGTGACCGTTGCCCTGCACAAATGGAAGCACGAAACGCTGCTCAGCGTGGCGGGCGGCACCCTGTGCTATGTGCTGCTGGTGCAGCTGGTGTTCTGATCGGAAAAAGCTCCCCCGTCATGGCGCTGTGCCATGGGCGGAGGAGCTTTTTGCTCAGTGATAGAAGGTATCGAAGTTCACCTGACGGTAGAACCGCTGCTGCAGCTGGTCGAAGCTGTCGCAGTTCTGGGCCAGCAGCCACATGCTCTTGGTGACCACGGCTTCGATGGTCATGTCATGGGCTTCCAGGAAGCGGAATCGGTTCTTCACCCGCTTGCCCACCTCGTACACGCCCACGTCGCTGCCCTCATAGGTCACCTGCGTGGTCAGGATGAGCACCTTGTGGGTCTGCTCGTAGTGGCCCAGCCCCTCGGCAAAGGCGTCCATGAGCCGCTGCGGAATGCCGCCCACGCCGAAACTCTCCACGATGACGCAGTCGTACAGGCGGAAGATCTCCGGGATCATGCCGGGGTCCATGCCGGGGATGAGCTTGAGCAGGAACACCCGGGGGTTCATGGCGCGGCCGAACTCCACCGGGCCGGTGGGCCAGGGCGAAGGCACATAGCGCACCAGACGGTCGCCCTGCACCAGTGCCAGCTCCGGGAAGTTGACCGAGGCAAAGGCGTCGTAGCTGATGGTCTTGTTCTTTTTGGCACGGGTGCCGGCAATGACGTGCCCGCCAAACACCACCATCACGCCCCGGCTGCCCGGGTCCAGTGCACAGATCACGCTGTCGCGCAGGTTTTTCTTGGCGTCGGTGATCTCGTTGGAGATGGGCTGCTGGGCACCGGTGAGGATGATGGGCTTGTCCGCGTTCTGGATGAGGTAAGAAAGTGCCGCTGCGGAATAGGCCAGCGTATCGGTGCCGTGGCAGATGATGAAACCATCGTACAGGGCGTAGTTTTCCTGAATGGCGCGGGCCATCATCAGCCAGTGTTCCTGGCCGAGGTCGGTGCTGTCGATGCTGCACAGGGCCAGCGTTTCCGGGATGCACAGGTCGTTGAGCTCCGGAAGATGGGCCAGCAGCTCGTCGCTGCTGAGCACGGGCCGGAGGCCCTGCGGAGTATGTACGCTGGCAATGGTGCCGCCGGTGGTAATGAAAAGAATGCGCTGTTTGGTCATAAAAAGCCTCCATGGCAGAAAATCAGAGAAACAAACCCAGTATAACACACTCTTTTCCGGCTGAAAAGTGCCTCGCAGCGGCAAAAGGCTGCTTTTTGCGACCCGGTCACAGAAGTTTTGCGGAAAAAGGTGTATACTATAAGAAAAGTTTCCGATGCAGTGGATGTGGTGAAGCTGCCCGCTACGACCCCATCCGCAAATTAAAAATCATGTTTCCTCTGATCATGGCCAGAGCGAAGCGGAGGCCATTTTAAATCGTGACTCTGAAAAGGAGGACCAACCATGTCCAACATTGTGATCGTAGGTTCCGGCCCGGCGGGCGTGTCTGCCGCACTGTATGCGGTCCGCGCGGGGGTGGACACCACCGTGCTGACCAAAGGCCCCGGTGCGCTGGACCGGGCCGAGAAGATCGAAAACTACTACGGCCTTGCTCAGCCGGTTTCCGGTGCGGAGCTGGAGCGCCGCAGCATTGAGAACGCCAAACGCCTGGGGGTGCGGTTTGTGACCGCCGAAGCCGTGGGGCTGACCTATACGGATAAACTCACGGTAGAAACCATAGGGGAAGATTACCCGGCGGACGCGGTGATCCTGGCCACGGGGGCCTCCCGTGCGGTGCCGCGCATTCCGGGCCTTGCCGGGCTGGAGAGCCACGGCGTGAGCTGGTGTGCCGTCTGCGACGCCTTTTTCTACCGCGGCAAGGATGTGGCCGTGCTGGGCAGCGGAGCCTATGCCCTGCACGAGGTGCAGGCCCTGCTGCCGGTGGTGAAAAGCGTCAGCCTGCTGACCAACGGCATGCCGCTGACCGCAGAATTCCCGCCGGAGGTGACCGTATACCCGCAGAAGGTGGAGGCTGTTCTGGGCGAACCGGTGGTCACCGGGGTGCAGCTGTCCGACGGGCAGGAGGTTGCCCTGTCCGGTGTGTTCGTGGCGCTGGGCGTGGCGGGCAGCACTGCGCTGGCCCGCAAGATCGGGGCCGCCGTGGAGGGCAGCCGCATCGTGGTGGATGAGAAGATGCAGACCACCGTGCCCGGCCTGTACGCTGCCGGGGACTGCACCGGCGGCCTGCTGCAGGTGGCAAAGGCTGTATACGAGGGGGCACAGGCCGGCACGGAGGCTGCCAAGGCCCTGCGGAAAGGATGAGTGCCATGCAAAAGACCCCGGAAGACCGCAATTGTCTGGCCTGCGCGTTCCCCTTCTGGGCGCAGCTGACCGCCGACGAACAGGAGATGCTCTGCCGCTACACCCGCCCGGTGCACTACCGCAAAGGGGCCCGGGTGCACAGCCCACTGGAAAGCTGTGTGGGCATCCTGCTGCTGCGCACCGGCCAGCTGCGGGCCTATCTGCTGTCGGAGGACGGCCGGGACGTGACCCTCTACCGCCTGTTCGGCGGGGAAGTGTGCATCCTGTCGGCGTCCTGCGTGATGGACTCGGTGAATGTGGACCTGTACATCGACGCTGAGGAGGACACCGAGGCACTGTGCATCAGCGCGGGCATCTTCCGCCGTCTGATGCAGCAGAATGTCTATGTGCGCTGCTACGCCTACCAGCTCACGGCAGAGCGCTTTTCCGACACCATGTGGACGATGCAGCAGATCCTGTTCATGAGCGCCGACCGGCGGCTGGCCATCTTTCTCACCGACGAGCTGGCCAAGACCGGCGGCGACGAGGTGCGCATGACCCACGACCAGATGGCAAAGTACATGGGCTCTGCCCGCGAGGTGGTGAGCCGGATGCTCAAATACTTCGCGCAGGAGGGCTGGGTGCGGCTGTACCGCGGCGGCGTGCAGGTGCTGGACAAGCCAAAGCTGCAGCAGCTGGCAAGAGGCGAATGAAAAAAGAGGACGATGCATAACGCATCGTCCTCTTTGCTGTTACGGGAGATCAGCCCTTGCAGCCCTGCTCTTCCCAGTCGCCGAAATCGCTGGCGTCAGCGATCTTGGTGGCGTCGAACTTGCCGTTCTCGTCCTTGGGGGCGACGGCGGGGCCGGCCTCCACGGGGTTGGGGTTCGGTGCCTCAGGGTCATACACCGGCTTTTCCTCGCTGGTGTCCTCCAGCGTGGCCGGCTCCTGTGCAGGGGCGGGCTCGGCAGGAGCTTCCGGGGCGGCGGCTTCGGCCGGGGCGGTGGGCTGCTCTGCGGCATCGTCCGCTGCTTTGGCCTCTGCTTCGGCGTAGGCCTCGGCGGTCTTTTCGGCCTCGGCGGCGTCCTGCTCGGCTTCTTCGGGGAACTCGACCTCCTCCACATGGAGCGGGTCTTTCTGGTTCAGGATCTTGTCCAGTGCCACGATGGCGGCACCGGTGACGGCCACGGCAACGGCCGTGCCCAGAATGCGGAACAGTGTTTTCATGCCAGAACCTCCTGTTTACAGATCGATCAGAACGTTAAGAGAACGTTACGACTTCATTCAGCGGCTTTTCGGCAGGCTCCACCGAAATGGCGGTCAGCACCGGGCCCTTGCCGCGGTAGATGTTGTGGAACTTGTAGCCCACCTTGGCGGTCACCCGCACCCAGCTGCGCTGCTCCAGAGCCTTGTAGCCGTCGTAGCTGCAGGGGAAGCCCACGAACTGGATATCCTGCACGCAGCAGGTCATGGCAAAGCGGCCGGGCACGAAGCTGTTCTTGCCGGCGCGGTTGGTCTGGCACACCTGTGCCAGGAATTTGACCGTCTTGCCGGTGTACTTCTGGGGCTCGTCCTGGCAGTCCATGTACCAGATGCCGAAATCGTCGTCATGGATGTCGATGACCGGGGCGTTCACGTCGAAGGGCAGCGGGTCGGGGATGTCGTCATAGGCCACGCTGCCGTCCTTGAACTCGTAGGCGATGTCGCACTTGCGGGAAGCCTGACGCACCAGCCTGTGCAGCTCCTGCCGGGCCTCGTCGTTGTTCACGGCTTCGGCGCGGTTGAACACGATCAGCTCACTGCGGGCGATCTTGTCCAGCAGCAGGCTGCGCATGGAGTTGTCGCGGGCATAGGTCAGGGCGGTGGTGCCGTCGGCGGTGGCGATACACTGGTACACCAGCCAGTTTTCCGGCAGGGCATCGGCCAGCTCCTGCAGCAGCCACATGCCGTTGTACTCGATGACCACGCGGCCTGCGCCGGATTCCTTTTCCAGCTTGGCCAGGTTCTGCGGGTTCATCTCTGCCTTGTCCTCGATCACCTTGACGGTCACACCGGGGAAGGCGAACTTCTTGGGGTTGTACTCTTCTTCGCCCTCTTCGCAGATCAGCAGCAGGGTCTTGTCGCCGGAGTCGAAGTTGGGGTCCTCAAAGGTCTCCTGAATGAATTTGGTCTTGCCGCTTTCCAGAAAGCCCACAAACAGGTAGACCGGAATTTCTTTTGCCATAATGGATGGTTTCTCCTTCTTTTACATCTCAGCAGCCGAACAGCTCTGCAATGGCCTTCTCGTTCAGCTTGGAGCCGATGACCACCAGTTTGCCGCCCACGTCGGCGCCGCGGGCACGCACTTCCCACTCGCCGGGCACATAGTCGAACTCCAGCCAGCCGTCGGCACCGCCGTCCACGATGCCCTTGCTGCGCAGGATCATGCCGTAATTGCCGGTGTCCAGCTCGGTGAGGGCGTGCTCCACTTCGGCCTTGGTGAACTTGCGGGCCGTCTCGACGCCCCAGCTGGTGAACACCTCATCGGCGTCGTGGTCATGATGATGGTGGTGATGGCCGCAGCAGCAGTGGTCGCCGTGCTCATGATGATGCTCGTGCTCGTCCTCATCATCGTCGTCATCGTGATGGTGGTGGCCGCAGCAGCAATGCTCCTCGTGGTCATGATCCTCATCGTGATCATGGTGGTGCTCATGCTCGTCGTGGTCATCGTCCTCGTCATGGTCGTGATGGTGATGCTCGTGCTCGTCCTCATCATCGTCATCGTCATCATCGTGGTGGTGATGGCCGCAGCTGCACACGCCGTTCTCGTGGTCGTGATGGTGATGATGGTGGTGCTCTTCTTCCTCGTCCTCCTCGGCGTGCTTCTCGTTTGCCTTGGCGGCCATGGCGATCAGCTCTGCCTTGAAGTCGTCCTTGGTGGACATGGCTTTCAGGATCTGCTCACCGGTCAGCTCGTCCCATGCGGTGGTCACGATGGTGGCGGTGGGGTTCTTCTCGCGCAGCATGGCCACGGCGGCGGCGATCTTCTCCTCGCTGGCGGTCTGGGTGCGGCTGAGCAGGATGCAGCTTGCATGGCTGATCTGGTCGTCGTAGAACTCACCGAAGTTCTTCATATACATCTTGACCTTGTTCACATCGGCCACGGTGACAAAGCTGTTCAGCTGCACATCCAGGTGCTCGGCCACGCCTTCCACGGCGCGGGTCACGTCGCTCAGCTTGCCCACGCCGGAGGGCTCGATGACGATGCGGTCGGGGTGGTACTGCTCCACCACCTGCTGCAGGGCGGTGCGGAAATCACCCACCAGAGAGCAGCAGATGCAGCCGGCGTTCAGCTCATTGATCTGGATGCCGGACTCCTTCAGGAAGCCGCCGTCGATGCCGATCTCACCGAACTCGTTCTCGATCAGAACGACCTGCTGGCCGGCAAAGGCCTCCTTGATGAGTTTTTTGATCAGAGTGGTCTTGCCGGCGCCCAGGAAGCCGGAAAAAATATCAATTTTGGTCATAGTTTGAATGCCTCTTTCTTTGTTAGCAGACAGAGCCGCAGAGCGCTGGCCCGTAAAATCTTACATCTCTATTATAGCAAGCCTGTCAATGGGAAAACGGCCTTTTTCAAGAAAAAATTGTAACATTTTTTGCAATTTGGTTGCGTTTTCGCGTTTTGGACGACAAATAAGGGGAACCGGCGGCCCCGGCGGGCAGCGATTCGGCAAGGGGCAGGCTCCGGCAGAGGGACGGATGCCCCCGGACGGCAAGACCCCGCCAACGGACGGTCAACGACCGGCAGGCGGTCCGCCCCCGCAGGATGCAGGCGACACTGCGGCGGCTGTTGACAGCACGGCAACCGTGTGAAGAAAAAACGCGCAGCGGTCTTTGCGGGCCGCTGCGTGTTTGCGTCCGGAACAGCCGACACTCCCGCATTGCATTCTTTGCGCCGGAATGCTACAATATGCAGTAGCAAACCACCGCCGCCGGACGTTCTTCCGGCAAATATGAGAAAGAAGGCTTTTCTATGAGCATGAATACAGTTCCCGAACGGCTGGCCGCTCTGCGTGCTGCCATGCAGGCAAACGGTGTGGACGTGTACCTGATCCCGGTGGGCGACCCCCACTCCAGCGAGTACCTGCCCGACCACTACACCTCCCTGACCTACTTCTCCGGCTTCCATGGTGAAAACTCCAACTTTGTGGTCACCATGACCGAGAGTGCTGTCTGGGCCGACGGCCGTTACTTTGTGCAGGCCGAGAAGGAGATCGCAGGCACCGAGATCCAGCTGATGAAGATGGGTGAGCCGGGCGTGCCCACCGTGGAGGAATACTGCGCCAAGGTGGTGCCTGAGGGCGGCAAGCTGGGCCTGTGCGGTCTGACCGCCAGCTGCGCGCTGGTGAACAGCGTGAAGAAGGCGCTGGAAACCAAGAACGCCGCCATCAAGACCCTGTTCCTGGAGGATGAGCTGTGGACCGAGGGCCGCCCGGCTCTGCCCGCTACCCCGGCCTGGATCCTGCCCAAGGAATATGCAGGCTTCTCCCCCGCCGAAAAGCTGGGCCAGCTGCGTGCAAAGCTGGCCGAGTTGGGCTGCACCGCCCAGCTGGTGGGCAAGCTGGACAACCTTGCCTGGCTGCTGAACCTGCGCGCCATGGACATCGAGTGCACCCCCTACGCCATGGCCTACTGCTATGTCACCCCGGACCGCGCCGTGCTGTTCATCCACACCGCTCGCGTGACCCCGGAGGCAAAGGCGGAACTGGAAGCCAACGGTGTGACCCTGGCCGAGTACGACAGTGTGCTGGACTTCATGGCCGCTGAGACCGAGCCCCAGACCGTGCTGGCAGAGAGCGCCACCGTGAACTATGCCGTGTATCAGGTGCTGGAGAACAACGCCGCCCTCACCGTGAAGGACATGGCCGACCCGCTGCTGCCCATGAAGGGCGTGAAGAACGAGGTGGAGCTGACCCACGACAAGGAAGCCCACCTGCGCGACGCTGTGGCTATGGTGCGGTTCCAGATCGAGCTGGAAAAGCGTCTGGAAGCCGGCGAAGAGCTGACCGAGCTGACCGTGGACGAGATCCTGCACAAGTACCGCAGCACCACGGATAAGTTCATCGTGGAAAGCTTTGGCACCATTGCGGCCTACGGCGGCAACGCAGCCATGATGCACTACCACGCCACCCCGGAGGACCACGCAAAGCTCCAGCGCAAGGGCTTTTTGCTGGTGGACAGCGGTGCCACTTACATGGACGGCACCACCGACATCACCCGCACCTACCCGCTGGGTGAGCTGACCGAGGACGAGCGCAAGTTCTACACCTGGACCCTGCAGTGCCACATCGACATCGCCAAGGCGGTCTGGCTGGACTACTGCGACTGCCATATGATCGACACCATCGCCCGTGAACCGCTGTGGCAGCACCTGATCAACTACCGCTGCGGCACCGGCCACAGCGTCAGCTTTGTGGGCAACGTCCACGAAGGCCCCCACGCCCTGAACGGCCGCAACACCACCCTGATGCGCCCGGGCATGATCGTGACCGACGAGCCCGGCGTGTACGAGACCGATCTGGTGGGCATCCGCATCGAGAACGAGCTGGTGTGCGTGCACAAGGCCGACAACCAGTACGGCACCTTCCTGGGCTTTGAGCCGATCATGTTCGTGCCCATCGCCACTTCTCCCATCGTGCCCGGTGTGCTGACCAAGGACGAGCTGGACTGGCTGAACAACTATCACCGTCAGGTGTTCGAGAAGCTGGCACCCCGCCTGAACGACGAGGAGCGCGAGTGGCTGGCCAAGAAGTGCGCCGCCATCGGCTGCTGAGCACCCGGCCGCTGAACATCGCATAAAAAAGCGGGAAGCCGCGCCGGAGCGTGCAAGCTCCTGCGGCTTCCCGTTTGTTGTTTTTGCTTATTCTTTGGGGTCGCTGTCGTGCCGGGCCTTCCGCTCGGCACTGCGTTCCTGCGCCGTTTCCCGCAGCTCCTCCCGCATGCCGTTCCAGCGCTCGCGCGCTTCGGCGGTGCGGGTCTGCACGTCCTCGCGGGCATCCTTCCAGTAGGCCTTGGCCTCGTCGATGACCTCCTTGAAGGGGCCGGAAGGGTAGGTGCTCTCCGCAATATCCACCAGGAACTTGTACAGCTGGGGCCGCACCTCCTCGTAGATGCCAAGCCGGGTGTACAGCTCGGTGTAGTAGTGGAACACCTGGATCTTGTTCTGCACCAGAGAGGCGGCGTTGATCTGGGTGTGGCAGATACTCTGGGGGTTCTGGACATAGTAGTACCCTGCCTCCGGGATGGACACCAGCACGTTGGCGTACTCCAGGTACTGCATATTGAACACCAGGTCCTCGGCCCACCGCACCTCGCTGGTAAACTGGATCTGGTGGTCCACCAGCAGGTCCCGGCGGTACAGCTTGTTCCACAGCACCCCGTAAAAATAAGAGGCAGGCTTGTCCATCAGATGCCGGGCAAACTCGTCCTGGGTGTAGACCCCGGCAGGCAGAAAGCCGTACTCTCGTACCTCCGGGGGCCGGGCCACGGTCATGACCCCCAGCTCGTCCTGGAGCTTGTCCAGCACCTGTTCCGGCTTGCTGGCCCCGGCGGGGATCACCATCTTGTAAGGTGCGATGACCAGGTCGGCGTTGTTCTGTTCGGCAGCGGTGACCAGATGCTCGGTGAAGTCCGGGTCGATATAGTCGTCGCTGTCCACGAACTGCACATACTTGCCGCTGGCCAGCTTCAGGCCCAGGTTGCGGGTGTCGGACACGCCGGAGTTGGCCTTGTCCACCAGCACGATGCGCTCGTCCTTTGCGCGGAACGCTTCGCACACGGGCAGGCTCTGATCCTTGGAGCCATCGTTCAGCACGATGACCTCGATGTTCTGCCAGCTCTGGGCGCAGATGCTCTCCAGACAGCGGGCGATGTGGTTCTGGGCGTTGTACACGGGCAGAATGATGCTGACAAGGGGCTTTGACATGGCGGCGTCTCCTTTGTTGTTTTTTGATTACTATACCCCCGCACCGCGCAAAATGCAAGGGCGGGTTTGAAGAGGAGGGATCCTGTGATCTTTCACATTGCGGTGTGCAGCCCGGACGCGGGCCTGCGCAGCGGGCTGGAACGCCAGTGCATGGAATTTTTTGCCCGGCGAGCGGACGCCTGCATCGTGGAACACCTGCCGGACACCGACGCCCTGCTGCGGAAGGACGGGGAGGGCGTGCGGTACGAGCTGTACCTGCTGGAGCTTTCCGGCTCGGCTGCGCCGGTGGGGCTGGCGGCTGCCGGGGAGCTGCGCCGCCGGGGCCGCCGGGCCCCGCTGGCCTTTGTGGCCCGCACCACGGCCCACGCTTACAGCGCCTACAAGGTGGATGCGCTGCAATATTTGCTGCTGCCGGTGCGCCAGCGGGAGCTTTCGGCCCTGCTGGCCCGCGCCACCGAGCCGGAATACGGCCCGTCTGTCACGGTGAACACCGCCGAGGGCCTGCGGGCGCTGCCCTATGCGGGCATCGAATATCTGGAGTGCACCCACCACATCGTGCACTTCCACCTCACCAGCGGGGAGGACGTGCCCACCCTGTCGCTGCGGGTGCCGTTTTCTGCGGTGGCACAGCCTCTGCTGGCGGATGGGCGCTTTTTGCAGCCCCACCGCTCCTATGTGGTCAATCTGGCCGAGGCAGACCTGCTTTCTGCCGGGGAGCTGCGCATGCGCAGCGGGGCCCGCATCTCCATCCCCCGCGGGCGGGAGGGTGCCGTGCGGGACGCCTTCCAGCAATGGGTGCAGCAGCAGAAATACAGCCTGAAATAACAGCACGCCGGTGCTCCCACAGCGGGAACACCGGCGTGTTTTTGCGGAAAATTTCTCAGATCTTTGTCCAGTCCAGTGCGGTCCAGTCCGGCAGGAACTGGTCGCACACCTGCGCCATGGCAGGGGCATCGTCGGCACTGGCGGCGTCCTGCACGCCCAGCACGGTGAACCCGGCCTTGTGGGCCGTGGAAGCGGCGTAAATGGCGTCCTCGCACACAGCGCAGGCGGCGGGGTCGGCCCCGCCCAGCCGGTGCATGCACTCGAAGAACACCTCCGGGCGGCTCTTGTGCAGCACGCCCTGCGCCTCCACGATGAAGGAAAAATAGTCCGCGATGCCCAGCCGGGTGAGCACGGTGCGGCACTGGTCGGACCAGGTGTTGGAGCACAGGCACAGCCGGGCCCCCTCGGCCTGCAGCTTTGCCAGCAGGGTGCGCACACCGGGCTTCAGGTCCACCGTTTCGTACAGCTGGGCGATCACGTCCCGCATCACGTCGTAATATTCCGCCTCGGTCAGGGGCAGGTCGTATTCTCGGATGAGGTAGCGGGCACCGTCGGCCATGCCCATGGTCAGCAGCACGTCGTTCAGGTCTGCTTTGGGCGTGCGGCCATAGCGCTGCAGCAGCGCCAGCGGGGCACCCCGCCACACCACGGTCATGCTGTCGGTGAGGGTGCCGTCCATATCAAAGATCCATTGCTTGCAGCGCATGGGGCAAAGTTCCTCCTTCAAGATGATTCCTGCCCAGTATACCACGGATCTTAGCCGTATAAAAGCCGTGAGGAACCAAAAAACGGGGAGAAATTTTCCGGAAAATATGGTATAATTTCAGCAAAGACAGACAGGGAGGCAGGCAGTATGGAAAACCAAACCACTCCGTGCAAAGCGCTGGTGCTGGCCGGCGGCGGAGCACGCGGCAGCTATCAGGTGGGCGTGTGGAAGGCTCTGATGGAGCTGGACTGGCACCCGCAGATCATCACCGGCACCAGTGTGGGCAGCCTGAACGGTGCCATGTTCGTGCTGGACCTGTACGAGGTGGCGCGGGATATGTGGCTGACCATCCGCAGCAAGGATGTGATGGAGCTGCCCGAAGAAAACGCCGACCTGTCGGCCCTGCACAGTTTTCTGCGCAGCGTGGTGAAGGCCGGCGGTATGGACGTCTCGCCGCTGGAAGAGATCGTGGAACGGGTGCTGGACGAGGACGCGCTGCGCCGCGCCAACATCCGCTTTGGCCTTGTCACAGTGGAGCAGCGGGGCCTGAAAGCCCGGGAGCTGACGCTGGACGAGATCCCGGAGGGCCGCGTGAAGGATTACCTCATGGCCTCGGCGGCCTGCTTCCCTGCCCTGCGGGCGCGGGAGATCGACGGGGTCAAGTTCCTGGACGGCGGCTACAGCGACAACATGCCCACCGGCCTTGCCAAAAAGATGGGTGCCGACGAGCTGGTGTGCGTGGACCTGGAGGGGGTGGGCATCACCCGCCCCAACCTCACCGGACTGCCCACCACCATGGTGCGCAGCTACTGGGAGCTGGGCGACATCCTGCACTTTGACCCCGATACCGCCCGCCGCAATGTGGAGCTGGGGTATTACGACACCCTGCGGGCCTTTGGCCGGGTGCGGGGCTGTGCTTATGCCGTGGACAACGGCCCGGACAGCAGCGCCGATGCTGCCGCGTTCCGGGCACGGTTCGACGCGGTGCAGAAGGCCGTGCGGGAGAAATACCCCGTGACCCTTACCGCAGACGCGGCCCTGCTGCTGGCCCGGATGAAGGACGCCGAGCTTGCCCCGCTGGAAGCCGTGGCCGAGGACGTGGGGGTAGACCCCACGGTGTACTACACCACCCGGACGCTGGGGCAGGCGTTTCTGGAGCATTGCGACCCAGCGCGCATGGCCAGCTTTGCCCCGCTGTTTGCAGGCAGCGCGGACGCGGGCCGGGCGGCGCTGGCAGCCCTGCTGCCCAATACATTCTTGCAGGCGCTGGTCTGGCAGGCCCTGACCGCGCCGGAACTGCCGGAGGTGACCGAACATGAAGATCTGTAAAGGTGTTTCTGCGTCCCCGGGCCTTGTGCTGGGGCAGGTGAGCCGGTTGGAACGCCATGTGGAAACGTTCAGCACCGGGCCCTTTGACCCGGAACGGGAGCTGCGCCAGCTGGAAGATGCGGTGCGCACTGCCCAGAGCGAGCTGGACTCTATGGCAGAGCGGGCTGCTTCCACCGAGCAGGCCATCCTGCAGTTCCAGAGCATGATGCTGGACGACGAAGGCATGATGAACGAGGTGCGGTTCTGCATCAAGGCAGGCATCAGCGCCGCTGCCGCCATGGACAAGGTGGGCCAGCGTTACGCCGACCAGCTGGCCAACATGAAGGACAACCCCTACATGCAGCTGCGCAGCGTGGACATTCTGGACGCCACCAGCCGGGTGATCAACATTCTGGGCAACCGGCCCCGCATGTGGCTGGCACTGGACCACCCGGTGATCCTGGCCGCCGACCGCCTGATGCCCACCGACCTGTTCAGTGTGCCCTCCGGCATGATCCTGGGCGTCGTCACCACCGAGGGCAGCGGCCAGAGCCATGCCGCCATCATTGCCCGGGCCATGAACATCCCCGGCATCGTGCAGGTGGGGCCGGAGTTCCTGGACGACTGCGACGGCCGCACGGTCATTCTGGACGCCACCAAGGGCGAGTGCATCCTGGACCCGGACGCGGTGGCCCGCCAGCAGGCAGAGGCCCGCATCTGTGAGCTGCAGCGTGAAAACGAAGAAATGCGGGTGCTGGGCCGCCAGCCCGGCTACACGCGGGACGGCGCAGCCTTTGAGCTGCTGGCCAACTGCTTTGGCCCGGAGGATATCGACACCGCCATGCAGTCCGGTGCCCGGGGCGTGGGCCTGCTGCGCAGCAGCTATATGATGCTGCCCGGCCGCATTCTGGACGAGCAGGAGCAGTTCTACTTCTATTCTTCCTGCCTTGCCGCAGCACAGGGCTGCCCTGTGACCGTGCGCACCTTCGATTTTGGCGCCGACCGCACCATGGCGGACGCCTATCAGGGCGTGCAGTCCTCCAAGCTGGGGCTGCGGGGCATCCGCAACAGCCTGCGCCAGCCCCGCCAGTTTGAAACCCAGATCTGTGCCCTGCTGCGCGCCGCCCACCGGGGCCCGCTGCGGGTGATGTTCCCCATGGTGACCGACGTGGAGGACTGGGACGCCGCCATGCACATCGTGGAGCACTGCCGCCAGAGCCTGCGGGAGCGGGGCGTGCCCTTCAACGAAAAGACCCCCTTCGGCGTCATGCTCAGCGTGCCGTCGGCCTGCCTGACCGCGGAGGAATTCGTGGCCCACGGGTGCGATTTTCTGGTCATCGGCACCAACGACCTGACCCAGTACACCCACGCCGCCGACCGGGAGCTGGCCAGCGCCGAGCGGTATTACCGCCCGGCCAGCCCGGCCATGAAAAAGCTCATCGCCATGGTCATGGAGACGGCAAAGGCCGGCAACGTGCCGGTGACCATCTGCGGCCTGGCCGTGGGCAACCCGGTGAACACGGTGCAGTACCTGCAAATGGGCCTGCGCAGCTTCTCGGTGAGCCCGCAGAACCTGCTGAGTACCAAAAAGGCTCTGCTGGAAGCCGACGCCCACCCGGACGACGCAGAACTCGAATGAAAGCAAAGGATGCCCGCACAGCGCGCTGTGCGGGCATCCTTTTTACAGAAAGATCATTCCAGATTGCCGGTCAGGGTCATCACGGCGGCGAGCACGGCCAGCGGGGCGGTCTCGCACCGCAGGATGCGGGGGCCAAGGCCAACCGTTTTGGCTCCGGCTTTGGCGGCCATTTCGGCCTCCTCGGCGGCAAAGCCGCCCTCGGCTCCGGTGATAATGGCGATCTTCCGCTTTTTGCCGTCGGCGGGTGCTGCCTCGGCCAGCAGCTGGCGCACCGGCGCGCCGCCGCACTCGTAGCAGAACAGCACCAGGTCATACTGGTCAAAGGTGCGGCACACGGCCCCGAAGTTGGGCAGCGGCAGGGCCACGTCCGGCAGCACGCCCCGGCCGCACTGCTTGGCGGCTTCCAGGGCAATGCGGTTGTAGCGCTCGTTCTTCTGCTCCTCTTTTTTGGGGGCGGCCACGCAGTACCGGCTGAAGAAGGGCACCACATGGGCGGCCCCCAGTTCCACGCCGTGCTTGATGATCTGTTCCAGCTTGTCCTGTTTGGGGTAACCGGCCAGCAGGGTGACCTCCACGCTGGGCTCGGCGGCGCTGGGATAGCCCGGCTCTACCGAGAATTCCACGCAGTCATCCCCGAAGCCGGTGATGGTGGCGGTGTATTCCACGGCGCTGCCGTCGCATAGAATGACAGTATCGCCCATGCGGGCACGCATCACGCGGGCCAGATGATGGGCATCGGTGCCGCGCAGCACAGCCGTGCCGTCGGCGATCTCAGTGGTAAAATAACGGTGCGGCATAGTTCCTCCTTATGCCTTCTTGCAGACGATGCACTCCCAGCCGCGCTTCTCCTTCACTTCCACAACGGCAAGGCCGGCCTTTTCCAGCCCGGCGATCACCTCGTCCTTGCGGCTGTCAATGATGCCGCTGGCAATGAAGGTGGCACCGTCGGCCATCAGGCCGGGTACGGCGGGGGCCAGGCTGAGGATGGCGTTTGCCACGATGTTGGCCGTGATGATGTCGTATTTGCCGCTGGCCTTGTCGGACAGGTCGCCCACCAGCACGGTCAGCTTATCCTGCACGCCGTTCAGGGCGGCGTTCTCCCCGGCGGTGCGCACGGCTACGGGGTCGATGTCCACGCCCTCGGCCACGGCGGCACCCAGCTTCAGGGCTGCAATGGCCAGGATGCCGCTGCCGGTGCCGATGTCCAGCACCCGTTCACCGCCCTGGACCCGCTCGTCCAGCGCTTCCATGCACAGGCTGGTGGTCTCGTGGCCGCCGGTGCCGAAGGCAAGGCCGGGGTCCAGCACCAGCTTGACGCGGTCGGTGTCGTACTCCTGCCAGGAGGGCACCACGGCCAGCCGCTTGCCGATCTCCAACGGGTGGTAATACTTGCGCCAGCCGTTCTGCCAGTCCTCCTGCTCCACCCCCTCGGTCTCCACGGTGTAGGCGATGCCGGCAGCCTCCATGCGGGCAGAGATCAGGGCCAGGGTCTCCACGGGGGAAGCGCCCGGCTCCAGATACATGTGGATGATGACCCGGTCGCGGGGCTTGTCCAGCAGCTCCTGCTCGATCAGGTCCACATGGGCGATCTCGGCCACCTGCTGCTCGATGTCGCTGTAATCTTCGATATAGATGCCGCCCTCGGCGATCATGGTGGCAACGGCTTCGGCGTTGTCGGCGTCGGACTTGGCCACGGTCAGGCGGATGTCGGTCCATTCCATGGGGAAAACCTCCTTCAAAATTCTGTGTTTCCTTATAATAGTATAGTACCCGATTCCCGTCTGGGATGCAAGCCTTTGGGCAAAATGTCGGAGAAAAGAAAAGATTTTTCAACATAAAGCCGAGGGTTGTGCACGAAAACCAAAAAATGTTCACGCAAAATACGCAAATAAGGACTTTTGACGCAATTTGATAGATTTATCGCGGAAGGGACTTTCTTTTTTTGCAAAAGTATGTTAATATTCTATTACGGAATTATGGACGGCTTACAACCAGAGACTGTCTGTAAACACAAACATTTCTTAAGGAGGAATGTGCTTTATGATGAAGTATCTCCAGAAACTGGGCAAAGCACTGATGCTTCCCGTCGCTGTGCTGCCGATCTGCGGCATCCTGATGGGTCTTGGCTATGCCCTCGCTCCGGGCGTTATGGGCGTTCCCGGTGCACCGACTTCCGGTGCAGCATACACCGTTGGCTTCCTGCTGGTCAAGGCAGGCGGCGCTCTGATCGATAACATGGCATGGCTGTTCGCCATTGGTGCCGCTGTGGGCCTGGCCGACAACGACGGTACCGCAGGTCTGGCCGGTCTGGTCAGCTTCCTGATGATGCAGCAGCTGCTGAGCCCCGGCGTGGTCGGTATGGTGCGCACCCTGGAAGAGGGCACCGCTACCTACATCGCCTTCCAGAAGGTGGCCGGCAACTCCTTCATCGGCATCCTGGCCGCTATTGTGGGTGCTGCCTGCTACAACAAGTTCAAGAATACCCAGCTGCCTGACTGGCTGGCATTCTTCTCCGGCAAGCGTTTCGTTGCCATCGCTACCGGCCTGATCTCCATTCTGGTGTCCGTTGTTCTGCTGTTCGTCTGGCCCGTCATCTTCGACGCACTGGTCGCCATCGGCAACGGCATCGTTGGCATGGACGGCATCGGCGCCGGCATCTACGCCTTCCTGAACCGTCTGCTGATCCCCACCGGCCTGCACCACGCTCTGAACAACGTGTTCTGGTTCGACACCATCGGCCTGGGCGACCTGTCCCACTTCTGGGCAGGCGAGACCAGCGCAGATGTGAGCTGGAGCCTGGGTATGTACATGTCCGGCTTCTTCCCCTGCATGATGTTCGGTGTCCTGGGCGCTGCTCTGGCTATGGTCAAGACCGCTAAGAACAAGAA
>CECA01067829.1_pt1 | contig 82010 bp, 58 predicted proteins | sample 557351 | NCBI WGS metagenome assembly CECA01 (sample SAMEA3182051, study PRJEB8094) | gut metagenome | biome: human; feature: gut; material: Stool; isolation source: human stools | place: Canada | collected 2012-03-07 | reverse complement strand
AAAAAGAGGTTGTGTCAAAACGCTGACACAGCCTTTTTTTATGCGCAAAGCCCAGACTTTCTCAAGCCCGGGCTTTGTTATTACCCAAAGTTTTCGTATCTTTAGGCATAAAGTTTTTCGTTATGGCAAAGTTACATTTTCGTCCTTACATTCCCAACCAAACCGTTCTTTTTCCACAAAGAATTGATGAAAACATAGCTGCGACCGACCCGGTCCGCATCGTGAATGCTGTTATTGATAACCTCAATCTTGAGAGTTTCAAGAAGCTTTATAAGGAAACGGGCCGTTGTCCTTATCATCCTAAAATGATGCTTAAGGTGATAATCTACGCCTACATGAATAATATCTATTCTTGCCGTAAAATAGAGAAGCACCTCCTTCGTGACATTCATTATATTTGGCTTGCCGGTAATGAGCATCCGGATTTTATCACGATCAACCGTTTTCGTAACCGTGTAAAGGAGGAAATAAATAATGTATTTACCCAGTTGGTTCTTGTCCTTGCCGATAAAGGCTTCATCAGCCTTGATGTGGAGTATATCGACGGTACTAAGATTGAATCCAAAGCCAACAAATATACTTTTGTCTGGCGCAAGACAGTCGAACGGAACCGTACGAGACTAATGGATAAAATCCGTATTCTCTTGGAGCAGGTGGATGAAACCATTGCACAGGAGAACTCTATAAAAGACACATCCGTGGAGTTTACTTCCTGCAAGCTCTCTGACATAGTGGATGAACTTAAAGAAGCCCTGGAACGCCAGCCTGCAACAAAGGATAAGGAAGAAAAGAAAGCTCTGCGCAAAAAGAAGAAGCAGGTCAGGGAACTTGAAGGGTATCGTGACAAGCTGATAGAATATGACAATCACCTTGATACCCTTGGAGAACGTAACTCCTATTCCAAGACCGATCCTGGTGCCACATTCATGCGCATGAAAGAAGATGCCATGAAGAACGGGCAGACCAAACCCGGATATAATCTGCAAATAGGTACTGAAAACCAATTTATCACAGACTTCTGTCTGTTTCCCAACCCTACCGATACACTGACCCTCATACCTTTTTTCCACTCTTTCCAGTACCGCTATAACCGTTTACCGAATATCTGCGTGGCAGACTCCGGTTACGGTTCGGAAGAAAATTACCGGTTCATGCAGGAGAATGGGATAGAAGCCTTCATCAAGTACAATTACTTCCATAAAGAACAGCGTCCCCGTTATACTCCCAACCCGTTCCATGCCGAAAGTCTCCATTACAATGAGGGGGAGGATTATTACGTTTGTCCTATGGGACAGCACATGAACCGTATAGGAACCAAACGTGACAAGACAGCGAGCGGATACATCACCGAAAGTGCCCGGTATAAAGCAAAAAGATGTGAAGGTTGCCCTTTACGTGGCAGTTGTTTTAAAGCTCGGGGGAACCGTATTATAGAAGTCAACCACCGGTTAAATCAATACAAACGGCAGGCACGGGAAAGATTGCTCTCAGAAGAAGGTATCAAGCATAGAGGCAGGAGGTGTATAGAACCAGAAGCTGTGTTTGGACAAATGAAATACAACATGGCATACAGAAGATTCCGGCATGTGGGAGAAGACAAGGTTACAATGGACTTTGCTTTCTTTGCTATAGCCTTTAATATCAAAAAAATGTGTGCTAAACTGATAAAAGAAGGAAAGGGGCTCATTACAGTTGCCAAATATATGTTTATGGGACTATTTATAACCCGATATAATTGGAATATAGCAACTTGTTGCCAAATGCATGAGGAAAAAGTAGCATAGCCAAAAGAAAATATAGCAGAACTTAAAATATAAATGAGGTTGTGCCAACGTTTTGACACAACCTCATTGCATCGTGCCGGAAAGAAGATAATTTTGGTGAATTGTTCCGGTTCGCCCATCGCTTTGGAGCCTGAAACAAAGAATTGTGAAGCTATCCTACAGGCTTGGTATCCGGGACAGGCGGGCGGCACTGCCGTGGCAGATGTATTGTTCGGTGACTATAATCCGGGTGGACGCTTGCCTGTAACTTTTTATCGCAATATGTCTCAGCTTCCCGACTTTGAGGACTATAATATGACAGGACGTACCTATCGTTATATGACTCAGCAACCATTGTTCCCGTTTGGTTACGGCTTGAGCTACACTACCTTTGAATATGGCAACTTATCCTTGGCCAAGGAACAGATTAAGGTGGGAGAGCCTTTGAAGTTGACCGTTAACGTTACGAATAACGGTCAGCGTGACGGTGAAGAGGTGGTGCAGGTTTACCTCAAGAAGCAAGATGACGCAGAAGGACCGGGCAAGACTTTGCGTGCTTTTAAACGTGTCCGCATTCCTGCCGGAAAGAGTGTTGAGGTAGCGTTTGATTTGAACGGCAAAGAATTGGAATGGTGGGATGCTCAAAGTAATACGATGCGGGTTTGTGCAGGCAGGTACGATGTGATGGTGGGGAAAAGCTCGCAGGATCGGGATTTGCAACGTGGGAGTTTCGTGATTGAATAAATGTTTTAGATGCACTTTCGCAGAAAATATCATCCTGTCGTTCTTGGATATTAGATTCCTCCGAATGACAGGATGATAGTTGTTGTATATGTTACCGTTTTTGATAAGTTGCCTTATTCCACTTCAATCTCATCGATAAACAGGAAAGGTGTTCCTCCTTCTCCCGGATGTCCTTTGGGCAGGGCAGGGGTACGCTTGATTAATACTTTAACATAGCGTGCTTTCACCGGTTCGAAAGTAACTTCATAGTTTGCCACAGTTTTTTTACGGCTGTCCATTTCAACGGGAAACTCTTTGGCTGCCACCTCGCGGAAGCTTTTGTTATCGTCAGACACTGATACTGTCAGGCCTGTACATCCAGCAACCCAGGCGCCCATGTCTATTACGGCATGGGTAGAGACATGCTTTATCTCCGGTAATTCGGCAACTGTCTTGCCTGCGGTATTGCCGTTTGACGCACCGAGGTCGATAACAGCCGTTACGTCTCCATCCAAAAAGCCAATCCACTCGCCGGTTGCATAATTGTCAATTCCGCTCATTCCGTCTACTAAAGCGGTAGCACCTTTAAAGGCGTATTTCGGAGTGGGCTGTGTACCTGTCAGCTCAATCGGGCAGAAAGTGGCTTTGTTGATGTAGAAGCTTTTTTCTGTTACCTTGCTTTTTCCTTCAGGGCGGATAGCAACAGCACGCAAGTCGGCGGACTGGCGGATAACGATGCCGGTTCCGTTATACTGTTCGGAGGCTGTAGTGGGTTCAGTACCGTCTAAGGTATAGTAAATGGGAGCATTGTCAATGGTGCGAAGCGTGGCTACTATAGCTCCGCTACCGCTTCCGTCCTCTTCTTGGGTAGTGGTATATTCCGCTTGGATATCGAATATGTGTTTGGCATAATTCATGCTATCCCGTTGGTAGAATTTGATGAGGCGCGGCAGGCGTTGGGTGAAGTCCGCGTAATCTTTCTTTTCGGGCTGTGTCCATTGCACTTCGGCAAGGGCAGCCATGCGTGGGAGTATCATATACTCTGCATGTTCGGTAGTGGCGATATACTCTGTCCATAAGTTGGCTTGTGCACCGAGAATATGTTTGGCCTGTTCTTCGGTAAGCGCAGCGGTAGGGTCGAGACTGTATACTTTCTCTACCGGTACGTATCCGCCTATGCCGAGAAGTTCGTCTTTACTGTCCGCAGTTTGGAGATAGTCAAAATAGCAGTAAAGATTGGGTGTCATAATTACGTCATGTCCCATTTGTGCAGCCTTGATGCCGCCGGATGTGCCACGCCAGGACATAACGGTGGCATTTGGTGCCACGTCGCCTTCCAGTATTTCGTCCCAACCGATAATCTGCCTTCCTTTGCTGTTGAGGAACTTTTCGATGCGTGTCATGCAATAGCTTTGCAGACGGTCCTCGGCTGTATGTTGTTTGTCTGTTTTCAAGCCTTCCGCTTTGATGCGTGCCTGACATTTGGGGCACTTGGCCCAGCGGGTACGGGGAGCTTCGTCTCCACCGATGTGTACAAGCTTAGAAGGGAATATCTCGGTGATTTCTGCCATTACATCTTCAAGAAACTGCATGCTCTGTTCGTTGCCGATGCACAATACATCTTCAAAGATACCCCAGTCGGGAGATACTTTGTACGGTCCTCCGGTGCATCCCATATCAGGATAGGCGGCCAAAGCGGCAAGCATGTGTCCCGGCAGGTCTACTTCGGGAATTACGGTGATGTAACGTTCTTGTGCATACTTCACGATCTCTTTGGCTTGTTCCTGCGTGTAGAAGCCGCCATACGGAATGTTGTCATATTTTCCGCTTCTTGCCTTGCCGACAACGGTGCAGTTACGTTTTGAACCGACTTCCGTCAGCTTCGGATATTTCTTTATTTCGATGCGCCATCCCTGGTCATCTGTCAGATGCCAATGGAAAGTATTCATATTGTGTAGCGCCAGTAAGTCGATATATTCTTTTATGAACTCCAGCGGGAAGAAATGTCGGCATACATCAAGATGCATACCGCGATATGTAAAGCGGGGTTCGTCTTTGATACTGCCTGCCGGTAGCAGAATATCAGCTCCCTGAGCCTCGGCGGGGATTGATTTCCGTAATGTCTGGCAACCGTAGAACACGCCGTTCTCTGTCTGCCCGTTGATTTGAATACCTTCCGAAGTTGTCGTCAGCACATAACCTTCTTTATTGGCTATATCCGCATCTAAACCTAAATTGATTGCATGCTTTGCCGTTTCTCCGTCCTTTAAGCCTTTTACAGGAGGAGTATACCCTGTGGCTTGCCGGATATATCCGGATAAGAATTCAGCGTTGCGTTTCAGCAAGAGGTTGCCTTCTGGATAGGTAATGGAAACATTTTTGTTTAATAGAAATGGCTTTTCTTGTGTCAGAACAACCTCTTGGGGGAGAGGTATTACTTGGTAATCGGCCTTTTTTTCTGTTTGGCACGAAGAACATGCCAAAGCTACAACACCAGCAAGGAGTACGTGGTTAAGTTTCGTAAGCATAGATTTGATTGGTTTTTAATAAGTTTCTCGCAAATATACGAAAAAAAATTATGTACAGAGGAGCGCTGCATATTTCTTTATCATATTCCATAAAAAAAGGCTATCTTTCCCAGACAGCCAATCTTTTTGTTAACCTTAAATCTAATACTATGAAAAACACATTGCAAAGTTATTCTATTCCTGGTATTATCCAATATTTTTTCTGGAAATCTTTTGTTTGGTAACACGGTTTATGAGACAGTTGCTTCTGTTAACATTTAATACAACGTGCGTCTTCCTTTAACAGGTTTGTAGGGTTGTGACTTGCTTCGTGTTTTCCGGACTGCCTGCCGCCTTTCTCCTATTTCCTGTGTCTGTTCTTTTGCTGTGCCGTTGTTTTTTTGTATCTTTTTCTCTGCCGTTTTTCTGTTTGTATTTCTTTTCCTTGTATGTGTCCGTATTGTTTTCTTCCTGTGCCGTTAGTCCTGTTAGCCTTTATCTTGTGTCCGACACCCGGGTGTCGTGCATACCGAGACCCGGGTGTCGAACATGCCGAGACCCGGGTGTCGAACATGTCAAGACCCGGGTGTCATGCAATGCCCTTCCGTATCTCCGTGTTTTCTTTCCACCTTCCGTTGTTTCTTTCCGCGCGCATGCGCATATATTATAATGTATCCCTTTTGCCAGACTTTCCATCCTCCTTAAAAAATATGTTCTTCAACACATTTGTCAATCAGCGTCTTATAAAAATGTTCAAGAGAAACTCGAAAAAAATCCCCTTATATATTTGGCGCGTATATTATAAAGTCCTACTTTTGCACCCGCTTTCGAGAACGGGAGCAGCGATGTTTTGACATTCTGACAGGAACGGCGTAGGAACTCTTACATATTTCTTTTGCTTGGGGCTTGTTTCTTTCTGGAATCTCCCCTTTGAAAAAGCAGAATGAAAAAAAAACTTCCGAAAACATTTGGAAGATATGAAATAAAGTTCTTACCTTTGCACCCGCTTTCAAAAAGTAAGCAGCGTTGGTTGACACACTTTTTCTTGAATCCGGGTCGGTAAAACAATCTTTTCCTTGTTCTCCCTTTCGCAAGAGAGATGACGGGAAAAGGAAAGATGAAAAAAAATTCCGAAAATATTTGGAAGATATACTTAAAAGTTTTTACCTTTGCATCCGCTTTCCTGAAAAGAAAGCCGACATAAAAGAAGCGATCTTTGAAGAGATTTACATAAACAATACAAGTAGTACAAGAGCAAGACTTGTTTCTGAAAAAGAAACGGTCTTGGGTAAAATAAAAAGAACCGTCATTACTTAGTAAAATAGGTAATAGATACTTTTTTAAATTCGAGCGTCCTGAACAGAGCAACAACCATTCCTTTATGGAATGATTAACAATACTTTTACAATGAAGAGTTTGATCCTGGCTCAGGATGAACGCTAGCTACAGGCTTAACACATGCAAGTCGAGGGGCAGCATCATCAAAGCTTGCTTTGATGGATGGCGACCGGCGCACGGGTGAGTAACACGTATCCAACCTGCCGACAACACTGGGATAGCCTTTCGAAAGAAAGATTAATACCGGATGGTATAGTTTTCCCGCATGGGGTGACTATTAAAGAATTTCGGTTGTCGATGGGGATGCGTTCCATTAGGCAGTTGGCGGGGTAACGGCCCACCAAACCAACGATGGATAGGGGTTCTGAGAGGAAGGTCCCCCACATTGGAACTGAGACACGGTCCAAACTCCTACGGGAGGCAGCAGTGAGGAATATTGGTCAATGGACGAGAGTCTGAACCAGCCAAGTAGCGTGAAGGATGACTGCCCTATGGGTTGTAAACTTCTTTTATACGGGAATAAAGTGAGCCACGTGTGGCTTTTTGTATGTACCGTATGAATAAGGATCGGCTAACTCCGTGCCAGCAGCCGCGGTAATACGGAGGATCCGAGCGTTATCCGGATTTATTGGGTTTAAAGGGAGCGTAGGCGGGTTGTTAAGTCAGTTGTGAAAGTTTGCGGCTCAACCGTAAAATTGCAGTTGATACTGGCGACCTTGAGTGCAACAGAGGTAGGCGGAATTCGTGGTGTAGCGGTGAAATGCTTAGATATCACGAAGAACTCCGATTGCGAAGGCAGCTTACTGGATTGTAACTGACGCTGATGCTCGAAAGTGTGGGTATCAAACAGGATTAGATACCCTGGTAGTCCACACAGTAAACGATGAATACTCGCTGTTGGCGATATACAGTCAGCGGCCAAGCGAAAGCATTAAGTATTCCACCTGGGGAGTACGCCGGCAACGGTGAAACTCAAAGGAATTGACGGGGGCCCGCACAAGCGGAGGAACATGTGGTTTAATTCGATGATACGCGAGGAACCTTACCCGGGCTTAAATTGCAACTGACGGAATCGGAAACGGTTCTTTCTTCGGACAGTTGTGAAGGTGCTGCATGGTTGTCGTCAGCTCGTGCCGTGAGGTGTCGGCTTAAGTGCCATAACGAGCGCAACCCTTATCGATAGTTACTAGCAGGTTATGCTGAGGACTCTATCGAGACTGCCGTCGTAAGATGTGAGGAAGGTGGGGATGACGTCAAATCAGCACGGCCCTTACGTCCGGGGCTACACACGTGTTACAATGGGGGGTACAGAAGGCAGCTACACGGCGACGTGGTGCTAATCCCGAAAGCCTCTCTCAGTTCGGATTGGAGTCTGCAACCCGACTCCATGAAGCTGGATTCGCTAGTAATCGCGCATCAGCCACGGCGCGGTGAATACGTTCCCGGGCCTTGTACACACCGCCCGTCAAGCCATGAAAGCCGGGGGTACCTGAAGTACGTAACCGCGAGGAGCGTCCTAGGGTAAAACTGGTGATTGGGGCTAAGTCGTAACAAGGTAGCCGTACCGGAAGGTGCGGCTGGAACACCTCCTTTCTGGAGCGACGCTCAGAAAAAAGACGAAAAGTTGGTTCTAAAGAGATTACCTCCATAAGAACCTCTTGTACTGCGAAGATTGTTTATTAATAATATAAAGAGAAAGTAGAAGCCGAGCCTTCGGGCTAGGGTTTGACTGACAGTCCTATAGCTCAGTTGGTTAGAGCGCTACACTGATAATGTAGAGGTCGGCAGTTCAACTCTGCCTGGGACTACGACATAGTCTTGGTGAGAGACACGGACGATTTTAATTACTAATTCTAATTACTAATTACCAATCACTGACCGTCTATTACTAACCACTATCTCGGGGGATTAGCTCAGCTGGCTAGAGCACCTGCTTTGCACGCAGGGGGTCAACGGTTCGAATCCGTTATTCTCCACTCTTGAGATTCCGGTAAAATGGAACAGTCTCAAACGATCTTTGACATGATGTAACAGAAAAAAGTAAAGTTAAAGCTGAAAGTATATATCGACCATACGTTGTCGGTAAGACTAAAAGTAAGCAAGGGCGCATGGCGGATGCCTTGGCTCTCGGAGGCGATGAAGGACGTGATAAGCTGCGATAAGCTTCGGGTAGGTGCAAATAACCTTTGATCCGGAGATTTCCGAATGGGACAACCCGATTGGTTGAAGACCAATCATCCAACTAAGTTGGAGGCTAACGCAGGGAACTGAAACATCTTAGTACCTGCAGGAAAAGAAAATAAATAATGATTCCCCTAGTAGTGGCGAGCGAACGGGGAGCAGCCCAAACCACCTATGTTACGGCATATGTGGGGTTGTAGGACCACGTTGTGGCAAGCAAACTGGTGAGTAGAATGTTCTGGAAAGTTCAACCATAGAGCATGATAGTTGCGTATACGAAGCCAGTCGAAGCCTAGTGGTATCCTGAGTAGCGCGGAGCACGAGGAATTCTGCGTGAATCAGCCGGGACCATCCGGTAAGGCTAAATACTCCCGAGAGACCGATAGTGAACCAGTACTGTGAAGGAAAGGTGAAAAGCACTTCGAACAGAAGAGTGAAATAGTTCCTGAAACCATGCGCCTACAAGCGGTCGGAGCTCTTACGAGTGACGGCGTGCCTTTTGCATAATGAACCTACGAGTTACTTTTTCCGGCAAGGTTAAGGGTCTTGAGACCTGCAGCCGAAGCGAAAGCGAGTCTTAACAGGGCGTTCAGTCGGAAGGAGTAGACGCGAAACCAAGTGATCTACCCTTGGGCAGGTTGAAGGATGGGTAACACCATCTGGAGGACCGAACCAATAAGCGTTGAAAAGCTTCTGGATGACCTGAGGGTGGGGGTGAAAGGCTAATCAAACTTGGAGATAGCTCGTACTCCCCGAAATGCATTTAGGTGCAGCCTTGACTTATACTGGCATGAGGTAGAGCGACTGATAAGATGCGAGGGCTTCACCGCCTATCAAGTCTTGACAAACTCCGAATGCGTGTCAGTTCTATGTCAGGAGTGAGGGCATGGGTGCTAAGGTCCATGTCCTAAAGGAGAACAATCCGGACCAACAGCTAAGGTCCCGAAATGAATACTAAGTTGAACTAACGAAGTCAGATTGCTAAGACAGCTAGGATGTTGGCTTGGAAGCAGCCATTCATTTAAAGAGTGCGTAACAGCTCACTAGTCGAGGAGTTTGGCGTGGATAATAATCGGGCATCAAGTATTCTACCGAAGCTTTGGGATGTTTAAACATCGGTAGGGGAGCATTCCACTCAGCGTTGAAGGTGAGGCGTGAGCCTTGCTGGAGCGTGTGGAAAAGCAAATGTAGGTATAAGTAACGATAAAGGGGGTGGGAAACCCCCTCGCCGAAAGACTAAGGTTTCCTGATCAACGCTAATCGGATCAGGGTTAGTCGGGTCCTAAGGCTCAGCCGAACGGCGAGGCCGATGGCAGAACCGGTTAATATTCCGGTACTACCTCAAGGAGTGACGTGGAGACGGAGCAGTGACAGTGCCGCGGACTGACGGAATAGTCCGTTAAAGGGTGTAGATGTTGATTCCTGCAGGCAAATCCGCAGGAAGAGTCGAACCTGACAGTATGGAGCGTCCTTCGGGACAATCCAATAGTGCACGTAAGCATACTCCCGAGAAAATCCGCTAAACTTAATCCTTGTGGTACCCGTACCGCAAACGGACACACGTAGTCGGGTTGAATATACTAAGGCGCTTGAGTGATTCACGGTTAAGGAACTAGGCAAACTGACCCTGTAACTTCGGGATAAAGGGTCCTCAGGGTGACTTGAGGCGCAGAGAATCGGTCCAGGCAACTGTTTAACAAAAACACAGGGCTGTGCAAAATAGAAATATGAAGTATACAGCCTGACACCTGCCCGGTGCTGGAAGGTTAAGAGGAGATGTCATCGCAAGAGAAGCATTGAATTGAAGCCCCAGTAAACGGCGGCCGTAACTATAACGGTCCTAAGGTAGCGAAATTCCTTGTCGGGTAAGTTCCGACCTGCACGAATGGTGTAATGATCTGGACGCTGTCTCAACCGTGAGCTCAGTGAAATTGTAGTATCGGTGAAGATGCCGATTACCCGCGATGGGACGAAAAGACCCCGTGAACCTTTACTATAGCTTAACATTGAATTTGGGTAATTGATGTGTAGGATAGGCCGGAGGCTTCGAAGCAGGTACGCCAGTATTTGTGGAGCCGCTGTTGAAATACGGCCCTTTGATTATTTGAGTTCTAACCCGTGGATACGGGGACACTGTTTGGTGGGTAGTTTGACTGGGGTGGTCGCCTCCAAAAGCGTAACGGAGGCTTCTAAAGGTGCCCTCACGACGATTGGTAACCGTCGGCAGAGTGTAATGGCATAAGGGCGCTTGACTGGGAGACTAACAAGTCGATCAGGTAGGAAACTAGAGCATAGTGATCCGGTGTTTCTGTATGGAAAGGACATCGCTCAAAGGATAAAAGGTACTCCGGGGATAACAGGCTGATCCCTCCCAAGAGCTCATATCGACGGAGGGGTTTGGCACCTCGATGTCGGCTCGTCACATCCTGGGGCTGGAGAAGGTCCCAAGGGTTGGGCTGTTCGCCCATTAAAGTGGCACGCGAGCTGGGTTCAGAACGTCGTGAGACAGTTCGGTCTCTATCTATCGTGGGCGTATGAAATTTGCGTGGCTCTGACACTAGTACGAGAGGACCGTGTTGGACTGACCTCTGGTTTACCGGTTGTGCCGCCAGGTGCATTGCCGGGTATCTAAGTCGGGATTGGATAAGTGCTGAAAGCATCTAAGTACGAAGCCAGCCACAAGATTAGATTTCTTAGGGTCGTCACAGACGATGACGTTGATAGGATGCAGGTGTACAGGCAGCGATGTCATAGCCGAGCATTACTAATTGCCCGTTCACTTTTGGTTTTTCCGTGTATGGGTGGTATATACGTTCAGTTTACCGGTTTCATTACCGGTTGTTCTTTACTTTTTACATCATGTCTGCCTTATTCAGGTGACTATAGCACTGAGGTTCCACCTCTTCCCATTCCGAACAGAGAAGTTAAGCTCAGTCACGCCGATGGTACTGCGTAACAGTGGGAGAGTAGGTAGTCGCCGTTTTTTTAGAGAGAGAAGCCCTTGTATCGGAAGATGCAGGGGCTTTCTTGTTTTGGGGCTATCATTCCGAACAGAGAAGTTAAGTTCATTTGTCTGCCTTGCCTTGTTTTGCTTGCTTTTCTTTTCTTTGTTTTGCTTGTTTTCTTGGGGTCAGCAGATTTTTAGTGGGGATTATTCTTATACTTGTGAAGTATTTCTCTTTCTTTGCTTTTAGGATATTATATCGTATCATACCCGTATCACATCATATATCTGGCAAGCATTTCCTCTTATGTCTTTCTGTTCTTATCTCTGAAAGTTACTCTGCTGTGCGCGTGACGGTAAATATAGAGGTTGATCCCTGTACGCCAATAGAGTAAGTCGAAAACTCAGATGAATGGCGTGTGTTTTGTTCCGCTATATGTCAGCGTTAAACGGTGCATTGCTCTTGTTGCTGCCACATATAACATACTCCGGTCGATCTCAGAATGATAATTTTTATCATCTACTTGTGGGATAATCACCTCATTAAATTCCAAACCCTTTGCCATGTGTGCAGAGGTGATAACGATACCTTGTACAAAAGCCGAACTTTGATTCGATAGGAAATGGATATCGGGAATTTGTAGTTTCTCTGCCATTTCATAAGCTTGCGATTCTGTTTTGCAGACAATTCCAAGTGATTTGTAAGCGGATGCCTGATGAGTAACTATTAATTTTTTAATGGCAGACAACTCTTCTTTCTCATTATTGAATTGTAATATTTGCGGTTTCTTTCCATGCCGTGCGACTGGCTCAAGATCGGTATTTGTCCGTATTTTCTGTGCAAAATCAGTAATCTCGTAAGTAGAGCGGTAACTTTTGCATAGCTTCATCACTTCACCTGTGACAAGAGCTCTCTGAATCATATCCGCAGTAGATGAGCCATAAGGATTGACCGATTGACTGGTATCTCCCAACACCGTTTTCCGACAAGGGAATAGCTTTTGCATCACCTTGTACTGGATTGGAGAATAATCTTGCATTTCATCTACCAGCAAATGTTTGACATAGTTCTTTGTACCACCTTCCAAAGCGATATGCAGGTACGCCAGTGGTGCTATGTCGGCATATTCAAGTATGCGGTTCTTCCGCATTTTAAAGAGTTCCGGCTTACCCATCCATGCGAAGAAATCTTTATAGACTTGCAGGTCATTGTTTCCGGCAAACATTCGCTTGATTTCTTTTTTAAGGAAATTCCGCTCGGCAGTCGTCACAGTAAAAGCATACTGTACTTTCATCATATCGAGAATATAATCCGTCATTGCCTCGAACCGTTGGCGCATGGGGTAGCGGTTGAAACGATGGAATTGCTCTTCGATAAATTCAGCCGGGACGGTGATATGTTTGGTTAGCTTCACATCCTCTGCTCTAAAGTAGTGGTTTTCGATGTACAAAATAAAGCGATCCAGACTGGCGATGAAATCGAAAGATGATTTATATTCGATTCGCTCGATAAAGTCCGGTGTTGGTTTTGTCAGTAATTCATTCACTTGCTCAAAAAAGCTAAAGTATTTGTATTTGTGATTCAGTACTTCGGAAAGTATCTGTTCCATGCTGGTTTCGGGTACGGTTTCTTCGCCCAGTTCGGGTAGCACGTTGGAGATGTAATCGGCAAACACCTTATTGGGAGAAATAATCAAGATGTCGTTTGAAGAAAGACTACCCTGAAAAGCATATAGCAAGTAGGCGATGCGGTGTAGGGCAATAGAAGTTTTACCCGAACCTGCCACCCCCTGAATGATGAGTGTTCGGGCTTCCTCATTACGGATAATCCGGTTTTGCTCCCGCTGAATGGTGGCAACAATGTTCTTCATTTTATCATCTGCATTAGCACTCAGTTCCTTTTGCAGTATATCATCGTGAACGGTCAGGGCACTTTCGATCATGAATTCCATCTTTCCAGCCCGGATACGGTATTGGCGTTTCAATGAAATATCCCCTTTTATCTCTCCCGATGGGGATTGATAAGATGCTTCACCTAGTTCGTAATCGTAGAACATACTCGAAATAGGTGCTCGCCAATCATAAATTACAGTTGTTCGGCTTTCAGTATCGTGAAAGGTGTGGATACCGATATAAACAGGAATTATCGGACGGTTCTCGCTCTTCTCTTGAAAGTCGATCCGGCCGAAGTAGGGAATATCCACTATTTGGGCAAGCCGTCGGCGTTTGTCAATTACACTTTCGCCTATGGCAAAATGATTCAGGATGCTTTCACGCATGGAGCGTATCTCATGCGGATCAATATCTTTATTGTTCCAAAGGTAGTCTTTGTACTCCGCCAATGTATCTGCATGTTTTTTTACTGACATATCAGTATGGCTGATTATTTGTTTCAGCCGAGTGATTATTTGCTGCAAATAGCTTCTTTCTTGCTTCTCTGTTTGATTGAATACCATAGTAATTTATTGCTAAAGGATGAAAATAGAGTCACGAACGGTGCACAAAATTACTGCAATTGGGTAGGATAGGAAATGGCTATTTATAGCTATATATCCATAAGTTTTGTATCTTTGCACGCTCAAAATGAACGACATGGATATTCTTGAACTCGCCCTGCATAATCAGCAAACCGCTTGGAAGGTACTGGAACATACCGGTATTATCCGGGCATGGGAACGTATTGGGGCAACCGTTCATCTGGTAGGCTCACTCAAATCCGGTCTGTTGGCAAAGAGTAGGGATATAGACCTGCATATCTATACCGATACATTGGATATTGCAGCCAGCTTTTCTGTGATGCAGGAACTTGCCGAACGGCTTTCTTTAAAGGAAATTCACTATAATAATCTGATTCAGACAGAAGAAGAGTGCATCGAATGGCATGTTCTCTACGAGGATGAGGACAGGAATACATGGAAGTTCGACATGATTCATATTCGTAAAGGCTCAAAATACGATGGTGTGGTTGAAAGAGCAACTGCTGCCATTATGAACCGACTTACCCCTGAAATCAAGCAAACCATCCTTCAAATAAAATTCGATGTGCCGGACGGTGTGCAGATTCCCGGCATAGAAATTTACCATGCTGTTTTCGTGGGTGGGGTTCGCAGTTACGAAGAACTGGAACAATGGAGAGAAACCAATCCGCTGACAAATAGCTTAGATTGGTTGCCGTAATAGAAATATGTTTAAAGTAGCCCTGCAATAACTATAAATGACTAACCTTGCACATATCGTATGTAGTAATATTGAAAATGAAGAAGATTAGAATAACAGCTATAAGAAAGGTGGAACATTGCGATTTGTCGGCTATGTACGAAAATCCTATTGAACACACTTGTGATATTGAAGAAGGTACAACTTTTATTTCAGTCGATGGGCAGAAACCAGAAGAGCTGTGTGAAAGCGCATGGGGCTCAATGAGCTATTTTGTTACGGAATTAGCCAATGGAGGCGGTAACTTTTATGATGGTTGGATGAAGAATCCGCACTCGGCAATGATTTCGTGTAACGATGGTTTCCGTCCTGTTAGTTTTTATATTGAAGTGATTGAATAATGATGTGCATTAGGATAAAATGCCAGTGTTCAGCTAATAGAGAATACCAGAACTTTCCGCCCGGTTGATAGCTTCGATCACATTATCGGCATTCAATTTTGCCAATATATTCTTGCGGTGATTGTTTACCGTGTAAATGCTAAGGTTCAGTTTATAAGCAATCTCCTTGCTCAAAAATCCTTGTCGGATTAATAAAAGTATTTCCTTTTCCCGCTTGGTTAATTGTTGGTTTGCCGGAACAACTGCCGATGGAAGTATCTCACCCGTTTTCCGATTTATAACCGTCCGCCTGATTCGCTCCATAGGTGTTTGGTCAGGCGCAATGTCCATCACTCCCATAATCATCCATGCCTTTCCATTCTTGTCTTTCTGAATCACTTGGTGGCGACTGATTACATTCACATATTCCTGCCGGGCATTCAGCATACGAATCTGGAATATCTGCTGATAATCATTTCTTTGTTCCTGCGGAAGCGAATAGATGAACTGCCCGTGTTCAATCTGGTGTTCGATGAGTTGTGCCCGGTCGTCCGGGTGAATCCGTTCTTCCAATAAATTCCCCTGTTTCTGAATCGTCTTTATCCATGTAGGGTTATATCCGAAAATAGTAGCAAAGTTATCGGATGCAAAATCGTATCGTTCTTTGAAAACATCTACCGTAAAGATGCAACTTTGGCTCATTCGTGAGAATGTCTGTATAGATGCTCTGCGTTCATTCCATAAATCATAGTCCACATCCAGCGGACTGATCTGCTGTTTTGCCCATAATTCTTTGGGAGTTATCTTATTGGTAGCCATGTAACAAAGGTAAACGATTTTTTTGAATTTCTATGTTCATTTTTCTTATATAGATTTGCTAAATTATATGCTTAAATATAAAATCCCTCAGATTGTTACGTTGATCCATTGTTACGTTGATCCCTTTTCTCTGCAATGAGGGGTCAATAGATGAGGATTTTTACGTTGACCCGATAAAATGAAAAAAGACCGCTGAATCAGCGATCTTTTTTAGTTGCGGAGGCCTGACTCGAACAGACGACCTTTGGGTTATGAGCCCAACGAGCTACCAACTGCTCCACTCCGCGATGTTTTGTGAGTGCAAAGGTACGGCTTTTATTTGAATTTGCAAATAAAAGCCGGCTTATTTTTCATAAGAAATGCACTAATATACATAATCGGTTGATAAATAGGCTGATAAAATACAAATATTTTTATTTGCTAATTGGCTTGATTGTTAATAAAATGTGCTTTTGTTTGTGATATATGCGGAAATGTCTTACTTTTGCACAAATTATTAAGCAATGTGCAATTAGTCTATGGCCGTATCGAAGACAAAAGCTAAATTAGTGGATGTAGCCCGTCAGTTGTTTGCTAAAATGGGTGTTGAGAATACCACGATGAATGATATTGCCCTCGCTTCTAAAAAAGGTAGGAGAACGCTTTATACCTATTTTAAGAGCAAGGAAGATATTTATATGGCTGTTGTCGAATCGGAACTGGATATGCTTTCGGACATGATGAAGCGTGTGGCGGAGAAGAATATATCGCCGGACGAGAAGATGATTGAAATGATATACACGCGTCTGGATGCAGTGAAAGAGGTGGTATTCCGTAATGGGACGCTCCGGGCTAATTTCTTTCGCGACATTTGGCGGGTAGAGAAGGTACGTAAGCGTTTTGATGCCAAGGAGATACTGCTGTTCAAAGATGTATTGCGCGAAGGAGTGGAGAAAGGCGTGTTCAGAATAGACGATATTGACATGACTGCTGAGTTGGTGCATTATTGCGTAAAAGGGATTGAAGTGCCCTATATCCGTGGCCATATCGGTGCAAAGTTGGATGATGAAACCCGCGACAAATACGTTGTCAACCTCGTGTTTGGCGCATTGCATAGAACATAAAAACATTTAATCAATAATTAAAAACAGTATGGGATTATTAGACGGAAAAACAGCCATTGTAACCGGCGCCGCTCGCGGCATTGGTAAGGCTATCGCTTTAAAGTTCGCTCAAGAAGGAGCTAATATAGCATTCACCGACCTGGTGATTGACGAAAATGCTGAAGCTACAGCTAAAGAAATCGAAACGTTGGGCGTAAAGGCCAAAGCGTATGCTTCCAATGCTGCCAGCTTTGAAGATACTGCCAAAGTGGTGGAGGCTATCCATGCAGACTTCGGTCGCATTGATATTCTGGTAAACAACGCCGGTATCACCCGTGACGGTCTGATGATGCGCATGACCGAACAGCAATGGGATATGGTTATCAACGTGAACTTAAAATCGGCTTTCAACTTCATTCACGCTTGTACTCCGATTATGATGCGCCAGAAAGCCGGCAGCATTATCAATATGGCTTCTGTTGTAGGTGTTCACGGTAATGCAGGCCAGGCAAACTACTCTGCTTCTAAGGCCGGTATGATTGCATTGGCAAAGTCTATCGCACAAGAGTTGGGTTCTCGCGGCATCCGTGCCAACGCTATTGCTCCGGGCTTCATTATGACGGCTATGACGGATGCGCTGTCCGAAGAAGTAAAAGCCGAATGGTGCAAGAAGATACCTTTGCGTCGTGGCGGTACTCCCGAAGACGTTGCCAATATTGCTACCTTCCTGGCTTCTGATATGTCTTCTTATGTATCAGGACAGGTAATTCAGGTAGACGGTGGTATGAACATGTAAAATAGTGATTGACGGTTAGCGGTTAGTGAGAATTGCCAGCCGCTAACCTCAGTTTTTTAATCACTAATCGCTAATCACTAATCGCTAAATAAATGACTGTCGTATACGAAGACAATCATATCATTATAGTCAACAAGACCGCTTCCGAGATAGTTCAGGGAGACAAGACGGGTGATACGCCGCTTTCGGAAACCGTAAAGCTGTATCTTAAGGAGAAATACCAAAAGCCCGGCAATGTCTTTATAGGTGTTACACACCGTTTGGACCGCCCCGTAAGCGGTCTTGTTGTTTTTGCCAAAACGAGTAAGGCACTTGCCCGTCTGAACGAGATGTTCAGGAACAGTGAGGTGAAGAAAACCTATTGGGCAGTGGTGAAGAACCGCCCTCGGGAGTCAGAGGGTGAGTTGGTGCACTATTTGGTACGTAATGAGAAGCAAAACAAGAGCTATGCCTACGATAAGGAAGTGCCGAACAGCAAGAAAGCGATTTTGCATTATCGGCTCATAGCCCGGTCGCAGAACTATTATCTGCTGGAAATAGACCTGAAAACGGGGCGGCATCATCAGATACGCTGTCAGTTGGCAAAAATGGGCTGTCCCATTAAGGGAGATTTGAAGTACGGTTCTCCCCGTTCCAATCCCGACGGAAGCATTTGCCTGCATGCGCGCTTTGTGCGCTTTGTACATCCGGTATCCAAGAAACTGATAGAGGTAGAAGCCCCTGTCCCTGCCGGTAATCTATGGAATGGCTTTGAAATGGTTTGATAATCTGTTAATAACAAATTCAATGAAAAAGATTCTGATTCTTTCGGGACTGTCCCTGCTTGTTGCGCTTGCAGTTCGGGCACAGGATAAAGTAACCGAATACAATGTACGTCCTGCCGTTGCGGTGCGTACTCCGCTCCAGGGTGACAGTATCAATTTTACTGGGGAGAAGTTCACGGCCGACGCTTTGTTGAAAACCGATATCAGTCTTGACTTCGACGGGCGTCCTTACGAACGTATCACGGCGGATACCGCAGGATATGTACGGGTGGAGAAAGCAGATAAGGATAATCTGTTCTATCTGTTTGCCACCCATCTGCGTGCGGAACGCTTTATGAAAGGAAAGTTGAATATTTACTCTCCCGCGCGTTTCGAGGTGTTTGTGAATGGCGTTTCCAAACAGTCTAAAACAACTGCGGAAGATAGCTTGTCGCAGGTTGCTCCTTCGGTACTCAGTCTGCGTCTGGAGCCGGAAACGGATTATGAGATAGTCGTTAAATTGTTGTCGACGGCTGCCGATAAGGCTGTTCCCGTATTGAAGTGCGAGTTTGAGAAAGATAAGGAGTTTGCCGATGTAGGCTACCGGCTCGCACCCGATTTGAAAAGACGTTTCGCATTGCACAATACGGCTTTCGGAAGTCGCGTGCGCTCGGTCAGTCTCTCTCCGAACGGCAAATATCTGCTTGCCTGCTATGCGGATAACTACTCGTTGAAGCGCTCAAGGACACGTTGTGAACTGACCGAACTGAAGACGGGCAGGGTGATACAGCCCGCTGCCGATGAGAAAATGCGTTGGATGCCCCGCAGCAATAAGCTTTATTATACCGTAACAGGCAGACAACGGAATGATTTGGTTGTGTTCGACCCTGCTACCATGCGCGAGGAAGTGTTGCTGAAAGATGTTCCCGAGGGATATTTTGCATGGTCGCCTGCAGAAGACTATCTTATCTACTCTCCGGATGATAAGGGAGAAGCGGTAGGCGGTCCTTTGAAGCGGCTGCTGCATCCCGACGACCGGATTCCCGATGCGCGTTCCCGCAACTATCTCGTTAGGTACGACCCTGTCACCGGACTTTCCGAACGTCTCACTTACGGCAGCCATGCCGTTTATCTGAATGATATATCCTCTGACGGCAAGAAACTCTTGTGTTCCACCTCTAAATCGAATATCACTCAATGTCCTTTCTCGCTTACTTCCATCTTCGAGCTGGATTTGGCTACGTTGCAGGCGGATACGCTGGTGGCGTGGGACCCTTATGTAAACAGGGCGGCTTACTCTCCCAACGGCGGACAGCTTTTGGTAATCGGTAGTCCGATGGCTTTTGACGGAATAGGGAAAAACTGCGGCGAGCATCCCATCGCCAATGATTTCGATACTCAGGCATTCATTGTGGACAAGGCCACGAAAAAGGTTAATCCCATCACGCGCGATTTCAATCCTGCCGTTGACTTCCTGCAGTGGAACCGTGTAGACGGCTGTATCTACTTCAATACAACGGACGAAGATTGCAGACATATCTATCGCTATGTGCCGAAGACGGAGAGTTTTGAAATGCTGCCGCTTCAGGAAGATGTGATTTCTTCCTTCGACCTGGCGGAGTACAATCCTGCGGTTGCCGCCTATGTCGGTGGTGGCAATGCCAGTGTGGGAGTTGCCTATACGTATGATGTGAAGAAGAAAACATCCGTTTTGCTTGCCAATCCGATGAAGTCCGTCTTGGACAAGATAGATATGGGCACAATGAAGGAGTGGAACTTCACGGCGGAAGACGGTACGGAGATTAAGGGTATGATATGCCTGCCGCCGGCTTTCGACCCGAACAGGAAATATCCGCTTATCGTTTATTACTACGGCGGGACTACACCTACCACACGCGGCATCACTTCGCCTTATTGTGCGCAATTGTTTGCATCACGCGATTATGTGGTTTATGTTATCCAGCCCAGCGGGGCTATCGGTTACGGTCAGGAGTTTTCCGCCCGTCATGTCAATGCGTGGGGAGAACGCACTGCCGACGAAATCATCGAGGGCACGAAGAAGTTCTGCGCCGCGCATCCGTTTGTCAACGACAAGCGTATCGGCTGTATCGGAGCATCCTATGGCGGTTTTATGACGATGTACTTGCAGACCAAGACGGATTTGTTTGCCGCTGCCGTTTCGCATGCGGGCATCAGTAACGTGACCAGTTACTGGGGCGAGGGCTATTGGGGCTATTCCTATAACTCCGTTGCCGCTGCCGGAAGCTATCCGTGGAATAATCCCGACTTGTTTACCAAACACGGAGCATTGTTCAATGCGGATAAAATCAAGACCCCGTTGTTGCTGTTGCATGGTACGGTGGATACGAATGTGCCTATCGGCGAAAGTATTCAGCTGTACAATGCCTTGAAGATATTGGGTAAGCCGGTTGAGTTCATAACGGTGGACGGCGAGAATCATTTCATCAGTGATTATCCCAAGCGCGAGTTGTGGCACAACTCTATCATGGCATGGTTTGCACGTTGGCTGCAAGATAGTCCGGCATGGTGGAACGACCTTTACCCGGAAAGACATTGGTAAGATATTAAGATAAGAGGAAAAAGTTCCTCACCGCTTTATTACGACAAAAAGCCGTTTCCCGGAATAGACAAGGAGGAAACGGCTTTTTTGTTGTCAGTGTGCTTACTGTTATTCGGCACATGAAGTTGTGAAATGGATGCTCTTGGCCGTTTGCATCTGTGCTCAGGCCAAGAACGATCCGTCACAAACAAACATAAACAGGGCTGCTACTAATACTAGTTTTTTGTTTTTTACTTGTTTTTAATTAGGTTAATATATTTATTCGGTTTTGGTTTAGGTAGATTCTACTTTGATGTTGTGGAGTTAAACTTCACACAGTATATATATCAAATGACGTGCCAAAGTGAGGGTGGAAACGGTAAGTCGTTGCAGATTAGCACGCTATTTTTACTGTGAAGGTGCGCAGGGGTGTGAAGATGTGTGGAAACGGTGTGGAAAGTGTGGAATAGAGTGTGGAGTTTTTCCACAGTTATAACTCTATTCCATATAATTTAAGTTTGTTGTAAAGTGTCTTTCTGTCTATCCCCAGCAGTTGGGCGGCGCGGCTTTTGTTATATCCTGTCTGTTTCAGGGCTTCGATTATCTGCTGCTTTTCGGTCTCTTCGTTACGGAGAGGCATACCTGCTGCGGATGGAGCTACCGGACTCTTCAGTTCGCTAAGCTCGTTCAGGGTGATGAGCTTGTCTTGCGCCAAAAGGGTGGCACGCCGGACGATGTTCTTCATCTGGCGCAGGTTGCCCGGCCATTGATATTCCAATAAAGCTTGGGATGCTTTTTCGTCAAAGCCGATGAGGTGCTTGTCCAGTTCGCGGTTTGCCTGGTCCAAGAAGAAGTTTGCAAAGAGCAGGATATCTTCGCGGCGGTCTTTCAGTTGCGGCATACGCAGGGTAAACTCATTGATGCGGTGATAGAGATCCTCGCGGAAAGTCCCTTTCTCGATGGCCTGCTCCAGATTCTCATTGGTGGCGGACACTAAGCGCACATCTACCTGTATCTCCTTGTTGGAGCCGACAGGACGTATTTTACGTTCCTGCAGGGCGCGGAGCAATTGTATCTGTACCTCGTAGCTGAGGTTGCCTATTTCATCCAAAAAGATAGTGCCGCCGTTGGCAGCAACGAACGCGCCCGTCTTGTCGGTCAGCGCGCCGGTAAAGGAACCTTTTACATGGCCGAAGAATTCGGAAGCCGCCAGCTCTTTGGGGATAGCTCCGCAGTCAATGGCTATGAACGGCTGTTTGGCGCGGCGGCTCAACTTATGGATGCGTTGCGCCACGTACTCCTTGCCTGTTCCGCTGGCCCCGTTGATGAGGACGGACATGTTGGTGGGAGAAACCAGGTTCACATAATTATAAAGTTGCCTGGCGGCATCGCTTTCGCCTTCCAGATAGTCGGATGAAGCGTTCTCTGCACCTTTCCGGCAGGGATTTCCATTGCTTTCGGAACACATGGTCTGTTTGGACGAAACAGACGGTTTGTTTGGGTCGAACGCATGGTCTGTTTGGGTCGAACGCATGGTCTGTTCCGAAGCAACGGATGAGGACTTCAGGGCTTCATCCATTTTCTTCAATAACTCGTCGGGGTTTACGGGTTTTGCAATGTAGTCGCATGCGCCCAGTTTCATGGCTTGCACGGCAGACTGTATGTCGGCATAGCCCGTCATGATGATAAGAGGGATGTGCAGGGAATGTTCTCCCAGCCACCTCAGCAAATCTATGCCGTCGCGGTCGGGCAGGCGCAAGTCGGACAGTATCAGGTCCACCGTCTCGGCTTCGATATGCTTCTGGGCACGGGCTATACTGCTTGCCGAACTGACTTGGAATCCTTTTTTGCCAAGCCATGTTTTCAATATCATGCCGTAAGTGATATCATCTTCTACGATTAATATGGATTTCATCCCTTCTGCTTTTTATCTCTTTTATGGCACAAAGGTAAATCGTTTTGTCCGATTTTAGTATATTTGCAGGCTTAAATTAAACAAAAAGACAGATGAAAAGAAATCTCATTGTATTATTAACCATACTGGTGTGCGGCCTGACGGCCTGCAAACCGGGACAAAAGAAAGACGGAAATATGGAAAAAGAAACGAAGTTGAAGATTGAGACAAGTGCGGGTGACATCATCGTGAAACTGTATAACGAAACGCCGAAGCATCGCGATAACTTTATCAAGCTGGCCGAGGAAGGTACTTATGAAGGTACGCTGTTTCACCGTGTCATCAAGGACTTCATGATACAGGCGGGCGACCCCGAATCGAAGAATGCCCCGAAAGGCAAGATGCTGGGAGCGGGCGATGTGGGATACACTGTTCCTGCGGAGTTTGTCTACCCGAAATACTTCCATAAGAAAGGTGCGCTGTCTGCCGCCCGTCAGGGAGATAACGTAAACCCGAAGAAGGAATCGTCCGGTTGTCAGTTCTATATCGTGACCGGAAAGGTGTATAACGATTCTACGCTTCTCGGCATGGAACATCAGATGAACCAGGCACGCCTGAACAATGCTTTCAATGCTTTGGCGCAGAAGCACATGAAGGAAATCTACAAGATGCGTAAGGACGGTGACCAGGAAGGGCTGATGAATCTGCAGGACACGCTTATCGCGCAGGCTGAGGCTCAGGTGGCCGGCGAACCGGAGTTCCGTTTCACGCCGGAACAGGTAAAGGCATATACCACTGTAGGCGGCACACCGCATCTGGACGGCGAATATACCGTGTTCGGCGAAGTCGTTGAAGGCATGGATGTGGTAGGTAAGATACAACAGGTAAAGACAGACCGCAGCGACCGTCCGGAAGAGGATGTGAAGATTGAGAAGGTGACTGTGATTGACTGATAAACAGAATTGCGTCAAACCTTTGGGAAGAGAGTCTCGCCCTGTCACACAAGTATGAAGATAAATAAGCATTGTTTCCCCAACGGCCTGCGGCTGGTACACTACGAGGATACCAGCACGCAGATGGTGGCGCTGAACATCGTTTACGATGTCGGTGCGCGCGACGAGCATCCCGAGCATACCGGCTTTGCCCATTTGTTCGAGCATCTGATGTTCGGCGGTTCGGCGCATATTCCCGATTACGATACGCCTTTGCAGTTGGCGGGGGGAGAAAACAATGCCTGGACCAATAATGACATAACCAATTACTACCTCACCGTTCCGAAGCCGAACGTAGAGACTGCCTTTTGGCTGGAGTCCGACCGTATGCTGGAGCTGGCTTTCAGCGAGCAAAGCCTCGAAGTGCAACGCGGTGTAGTGATGGAAGAGTTCAAGCAACGCTGCCTTAACCAGCCGTATGGCGATGTGGGGCATCTGTTCCGGCCGCTGGCGTTCCGGGTGCATCCGTACCGCTGGCCTACTATCGGCAAGGAACTCTCGCACATAGAGCAAGCCACGCTGGACGAGGTGAAGAGTTTCTTCTACCGTTTCTATGCTCCGAACAATGCCGTGCTGGCAGTGACGGGAAACATTTCATGGGATGAAACCGTTAAGCTTACCGAGAAGTGGTTTGCTCCCATACCCCGGCGGGACGTTCCGGTGAGGCAATTGCCGCAGGAGCCGGAGCAAACGCAGGAACGCCGGCTGACGGTAGAAAGAAACGTGCCGCTGGACGCCTTGTTCATGGGCTATCACATGTGCAGTCGCGAGGGTGCGGATTATTACGCATTCGATATTCTGTCCGATATTCTCAGCAACGGACGTTCCAGCCGTTTGAACCGCCGCTTGGTACAGGAACAGAATATCTTTTCCGGTATCGACGCGTATATCAGCGGTACGCGTGATGCGGGTCTGCTGCAAATCAGCGGTAAGCCTGCGGCAGGTGTGTCGTTGGAGCAGGCGGAAGCTGCCGTCCGTAAAGAACTGGAAGAGTTGCAGCGGTCTCCGGTAGATGGGCAGGAATTGGAGAAGGTTAAGAACAAGTTTGAATCTACCCAGATATTCGGCAATATCAACTATCTGAACGTAGCCACAAACCTTGCCTGGTTCGAGCTGACGGGAAAGGCGGAAGATATTGACCTTGAAGTAGAGCGTTATCGCTCCGTTACGACGGAGCAGTTGCATACTGTGGCGCAGCGTACTTTCTGCGAAAGCAATGCCGTAGTATTATATTATAAGAGTGATAAATGACAGTCAAAGGGAGCGTTTTTTCGTCTCTTTGCAGGAGGGGAAGGGCGCCGTTTGACGAAACGAAAGTTCCCTGTTAAGGAAACTTCGGTTTCCTTGTTGAGGAAGCTTCGGTTTCCCATTGAGGAAACTCCCGTTTCCCGTCGGGGGAACTCCCGTTTCCCATTAGGGAAACTTTGGTTTCTTACTAAGGAAACTTTGGTTTCCCGTCAGGGGAACAATGGTTTCTCCCTTTGAAACAAATTTTAGACAATAAGATGATGAATTGGATAGCCGGCTATAAGCAGCATTATAAAGCGTTGATATTTTTGGGACTTCCCATTGTTATCGGACAGGTGGGAGTAATTATTCTCGGTTTTGCCGATACTCTGATGATCGGGCATCACAGTACCGAGGAGTTGGGTGCAGCTTCTTTCGTAAACAATGTATTTACGCTTTGCATCATTTTCAGTACCGGTTTCAGTTACGGGCTGACGCCTATCGTGGGCAGTCTTTACGGCAACCGCCGTTTTGCGGAAGCGGGGCAGGCGTTGCGTTGCAGTTTGGTGGCGAATGTCCTGGTGGCATTGCTCCTTACGTTTATCATGACGGTGGTCTACTTCAACGTGGAGCGCCTGGGGCAGCCCGAGGAACTGATGCCTTTGATAAAACCTTATTACCTGGTATTGCTTGCTTCGCTGGTTTTCGTGATGCTGTTCAACGGCTTCAAGCAGTTTACGGACGGAATCACAGATACGAAGACCGCCATGTGGATATTGCTGGGCGGAAATACGCTGAACATCATAGGCAACTATATCCTTATCAACGGCAAACTGGGCTTCCCGGAGCTGGGGTTGCTGGGAGCAGGCATCAGTACGTTGTTCTCGCGTATTATGATGGTGGTGGTGTTTGCGTTGATTGTGCTGCGCGGTCGCCGCTTTATCCGCTACCGGATCGGGTTCTCCCGCATGGGATGGTCGTTTCCGGTGTTCAAGAAGCTCAATGCACTGGGCTGGCCTGTCGGTTTGCAGATGGGAATGGAGACGGCCTCTTTCAGCCTTAGCGCCATCATGGTGGGCTGGCTGGGCACTATCGCTTTGGCATCCCATCAGATAATGCTGACCATTTCGCAATTCACGTTTATGATGTACTACGGTATGGGCGCAGCGGTGGCGGTGCGTGTCAGCAATTTCAAGGGGCAAGACGATATGGAGAATGTACGCCGCTCCACATTTGCGGGTTTCCACTTGATAATGGCTATGGAAGTAGTGCTTATGAGCATCGTTTTTGTGATGCGCGGACAGGTGGGCGGCTGGTTTACGGATAGCGCAGAGGCTTCGGCGCTGGTAGCCTCTTTGTTCTTCCCTTTCTTGATTTATCAGTTTGGCGACGGACTGCAAATCAACTTTGCCAATGCGCTGCGGGGCATATCGGATGTAAAGCCGATGATGGTTATTGCATTTATTTCTTATTTTATTATATCTTTGCCCGTAGGATATTTTTGCGGTTTTGTGCTGGGCTGGGGACTGGTCGGCGTGTGGATGGCTTTCCCGTTCGGTCTGACCAGTGCCGGGGTGATGCTGTGGCTGCGCTTCCGCTATAAAACGAGGACGAGATGATGCACGGGGCGATGCTTTGTCACCCTGTCGCTCCATAACTCTTTTATTACCTGTTTATGAATAGCGTATCGAAAGTAAAGATAGCTGTCGGATACACTCTGCTGCTGGGAGTGTTGTTCTTTTCCCTGTTCTTTGTGCACCGGGAGATGGAGCATCTTATGCTTTCCGATAACCGGGACGTGCAGTGGACGGACAGTCTCATCACGCTTCTTCGGAAGAAGGATGCGAACACCATTTACATGCTGCGCGTGTTGAGCGAGACGAACGACAGCATGGTCTCTACCCGGGAGATAGAAAATATTATCGCTACCCGGCAGGATTCGTTTGTGACAAACCAGCGCGTACAGCAGCGCATCATTACGCATCGCGACACGGTGGTTACCAAGCCCAGGAAGAAAGGATTCTTCCGCCGTTTGGGAGAGGTGTTCGTGCCGCCTAAGAAAGATACCGCCATTCAGGTAAAGACTTCCCTCGAATATGCCACGGATACGGTGATTAACGTGTATAATCCGGTGGATTCCCTGCAGGAAAAGCTGCGTGCCGTGGCACAACAGCAGAAGGAGCACATTGCAATTGTACAGCGCCGCAGGCGTACCTTGCAACGCATGGACCGGATGCTGACCGCCCGTATCGACAGTCTGCTGAAAGGCTACGAACAGGAAACCCTGCAGCGTGCCCGCGAAGAGGCGGAGTACCAGCAGTCCGTACGCCATCACTCCATTAAGACAATCAGCGGCATTGCCGTCGGTGCGGTGCTGCTTTCCGTCTTTTTCCTGATAATCATAGGGCGCGACATTACGCGCAGCAACCGCTATCGCCGCGAACTGGAAGAAGCCCGCCGCCGTGCCGAGGACCTGCTGGCCACGCGCGAGAAGATGATGCTTGCCATCACCCACGACTTTAAGGCGCCGCTCGGCTCCATCATGGGCTATGCCGACCTGCTCTCCCGTCTGACGGTGGACGAACGGCAACGCTTCTACTTGGATAATATGAAAACCTCATCGGAACATCTGCTGAAGCTGGTGGTCGATTTGCTCGATTTCCACAGGCTCGACCTTCATAAGGCGGAGATAAACCGGGTCACCTTCCATCCCGCCCGCTTGCTGGAAGAGATTCATGTCAGTTTTGAACCGCTGACTTCTGCCAAAGGCCTGGAGTTGCATTGCGATATTGCTCCCGAACTGGAGAGTACTTACATCTGCGACCCGCTCCGTCTCCGCCAGATTATCAACAACCTGCTGTCCAATGCAGTGAAGTTTACGGACGAGGGGAGCATAACGATGACGGCGCGTTACGAGGAACGCCGGCTGGTGGTGGCCATTGCCGATACGGGCAAAGGTATGGAACCGGCGGACAGGGAGCGGATTTTCCAGGAGTTTACCCGCCTTCCCGGTGCGCAGGGCAAAGAGGGCTTCGGACTCGGTTTGTCTATTGTGCGCATGCTTGTGCAGTTGCTGGAAGGAACGATTGATGTGGACAGTGTGCCGGGCAAGGGAAGTACATTTACGCTGCGTGTTCCCTTGTTCCCCGTACAGGTATCGGAGGATACCGGCGAGAAATATCAGGAGACGGAAACCGGAACTTCTTCCGCTCTTTCAGAGAGCATGCCCGCTTCTTCACAACCTTCGCTCCGTGTGCTGCTGATTGACGACGACCGCATTCAGCTTACGCTTACCGCAGCCATGCTCCAGCATAGCGGCATCGCTTCGGTATCGTGCATGCAATTGGACGAATTGCTGGATGCCCTGCGTTCCGACACCTTTGATGTGTTGCTCACCGATGTACAGATGCCTGCCATCAACGGTTTCGACCTGTTGAAACTGTTGCGTGCGTCGAACCTGCCCCAAGCGCAGACCATTCCCGTGATAGCCGTTACCGCCCGTAGCGATATGAAGCCGGAAGAGTTCAAGGAATATGGCTTTGCCGGCTGCCTGCACAAACCGTTTACGGTGGCGGAACTGTTCCGGGAACTGAATGCGGAAGGTATCGGACAAACATCTGCTGTGCGGAGCGAAGTAGCAGCAGCGGAGACGGTTGAGGCTTCATCGCCGGATGCTCCTTATGACTTCTCGGCACTCACCGCTTTCTCCGGTGACGACCCGGAGGCGGCAAAGTCCATTATGGAGAGTTTCGTTACCGAAACCCGCCTCAATGCCGAACGTTTGCAAAAGGCGGCGGATGCGGCGGATATGGACGAGGTGGCGGCCGTTTCGCACAAGATGATTCCTCTCTTTACGCTGATTGGCGCTACGGAACTGGTGGCGGAGCTTAAAATACTGGAAGGCTTGCGCGGTACTCCTTTTACAGCCGGGCAGAGGCAGCGGGCACTGCGTTCGCTTGCTCTTATCGAGGACATTATCCGCTTGCAGGCACGGGCGGATTAGAATAAGCAATTACGGTATAAGTGGTCGTAAACACCGGCGCAACATAGTATTTTTCTTTTATTAGGAACTTTATCTCAAAATTAATTGTTTACTTTGTACGAATTAATCGATGACAGCTTGACGTTCCAATGAGAAGAAAATGGTTAAGAGGGGCACTTTGGGTGCTTCTTACTCCTATTATCCTATTTGTAATATTGATGATATTGCTTTACGTGCCGCCCGTACAGAATTTTATACGGAAGCAGGCCACGGCAATAGCATCGGATGCTACGGGCATGAATATCTCCGTAGAGCGGATAGACCTTCGTTTTCCGTTGAACCTGCTTGTACGCGGTGTTCAGGTAGTGCAGCCGGGAAGCGATACTGCTGATATCCAACACCCCGATACCTTGCTGAACCTCGGAAGCCTGAACGTCCGCGTACAGGCATGGCCCTTATTGAAAGGAAGGGTAGAGGTGGATGACATCACTTTGCAACGGGTGGCCGTAAACTCTTCCGGCCTGCTGGAAGGCATGCGCATAAAAGGTACGCTCGGACGGTTCTTCCTTGCCAGTCACGGCATAGACCTGAATAAAGAGGATGCCGTACTGAACCGGGTGGAACTGAGCGATACCCACGTGCAGGTGATGCTTGCCGACACTACCGAAACTCCGGAGGATACCACCGAAACCGCCTTGAACTGGCGCGTAGCATTGCATAACCTGAAACTGAAGAATGTGTCGGTGGATTTGCAGATGCCGCTCGACTCCATGTCGCTGGCAGCCACTATCGGGGATGCAAGCATAGAGGATGCCGAAGCCGACCTCAAGCGGCAGTTCTATGGCTGGCGTAAGTTTGCCCTTACGGGGACTTCCGTGAATTACGATACGGGCACAGCCGTTCCTGCCGAGGGATTTGACGCTTCGCACATCGCATTGCGCGATATCCGTATCGGCATAGATTCGGTGATGACCTGCGGCCGCGACATGAATGCCGTTATCCGCGAGTTCTCCATGTACGACCGTTCCGGGCTGACGGTGACTTCCCTGACCGGACGCCTCTTTGCCGACTCAGCCGTTATCCGTGTTCCCTATTTGCAGCTCAAGACCCCGCACAGCGAGATGAACCTGACGGCGCAGACCTATTGGAAACTTGTCGATATACCCACTACCGGACAGTTGTCCGCCCGCTTTAACGCCAATATCGGCAAGCAGGATGTATTGCTCTTTGCCGGCGGACTGCCCGAAACCTTTAAAGAGGCTTATCCTTTCCGCCCGTTGGTAATCCATGCCGGTACGGAAGGCAATCTGAAACAGATGCAGATTTCCCGTTTCACGGCCGAACTTCCCGGCGCTTTCTCATTGAGCGGCGGCGGTGAGTTGTGGAACCTTACGGATAGCCTGAAGCGTAGCGGAGGGCTTGACTTTGAGATGCAGACGCAAGACCTTAATTTCCTCACCGGGCTTACCGGGGTCACTCCCGACGGCTCTATCGTTGTGCCCGACAGTATGAATCTCGTAGCGCGTCTCGGGCTCGACGGGCCTCAATGCAATGCCCTGCTCAAAGTGCAGGAGGGCAAAGGCAGTCTGAATCTGGATGCCGCTTACAACCTGTCTACCGAGGTCTATCATGCAGACCTCGCCATAGATGCCTTGCAGCTTCATCATTTCCTGCCCAAAGATTCTGTTTATGCACTTACTGCGCATGTTGCCGCCAAAGGCAGGGGAGTGGATATGACTTCCCGCCAGACGACGGCTCTTGTGGAAGCCAAACTGGACGAACTGCAATATGCCCGCTGGAATCTGTCGGGTGTGAACCTGAATGCGGGGTTGAAATCTGCGGTAGCTTCTGTACGGTTGACGAGCGATAATGAACTGTTGAAGATGCAGTCCGAAGCCGACCTTCGTCTCGACCGTAAATATATGGACGGCAGACTGAACATGAAAGTCGAGGAACTGGACTTGTATAATCTGGGAATCGCATCCGAACCTTTGGAACATCCCGTTGCGTTCAATCTGGGAGCGGAAGCGCGTCGCGATTCCATTAAGTTGCAGATGGATGCCGGCGATATGGATTTGCAGTTCCGTGCCCGCAGCACGTTGGAGGAGTTGCTGGGGCAGTCGGACAAGTTCGTAGCCATTCTGACGAAACAGATAGAGGAAAGACGCCTCAACCATGCCGCCTTGCGGCAGGTATTGCCCTCGGCGGGCATGCAGTTGACGGCGGGGCAGGCCAATCCGGTCAGCAATTTCCTGAAAACAAAAAACATAAGTTTCAATGACTTCACCCTTCGCTTTGGGAGTACGCCGGCACGGGGCATCAACGGACGGACCGCCGTTCACGGATTGCGTGTGGACTCGTTGCAGCTCGATACGGTTTTCTTTGCCGTGAAGCAGGATACTTCCCGGATGATGCTGCAAAGCGGGGTGATTAACGGACCGAAGAATCCGCAGTTCGTATTCCGCAGTACGCTGACCGGTGAGATTCGCAGTGAAGATGCCGAACTGACCGTGAATTATGTGGACGGAAAGGGACAGACGGGAGTGCTGTTCGGCGTCAATGCCCGCCCGCTGACGGAGGGACATGGCAAAGGCAACGGAGTATTGCTTAATCTGACGCCTGCCGAACCGGTTATCGCATACCGTAAGTTCCATTTCGTAGACAACAGCAATTGGATATATCTGCATAACAACATGCGCGTCTATGCCAATATCGATATGGATAGTGACAACGGTTTGGGCTTCCGTATGCAGTCGGACAAGAACGACAGCATTTCATTGCAGAATATGAACGTGGAGTTGAGCCGTTTCCAACTGGGCGAACTGAGCGAGGTGCTTCCTTATATGCCCCGTCTCACCGGCTTGTTCTCTGCCGAGGCGCAGTATATACAGACCCCTACTTCCTTGCAGGTTTCAGCCGAAGCCAATATCGATGAACTGACCTATGAGCGGCAGCATGTAGGAGACATCGGTATGGGAGCCACATGGCTGCCGGGCGATAAGGGCGCTACGCATTATCTGAATACATATTTCAGTTATGACAACCGGGAAGTGATGACTGCCGACGGCATACTGACAAAGAAGAACGGAAAGGACACGCTGGAAGTGACTACCTCTTTTGAACACTTCCCGATGAAGATTGCCAATGCTTTTGTGCCCGACCAAATGATCTCCTTTACCGGCGACCTCGATGGCGGGATGTACATCTACGGACCGTTGGAGAAACCCAGGATGCACGGAGATATCACGCTGGACAGCGTATCGGTATATGCCCGTCAGGCAGGGGCCCGCTACTGGTTTGACGACCGTCCCGTGCAGATTAAGGATAATCAACTGATATTTGATAAGTTCGCCATTTATACCACCAGCAAGAATCCGTTTACCATTAACGGCAAGGTGGACTTCCGCAATTTGGAACGTCCTACGGCGGACTTGAAGTTGCTGGCGGAGAACTATACGCTGCTGGATGCGCCGCGCACCCGCGAAAGTCTTATCTACGGCAAGATATTTGTCGATTTGAACGCTACGGTACGAGGGCCTTTGGATGCCCTGACCATGCGCGGTAACATGAACCTGCTGGGCAATACGGATGTTACCTATGTACTGACGGACTCACCGTTGACGGTGGAAGACCGCCTTGAGGGCTTGGTAACCTTTACTTCTTTTGCCGATACGGCTTCGGTGGGCACTGATGAGGCTCCCGCCATGTCTTTGGGCGGTATGGATATGATTATGTCCGTACATATCGACAATGCCGTGCGCCTGCGTGCCGATTTAAGTCCCGACCGCAGTAAATTCATTGAATTGGAAGGTGGCGGAGATTTGAACATGCAGTATACTCCGCAAGGCGATATAAGCCTTACCGGACGTTATACGCTTTCGGGCGGAATTATGAAGTATTCGCTTCCTATCATTCCGTTGAAGGAATTCCAGATTAACAACGGCAGTTATGTGGACTGGCGAGGCGATCCGATGAATCCGACGCTGAACCTGAAAGCGACGGAGCGTATGCGCGCTTCGGTAGCCGATGGTGATGACGGTGGTTCGCGCGTGGTGAATTTCGATGTATCCATAGCTATAAAGAATCGCCTTGACGCTCCCGAACTTATTTTCGATATAACGGCGCCGGATGATGCCACCATTGAGAATGAGTTGCAGGCTATGGGAGCCGAGGAGCGCAGCAAACAGGCCATTGCCATGCTGGCGACCGGTGTTTATATGAACAGCGGTGTCAAAGGCGGCGGATTGTCTATGGGCAGTGCTTTGAACAGTGTTATCCAAAGTCAGATCAACTCATTGGCAGGCTCGGCTTTCCAAAGCATCAACGCAAGTTTCACTATGGGTATGGAAGACCGTACGTCAGCCGAAACGGGTGACAAGCAGACGGATTATAGCTTCCGCTATTCGCAGCGTCTTTTCAACGACCGTGTGCAGATTGTCATCGGCGGTAAGGTGACAACCGGTGCCAATGCCACGAATGATGCGGAATCGTTTATCGACAATATTTCGCTTGAGTATCGCCTTGATACGTCCGGTACGCGCTATGTCCGTGTGTTCTATGACAAGAACTACGAGAGTGTGCTCGACGGGGAAATAACGGAAACCGGAGTCGGCCTTGTGCTTCGTCGCAAAATGGACCGCCTGGGCGAACTTTTTATCTTCAGGAAAAAGAAGAAGCAAACTGTAGAATGATATGAAACGACTGATAGTATATATGGCGGGCATACTGTTGCTGGCAGGATGTTCCACAACCAAGCATTTGCCGGAAGGTGAAATTCTGTATACGGGACAAAAAAAGATGATTGTCGAGAACCGCAGTACCACTCCGGTAGGCGAGACTGCCATGGAAGAGGTTGAAGCGGCGCTTGCCACTGCTCCGAACAATTCTTTGCTGGGTAGTTCCACTATTCGCATACCTTTTCCTATGGGGTTATGGATTTACAATGGCTTTGTGAAATATGAGAAAGGCTTTGGCAGGTGGATATTCAACCGCTTTGCGGCAAAGCCCGTACTGATGTCTACTGTCAATCCCGATATCCGGCAGAAGGCAGCCGCCAATTTATTGCGCGATTACGGCTATTTTAACGGAACGGTCAGCTATAAAACGTTCATCGATCCGAAGGATTCTTTGAAAGCAAAGCTGCAATATACGGTGGATATGCGCAACCCTTATTTTATCGATACGGTCTATTATCACGGTTTCAGTGAGCGTACCTTGCGCATTATGAATATGAGCCGGCGCCGTTCGCTTATCAGTCCGGGAGAACAGTTCAACGTGACCGACCTCGACGGAGAACGTACCCGTATCAGTACTTTGCTGCGCAATGTAGGGTGCTATTATTTCCGTCCCGATTATCTGACTTATCAGGCGGATACGACCTTAGTGCCCGGCGGACATGTTGCCATGCGCATGGTTCCTGCTCCCGGCATGCCTTCCGTTGCCGAGAAACCGTTTTATGTAGGCAAGAAAGCTTTTTATCTGTATGGCAAGCAGGGACAGACCCCTAATGACAGTATCGACTACAAAGGCCTGCGCATCTATTATCATGACAAGCTGCGGGTACGTCCCAATATGATTTACAGATGGCTGAACTATCAGGCGTATCGTCAGAAACGTCAGGTGCAGGACAGTACGGGTATTTCCCGCAGACGCTCCATGCAGCGCCTTTACAGCCTTTATCGCCAGACCCGCGTGCAGGAACGTTTGAACAATGTAGGCATCTTCCGTTATCTTGAGATGCAGTACACCCCGCGTGATACGACATTCGTGTGCGATACGCTGGATGTGAATATTCATGCGGCACTCGACAAGCCTTATGATGCCGAACTGGACTTCAACGTAAAGATGAAAAGCAATAACCAAACCGGACCGGGAGCTTCGTTCACCGTAACGAAGAACAATGTGTTTGGCGGCGGTGAGGCATGGAATGTAAAGTTGGACGGTTCGTATGAGTGGCAGACGGGTAAAGACCGTTCTTCGCTGATGAACAGTTATGAAGTGGGGTTGTCTACCTCGCTTATGTTTCCGCGCGTGGTCTTCCCTCGCTTTGGCGACAAGGAGTATGACTTTCCGGCCACTACAACTTTCAAACTGTACATCGACCAGTTGAACCGTGCCAAGTATTATAAACTGCTGGCGTTTGGCGGAAATGCTACATACGATTTCCAGCCGAAGCGTACGAGCAAGCATAGTTTTACACCGTTCAAACTCACGTTCAACGTACTTCGCGACCCTACGGAAGCCTTCAAGGAGTTGCAGGCGGAGAATCCTGCACTCTACGTCAGCCTGCGCGACCAGTTTATTCCGGTCTTTGAGTATATGTACACCTACGACAACGCATCTTTGCCGGGTGTGCGCAATCCTATCTGGTGGCAGACGACAGTGAGCTCGGCTGGTAACCTTACTTCGTGCATTTATCGTATTTTCGGAAAGTCGTTCAAGGAGAAGGACAAAAAGCTGCTGGGTGTTCCTTTTGCACAGTTCCTGAAGGTAAACAGCGAATTCCGCTATCATTATAAGATAGACAAGAACCAGATGATTGCCTCGCGCATTGCCGGTGGCGTGATATGGTCGTACGGAAATGCGCTGGCGGCTCCTTATACCGAACAGTTCTATATCGGCGGCGCCAACAGTGTGCGTGCTTTTTCTGCACGTAGCATAGGTCCGGGCAGTTATGCTCCGGATAAGGAAAATAAGTATTCTTTCATCAATCATGTGGGTGATATACGTATGGAAGCTAATGTTGAATACCGCTTCCGCATTATCGGAGATTTGCATGGAGCTGTATTCTTGGATGCCGGTAATGTGTGGCTGATGCGTAAGGATGAGTCCCGTCCTGGCGGCGAGTTCACTTTAAAGAACTTTGCCAGACAGATAGCTTTGGGTACGGGAGCCGGTTTGCGTTATGATATGGACTTTCTGGTTTTCCGTCTGGATTGTGGAGTGGGATTGCACGATCCGTATGATACCGGTAAGTCGGGATACTATAATATTCCCAAGTTCAAGGACAGTCTTGCCTTGCATTTCGCTATCGGTTATCCGTTCTAAGACAAACTGTGGGTTTGGGACTGACAATAGTGAAGAATTGTGGCTAATAAGCAAACTAAAAGTAGAAGTATCTGCCATTGAGGCGGAGTTTTGTACGATTATGGAAAAGAATGGACTGAAATCTTCCTTTTTCTGATATAAATTTTACTACTTTTGTGCCTGTTATCAACCATGATACACTAACCTTTTTAAATAATAACTAATATGAAACCAACTTTATTCTTATTGGCAGCCGGCATGGGTAGCCGCTATGGTGGCCTGAAGCAATTGGACGGACTGGGGCCTAATGGCGAAACTATTATGGATTATTCTATTTACGATGCTATCAAGGCCGGATTCGGTAAGCTCGTTTTTGTTATCCGTAAAGATTTTGAACAAGACTTCCGCGATAAAATCATATCCAAATACGAAGGTCATATCCCGTGCGAATTGGTGTTCCAGGAACTGGATGCACTTCCCGAAGGATTCACGTGTCCGGCCGACCGTACCAAACCTTGGGGAACCAACCACGCCGTAATGATGGGTGCCGATGTGATAAAGGAACCGTTTGCCGTTATCAATTGCGATGACTTCTACGGTCGTGATTCTTTCCAGGTAATGGGCAAGTTCCTGTCTGAGCTTCCCGAAGGCTCCAAGAATGTATATTCGATGGTAGGATTCCGTATCGGCAATACATTGAGTGAAAGCGGTACGGTGTCTCGCGGTCTCTGCAGTACTGATGCAAATAATCTGCTGACTTCTGTCGTTGAACGTACCAAAATTCAGCGTATGGACGGTGAAGTGAAATATATTGATGATAATGGTGAGTGGACTGCTACTCCCGATACAACTCCGGTCAGTATGAATTTCTGGGGCTTTACTCCCGATTACTTCGCTTACAGTCAGGAATTCTTCAAGACGTTCCTCAGCGATTCGAAGAATATGGAGAACCTGAAGAGTGAATTCTTTATTCCTTTGATGGTGGATAAACTGATTAATGACGGTACTGCTACGGTTGAAGTGCTTGATACGAACAGTAAATGGTTCGGGGTGACTTATCCGGAAGACCGTCAGAGCGTGGTCGATAAGATTAAGGCATTGGTGGATGCGGGAGAATATCCGGCTAAGCTGTTCTAAAAGAACGCCAATCTATTCTAAAGGAGCGCCCAGGCGATTCCCTTTATAAAAATATCCCCTCTTTTTCTTTCTGTTTTCCAAATCGGTTGGACAGAAAGGGAAAGAGGGGATTTATTGAAATTTAAATGAATGCAAGTTGTATGCTTTGAATGCATGATTGCGTGAGAATAAAAAATAATATCGTTACCTTTGCAGTCTTGAACGATTAATTCATTGACACTATGATATCTGTAGAAGGACTGAAGGTGGAATTTAATGCTACTCCTCTGTTTGAAGACGTTTCTTACGTTATTAATAAGAAAGACCGTATAGCCCTTGTCGGCAAGAATGGGGCGGGTAAGTCCACCATGCTCAAAATACTGGCAGGTATTCAGCAACCCACTTCCGGTGTTGTTGCCGTCCCCCGCGAATGTACTATCGGTTACTTGCCGCAGGTAATGGTTCTCAGCGATGAACGTACTGTGATGCAGGAGGCTGAACTTGCCTTTGAGCATATCTTTGAGATGCAGGCCGACATTGAACGTATGAACCAGCAACTTGCCGAACGTACCGATTATGACAGCGAGGATTATCAGAAGCTGATAGACCGCTTTACCCACGAGAACGAACGCTTTCTGATGATGGGCGGCACTAATTATCGTGCCGAGGTAGAGCGTACTCTTCAGGGGTTGGGCTTTTGCCGAGAAGACTTCGACCGCCCTACGAGTGAGTTCTCCGGCGGCTGGCGTATGCGTATCGAACTTGCCAAGTTGTTGTTGCGTCGTCCCGACGTATTGTTGCTCGATGAACCTACGAACCACCTCGACATAGAGAGCATCCAGTGGTTGGAGAATTTTCTCTCCACCCGTGCCAATGCAGTGGTACTTGTCAGCCACGACCGTGCTTTTCTGAATAATGTCACTACCCGTACTATTGAAATAACCTGCGGACGTATTTATGATTATAAAGTGAAATACGATGAGTTTGTGACGCTTCGCAAGGAACGCCGTGAACAGCAGCTCCGCGCTTATGAAAACCAGCAAAAACAGATACAGGATACGGAAGAGTTCATCGAGCGCTTCCGCTACAAAGCTACCAAAGCCGTGCAGGTGCAGAGCCGTATCAAGCAACTGGAGAAGATAGAGCGCATCGAAGTGGACGAGGAAGACAACTCTGCGCTGCGGTTGAAGTTCGTTTGCAGCAGCCGTAGCGGTAACTATCCTGTTATTTGTGAAGATGTAGCCAAGGCGTATGGCAACCATGTCATATTCCACAATGTAAATCTCACCATAAACCGTGGTGAGAAGGTGGCTTTTGTAGGTAAGAACGGTGAGGGTAAGTCTACACTCGTAAAGTGTATCATGGACGAGATTACGGATTATACTGGAAAACTTACTTTGGGACACAACGTGCAGATTGGCTATTTTGCTCAGAATCAGGCGCAGTTACTGGATGAAAATCTTACGGTATTCGATACCATCGACCGTGTGGCGGTAGGGGATATCCGGCTGAAAATACGTGATATATTGGGAGCATTCATGTTTGGTGGCGAGGCTTCGGACAAGAAGGTGAAAGTGCTTTCCGGCGGAGAGCGTACCCGTCTTGCCATGATTAAGCTGTTGCTGGAACCGGTGAATTTCCTGATTCTCGATGAACCTACGAATCATCTCGACATGCGCTCGAAGGATGTGTTGAAGGAAGCTATCCGCGATTTTGACGGTACGGTGATAATTGTCAGTCACGACCGTGACTTTTTGGACGGTCTTGCGACTAAGGTATATGAGTTCGGTGGCGGATTGGTGAAGGAGCACCTCGGAGGTATCTACGATTTCCTGCAGAAGAAGCAGATAGAGAGCCTGAATGATTTGCAGAAATCGCCTTCTTTGTCTTCTTCACCGTCTGCGGAAAAAACGGTTGCCGGCGGCAATGCCGGGGCAACGGTTGCACAGCCTTCCGCTGCGAAGCTTTCTTATGAGGAACAGAAAGAACTCAATAAGCGGCTTAAGAAACTGGAACGCCGTGTAGCGGATTGCGAGGCGGAGATAGAGCAGGCGGAAGCGGCCATTTCCATTCTCGAGGCTAAAATGGCTACACCGGAGGGCGCTTCGGATATGACGCTCTACGAACAGCATCAGAAACTGAAAACCCAACTGGACAGTGTGATGGAAGAGTGGGATGCAGTTTCCTGCGAGCTGGAAGAGGCAAGGAAATAATAACATTTATTTTATATAAGTATGAGAGTATTTCATTTTTTACCCATTGCAGCATTCTGTCTGATGACAGGCGCTTGCAGCACCGGCAAGAAGCAGGCTGAGCTCACAGCCGGCATTCAGTTTGCCAACCTCGACACAACGGCCTTGCCCGGAACGGATTTCTACCAATACGCTTGCGGCGGTTGGATGAAGAACAATCCTATTCCCGCCGAGTATTCACAGTATGGCTCTTTTACCATCCTTGCGGAAAATAACCGTAAGCAGATTCAGGGACTCATCGAGGAGCTGGCTGCCACGCAGCACGAAGCCGGTAGCGTAGCTCAGAAAGTTGGTGATTTGTATAAAATCGTAATGGACAGCGTGAAGCTGAACAAAGACGGTGTGGCTCCCATTAAAGCAGAACTTGACTGCCTCGGTGCATTGAAGGACCGGAAAGAGGTTTATGCATTGCTGGGCGAGATGCAGAAGAAAGGAATTGTAGCTTACAATGTCTTGTATGTAGGCGCTGATGAAATGAACAGCAGCATGAATGCCGTACAGTCTTATCAGGCTGGCTTGAGCATGGGCGAGCGCGAATATTATTTGGAGAATGATGAGGCTACTGCCAAGATACGCAATGCTTTTCGTGCGCATGTACAGAAGATGTATCAATTGGCAGGGTTTGATGAGGCTGTTGCCAAGAAAGGCGTAGAAGTGGTGATGGATGTGGAAACACGTCTTGCCAAAGCTTTCCGTTCGCGTACGGAGTTGCGCAATCCGCATGCCAATTACAACAAGATGACTTTGGAAGAACTGAAGAAGAATTATCCTACTTTTGATTGGGATGCTTATCTGTCTGCTTTGGATTTAAAAGATGTGCAAGAAGTTATCGTAGGTCAGCCCGCTTCTCTGAAGGCTGCTGCAGAAATTCTGGATACTCTTCCTCTTGAGCAACAAGGTCTCTATTTGCAATGGAAACTGATTGATGCTGCCGCAGGTACTCTGAATGATGCTATGGCCGAACAGAACTTCGATTTCTATCAACGTACCATGAGCGGTACGCAGGAAATGCAACCTCGCTGGAAGAGAGCGGTCAGCACTGTAAGTTCTGCTTTGGGTGAAGCGGTAGGCCAGATGTATGTAGAGAAATATTTCCCGGCCGCTGCCAAAGAACGTATGGTGACTTTGGTGAAGAACCTGCAGGAAAGCTTGGGTGAACGCATCAAAAACCTTGCTTGGATGGGCGATTCTACCAAAGTGAAAGCTTTGGAGAAATTGGCTACTTTCCATGTGAAAATAGGTTATCCTGATACATGGAAAGATTATTCTACATTGGAAATCAAGGATGATTCGTATTGGGCGAATATGGAGCGTGCCAACGAATGGAGCCATGCAGAGATGGTGGCTAAAGCCGGCAAGCCGGTAGATAAAGACGAATGGCTGATGACTCCGCAAACCGTAAACGCTTATTATAATCCTACAACGAATGAAATCTGCTTCCCAGCCGGTATTTTGCAATATCCGTTCTTTGACATGAATGCGGACGATGCCTTCAACTATGGCGCTATCGGAGTGGTAATCGGTCATGAAATGACGCACGGCTTTGACGACCAGGGACGCCAATACGATAAGGACGGTAATTTGAAAGACTGGTGGACTGAGGAAGATGCCAAACGTTTTGATGAGCGTGCACAGGTGATGGTGAATGTTTTCGACAGTATCGAGGTTGCTCCGGGCGTATATGGTAACGGCCGTATGACTTTGGGTGAGAATATCGCTGACCATGGCGGTCTGCAGGTTGCTTATCAGGCATTTAAGAAAGCCACGGCTGCCAATCCGCTGCCTGTAATGAATGGCCTTACTCCCGAACAGCGTTTCTTCCTTGCTTATGCAGGCGTATGGGGAAACAATATCCGTCCGGAAGAAGTGCTGAACCGTACCAAGAGCGATGTTCACTCATTGGGTAAGTGGCGTGTCAACGGTGCTTTGCCGCAAATCGGCGCTTGGTATGAGGCTTTCAATATAACAGAGAATGACCCGATGTTTGTGCCGGTGGACAAACGGGTTTCTATCTGGTAACAGAGCGGTTGTTATAAAAGATTTCAGTCCCGTTGGAAAGGTGTGGATACCTTTTCAACGGGACTTTTTCTGCATCATTGTACAAAGGTATCGGAATTAATAATGAGTTCCTTTTTTAATTATACCTAATTTATTGTGTATGAATGTATGTGTGAATAAACAAAATTAGTAACTTTGCATTCCGAATAGTAAAATGTACGCATTACTTTAATACGCAAATCCATGTCTGAAACTAAAAGAATCAAAACAGCTCTGGTATCCGTTTACCACAAAGAAGGTTTGGACGAAATAATAACCAAACTGCATGAAGAAGGTGTAGAATTCCTTTCAACCGGCGGAACTCGTCAATTTATAGAATCTTTGGGTTATCCCTGCAAGGCAGTGGAAGACCTTACCACATATCCTTCCATTCTGGGTGGACGCGTTAAGACTTTGCATCCGAAGATATTCGGAGGTATTCTTTGCCGCCGCGGATTGGAACAAGACATGCAACAGATAGAGAAATACGAGATTCCCGAAATAGACCTCGTTATCGTTGACCTGTATCCGTTTGAAGCCACTGTTGCCAGCGGTGCCGAAGAGCCGGCTATTATTGAGAAAATTGATATAGGCGGCATTTCTTTGATACGTGCCGCTGCCAAGAATTACAATGATGTGGTTATCGTTGCTTCACAGGCTCAATACCAGCCTCTTCGCGATATGCTGATGGAGCACGGAGCTACCACTTCACTCGAAGAACGCCGTTGGTTTGCCAAAGAGGCGTTTGCCGTATCTTCTCATTACGATTCGGCTATCTTCAACTATTTCGATGGCGAAGAAGGGTCTGCTTTCCGTCAGTCCGCCAACAACCAAAAGACTTTGCGGTATGGTGAGAACCCGCATCAGAAAGGTTATTTCTATGGTAACATAGATGCTATGTTCGACCAGATACACGGTAAGGAAATCTCTTATAACAACCTGCTCGATATCAACGCTGCCGTTGACTTGATTGATGAATTCACAGATACTACTTTCGCCATACTGAAGCATAATAATGCCTGTGGTCTGGCTTCACGTCCCACAGTATTGGAAGCTTGGACAGACGCGCTTGCCGGCGATCCGGTATCCGCATTCGGCGGTGTGCTCATCACAAATGCCGTGATAGACAAGGCTGCTGCCGAGGAAATCAACAAGATATTCTTTGAAGTTATCATAGCTCCCGATTATGATGTGGATGCACTGGAAATTCTCGGTCAGAAGAAGAACCGCATCATTCTGGTGCGCAAGCAGGCTGCTTTGCCCAAGAAGCAGTTCCGCTCTTTGCTGAACGGTGTGCTGGTGCAAGACCGTGACCTGAAGGTGGAAACTCCCGAAGATTTGAAAACCGTAACGACCAAGGCTCCGACTGCGGAGGAAGTTGAAGATATGCTTTTCGCAAACAAGATTGTGAAGAACAGCAAGTCCAATGCTATCGTACTGGCTAAAGGCAAGCAGCTGCTGGCAAGCGGTGTGGGACAGACCAGCCGTGTAGACGCTTTGAAGCAGGCTATTGAAAAAGCCAAGAACTTTGGTTTTGACCTGAACGGTGCCGTAATGGCAAGTGATGCTTTCTTCCCCTTCCCTGACTGCGTGGAGATTGCAGGCAATGAAGGCGTTACGGCCGTTATCCAACCGGGCGGAAGCATTAAGGACGAGCTCTCTTTCAATTATTGCAATGAACATGGCATCGCAATGGTGATAACAGGGTTCCGTCACTTTAAACACTGATTAAATTGAGAATTGAGAATTGAAAATTGAGGAATGATGCTTTCTCCTGCTTTTTAGTTCTCAGTTCCTGATATGAGTGATATTTTTTAATTTTTAATTCTCAATTTTTAATTTACATGGGATTATTCTCTTTTACACAAGAAATAGCGATGGACCTTGGCACTGCCAATACTATCATTACCACAAATGGCAAGATAGTAGTGGACGAGCCTTCGGTGGTGGCGTTGGACCGTCGTACAGACAAGATGATTGCCGTGGGTGAAAAAGCAAAGCTGATGCACGAAAAGACCCATGAGAACATACGTACTATCCGCCCTCTTCGCGACGGTGTGATTGCCGACTTCTATGCCTGCGAGCAGATGATACGCGGACTTATCAAGATGGTGAACAATCGAAACCGTCTGTTTTCCCCTTCGCTCCGTATGGTAATAGGCGTTCCTTCGGGCAGTACGGAAGTAGAGTTGCGTGCCGTGCGCGACTCTGCCGAGCATGCCGGCGGACGTGACGTTTACCTGATATTCGAGCCGATGGCTGCTGCTATCGGTATCGGCATCGATGTGGAAGCGCCGGAGGGTAATATGATTGTTGATATAGGCGGCGGTTCTACGGAAATTGCCGTTATTTCGTTGGGTGGTATCGTTTCCAACAACTCCATCCGCATTGCCGGTGATGACCTCACTGCCGATATTCAGGAGTATATGAGCCGCCAGCACAATGTGAAGGTCAGCGAGCGTATGGCAGAACGTATCAAGATTAACGTAGGTGCGGCCCTGACCGAACTGGGCGAGGATGCTCCCGAAGATTATATCGTTCATGGTCCGAACCGTATTACGGCGCTTCCTATGGAGGTTCCCGTATGCTATCAGGAAGTGGCACACTGTCTGGAGAAGTCCATTTCTAAGATTGAGACTGCTATTCTAAGTGCATTGGAGAATACGCCGCCCGAATTGTATGCCGACATCGTGCACAACGGTATCTATCTGGCAGGTGGCGGTGCTTTGCTTCGCGGACTGGATAAGCGTCTGACCGATAAAATCAACATACCGTTCCACATTGCGGAAGATCCTTTGCATGCCGTTGCCAAAGGTACAGGCGTTGCACTGAAGAATGTCGACCGCTTCTCATTCCTGATGAGATAGGTATGCGGAATCTACTGAACTTTCTTATTAAATACAATTACTGGTTCCTCTTTCTTCTGTTAGAGGTTACCAGTTTTGTTTTATTGTTCCGTTTCAACCATTATCAGCAGAGCGTGTATTTTACTTCGGCAAACGGAGTAGCCGGGAAAGTTTATGAGATTTCGGGCGGCATCAGTTCTTACTTCCATTTGAAATCGGTCAATGAGGACTTGCTCGACCGGAATATGTGGCTGGAACAACGGGTAGCTTTTCTGGAAAAAAGCCTGCAGGAGCAGGGCCTGGATTCCGTAAAACTATATAGTATGGCGCGCCTTGCTCCGGATGATTACCGCATATTCAAGGCGAATGTTATAAAGAACAGTCTGAATAAGGCAGATAATTATATAACATTGGACCGTGGCTCGTCAGATGGTATTCGTCCGGAAATGGGGGTAGTGGATGCAAATGGAGTGGTAGGTATCGTATATAAGACTTCTCCCCGCTATTCGCTGGTTATTCCGTTGCTGAACAGCAAGTCGAGTATCAGCTGCAAGATTGTGGGCAGTGAGTACTTCGGCTATTTGAAGTGGGAAGGTGGAGATTCGCGTTTTGCTTATTTGAAAGACTTGCCCCGTCATGCGGAATTTAATCTGGGTGATACGGTGGTGACCAGCGGCTATTCCACAGTATTTCCTGAAGGAGTTATGGTAGGAACGGTCGATGATATGTCCGATTCCCATGACGGGCTTTCATATCTGTTGAAGATAAAATTAGCTACGGATTTCGGTAAGGTGAGCAATGTGCGTGTCATTTCGCGCAGCGGACAGGAAGAACAGAATATGCTGGAAAAAGAAAGAGAAAAATGATAATCAATTATTTGCATAAGATAGGGTGGTTTGTCGGTCTGGTATTATTGCAGGTGCTGATACTGAACAATGTGCATATTGCAGGATATGCCACTCCGTTTTTATATATATATCTGATATTGAAGTTTGAGTCGGATGTACCCCGTAATGCATTGATGCTATGGGCTTTTTTTCTTGGACTGGCGGTTGATATCCTTTCCGATACTCCGGGAATGAATGCGGCGGCTACGGTGCTTTTAGCCTTTTTGCGCCCTACATTCTTACGCTTGTTCGTGCCTCGCGATACGCTGGATACATTGGTTCCGGCAGTCCGTACAATGGGAATCTCTCCTTTTTTGAAATACTTGGTTGCCAGTGTCTTGGTGCATCACGGGATGCTGCTTACTCTTGAATTCTTTTCTTTTGTCCACATAGGTGCGTTATTGCTGAGAATTGTAACAAGCACTTTGCTGACTGTAGCTTGTATAATGGCAGTAGAGGGCATACGGAAGAAGTAAAAAGAGGTTGCAAGTTATGTTACTTGTATTTATAACTCATATGTTGTGATTGAATGAAGGATTATACGCTGGAGAAACGAAAATATGTGATAGGCATGGCGGCTGTCGTCATTGTCCTTATCTACGTGATTCGCCTGTTCGACTTGCAAATCATGACGGATGATTACAAGAAGAATGCGGACAGCAATGCCTTTTTGAATAAGATTCAATATCCTTCGCGTGGAGCTATCTATGACCGTAACGGTAAACTGCTGGTTTTTAACCAGCCGGCATACGATATCACGTTTGTGCCTCGTGAAGTGACGCAGCTCGATACGTTGGATTTATGCCGTGCGTTGAACATCACGTTCGAGCAGTTCCAGAAGCGGATGAAGGATGTAAAGAACCGTTGGATGAATCCCGGTTATTCCAAATATACGCATCAGGTGTTTATGACGCAACTCTCGGCAGAAGAGTGCGGTGTGTTTCAGGAGAAACTATTCAAGTTTCCCGGTTTCTACATCCAGCGGCGTACTATCCGGCAATATACTTACGATGCTGCCGGACATGCGTTGGGGGATATAGGTGAAGTGTCAAAGAAAGATATTGAGGCGGATAATTATTATATCCGCGGAGATTATATAGGCAAACAAGGTATCGAGAAATCTTATGAAAAGTATCTTCGTGGCGAAAAAGGGGTGGAGATTCTGCTTCGTGATGCGCATGGACGTATTCAGGGGCATTATATGGATGGGAAGCTCGACCGTCCCTCTGTGCCCGGTAAGAACCTGACTTTAGGTATCGATATTGAGTTGCAGAGGTTAGGTGAGCGTTTGTTGCAGCATAAAATCGGAGCTATCGTAGCCATTGAACCGGCTACGGGAGAGATACTCTGTATGGTTTCTTCTCCTACTTTCGATCCTCACTTGATGATTGGACGCCAGCGTGGAAAGAATCACCGGATGTTGCAAAGAGACAAGCGGAAACCTCTCCTGAACCGCGCAATCATGGGAGCGTATCCGCCGGGCTCTACTTTCAAGACTGCGCAGGCATTGACATTTTTGCAGGAAGGAATAATCCATGAAGATTATCCTACTTTCCCTTGTGCACACGGTTTCAATTATGGAAGTTTGCATGTAGGCTGTCATGGGCACGGTTCTCCTTTGCCTTTGGTTCCGGCAATAGCCACTTCGTGCAACTCTTATTTTTGTTGGGGGCTGTTCCGTATGTTCAGCGACAAGAAGTACGGTTCTCCGCAAAATGCCATTACCGTATGGAAAGACCATATGGTGTCGCAGGGATTCGGCTATCGCCTTGGTACCGACCTTCCCGGAGAGCAGCGCGGCTTGATTCCTAACGCCAAGTTTTATGATAAAGCATATCGGGGCTCTTGGAACGGACTTACGGTAATCAGTATCGCTATCGGACAGGGAGAAATTCTTGCGACCCCGTTGCAGATAGCCAATTTGGGTGCAACCATTGCCAACCGGGGGCATTTCATTACTCCGCATGTTGTAAAGGAGATACAGGATAATGAACTGGACAGTATCTACCGTACCCCCCGTGTCACGTCAATCGACCGGGAATATTACGATGAAGTTGTGGAGGGGATGCGTGCCGCTGTTACAGGTAGTACGGGTAGTGCAACCTGCCGTATGGTCGGCACAATCCTGCCGGGTGTAGAGGCATGCGGCAAAACCGGTACGGCACAAAATCGCGGTAAAGACCATTCGGTGTTCATGGGATTCGCTCCGATGAATGATCCTAAGATTGCTATTGCGGTGTATGTGGAAAATGGCGGTTTTGGTGCAACCTACGGCGTCCCTATCGGTGCGATGATGATGGATCAGTACTTGCATGGCAAGTTATCGCCGGAGAATGAGATACGTGCGGAGGAATTCAGCAACCGCGTAATTCTGTACGGAGACGAAGAAAGGTAATAAACAGTCAAACAGTAGCAGTATAAATGGTAAGAAGAGACAGTATATGGAAATCATTGGATTGGGTGACGATTATAATCTACCTGATGTTGATTGTATTCGGCTGGTTCAGTATTTGCGGGGCAAGTTACGACTATGGTGACCGTGATTTTCTTGATTTCTCTACCCGTGCCGGCAAGCAGTTCATGTGGATTGTCTGCTCATTCGGGTTGGGATTTATTCTGCTGATGCTGGAAGATACGCTTTATGATATGTTCTCTTACATTATATATATAGGACTTATTCTCTTGTTGGTTGTCACTATTTTTATCGCTCCTGATACCAAAGGCTCACGGTCTTGGCTGATTTTGGGGCCTGTCAGTCTACAACCGGCTGAATTTGCCAAGTTTGCCACGGCATTGGCGTTGGCCAAGTATATGAGCGCCTATTCGTTCACTATAAAAAGCTGGAAGAGCGCGTTGATGCTGGCTTTCCTTATTCTTCTGCCGATGACGCTGATTATTCTTCAGCGGGAAACGGGGTCTGCATTGGTTTATATGGCTTTCTTCCTGATGCTTTATCGTGAAGGTATGCCCGGAGTAGTGCTTTTCTCCGGTATTTGCGCTGTGGTATATTTTGTGGTGGGTATCCGTTTTGATCAAGTCTTTATTGCAGATACTCCAACACCTATCGGAGAGTTTGTGGTACTGTCGATGATTTTGCTCTTTGCCGGTGGAATGGTATGGGTATATAAGAAGAAATGGGAGCCGGTTCGGAATATCATCGTCGGTTCTTTTATCGTATTGCTTGTCGCTTATCTGGTTTCGGAATATATAACCCCTTTTAATCTGGTATGGGTGCAATGGGGATTGTGTGTGGTTGTAACATGTTATTTATTCTTCCTTGCTTTGAGTGAACGCCATTGGAGTTATTTTCTTATTGGTTTGTTTGCCATAGGTTCGATAGGTTTTCTCTACTCCAGCGACTATTTTTTCAATAAAGTATTGGAACCTCACCAGCAGATTCGCATTAAGGTTCTGTTGGGCATGGAAGAGGACTTGGCAGGAGCGGGATATAACGTAAATCAATCGAAGATTGCTATCGGTTCGGGCGGCCTGACCGGGAAAGGCTTTTTGAACGGTACACAGACCAAACTTAAATATGTTCCCGAACAGGACACGGATTTCATATTCTGTACCGTAGGCGAAGAAGAAGGCTTTATCGGTTCGACGGCTGTATTACTCTTGTTCCTGACTTTGATACTTCGTCTGATAGCGTTGGCAGAGCGGCAGCAGTCCGCATTTGGCAGGGTATACGGGTATTCGGTGCTGAGTATTTTCCTGTTTCATCTTTTCATAAACATCGGGATGGTACTCGGATTGACGCCTGTTATCGGTATTCCGTTGCCTTTCTTCAGCTATGGGGGGTCTTCGTTATGGGGCTTTACGATACTGCTGTTTATATTCCTGCGTATTGATGCGGGGAGAAATAGAAGGTTGGTATAATATTATCGTTGTAATTTGATTCCCACATCATTGATGCCGGGCAGGAGGCTGTCGGGTAATGTATAAGCTACTTTGAAAAGGTAGTCACCGGGTTTCCCTATCTTGATGTTTCCTGCGGGAAATTCAGACTGGTATAAACCGCCCCAGCCATCTCCTTTCCATATGCCTTCTTTATCGGCTAAGACGGCTGTCAATGTATCTGTCTGTAGCTTTTTCAATTCCGGACTGTCATAGCAGACGGATAAGTTGATGTTTTGGTAAGGGTAAGTGCTGCGGTTTCTAATTTCTACTATCAGTTTGTAGTAAGTTTGCGAATCGGGCACAGCGACATTGAAAAGGAGTGTGTCCTGTCGTTTCCAACCCTCTTGCGGAATGGATTGGAATGCATGATATACAGTCTGTTTATCGCAAGCGCCTAATGCGCTTACGATAAACAGCAGTATGATATATCTCAGAGTCTTTGTCTTATTCTTGAGCAGGCTTGTCATTTTGAGCAGGTTTATCTCCCTGAGGTTTGGGCTTGTTGTTGTGAGGACGTTTACGGTTGTTGCTATTCCGTTGTGAACGTCTTTCATTTCCTTGCGGCCGTTTTTCGTCTCCCTGCTGTCTGGGCTGCTCTTGTTGTTGCGGAGCGGCAGACTGTTCTCCGCCTTGCGGTCGGTTATTGGGAGTCTTTTTCTTCTTTTTATTCCGGTTGCCGCCGTTATTTCCATTACCGTTTCCATTGTTGCCGTCTCCGCCGTTCTTGTTCTTGCGGTTACGGTCGAAGCGGGTCAGGCTTTCCTGTTCCAGCAGGTCTACCGGTTTCTTGGGTTCGGTGCGATGTGTCTCTTCCAGCAGGCTCTCCGGTTTGATGCCCCTTTTATTCAGACCGATAACTTCAAAGGCGCGTCTTCCGCTGATAGTAACCAGATTGGCAGGGATACTCTTGTCGGTGGAGTAAGTTATCTGGTTGCTGAGAATGTCGGCTTTGAAGAAATAGAATACGCCGTCTTTGGTTTCCAATTCGATTTCTTTGGAAGGCAGGCGTTTTTGTGCTTCTACGTAACAGTCCACTTCGTAGTTGAGGCAGCATTTCAGTTTGGCGCATTGTCCGGCAAGCTTTTGCGGATTCAGTGAAATATCCTGGTAGCGGGCGGCGCTGGTCGAAACGGAAACAAACGATGTCATCCAGGTAGCGCAACACAACTCACGGCCGCAAGGTCCGATACCGCCGATACGGCCGGCTTCCTGACGTGCACCGATCTGCTTCATTTCGATGCGTACATGGAAAGCGTCGGCAAGCACCTTAATCAGTTGGCGGAAGTCTACGCGTTCATCGGCAATGTAGTAGAAGATTGCTTTGTTGCCGTCTCCCTGATATTCCACATCCCCGATTTTCATATTGAGGTTGAGGTCAAGAGCGATCTGGCGGGCACGTATCATCGTGCTGTGTTCACGCGCTTTCGCCTCGTTATACTTGTCCATATCCACCGGTTTGGCTTTGCGGTAGATGCGCTTGATATCCGCTTCCGACTTGATATTTGCCTTACGCATCTGTAGCGGTACAAGCCGCCCGGTAAGGGTTACTACGCCTATATCATGTCCGGGAGTAGCTTCCACGGCTACTATATCGCCTTTTTCCAAAGGAATTTTGTTGCTGTTGCGGAAATAACCCTTGCGGGTATTTTTGAACTGAACTTCCACCATGTCCGATTCCTCTGCATTGCCGGGGATGTCGGCAAGCCAGTCGTAAGTGTTCAGTTGCTTGTCTTGCCTGCCGCAGCTTTTGCAGCAGAGACCGCCGCTTCCGTTATGTAGTTTAAATTCCATCATTCTATCTGTTATTTTGATGATTTACTATGTTATATGTGAGTTGAAAAGGATTCTTCTATTGTTTTAACAGAACAATCATTTTCAGTGAAAAATCAAAGAATACCATACGGGCATTCACATTCTGTTCAATGTGCACTTGCGCTTCGCTGAGTTCATCCATAATACCCATAACATTCCGTTCGTTGACAAACGGGGCAAACCGGGTAGCGAAGTTCTGTTCGGGCAGGGTCATGTAGTTCATCTCTTTCCGATGCAGGTTATAGATGAAATTTTCCCGTATCATGCGCTGGCAGTATTCCAGAAAATTCTTTTGGCGTTCGCGCCCCATAGCCGCGAGTTGTTCGCTCCATTGCTTCATTTCCCGTATTTTCCGTTGATAGGAGAGGCGCATCAGGCTGACGAACAGATTGAAAAACAACTCATTCTCTTCATTCAGGTGGATTGTTTCCAACGCCTTGATGAAGTTTCCGTTTGCCAGATGGGCTATGGTCTGGCTGTCCGCCGGTTGCACGCCGTACTTTTGTTGCAGCGCGTTTGCCATGCTTGCCTCATCTATTTTGCGGATGTTGAAACGTTGTGTACGGCTGAGTATGGTAGACAATATCATTTCGGGTGCTTCGGAAACCAACAGGAAGATGGTCTTCTCAGGCGGCTCTTCCAGCAGTTTCAGCAATTTATTGGCGCAGACCTCGTGCAGCTTTTCAGGCAGCCATACAATGGTTACCTTGTATCCGCCTTCGCTGGATTTCAAACTGAGCTTACGGGTGATTTCATCGCTTTCCTTTGCGTAGATAATCGCTTGTCCGTTTTCCGCTCCCATTTCATTCAGCCAATGATTCAGTGAGAAATAGGGGTTGCTTAGTACAAGATGCCGCCAGTCGGCTATGTAGTCATCGCAAACTTCTTTCTTCCCCTTGGCGCTTTTCACGATGGGGAATACGAAGTGTACGTCCGGATGCACCAGTTTATTCCACTTCACACACGAAGGACACGTGCCGCAGGCATCGGTCTCCGTGCGGTTCGGACAGCAGATGTAACGGGCATAAGCCATAGCCAGCGGAAGTTTGCCTACTCCTGCCGGTCCGCAGAACAGTTGCGCGTGAGGAATACGTCCTTCCCGCACCTCTTGTATCAATTGTTGTTTGGCTGTATCCTGGCCTATTACATCTTTAAAAAACACGGTGTCGGTATTTGGTTAATAAATCTGTTTGGCTACTTCCTTGATGCTGTCCACTGCACCTATGGAATAGAAATGGATGCTGGGAATATGGTGCTTCATCAGTTCCTTGCATTGCTGCACGCACCATTCGATACCTACCTGTTGCGCTTCGGCATCAGTCTTGCATTTCAAGATTTCGTTTGTCAGTTCTTCGGGCAGGTCTACTTTAAATGTTTTGGGTATCATGCTGAGTTGCGAAAGCTTCTTGAACGGCTTGATGCCCGGTATAATGGGGATGGTAACTCCGGCTTTGCGGGCGCGTTCTACGAAATCGAAGTATTTCCGGTTGTCATAGAACAATTGGGTAACGGCATATTCCGCTCCGGCTTCCATTTTCTTTTTCAGCCAATAAATGTCCGTATCGATGTTGGGCGCTTCTTCGTGTTTCTCCGGATAACAGGCCACTCCGTATGAGAAAGGAGTATTGGTGACTTTCATCTCGGAGCCGTCTACAAAGATGCCCTTATTGAATTGGTTAATCTGTTCCTGCAATTCAACGGCATGATGATAACCGTTCTTTTCGGGGGTGAATACCGACTCGTGTTTTGCCTTGTCTCCGCGTAACACCAAAAGGTCTGTGATGTTCAGGAATTGCAGGTCGAGCAATACATATTCGGTATCCTCACGGCTGAAACCGCTGCAAAGAATATGCGGCACCACCGTTATGTTGTATTTATTCTGGATGGCTGCGGCTACGGATACGGTTCCCGGACGGCGACGGAGACGGTTGCGCTGGAACAGCCCGTTGCCGAGGTCCTTGTACACGTACTCGCTGCGGTGTGTGGTGATATTGATGTATTTAGGGTCGAACTCCCGTAATGTATCTATTGTTTCATACAACTTTTCGATGCCTGTACCTTTCAGAGGGGGCAATATTTCAAAAGAAAAAGCTGTTTTTTCGTTACTGTTTATCAGATCGATTACTCTCATTTCTTTTCCGTTGTCTTTGTCTAATTGGCAAAATCCTGCACAATCCTGCACATTGGGAACAAAAATACGAAAAAGAAATGAGAAATGCTTTTTTGGCAGGCTATTCTTTTATGCAACGGATGGAAAACGCATTATAATAATCTTTGCCTTCCGGTTTGACGGCGTTCTTTAAGGCGATGTCGTTATTGCTGTTCGCAAACATTACGACTTTGTCCAATTGCTTTTGTGTACCGTCATATAGCCAATAGGCGGTCGATGAGTTTGCGTTTACCAAGGCCGTCTTGTTTTCCCTTTCCAACAGCAGCCCTGCGGGTTGAATGCAGAATCCGGTTTCATTGGTTGCGGAATAAACATCCGAGCTCCAGGTATCTGCCTTTTTCAGTGCGGAAGCATTCTCTCCTATGTATTCTTTCAGTCTGTTCCAATCGTTTTCTGTTGGCAATCTCCAATCCAACGGAGCCAATTTCCCGGTAAGGACGGCCTCGCCGTTGTAAAAATGGGAGTTGGTGCCCGCCCATTTGAGGTAGCCCTCGCCTTCTCCCAAAGCTTTTCTGAGAGGCATACTCTTGCTGTCATTATAATGGGCCGTCTGTAAATCCTCTTTCATCCAATATTGTGCGCCTATTTTCACGATGGGGTAGGTGTGCAATATACCGTTCCGTATATCTCTGATTACGTAGCTGCTGACGTTGATAGCCAGTGCTGGTGCGGCAGGCTTTTCCGTTACTATCTTTCTGTTTTCGTCTATGTAGAATTTTTCGATAGGCCGGGAATGGCCGCTAACGTAGGTCAGCGAGTTGTCCGCTTCATTCCAACTTACTTTACCGCCATGTGTCGTGGCGGTTTTGTCCGGTAGTTGTAAAACGATTCCATTTGTCAAGTCCGTCTGTTCATTGTCCTGTACGGAATAGACTACAATCGCTTTAGTAGCAACAGCATCGGCGGGGGTAGTGTAAAGATACTCCCGGCATACTTCTGCCACGGGCTTTCCTTGATGGTATATCCTGTAGATATCAGACGTGCTGAATGACAGCGAGGCTGTGTGTACGGCAGTGATTTCGTACCGGTTTTCGCTCTCTCCTTGTTCGCTGAGCTCCCATTCCTTGATGTTGGCGATAACTCCGGTGAGGGTTGCACTTGTGCTTTGCAGTGCGTTGATGCAAATCTCCAGTTCTGTGTCCTCCTCAATGGTGGCCGATGGGAGAGGGCAGGTGTAGATTTTTCCGTTCCATTCCAGGGTAAAAGCCTGTCCGCCGTCGGAGTGTGTTTGCGGAATTACAATGAACTCCTTACCGGACAGCGTATTACCCTCTTTCTTCCATGTGCCGAAAGGAATAATATCCGTTTCGCTCGCATCGTCAACCGAGGAAAGCTTGTCCGATTGCAGGTCATATACGGCTTGTGTCCTGAAACCGGTAGCTATGATTCTGGGGTTGGCCTTGAGCATCTCGTCCGTATCTTCGCCTTCTTGGGGTATAAGAACTAACTTTATTTTGGCAAACCGGTGCTTGTATTCCAGCTTTACGGTTTTCTCGCTGTTGGGTACGTTTCCAATGCGGGCGGTCATGAAGTTGGATAAGCTGTAATTGGCGGTCTTGTTCTGGTCTGCTTGTACTGTGACGTCCAGCAGTGAGCTTCCTTTGGACACGTTTTCCTCCTGATACGGATAGTAGCTGATGAAGTCCAGCGTGGCATCTCCTTCCGGATAATACACTTCTTTCTTGGATATCAGTTTGCTGTTGTCGCTGCATTCCAGAAGCAGGTTGTCGATGTATCGTTGCTGGTCCAGGGAATTGCCTGTCAGCATGGCAAAGATACCGCTTCTGTCTCCTATGTCGAAAGTGTTTTTAGTTACTTTGGTAGCGGCTTTACTTGCTTCAAAGGAAAAGGAGATGAGGATGCTGCCCTCTTTGATTTCATCATTTAGCCTGTTGATACAAGATGTACCCGATAAGGCAAGGAGCAGGCATAACACATAATTTGCTCTTTTGAAAGCGTTTCTCATGATATTCATGTTATAGTAGTTTTATAAGACGAAAACATCTTCGCCTTTGGTTCGTACTTAAAAACTTACGTGTCGATATATCAGATTAGGCAGAACCGCAAATGTTATGAGAAAGTAGTTTACGCTTTCAGATTTCTATTAGTCAGTTATCACGCTTGATAGCTTGGTGCTTTTTCTTCTCTTTACATATATCTATAGAGTCACGGGGCAAAAGTATATTAATATTTTGTATTGCCTGCTTTAATTCAACAAAAACTTCCGCAATTTATTTATACCGCTCTGATTTTTTATCTAACTTTACACGCTAAAATCGTAAACAGTAATTAGTTAAACCGTAGAACAGAGCTTATGCCTTTAAATTTACCCGATAAACTTCCCGCGATAGAGCTGCTGAAAGAGGAAAACATATTCGTCATAGACAATTCACGGGCTACCCGGCAGGACATCCGTCCGCTGCGGATTGTCATATTGAATCTGATGCCGTTGAAGATTACGACGGAGACCGATTTGGTGCGTCTGCTCTCCAATACTCCGTTGCAGGTGGAGATTTCGTTCATGAAAATCAAGAGCCACACCTCAAAGAATACTCCGATAGAGCATATGAAAGCTTTCTATACGGATTTCGACAAGATGCGTGACGAAAAGTACGATGGTATGATTATTACCGGAGCCCCTGTGGAGCAGATGGACTTTGAGGAAGTGACCTATTGGGACGAGATAACCGAAATATTCGATTGGGCGCGTACGCACGTTACGTCCACGCTTTATATCTGCTGGGCGGCGCAAGCTGGACTCTACCACCATTACGGTGTGCCCAAGTATCCGCTGGACGCGAAAATGTTCGGCATATTCGCACATCGCACCTTGCAGCCTCTGTATCCCATTTTCCGTGGTTTTGACGATGTGTTTTATGTTCCCCACAGCCGCCACACGGAAGTCCGCAAGGAAGATATTCTGAAAGTTCCCGGACTGACTCTGCTTTCGGAATCGGAAGAGGCAGGGGTCTATATGGTAATGGCACGTAACGGGCGCGAGTTTTTCGTAACCGGTCATTCCGAATACTCCCCCCTGACGCTCGATACGGAATACCGCCGCGACCTGGCTAAGGGATTGCCTATTGAGATGCCCCGCAATTACTATGTGGACGACAACCCGGACAAAGGCGTATCGGTACGGTGGCGGGCGCATGCCAACCTGCTGTTCTCCAACTGGCTGAACTACTTTGTATATCAGGAAACCCCGTTCAATATTGAAGAAATTAAATAAGAACTCCGAAAACTCAGTGGGGTCTTGTGCCCCTTTCTGTGGTGAAAGAAATATGATGAAGCAACGAAAAATAGAACTATTGGCCCCCGCCAAGAATCTGGAGTGCGGTATTGAAGCAGTCAATCATGGTGCGGATGCAGTATATATAGGCGCACCGAAGTTCGGCGCACGTGCGGCTGCGGTCAATTCTTTGGAAGATATAGCCGCTTTGGTGGCGTATGCCCATTTGTACAACGTACGCATTTACGTTACAGTCAATACCATTCTGAAAGAAGAGGAGCTTGCCGAAACGGAAAAGATGATTTGGGAACTGTACCGCATCGGTGTAGACGCCCTGATAGTGCAGGATATGGGAATTACCCGTCTGAACCTGCCGCCCATCCCCCTGCACGGCAGTACGCAGATGGACAACCGTACACCGGAGAAAGTACGTTTCCTGGCGGATGCAGGCTTTCGTCAGGTAGTGCTGGCGCGCGAGTTGTCATTGCAGGAGATACGCCGAATTCACGAGACTTGTCCGGAAACGCCTTTGGAAGTGTTTGTGCACGGTGCGCTTTGCGTAAGCTACAGCGGGCAGTGCTACGTCAGTCAGGCATGTTTCGGCAGGAGCGCCAACCGGGGAGAGTGTGCCCAGTTCTGCCGCCTGCCGTTCAGCCTGGTAGATGCCGACGGGAAAACAATCGTCCGCGACAAGCACCTGCTCTCCTTGAAAGACCTGAACCAAAGCGAAGTGCTGGAAGACCTGCTGGATGCCGGCGCCTCTTCCCTCAAGATAGAAGGGCGGTTGAAGGACGTTTCCTATGTGAAGAACGTTACGGCTGCCTACCGCAGCAAGCTGGATGCCATTTTCGCCCGTCGCAAGGAGTACGTACGTGCTTCTTCGGGTACTTGCCGTTTCGACTTCACGCCCCGGTTGGACAAGAGTTTTAGCCGTGGCTTCACCCATTACTTCCTGCAGGGTCGCGACCGGGAAATCTCCTCTTTCGATACGCCGAAGTCCCTGGGCGAGGAGATGGGTACGATGAAAGAGCAGCGAGGCAACTACCTTACCGTTGCCGGAGTGAAACCTTTCCATAACGGAGACGGTGTCTGCTTTCTCGATGAACAGGGCCGTTTGCAAGGTTTCCGTATCAATCGGGTGGATGGTAACAAGCTGTATCCGGCTGGCGATGTGCCCCGTATCAAACCGCGCACCCGTCTTTTCCGCAATTTCGACCAGGAATTTGAGCGCATCCTTGCCCGCAAGTCCGCCGAACGTAAAATCGGCGTTGGATGGGAGCTGGCAGATACCCCTTCGGGCTTTGCCCTGACAGCGGCGGACGAAGACGGCAACCGCATAACCTTGTCTTTCCTCTATCCAAAAGAACTTGCGCGTACTCCGCAATCGGAGAACCTGCGTACCCAACTCGGCAAATTGGGGAATACTCCTTTCGAGGTCATGCCTCTCGGCGGCACGGACAGCCCCTCGGCAACAACAGCTCCCGCCATTGCAATCAACCTGTCGCAGAACTGGTTCATACCCGCCTCGGTGATAGCCGACTGGCGTCGCCAGGCGATAGACAAGCTGACTGCCGCCCGCCGCATTACTTACCGTCGTGAGTTACATGTGTGGAAACCCACCCGCCACAGTTTCCCGGCAACATCCCTGACCTATTTGGGCAATGTGATGAATACCGCCGCCCGCAGCTTTTATCAGGCTCACGGAGTAGCTTCCGTGGAACCGGCATACGAGAAGCAGGCCGTACCCGAAGCCGTACTCATGTTCTGCAAACATTGCCTGCGTTACAGCATGGGCTGGTGTCCTACGTATCAAAAGGGACATTCCCCGTACCGGGAACCCTATTATCTGGTAGGAACAGATGGCAAACGTTTCCGCCTCACTTTCGACTGCAAGAACTGCCAAATGAAAGTCAGCAGTTAAAAGCCAAGGATGAAGCTTACGTATAAAGCATACGGTATAAAGAATGAAGTATAAGGTATGGGTGAATACGCATAACGGATAGTGAAGATGATTGAGAATGAATGCCCAAAGTATATAATATGAAGAAAGAAGAAACAAACATAAACAGCCGTAAACACAGCGTCACCGTACAACGTGCGTCCCGCTCTTTATACCTTATGCCTCATACCTTATACTTAAATTTCATATTTTATATTTTATACCTTATTCTCGGTTCTTCTTGCCATTATCCCCGTCCGGACCTGGAAGACGGGAAACTGGGGGCAAAGACCCGCGATTCGCTGGCTTATCTGTACGAGCGTCACTATACGTGGAACACGAATCTGGAAGTGCAGGAAGATTCGGTGACGATAGCCTGCCTGCCTGTAAAGGACTGCTATAATACACTGTACAAGGGAGACAGGGTGGTGGTGGCGGAGTTTGCCATACACCCGACGGACAGCGTGGACAGCGTATGGGTCAAACTCGCCCATTCTCAGGAAGTGCAGGGCTGGCTTCGGGAAAAGGACATGATCCGGGCGTTTGTACCTACGGACAGTATCTCGCAGGCCATTTACCTGTTCAGTGATACGCATGCTTCCTATTTCATCGTTATTTTTGCGCTGTTTGTGGCGGCATGGCTGTTTCGCGCGTTCCGGCGGAAGCAGTTGCAAATGGTCTACTTCAATGATATAGACAGTGTATATCCGTTGTTGCTGTGTCTGTTGCTGGCGTTCAGTGCCACGGTGTACGAGTCGATGCAGGTGTTTGTGCCGGAGACGTGGCAGCATTTTTATTTCAACCCCACACTCTCACCGTTTAAAGTGCCGTTCGTGCTATCCGTTTTCCTGATGAGCCTTTGGCTGTTTGTCATCGTACTGCTGGCGGTGCTCGACGATTTGTTCCGCCAACTGAGTCCGGAAGCGGCTGTGTTCTATCTGTTGGGGCTGGCTTCCTGTTGCATTTTCTGTTATTTCTTCTTTATACTGACTACCCATATATACATCGGTTATCTGTTTATAGCCGTATTTGTGTGGGTGTTCTTCAGGAAACTGCGTTCGTCACTGGCGGCATCCCGCTATCGCTGCGGCAATTGCGGACAGAAAATAGGGGCGAAAGGGGTTTGCCCGCATTGCGGGGCAATCAACGAATAGGGTATTTGCCGGTACCGGCTGGCGGTACTTCGCGTTCCAAAGGGAGGTACCTCGGCTACCGGCAGTTGGTACTCCGTGTACCAACACTTGGTAGTCCGCGTACCATAGTGTGGTACTTCACGTACCAATGCTTGGTAGCTCCCGTACCAACGGTTGGTATTTCGTGTACCAAAGCGGGGTATTACTTTGGTACACGAAACCGGCTTATATTAAGAGGCTTACAATCCTGATTTACCTGCTTGTAAAAGTCGGCAAACTCTGTTTGCTAAAATCTGCAACGCAGTTCTATTCCGGCCTGGATGGGGCGTCCTTTCTGCATAAATCCGTTGCCCATGCTTTCGAAATAGAAGGCGGCGTAATCTTTGTCCAGTGCATTGCGCACCCAGAAGTCTATCTGTCCGCGACCTTTCTGGAAACTGATGCGTCCGTTCAGTGTGCCGTAGAATGATTGGCTGACGGTGTTCTCTTCCGTCCAGTACACACGTCCCGCACCGGTGTATCCGGCATTCAACTGGATGCGCTCCAGCCAATATCCCGGGTTGATGCGGAAAATGTACTGTCCGCCTACGGTCAGCGTGTGTTTGGGAACGAAAGGCACGTAGTTGCCGTTGTAGCTGATTTCCTGAAGCTGTCCGTTGACGCGGGCATTGGTTACGTAGTCCTTAAAGGTAGCATACGTATAGCCGTAGCTGGTGTTCAGCGTGAAGTCGGCAGTAATGGCGGCAGCCAGGGACAGTTCGGCGCCGAGGCTGCGGCTTTTGCCTGCATTCACCGTTTCGCGTCCCAAGCCGCTTGCTCCTGCAAAGCGTGAGATTTGCTGGTCGCGCGTCTCCAGCCAGAAGAGTGCGGCATCGGTACGCAGACGGTTATTGAAAAGATTCAGGTGAGTTCCGATTTCGTAGTTCCAGGTTTGCTCCGGTTTGTATTCGGTGGCGGAGCGGGCGTCGGGATTCTCGCCTGCGTCGGGGAACATTTCGTTGATAAGGTCTTTGTAGGATGCGCTGGGAGAACCCTCTACGGCTTTCAGAATCTCCTCTTTTGTCTGCCGCATCATGTCGTTTTTCAGGCTGGACTGCAACAGGTCGGAAAACATCTGGATGTTGTATCCGCCCGAACGGTAGCCCTTGCTCACGGTTGCATAGACGTTGCCCCGATTGTTCTTGAAGTCATATTGAAGGGCAAACTTCGGCAGCAGTTGCAGGTAATCCTTGTCGATGGAACCGTGGTAGCGCGACTGTACGGTGAGCGCCGTTTCGGGCATCATCGGTATTTCTTTGATAACCTGCCCGCCCCGTACCATTTCTCCTTTGATACCTACCGTATAGTCCATTGCAGTGCCGGAGTCGTAGGTCATCTTCATCTTCTCATAATCCAGGCGCAGACCGGCGGTGAAAGATAATCCCGTGAGGTCGAACAGATCCCGGAAAGTAGACTGGTGGAACAACGCTCCGTTGAGAAGCGGTGTGTCGAAATTACCGTTGATGAGCAGATTGCTGTTGCCGGGCCGCAAGGACGGCAGGATATTGATTCCCATACCGGGCATGGGCAGGGGAACTTCTATTTTGGACGGGATTACACTGCCCAGCATCTGCCCCAGCATTCCCATGCCGTCTTCCCTGAAGGTCACCGGAGCGTCGGTTTTCAGCCACTGGTAGAAGCCGAAGACGCCCGTAGCCCATTGCCAGCGGTTGTTGCCTTTGCTTTTCATCACAATCTCTTCGCTCAGGGTATGGATGCGTTGCTTCTGTTCCAGCGTATAGATGTCTTTCGCCGTAAAATCCTGGTCGATGAACATGCGGTCTTTCAGGAACTGATAGCCCGTTACGGCGCTCAGGGTGAAGCGCTGCGCCTGATATTCGAGGTTCAGCCCTGTATTCAGCAGGTTACGGTAGTAGCTGCTTTCGCGGTTGTTGGAGATTGTGCCGATATAGGATTTCATCTCTTCGCTTTGGGTGGCGGGGTTGACGCTGCCGGTATAATAGTACGGATAGCCGCCCTGGTCGTTGTATTCGTAGCTCACGTTCAGGTCTGCTTTCCAGTTCTCGGAAGGCAGGTAGATGCCGCGGAAGCGTCCGCCGGCCGATTGGCTCTTGTCTGTCTTCTTATTCTCCAGCGCTGCGTTGCGGAAGAAGCCGCCTTCGTAGTCATAGAAGCCGCCGGTAGAGAAAGCGAAATGCTCGGACACCCGGTGGTAATGCGTCAGCGAAGTGTTGTAGGCATTGTGCGTGCCTGCGCCGATGCGCAAGTCCGTGCCCTGATAGGAGAAAGGCGATTTGGTGTGAATCTTAATCAGTCCGCCCATCGCATTGCGTCCGTACAGCGTTCCTTGCGGGCCGCGCAGTACGTCGATGCGTTCGATGTCGGAGTAGTCGAAGTCGAAAGCGGACTTGTCGATGTAGGGGATATTGTCCACATACAGTCCCACGGACGGCGTGTTGATGCGCGAACCGATACCGCGGATATAGACGGCGGAAGTAAGGCGCGAACCGTAGTCGGGGATGAACATGTTGGGAACGAGTCCGGTCAGGTTCTTGATGGAGTTCACCTGTGCCGCCTGCATGTCCTGCTGCGAAAGCAGGGTGACGGCTGTGGGCTGTTCGCGCAGCTTGCGGTTTTCTTTGGGGGCTGCGATGACGAGGACTTCTTCCACGTCTACTACTTTCAAGGTGTCCAAATCTGCTGCCGACACATTACCGGCAGTGAGGAACGTCAGAATCAGGGGAATAATCTTATATTGTTTCATAACTGGTTTTGTTTCGCTTGCAAAGTAACGCGAAATCTCCAGCCCGTGCAATCCTAATTTATGAGGATTATGATGCCGGGAGATGCGGGGCGGCAGGGGGATTGCCATCCGGTTTATATCCTGTCGGCATCGATGTAGCCGTGCATCACGGCATAGATTGTCAGTCCCGATACGGACTTGATACCCAGTTTCTCCACAATGTTCTTGCGGTGAGTGATGACGGTGGTGAGGCTGATGTTCAGTTTGTCGGCAATCTCCTTGTTGATAAGTCCTTTGGTGATGAGCACCAGCACTTCTATCTCGCGGGCGGAAAGTTCGTGGGCATCGGCGTTGCCGGCGGCATGAGGCGGCATGGCGGAGCGGAGACCGTCCGGTTGCTTGTCGGGGTGTCCGTGCTGGTGTCCGTACCGATGGAGTTGCAGAATGTCTTTTACGAGGCCTTTCTCGTCCTGATAGATGTTCAGGGTCGGCACGCCCGATAGCTGAGGCTGGTTGTCGCCGCCTGCCAGTACGATGGTCTTGGGCTTTCGGGGCAGGAAGAATGAGGTATGCTCGAAATATATTTGGGAAGAGATGAAATAATGGGCATACATGTCGGGCGTATCATCCATGAGTTCGGCGAAGGAGCGGAACACACGGATGGTAGCCATCGGGATAATCTCTTCCAGAAGGTTCTGCAATCCCAAAGAGGTCAATGTGTTGGGAGCGACGATTGCTATTTCGGGAGCTGTCATAACGGTATAGGTTTGCCCGCAAAAGTACGGATTATTTTTGTATCATCCTTGCAATGCGGGGAAATGAATTTCACCTGAATGCGGAACTCTGCTGCTCTCATTGCAGCAAAAGCCGGCCTGCGGCTTCCGCACACCGTTCTCCGTCGATACCTGCCGACACGATGCCGCCTGCATATCCGGCTCCCTCTCCGCAGGGAAACAGTCCTTTCAAACGGATATGCTGCAAGGTGTCTTTGTCTCTGACAATGCGCACCGGAGCCGATGTACGGGTTTCAACGCCAATCATGGCAGCTTCGTTGGTGAGGAAACCGTGGCTGTATTTCCCGAATTGCTGGAAACCTTTGCTCAGCCGGTCGGCAATGAACGGCGGCATCCAGAAGTGCAGAGGCGACGATACCAGTCCGGGGGCGTATGAACTTTCCGGCAGGTCGTAGCTGAGCTTTTTCCTGGTAAAGTCCGCCATGCGTTGCGCGGGGGCTGTTTGCTTCATGTTGCCCTGTTGCCAGCAGAGGCGTTCCAGAGCTTCCTGAAAATACATCATGTTGAGTTGGGAGTTGAAAGCCGGCTCTTCATTCATCATTCTTAACTCCTTATTCTCCAAGTCTTCCGGACGCAGCTCCACTACCATTCCCGAATTGCTCCACCGGGACCCCCGGTTGCTGGGGCTCATTCCGTTGACTACGATTTGCTGGGGACCGCTGGCTGCCGGAACTACAAAGCCGCCGGGACACATGCAGAAGCTGTACACGCCTCTTCCGTCCACTTGGGTAACGAAGCTGTACTCGGCGGCGGGCAAGTATTTGCCGCGTCCGTTGCGGTTGTGGTATTGTATCCGGTCTATCAGGGAAGCGGGATGTTCCAGACGTACTCCTACGGCGATGCCTTTGGCTTCTATTTCCACTCCGTTGGCTGCCAGCCAGCGGTATACATCGCGTGCGGAATGTCCGGTAGCAAGTATTACAGGACCGAGGAATGTCCGGCCGGTATCGGTTTCGATGCCTTTCACTTCATCGTTTTCAATAATAAGAGCATCCATCCGTGTCTCAAAGTGCACTTCACCGCCGCAACCGATAATGGTGTTCCGCATGTTTTCTATGACCCGCGGCAGTTTGTCCGTGCCGATATGGGGATGGGCGTCTACGAGTATGGAAGATGAAGCGCCGTGCTGGCAGAATACGTTCAGGATTTTATCTACGTTTCCCCGTTTTTTACTGCGGGTATAGAGCTTGCCGTCCGAATAGGCGCCTGCGCCGCCTTCTCCGAAACTGTAATTGGATTCCGGGTTGACGGTCTGTTCCCTTCCTATCAGAGCAAGGTCTTTCTTGCGGTCGCGTACATTCTTTCCGCGCTCCACGATGACGGGGCGCAAGCCCAGCTCTATCAGACGCAAGGCGGCAAACAGTCCGCCGGGACCGGCTCCCACAACGATAACTTGCGGCTTGTCCGACACATCGTTATAGACGGTTTCCTGATACTCCTTCTCTTTCGGCAACTCGTTGAGATAAGCACGCACGGTCAGGTTTACGAAGATGGTTCGCTGGCGTGCATCAATGCTGCGTTTCAGAATGCGCGTAGCCGTAATGTCGCGTGCGCTCACTCCTTTCTCTTGTATGAGGTATTCTTTTATGCGTTGTTCGTTGGCTGCAACCTCAGGCAACACGCGCAATTGGTATTCTTGTATCATTGGGTTTCTTTCTATATCTATATATAATGTGTATCAATCCGTATCTCCTGCGGCGGACTCATCCTATGGAGGACTTAGCCGAACAATGCCCGGAAGGCTTCTTCCACCTTTCTTACCGGTATCAGCTCAATCTTCAATTTGGACGTGTTCAGTCCCTGCAGATTATATTTGGGTAATATAAACCGTTTGAAACCGAGCTTCTCCGCTTCGCCGATGCGTTGCTCAATCCGGTTTACGGGGCGGATCTCTCCGGACAGGCCTATTTCTCCCGCCATGCAGATTTCGGGTTCTATGGCGGTATCCATGTTGCTGGACAGAATGGCGCTGATAACTGCCAGGTCGATGGCGGGGTCGTTCACTTTCAGTCCGCCGGCAATGTTGAGAAAGACGTCCTTTTGGGCAAGCTTGAAGCCGACCCGCTTTTCCAGTACTGCCAGCAGCATGTTCATTCTCCGTATGTCGAAGCCGGTGGCGGAACGTTGCGGGTTGCCGTAAACGGCACTGCTCACCAATGCCTGCGTTTCTATCAGGAACGGTCGTATGCCTTCTATGGCCGAAGCGATGGCTATGCCGCTCATTCCTTCATGGTCTTGGCTGAGGAGCAGTTCCGAAGGATTGCTTACCTGCCGCAGTCCGTCCTGTCTCATCTCATAGATGCCCAACTCGGCAGTGCTGCCGAAACGGTTTTTGATGCTGCGCAGGATGCGGTACATATAATGTTGGTCGCCTTCAAATTGGAGCACGGTGTCCACAATGTGCTCCAGTACCTTAGGCCCGGCAATGCTTCCTTCCTTGTTGATATGGCCGATGAGGATGACCGCCGTATGCGTTTCTTTGGCGAAGCGCAGGATAGAGGCGGAGCATTCCCTCACCTGGGCTATGCTGCCGGGAGAGGATTCGAGCGTCTCTGTGGAGATGGTCTGTATGGAGTCTATTATGACTAAATCGGGGCGTGTATTCTTTATGTGGACGTAAATCTGTTCCAACGAGGTTTCGCAGACAATCAGGCAGTCGGCGGATGTGCCTGACAGACGGTCGGCACGCAGCTTCAGCTGCCGGGCGCTTTCTTCGCCGGATATGTAGAGGATACGTTTCTCCGGTATGCGGAGGATGGTCTGCAGCACCAGGGTGGATTTTCCGATACCCGGTTCGCCGCCTATCAGCACCAGCGAGCCTTGTACCAGACCGCCGCCCAATACCCGGTTCAACTCCGCATCGTGCAGGTCGATACGGGGTTCGTCATCGGCAGCGATTTCATCCAGTGTCACGGGCTTTGCTTTGGCGGTTTCCATGCCCGATACCGGACGTTTGTTTACGGTTTCCTTGCGTACAATCTCTTCTACATAGGTGTTCCACGCTCCGCACGACGGACATTTGCCTACCCATTTAGGCGATTCCTGCCCGCAATTGCTGCATACATATACCGTTTTCTCTTTTGCCATAAAAGAACTTCCTTTAGAATAATTGCCCAAAGGTACGATTTTTCGTTTCAGGGCTGGCGGTGTGTCACAGAGTTTTTTCTATATTTGTTCTCAAAAACATAAAACGGGGATTATACTATGATAGAAGATATTCTTGAATACAATAAGCGGTTTGTAGAGAATAAGGGATATGAGAAGTATATCACCAATAAATATCCCGATAAGAAAATCGCCATCCTTTCCTGTATGGACACCCGTCTGACCGAATTGCTGCCGGCAGCTCTGGGCATAAAGAACGGTGATGTAAAGATGATAAAGAATGCGGGCGGAATCATTTCGCATCCTTTCGGCAGCGTTATACGCAGCCTTATGGTGGCTATCTACGAGTTGGGGGTGGAAGAGGTCATGGTCATTGCACATTCCGATTGCGGTGCGTGCCACATGAGCAGCGCCCAGATGATAGAGCACATGAAGGCGCGCGGCATCAAACAGGAAACGATAGATATGATACGTTTCTGCGGAGTGGATTTCGATTCGTGGCTTTATGGCTTCGGAGATACGGAGAAGTCCGTAAGAGAAACGGTGAAAGCCATTCTTGACCATCCGCTGATACCGGAGGATGTCCATGTTTCCGGGTTTATCATCGATTCGATTACCGGGGCCTTGACTCCCGTAGTGGCGTAAGCACCTCTCTTCCTATATCGTTATCTCACCTGCAAGAGGGCGGCTCATCAGGTCGCGTACTTTTGCGGGGGGATAGTTGTGACCTAACAGGAACATCAGTTTGGTTACAGCGGACTCTGTTGTGCTGTCGTATCCGCACACCACGCCTGCCTGCATCAGGCGGTATCCCGTTTCATAACGCTCCATTTCTACCGTACCGGCGCTGCATTGGGTAACGTTTACAATGATAATACCTTGTTCGCAGGCATTGTGCAGATGATGGAGAAACCACTCTTTCAGCGGAGCATTGCCCGAACCGTAAGTTTCCAGCACCACAGCTTTCAGTCCCTTTATGGCGAGAATGGCATCCACCACGTTTTCCTGAATGCCGGGGAAGAGCTTCAATATGGCTATATTGGTATCGAGCAGGTAGTGTGGCTGCAACTCTCTTTGTACGTTCTCCGTATGAATCTGCACATTATTATATTTAATATGTATGCCGGCAGAAGCAAGTACAGGGTAATTGTACGAGCGGAAAGCATTGAAGTTCTCCGCATTTATTTTGGTGGTACGGTTGCCGCGTGTCAAGTGATTCTCAAAGAAGATACATACTTCCGGCACGATAGGCCGGCCGTTGGGATGCCGGGCAGTGGCAATTTCGATACTTGTCAGCAGATTTTCTTTACCGTCGGTACGGAGCACGCCGATAGGAAGCTGCGAACCCGTGAGGATGACGGGCTTGTTGAGGCCCTCGAGCATAAAACTGAGAGCGGATGCGGTGTAGGCCATGGTATCCGTGCCGTGAAGGATGACAAAGCCCGTATATTGATTGTAGTTGTCGCTGATAATGCGTACGAGTTTGCGCCAGGCATCCGGATCCATATCCGAAGAATCCATAGGCGGATCGAACTGATAGGTATCAATGCGGAACGTAAAATTCTGAAGCTCGGGTACATGCTTCTGTAAATGTTCGAAGTTGAAGCTCTCCAAAGCTCCGGTTTCCGCATTTTCTATCATGCCGATAGTGCCACCGGTGTAAATTAACAAAACGGAAGTATTATTGGGGGACATACGCTCAATTCTTACATAATTACCATGCAAAGATAGTAATATATCTCTAAAATAATAGCAAAATGTTATAAAACTATGCCAGTATTTATATCTCTTTGTTTGGAAAAGCGTGAATATGTTAGCCGTAATATGTACATATTTCTTCCCTTTATAGAATGAATCTGTATTTTTATCGCAAAAAAGTCATAAAATGTAATAGTTTGAATGTTTTTATTGTTACTTTTGCAACACTTATCATAAGCGATAGCAGTAAGAGAGAATGAACAAGTACTATCAACATACAGTCACATCCATGTGTACCATGACCCTTAGGGGTTAGGGATAGTATTTTGTGTTTCTACGTGTTACACCAATTTTTCAGCAGTTTTTCTTATTTAGTTAAAGTCTATACGGGCCATAGCAGCTTGTTTTGACAATTGTATCAACCGTTTCAATCCGATAAAAAAATATGAAAGTAATAAAATTCGGCGGAACATCCGTAGGTTCTGCGAACAGTATTTTAAGCGTTAAGAGAATTGTAGAGGCTATAAACGAACCTTTAATAGTGGTAGTGTCTGCCTTGGGCGGCATTACGGACAAGCTGATCAATACTTCGAAAATGGCGGCTGCCGGTGATTCCTCTTATGAAAACGAGTTTCGTGAGATTGTTTATCGTCATGTGGAAATGATAAAGGAAGTAATTCCGGCAGGTGAGGCGCAAGTATCACTGCAACGCCGGGTGGGGGAGTTGCTTAATGAGCTGAAAGATATCTTCCAGGGGATTTACCTGATAAAGGACCTCTCGCCGAAAACATCCGATACGATTGTGAGTTACGGCGAACGCCTTTCATCCATTATTGCAGCGCAACTGACGGGTGCGGAATGGTTTGATTCGCGCCGGTTCATCAAAACGGAGAAGAAACATTCCAAGCATGTATTGGATACGGAGCTTACTACTTCCCTGGTGCGCGAGACATTCAAGGATATGCCCCGACGGGTGCTGGTTCCGGGATTTATCTCTACGGATAAGATTACGGGCGAGGTGACCAATCTCGGTCGCGGAGGTTCTGACTATACGGCTGCCATCATAGCTGCGGCGCTGGATGCCGATGCACTGGAAATTTGGACGGATGTGGACGGTTTCATGACCGCCGATCCGCGTGTGATTTCCACGGCTTATACCATTAATGAACTGAGCTATGTAGAAGCTACCGAACTTTGCAACTTCGGCGCTAAGGTAGTGTATCCGCCTACCATTTATCCGGTTTGCCACAAGAACATACCTATTATAATAAAGAACACGTTCAATCCCGACGGAGCGGGAACGGTTATCAAGCAGGATGTTTCCAATCCGCAAAGTAAAGCCATTAAAGGTATTTCGTCTATCAACGATACAAGTCTGATAACGGTGCAGGGACTCGGTATGGTAGGTGTGATTGGTGTGAACTACCGTATCTTTAAGGCTTTGGCAAAGAACGGTATCAGCGTGTTCCTCGTATCGCAGGCATCTTCGGAGAATTCTACTTCCATCGGTGTGCGTAATGCGGATGCCGACCTGGCTTGTGAAGTTCTGAACGAAGAGTTTGTCAAAGAGATTGAAATGGGAGAGATTTCACCCATACAGGCTGAGAAGGATTTGGCTACGGTAGCCATTGTAGGTGAGAATATGAAGCATACGCCGGGTATTGCCGGTAAACTGTTCGGTACGCTGGGACGTAACGGTATCAATGTGATAGCTTGTGCACAGGGCGCTTCGGAAACGAATATTTCGTTTGTGGTAGACAGCAAGTCGCTGCGCAAGTCTTTGAACGTGATCCATGACTCTTTCTTCCTGTCGGAATATCAGGTATTGAATCTCTTTATCTGCGGAGTTGGTACGGTAGGCGGCAGTTTGATAGAACAGATTCACAGCCAGCGTCAGAAATTGATGCAGGAGAACGGCTTACAACTGAATGTGGTAGGTATTGCCGATGCTTCCAAAGCAATCTTCAGCCGCGAGGGATTTGACTTGGGACGCTTTCGCGAAGAATTGGCGGAGAAAGGTAAGGAAAGCTCTCTGGATACGCTTCGTAACGAGATTATCGGCATGAATATCTTTAACTCCGTATTCGTGGACTGTACGGCAAGCGCAGGAGTGGCTTCCTTGTATAAAGACCTTCTGATGCACAACGTTTCGGTTGTAGCCGCCAATAAGATTGCAGCTTCTTCGGAGTATGAAAACTACCGGGAACTGAAGCAGATAGCCCGCCAGCGCGGCGTGAAATATCTGTTTGAGACGAACGTAGGTGCGGGGTTGCCTATTATCAATACCATTAACGACCTTATTCATAGCGGTGACAAGATACTGAAGATTGAAGCCGTGCTGAGCGGTACGCTGAATTATATATTCAACAAGATAAGCGCGGATATTCCTTTCAGCAGAACCATCAAAATGGCTCAGGAGGAACGTTATTCCGAACCCGATCCGCGTATCGACCTCAGCGGCAAGGACGTAATCCGCAAACTGGTAATCCTTGCACGTGAAGCCGGTTATCGCATTGAGCAAAGTGATGTGGAAAAGAATCTCTTTGTACCCGATGATTTCTTCGAAGGTTCTTTGGATGACTTCTGGAAGAAAGTGCCGAGCCTCGACGCCGGCTTTGAAGCACGCCGCAAGGTGCTGGAAGCGGAAAACAAGCATTGGCGTTTCGTTGCCAGACTGGAGAACGGCAAGGCATCCGTAGGACTGCAGGAAGTGGGTGTCAATCACCCGTTCTATGGGTTGGAAGGCAGCAACAATATTATCTTGCTGACAACAGAGCGTTATAAGGAATATCCGATGATGATACAAGGCTACGGTGCCGGTGCCGGTGTAACGGCTGCGGGAGTATTTGCGGATATTATGAGTATTGCGAACGTTTAATTAAGTACGAACTTCGTACTTGGATTTCAAGATTCATGGGTATGAAACACATTATTATATTAGGTGACGGTATGGCCGACTGGCCTGTAAAGTCTTTGGAAAGCAGGACTTTGTTGCAAGCAGCTAAAACGCCCTATATGGATAAGCTTGCCCGGATGGGGCGTGTAGGCAGGTTAAAAACTGTTGCCGACGGATTTCATCCCGGCAGTGAGGTTGCCAATATGTCCGTTTTGGGCTATGACCTGCCGAAAGTATATGAGGGACGCGGCCCGTTGGAAGCGGCAAGTATCGGTGTAGACCTGAAGCCGGGTGAAATGGCGATGCGCTGTAATATTATCTGCATTGAAGGAGATGCTATCAAGAACCATTCGGCGGGACATATTACGACCGAAGAAGCCGATGTGCTGGTGAAATATCTGCAGGAACATTTGGGTAATGAGCGCGTGCGTTTCCATACGGGGGTGCAATACCGGCATTTGTTGGTAATAAAAGGTGGAGACAAGCGTATAGACTGTACTCCCCCGCATGATGTCCCTTTGAAACCCTATCGGCCGTTGCTGGTAAAGCCTATGGCAGGTACGGAAAGTATCACCGTTCCCGAAGGACAAGCCGATTTGACCCCGCAACAAACCGCCGACTTGATTAACGATTTAATCATGCGTTCGCAAGAATTGCTGAAAGAACACCCCGTCAATAGGAAGCGTGCAACCGAAGGCAAAGACCCGGCTAACAGTATTTGGCCGTGGAGCCCGGGTTATCGTCCGCAGATGGAAACACTTTCGGATAAGTTTCCTCAAGTGAGGAAAGGTGCTGTAATCTCTGCCGTAGATTTGATTAACGGTATCGGCTATTATGCCGGACTGCGCCGCCTGACGGTGGAAGGAGCGACCGGACTGTACGATACCAATTACGAGAATAAAGTGGCTGCCGCTCTTGACGCACTGAAAACGGATGATTTCGTTTACCTGCATATCGAGGCCAGCGATGAGGCGGGACATGAAGGAGACCTTTCTTTGAAGAGGCTGACCATTGAAAATCTGGATAGCCGCGCCGTAGGTCCTATTTATGAAGCGGTGAAAGATTGGGAAGAACCTGTCGCCATTGCCGTTTTGCCCGATCATCCTACTCCCTGCGAGCTGCGTACACATACCAACGAACCGGTACCTTTCTTTATTTGGTATCCGGGTATTGAGCCGGACGAGGTGCAGACTTTTGATGAAGTGGCGGCTTGCAGCGGCAGCTACGGTCTGATGAAAGAAGATGAGTTTATAAACGAATTTATGAAGGGATAATGAGATGACATGCCCAAATGTGCTGATTATCATTTGGTACAGCGTCATAGCCTTTAATTATTAATTCTTTAATATTTAATTTAATATGCAATATTATAGTACCAACAAACAAGCTCCCGATGTTACCCTCGAAGAGGCGGTAGTGAAAGGGCTTGCCGCAGACAAAGGACTTTTCATGCCCTTTACCATTAAACCGTTGCCGCAGGAATTCTACGACAGCATTGATACGCTTGGCTTTCAGGAGATAGCCTATCGGGTGGCGGATGCTTTCTTTGGGGAAGATGTTCCCGCAGATACATTGAAGCAGATTGTGTACGATACATTGAGCTTCGATGTCCCTTTGGTGAAAGTGACGGAAAATATCTATTCCCTCGAATTGTTCCATGGCCCTACACTTGCCTTTAAGGATGTAGGCGGCCGTTTTATGGCGCGCCTGTTGGGCTATTTTATCAGAAAAGAGGGCAAGAAGCAGGTTAATGTATTGGTTGCTACCTCGGGTGATACGGGCAGTGCCGTTGCCAATGGTTTCCTCGGTGTAGAAGGTATTCATGTTTATGTGCTCTACCCGAAGGGCAAGGTCAGTGAAATTCAGGAAAAGCAATTCACTACGTTGGGACAGAATATCACGGCTCTTGAAGTAGATGGCACGTTCGACGATTGTCAGGCATTGGTGAAAGCGGCTTTCATGGACAAGGAGCTTAACAGCCGTTTGCAACTTACCAGCGCCAACTCCATTAATGTGGCGCGTTTTCTGCCGCAGGCTTTCTACTATTTTTATGCTTATGCGCAGTTGAAGCGGGCGGGTAAGGCTGCCAATGCCGTAATCTGTGTGCCAAGCGGCAATTTCGGTAATATAACGGCCGGTTTGTTCGGTAAACGCATGGGACTGCCGATAAAGCGTTTCATAGCATCCAACAACCGTAACGACATATTCTATCAATATTTGCAGACGGGTGTTTATACGCCGCGACCCAGTGTCGCTACGATAGCCAATGCCATGGATGTGGGCGATCCGAGTAACTTTGCCCGTGTGCTTGACCTCTATGGCGGTAGCCATGCAGCTATCTCTGCCGAGATAAGCGGTGCTGCTTATACGGACGAACAGATAGCCGAAACCGTGAAGAACGTTTGGACAGATGAGCATTACCTGCTCGACCCTCATGGTGCATGCGGTTTCCGTGCATTGCAAGAGGGCTTGCAGCCGGGTGAGACGGGCGTCTTCCTGGAAACGGCTCATCCTGCCAAGTTCAAAGATACGGTAGAGAATATTATCGGTGAGGCGATACAGATACCGGAGAAGTTGCAAGCCTTTATGCGTGGCGAAAAGAAGAGTCTGCCTATGTCGAAAGATTTTGCAGACTTCAAGCGCTATTTAATGAATGTCTGATTACCGGTTGTTTCTGATAGGATGAGGTGTCAAAACTAAAAAAATATCAAAGGAGTTTTGACGCCTCTTCTTGTTTTCCTGTGGGAATGCTTTTTATCTTTCCGGCTTTATGGCTATTATCCCAAAGCACGAGTATTTCTATTTTTAGAAGGCTGTGGCGGTAGAATAGCGTATAGTCGGGACAAGGAGTGATATATCGTATGTTATCCACTTCCGTGGCTTGTCCGATGAAAGGATTTAGAGTAATGCGATGAAGTGCATTCTGGAAGAGTGAGTATATAATCTTTCCCTGTTCTTTGTTTCCAAACTTCTGCACTGAGGATAACAGCAGGCTCCTCAGTTCCCCCTTGGCAAGTGGCGACCAATTTATTTGTTTAACCATGATTTTACTTCCTTATTGATTGTAACATCTTCTTGCCCTTCTCCGTTTTCCAGTTGCCGGCAAGCGGTTTGGATATCCTGGCGTAGGCGGGTGGAGAATACGAGCACTTGTTTGGTGGGGTTTGATGCCTGTTTGGGTTCTGTTTCTTTCATTTTTCAGTCTCCTGTTTCCCTAAAAACATTGCAAAGTTGCGAATTGTTTAGGATAACGCTCCGTATGTTTCCGAACATTTCCCAGTGCTATGCGTTCTCACTACCTTGAACTCAATGTAGATAGTCTCATGAAAGATAAAAAGCTGGAAGCCAATCTCAGTATGGTTGCATCCCGTGTCATGGCGGGTCTGAACATGAACGGATTGAAGTATTTATTGCCTTTGTGGTTGGGAGCTTTAACGGGTGTTACCATACGGTGCGTGTTTGCGGCAGTGGCTTTTTGGTTGACGGGTTGTTTTATAAAAGAAGCGGCGGTTACCAGGAAGCAACGCATCATGCTGTTTTGCCTCGGGGCGTTCGGGCTTTACGGATTTATGTTCTGCTATCTGCTGGGCATCAGCAAAACCACTCCGGTTTCGAGCGCCATATTCAATTCGATGCAGCCTATATGGGTATTTCTCATTTCCGTTTTCTTTCTGCACGAGAAAGCTACGGTAATGAAGATTATCGGTATAGCTTTGGGGTTTGGCGGTGCGATGTTGTGTATCTTGACGCAGGGCAGCGATGATTTGGCACGCGATGCCTTTACCGGCAATTTGCTTTGTATGATCAGTTCGTTTGTATTTGCCGTTTATCTGATTGTAAGCAAGAAACTGCTGGAGAAGGTAGGAGTAGTGACAATGATGAAATATATATTTGGCGGAGCTGCTGTTTCTGGCATAATCGTTTCGTCCGTTGCAGGGTGGGATGCACCGATGTTTGCAGAAGCCTGGAAGGGCGAGTGGCATTGGACGGCGTGGGCTGTACTTGCATTTATCCTTATTTTCCCTACTTATCTCAGTTACTTCCTGGTTCCTGTCGGGTTGAAGTACCTGAAGACTACCGTTGTCGCTATTTACAGCTATCTGATATTGGTAGTGACCACGGTTGTCTCGCTTTCTTTGGGACAGGACCGGTTCAGTTGGACACAGGCCGTTGCCATTGCTATGATTTGTATCAGCGTGTACTTTGTGGAAGTGGCTGAGGGAAATTCAAAAAAACCAGATACTCCCCTTCCGCCTCAATCGTAAACTCTGTTCCGATGCATTCGTTGAGAGTGCCCTGCCACCAGTTGGTGAAGTCGCTGAGAGGGTATACCAAGCCGAGCCCATGCAATTTACGGGCATTGAAGTTGATGATGGATACTTGCTGTCCCGGTTGGCAGGTAAAAGTACATGTGTTCCGGCAAGGGATGAAGATGCCGTGATCTGTATAAGTCCGTACATCGGCTCCTGCACGCATATAGTCCATAAGCAGGCTGATGTTTCCCAACGTATGGTCTTCGCGTTTGCCGGTGGCGCCTACGATAGCTATCCGGCGTTTGCCTTGCGATAACAGGTAGTTGACGGCTTTGGTCTGGTCGTTCGTTTCTTGTTCGGCAATGCGGTGAAGCAGATGCCCGTACTTCTTGCGGTTCTCCTCACTGATGGAGTCGCCGTCACCTATAATAAGATTGGGGGTATGTCCGTTCCGGATGTATTCGTCTGCACCGCCGTCGCAACAGACTACGTAAGGCGCATCTGCCAATATCTGCAAAGGCAGGGGAGCGGTAGGATATTCCCCGTTTGCTAAAACCACAGCTTCCACTTTCATAGTTGATACTTGCTAAATCGGAATTTATAAATCATAAATCAGCCTCTTTTTTCATCAGCTTCTTCCATTTGAAATAGCCAAAGATAGCGATTATTGTGTAAAGGCCGTACAATGCAGCGGTAAAATCGAGTCCTTTATAGATGTACAATCCTGTACTCACAGCATCTACGCCAATCCAGGCCCACCATTGTTCTACATATTTACGTGCCAGCATCCACATGCCGACAATGCTGAGCGCGGTAGTGAAGGAGTCCAGCCAAGGGACATTGCTGTCTGTAAAGTTGATAAGCACCCAGGCAATGCCGGCAAGCGTAACGGCAAATACCGCAATAAGCGGCAACAGATACCTTGACGGCATGCAGGTTATGGGAAGCTCCTGTTGTTGGTTTTCCATATCCGGGATTTTCCTTTTCAGGATTGTCCGGCGTAAGAATGCTCCGTATTTCCACATCATCCACCCATATATGGCAGCTCCGAGGTAGTAGATGTTGATACCGAAGTCTGCATACAGCCCCGCATTGTAGTACACGAAGATATAGATAGCAGGCATTATGATGCCTGCTATCCAAAGATATATACTTGCCCGATACTCTAGCCAGAGGTAGAGAAGCCCGACAAGTGTTCCGATAATTTCGAGTGTCTGCTCCATAATCAAATTTAGAAACTCAAGGAGATATGTCCTAATACATTAGTGCCGGCCTGTGCGGCATATCCGGCATAATTGTAGCGCACTTTCTGTCCGTTCTCATAATAGAAGCCGCTGCCTGCGTAGCCATTGTTCTCATACTCTTCGTTGAAGAGATTGTAGATGGTACAGCCTACAGTTATCGATTTTGTTTTGGGCAACGTGAATGTGTACGATAGGTTCAGGTTGCTGACGAAATAGGCATCCAGAATATGGTCTTTGCAATTCAGGTTGCTCATGTACTGTTTGCTGACGTATTGCGATTGTAAAGATGCTTCAAACCCCTTGTAGGTGTATCCGAAACGGTTGTTCAGCAGAAAGTCGGGAGAGAAAGCAATGTGGGTATCGCCCAGATAAGTGCTCCATGTGTCGCCGGTAGGGTCTTCGTCTTCATAAAGTGTTTCGGTAAAGTTTTCTACACGGTTGCGGCTTAACGTGGCGTTGATGTCCCATTGGAAACCGCAAGGCAGCTTTAAACCTGCCATTAGTTCGATACCCATACGGTAACTGTCGGGTACGTTGGCGGCTACGGCTTCACCGATTTCGTTCAGTTCGCCGGTCAGTACCAGCTGGTCTTTGTAGTCCATGTAGTATAGATTGGCGCCGAAAGTCAGCCAGGAATTGGCAAAGGTGTATCCCAGCTCGTAGTCGAACAGACGCTCTGCTTTGGGGTGTTCGGTAAACTTGCCGTCCGTATAGTTGTTGCGTGTCGGTTCTTTGTGGGCTACGCTGAACGAACCGTATATCCGGTTGTTGCGGTTGATTTGCCATGACAGCCCGGCTTTGGGGTTGAAGAAGTCGAACTTCTCGTGAATGGCAAGTTGTTGCAGACCGTCATTGGTAACGCTGTTCCACTTGTCGTTCTGTCCGTACATTTTATAAGAGATGTGGCGGTATTGCAAATCTGCATAGGCATTGACCCCGTTGCATAACTCATAGTTGGCTTTCAGATAGAGGTTACCGTCGTTTTTTGTGGCATTGTTGCGGTAGTAGTCTTTGTCAGGGTCGAGGTTGCCGATGTAGTTTTTCACCCACAACACTTTGCCGAAGTGGTCGCCGTCATAGCGGTTCAGCCCGCCGCCAAGGGATGTATGAAGGCGGTTGCCCTTATAATTTACGGAGAAGATGCCGCCGCCGAACCAGTTGTCCATCGCTTTTTTACGGATAAGGTCGCTTTTGCTTACGGTTTCACCGTCATGTTCGTATGGCAACAGGCCATATTCCACCAGTTTGCGTCCGCCTTTGTATTCTTGATAGTAGCCATCTCCTTTGGTGTAGTGCAAACCTACGTTTACATTCCAGGCGGAAGTGAAGTTGTGGTTGAAAAGCAATTGGTAGTTCTTTTGTACGTAGTTGTCCGTTTGGTCTTCATAGAAATGGTCGGTGCCGTTGTCGTCGGTGTACATATACCCGCAAGAGTTGTAACGGCGGCCGTATTTCTCCATTTCTTCTTTACTGGCATAATTCCAGGCATGGTAGGTACGCTCTTTGCCGCCAAATGTTATTAACTTGATAGAAGTGTTGTCGCTGTAATATCCGCCCTGCAGGTAGTAAGAATTCAGTCCGACCGATGCGCGGTCGATGTACCCGTCCGAACTGATATTGGATAGGCGGGCGTCGAAAGACCAATGGTCGTTGATAAGTCCTGTTCCTGCTTTTACCGTTTCTTTGTGTGTATTGAACGACCCGTACGAACCGTTCAGCTCGGCATACGGTTTCAGTGAGAAGTCTCCGGTCTGCATGTTGATACTGGCTCCGAAAGCTCCTGCACCGTTGGTGGAAGTTCCTGCGCCACGCTGGATTTGCATGTCTTTGACGGACGATGCGAAATCCGGCAGGTTTACCCAAAATACATTGTGGCTTTCGGCATCATTGATAGGAATACCGTTGGCGGTGACGTTGATGCGTGTTCCGTCCGTACCGCGTACTCTCAATGTGGTATACCCGATACCCGCTCCGGCATCACTGGTAGTGATGGCAGAGGGAGTCATACTCAACAGATACGGCAAGTCTTGTCCGAAGTTCTGTTTTTTAAGCTGTTCTTTGTTGATGTTGGTAAATGCCACCGGAGTGGTTCCTGTGGCGCGTGTAGAGATAATCTCTACTTCTTGTAAGTCTATTACCCGCAAACTGTCTTTTTCCTTTGTCTGTGCGCAGACATTCAGCGCTGCCATAAACAGGCATGCTGTCATTGCATACTTTTTCATTTGCAATTTGAACTATTAAAGATTACTACAGAAAAGGGGAACTTTTCTTCTTTTCCCTACGTCGGCACTACCCGAATCAGGTCAATGGGTATGATCTCAGCCCGTAATATTAGGGCACCCCTTAATTGAAATCAGAGGCAAAAGTATTTCTTTTGGTCGAAAGGTACAAATAATGTGAACGAAAAATGGATTTATTTGTTAATTTTGTATTCATTAATCCATTAAACTATAATCATTATGTTATCATCTTTATTAATGGCGGCATTTGTCGCCCAGGCTTCTGAAGAGGGATTCAGCAAGCTTCAGATTTTTATGCAGCAACTGATTGATTGGGGGGTAGGAGCCGGCGGTCGTATTATAGGGGCAGTTATAATCTTTGTGGTTGGGCGTTTCCTTATTTCTTTCATTAAAAAACTTGTGTCTAAACTACTGATGAAGCGGCACATTGATGCGGGTATCCAAAGTTTCGTCAAGAGTCTGGTGAATATTCTACTGACAATTCTGTTAATTATTGCCGTTATCGGCAAGTTGGGAGTTGAAACAACTTCATTTGCAGCTTTGTTGGCATCTGCCGGTGTAGCGGTGGGTATGGCGTTATCCGGAAATTTGCAGAATTTTGCCGGCGGACTTATCGTCTTGCTGTTTCGCCCGTTTAAGGTAGGTGATTGGATTGAAAGCCAGGGTGTGTCCGGTACGGTGCGCGAGATTCAGATATTCCATACAATTCTTACTACGGCCGATAATAAGGTGATTTATATTCCTAACGGTGCTTTGAGTAGCGGTACTGTGACTAATTACAGTCGTGAGGATACCCGTCGCGTAGATTGGGTTATTGGAGTGGAATATGGCGAGAATTACGATAAGGTGGAAAGTACCGTACGCCGTATACTTGCTGCCGACAGTCGTATTCTGAATGCTCCGGCGCCTTTTGTCGCCCTTCATGCTTTGGATGCCAGCAGTGTAAATATTGTTATCCGTGTTTGGGTGAAGAGCAGCGATTATTGGGGAGTTTATTTTGATATGAACAAGACTATTTATACTGTATTCAACGAAGAAGGAATCGGTTTCCCGTTCCCGCAACTGACAGTGCATCAGGCAAAGGATTGATAGGAAAGTCGAATGTTGAAAGAATATTGAGGTCAAAATACATCTGATGATTTCTTTTAGACACGGAACTACACGGATTTCACGGAAAAAGAATGAAGAAAAATCTGTGTTTTCCGTGTAATCCCGTGCTCGGAAAGAAACAAATAATAGGCGAATTTTAGTTTGGATATAGCCTCACTGATATGCATACATTGTTTTACATTTCGTACACTCCGAGTTCTTCTTCTACTTCTTCACAAATATTTTGCTCAAGATTAAGCAAACGGTTTATTTCCTTTCGTTTGTTCAAGTCAGTGAAATAACTCTCTACTACTGCATACAGATTAAATCCCGTTGTGGAACCTGCTGCCAGTTCCAATGACTCAACCAACTGCTCTACCGCCCGATGAATGCGTTTCTTATCAATGAAATGCAATTCATTACTATGAATCAAGTTCTTTTCCATAATGGTCGTTTCTTTAAGTTTGTACAGTTATAACGCTCTGTTAGGTAAGTTAGTTCATGCGGAATGCTGTGTGTGAGAATTTGCAATGTCACTTTTATTTTTATATTTGCAGGAAAATACAAATTAAAGCGATGGGGATTCTGTTTATTAAAATATTACGCATTTTTGTGGTCTTGGCCGTATTGTTCTCGGGCACTATGGGATATGTGATTTCTGAGAAAACATTGGCAGCCTGGTGGATACCTGTTGGCGTAGCATTGGCGGCAGGTATGTTGACTCTTCCTCTCTATCGGAAGTGGATATGGCTGACGACCGTAGAGAACAGGATTGTGAATGTACTGTGTCATTTGGTATGCGTGGGTTCTTTCTGTTATGTATTGTTTCTTTCAGGCAACAATTTGTTGGCGGACGCTGACGAGTATGAGGTAACTGTAACCGTACTCGATAAACGTATGGAGCAACATGAAAAACGGCGCAAGGTAGGAAAGCATCGTTATGTATCCGATGGTATGCGCTATGAATATTATCTCGAAGTAGCTTTTGATAATGGTACGGTAAAAACATTGCATGTTTCTCGTGCCGTTTATAGGAATGCACAGAAAGGGCAGCCGAAAGCCTTGTCTTTAAGTCAGGGCGGATTTGGGCTTCCGGTTATAAAGCAAGGTATATAGTGACAGATAAAGTTTTGTTAGTGACTTTAGGAGTGTATTGAATTATTTCAATATTGGTTTCTGCCACATTATCAAGTTGAAAGAGCATAAAGTAATTCTGTCAGAGTATTCTCATCTAAAATAATGGCTAAAAGTTTTCCTTTAGCCAGGTAGATTATAGCTCGGCTCCATTGTGCAAAAAGAATCCAAGGAAATTGAAAGTGTAATGTTGTTGATGGTATATAATGTTGGTAACAAGTGGATTATAAGTGTGAACAAGTGGAATGTACTGTTCAAAAAAATGGATGATTGGTCTGCTGCACAAAAACAATGAATAGAAATACTCTTTAAACATAGTATTCACTTTTTCTTTCTGTCTTTCTTTTCGTTGCATGTTTCTGTATTGTTTTCTTCCTGTGTCATTAGTCCTGTTAGCCTTTTTCTTGTGTCCGACACCCGGGTGTCGTGCATACCGAGACCCGGGTGTCGAACATGCCGAGACCCGGATGTCAGACATGTCAAGACCCGGGTGTCATACAATGCCCTTCCGTATCTCCGTATTTTCTTTCAGCCTTCCGTTGTTTCTTTCCGCGCGCATGCGCATATATTATAATGTGTCCCTTTTTCCAGACTTTCCATCCTTCTTAAAAAAATATGTTCTTCAACACATTTGTCAATCAGCGTTTTATAAAAATGTTCAAGAGAAACGCGAAAAAATCCCCTGATATATTTGGTGTGTATGTTATAAAGTCCTACTTTTGCACCCGCTTTCGAGAACGGGAGCAGCGATGTTTTGACATTCTGACAGGAACGGCGTAGGAACTCTTACCTATTTCTTCTGCTTGGGGCTTGTTTCTTTCTGGAATTCCCCCTTTTGAAAAAGCAGAATGAAAAAAAACTTCCGGAAATATTTGGAAGATATGAAATAAAGTTCTTACCTTTGCACCCGCTTTCAAAAAGTAAGCAGCGTTGGTTGACACACTTTTTCTTGAATCCGGGTCGGTAAAACAATCTTTTCCTTGTTCTCCCTTTCGCAAGAGAGATGACGGGAAAAGGAAAGATGAAAAAAAATTCCGAAAATATTTGGAAGATATACTTAAAAGTTTTTACCTTTGCATCCGCTTTCCTGAAAAGAAAGCCGACATAAAAGAAGCGATCTTTGAAGAGATTTACATAAACAATACAAGTAGTACAAGAGCAAGACTTGTTTCTGAAAAAGAAACGGTCTTGGGTAAAATAAAAAGAACCGTCATTACTTAGTAAAATAGGTAATAGATACTTTTTTAAATTCGAGCGTCCTGAACAGAGCAACAACCATTCCTTTATGGAATGATTAACAATACTTTTACAATGAAGAGTTTGATCCTGGCTCAGGATGAACGCTAGCTACAGGCTTAACACATGCAAGTCGAGGGG
>CECA01032529.1_pt1 | contig 85480 bp, 59 predicted proteins | sample 557351 | NCBI WGS metagenome assembly CECA01 (sample SAMEA3182051, study PRJEB8094) | gut metagenome | biome: human; feature: gut; material: Stool; isolation source: human stools | place: Canada | collected 2012-03-07 | reverse complement strand
CCCGCCGGACAGGCCGCAACGGAGAGGAATCACTCATCATCCTCGCATCTCCATTGGAATGTGACTACACCGAGGCTCTATATCGTAAACGATGGACCTTGGAGACCGCCTTCCGCGCAATGAAGTCTGCCGGGTTCAACATGGAGGACACACATCTCGGAGAAAGGCGTTTTGAGAACATGCTCGTCCTGCTGATGATTGCATTCGCCGCCGTATTCATAGACGGCCTTCTCAAAATCGAGTCATTGCCTATTCCGATGATGAAAAGCAGGAATGTACAGCGCATGAGTATTTTCCGATATGGCTACGTCAACCTCCTTCATGACTTTTGGGCAAATGTTAAAAATGAGGCGGCCAAACCGACATAAAAATGTCATGTGTTATGGGCTTGGGCCATACAGGGTCAAGCCGAATTTACGGTGCGTATATTCCCAGCTTCTTCATTAGAAACCTTATGTCAACTTTGCTTTTGACTGATGACTTGCATCTCGTCTATGTGCATGAAACTACGTGGGCGGTCACCAGTTACCGAAGGTACAGGCGACCGCCGGGATTATCTTCTCTTGTGTTCAATATTCAATCTGTAGATATCCGCTCAAGGGGACTGCTACCCGTTGCACCCCCTTGACGATTTCAGGTGCGGTAGTCTCGCAGCCATACACATCGTATGCCACGACACGCCGAGGGGTCGCAGGCATATCCAGCACCAACGACGGAGTTCCCGAGGCATTGATTATATAGGTGCTTTTTCCGGATGTCTTCATCTCAGGCACACTCATGCCATCGTATACGGCCACTATCAGTTCTTCGTCACTTTCAGCCTCGATGACCGGGTAACATTTCTCCGGATGATAAGGGCGGAATTCTGACTTGAGCAATGTCTCGCGGTGTTTCTGCGAGAAATCAAGCCAATGCTTTATCACTTTCGTATGATTTTCGGGCAGCTCTCCGAGCATCATCGAATACTGTACAACACCAAACAGAGCCGAAAGTATGTGGCGTGCGGCATTCTCCGGAGTCTCGGACAGGTTCCATTCCAGCATATCGGAATGTACTGCGCTCTCTCCCGAGGTCAAACGCAGGTTGGCTATCCGCTGACGGTTGCTTTGTAAATCGGCGGGACAGTCTCCTGCGCGGAACATGTTGCCATACTGACGCATTGCCGGCCCCATGTATCGCTGACGGAATTCTATCAGCACATCCGGGTTGATGGCACTTAACCGCCTGTATATTTCCTTCATCAAGATATCAATGGCCGCTGGCAGTGATTTTATATCGCGTCCGGCATAATTGTCTGCTTCTGCGGGGTCTTCGTTGTCAAAACGGAAGCTATCGATAAAATCGAGTTTGAATCCGTCAAGACCGTATTCTTTCATCGCATTCTCATAAGTAGAGCATAGAAACTCCCTAACCTCTGGAAATCGTGGGTCAAGCACACAGACTTCTGCTGATTCAGAAAGATACTTTCCTTTGAAACGCTCGTAATTGCGGCTTTTTTTCCCAACGTAAGGAACCGAATACCAAACCATGTACTTCATGCCCATGTCGTGCACCCGCTTCACATGCGATGCGAAATCCGGGAAGCGGTTATGGCTCATCTGCCAGTCGCCGCAGAAAGCATATCCTCGGTTGTTGTCGTCCGTCTGCCAGCCGTCGTCAAGAATAATAGTCTTCATCCCCATCCGCGAAGCCTCAAGGCATTCTCGCTCTATGCGGTCGGCCGTGACATTCTGATGGAAATTATACCATGTTGAATAGAGGGGGTCAAACGCCTCTTCCTTAGCCGCAACAGATTCCAGACCGGCCTCGGACGTCATCCACTCGGCACCCTCTTTGATTGCTTCGCTCCACATTACTGGGCGCGAGTCGAGCATTATTTTCGTCTCATAGTGTGTCATCTGAGTTTGTGGTCCGTTGAAATAGCTGAGTTTCCCCAACAGGGTACACCCTTCCTCGACCAGACCGAACTGAGCATCTATATTCCGCAGCGGTTCACTGGCTGCTACTGTCAGCCGGTTGCCGTTGTTGCTGTTTATAAAAGCATAAAGAGGCATATCGAAGGCAAGATGGCTCGAATAATATCCCATCCATTCGGGGCGCAACTGGCAGCGGTCCATATCGCCGGGGCGCCATAGGTGGTGAATATCAAGCTGGGGCACCGATATGATGACATCAAACCGGGGTGGCAGCCGCAGGCTGTCGGACGTCAGCCCGACAGCAAGAATTTCTTTGCCGTCAATCGAGTCGACATGCAGCTCAAACTTCCAGCCCCCGGGTTGCTGACAAATCACTTTGATGTCTCCGGCATATGCAGTCCTTACTTGCCATTCAGCGGCCAGTGTATTCACAATGCCTAATAACGCCGACAGGGCGGCTACAAATATTTTCTTCATAAAGTTTAACGAAAACTATTAGCGCCGTACATTTTTACGCATGTGTTCAAATGTACGGCGCCGAGATAATCTAAAAATCGATGAAACGTTTGTCAGTCAGACACAATTGCCATTTTTTTATGAATTTATCACATCGTTACTTTTTTGGCAGTTGAGCCCTGCTTGACGATGTAAATCTGGCCGGATACAGGAGTTGTAATTTTGATTCCCTGCAGGTTGTAGTATTCCACCGGAGCGTTGTCTGTGTCTGTCACGACAGTTGTTATGGAAGTCTGAATCATGTGGGCAAGGGTGAAGTTGTCGGCACGGAACCAGGCACCATTGTCGGCCACGAAGTTGCCATTCTCGTCACCACCGGTGACTCCGAGCCTGAGCTGTTGGGAGGGGGCGAGTTCAAACTGTATCTCAACAGGATGGAATACACCTTCGTTTGAATCCTCAGGAATAGTCACAGCCTGATGAGAGTCATTGGCAAAGATATAGACAGTGCTGTTGGCTGGAGCTGAAACTTTTACAGCCGCTGTATAAGTGCCGGATGGAAGGCCGCTGATTATCTGTGAGATTGCGTGTCCTTTCGCATTATCCCATGTGTTATAGAGATATTTGCCGTCGCCGCCTTCGGTTGCCTTGTCATCTTTATTTTCTGCAATGACAGTGTTGCCGCCGGTGTCAAATGTCCATCCCCATGAACCAAGCTCGAAACTGGGATTAAGAATAGCATAGGTCATGTCGGCGGGTACCACATCCTGGGCCTTGCATGCGGCAGCAAGAGCTTCGTAGGTCATATGGATTTCTTCGGTGCCGTCGCCTGTGATGCTATGGTTATCCCAACGGTCTTGAACTTCGCGGTTGTCGAAACCTGTGAGACCCAGACGTGTTGCGATAGCTTCGGCATCATTCATGGCTTCCTTGACATTTTTGTACATAACGTTATAGGCGTCGCCACCTTTGTTGCCGATATAAAGCAGATTGAAGTTGTCGAAGTAGAGCACAGTAGGGTTGGCATCCGCCCCTTTTACAAACTTGACTTCGAGTTTTCCGTCGGTAACATTTACGGGAATTGAAACCTTATAGTGCCCTTCGTAAACATCTGTGCCAAAATCTACGGCGCTGTAAGTGCCAGCGTCGCCAACGCGCGTATAGGTCACGTCAAGACCGTTGACTGTCATTACCGGGCTTGCCCCGTCTGAAACCACATAAGCTGTCATCACATAGGCGCCCGCAGGCAGTCCCTCGGCGGAATTCGTGATTGTGTAGGCGGTGGTGGCGCCATCCTCGGCAGGATTGTTATAAGATTTGTAAACGCGGGTAAAACGCCATGCATTTTCATTACTGGTGGCTGAGGCCAGCTCGAAGAGGGCGTTTTCGCCGGTATCGGTGCGCACCCATCTGGCGTTATCCGAACTGTTGGGGATTATAGACGACCCGGGGAAGAGGAATGTGGCGTTCATCGGATTGTCAACGTCGGCGTCGGCAAGCTGCTGAATCAACTCTTCGCGGGTGAAAAGCTCCCACTGCTGGGCTGCATCTCCGGTGTTGATTGGCATATCGTTGATATACATGTCACCATCCATGCCAACGGCCTTTTCCTGACCTTCGACCGTGTATTTGAACACAAATTTTCCATTCCCGACAGTCTCTGCAGTCCATACGCAAGACTGGTCTACCGACTTGTCGAGATACATGTCTCTTGCCTGAAAATAGCCGGATGGGTTCACTGCGCGAAACTCGTTGGAGCCTCCGGCAGCTTCGAATGTCACCGGCAGTCCTGACTCCCCGACAATTGCGTGAGAGCCCCACCAGCCACCTGCGGTTAGAAATTTTCCGTTAGCAACGTTGCGCATGTAATAGGGTGTGCCTGGGACAATCCCGGTAGCGGCGAAAGCCGGAAGCCCGACCATGCAAAATAGGAGTAAAATACTATTCTTCATAAATGATATGATAGATTTAAAGGTTCATATTATAATAACGTCATCATCAGAAATATCTACTCAAACTATAGCCGGAAAAAACGAATTGTTACTAAAAAAGTTACGACGCGCCCTTCCGGAATCCGTAGGAGAGATTATTTAAGTCTCAAGGTATTCCCGGTCTCCACTATCTCAAACAGCCGCATACGCTCCGCGCCCTCCGGATTGTTTGGCTGGTGAAGCACCAGTGTCAGGGCACCGCCGAAATCCCTGAAAATCATGCCGTGTCCTCCGTCTCGGGAAAATACGGGCTCGGGGTCCTGAATCCAAGGGCCGGTTATGCGCCCTGTCTTCGAACGGGCCACCCCGAGCGCGTAGCCGTCAGCGCTTATTCCCGACCATATCATGTAAAGGTTGCCCGACTGTGGCGATTTATACAGGAACACCCCGTCGGTCACATAGCACATCTCATCGCCGGAGAGCCATCCCGACGCCCATGCCGGGGCCGAACCGCAAAACAGTCTCACCGGAAACGACACGGACTTCATGTGTGAATCAAGCTCCACCATTTCTACTGTTCCGTCGGACATCTCGACCCATTCATGGCAATATACCATATAGTTGCGTCCGTCTTCCCGGTAGAAGGTCCCGTCGAGACACATCTGGCCTGCCGGGGTGGCCGGAAGTTTTTCGCCGAGCGGCACAAAAGGCCCGGTTGGGGAATCTGCGACAAAAATCTGAGTGCCTCTTTGCTCATATTTCCTGCCGTTTTGTGTTGCTTTCCAGGAAATGGAGTCATTGACAGTGGCGAACATATAGAACCGTCCGTCGATTTCATGCATCTCCGGCGCCCAGATAGTGCCCGTCGCCCAATTATCAGCCGGAATTTCAAGAACCTGGACCGGTTCGGACCAAGTTTTCAGGTCGCGGCTCGTCAACACCTGCACCCCACCTCTCTCGGCTGCAATGTCCCATGCAGGACTTTTGGAGCGATAGAGATAATAGGTAGAGTCTGCCTCGTTGGCGAAGATGAATGGGTCACGCACATTTATATCGTCAATGTCAAGCGCCATTCCTGTCAATCCTGTTGATAGAGTCAGCAGCGATATAATTATTGATTTCATACGTAGATATGTGTTATATCATTTCACCACTGTCTGAACCGACAACGACCCGAGACTGACCACATAAAAGCCCGCAGGCATATCGAGGACCACAGTCTCGCCGGGAGAACTGGCGGAATAGACACAGACTCCCCGCACATTGTAAATTCGTAGGGGGCCGCTATGTCCGCTGAGGGTTTTCACCGTCATCATACCGGGGATATCGGTCAGTACGCGCACTGTCACAGGAGAAAGGCCGTCTGCGATATCTATGGAAGTATCTCCGGAAGAGATGTCGTTCTGCGGAAGTTCTATCAGCGACCATTGCCTGTGTACAGGCGCGTCGGGAGTATCGTCATACCTCCACAGTCCTACACGAGTATTGACCGAAGATGATTCTCCCTCAAGGTCAAAAGCCCTGGAACCGTCGGCATTTGTGATGTAATAATGGACCGGGTCAATACGGTTGAGCCTGAATACCTGGCGACCTGTCTTGTAATTCTCCCTGTCGAGATAGTAATTGTTCTCATCGGTCTCTGTCAGAATCTGGCCAGAGAGGTTCTTGAACTCATATAGGTCGCCGATGCGTGCGATTCTCCATTGTTGGACCGGACTCATTACCGCCGGTTTCAGACGCACACCGTCGTCATCGGCCGTGACCACTATATCTGAGGCAGTACGAGGACATAGCAGATAAGAGGCATCAGGGGTTATCTCGTCATGGAGCGGCCCGGTGGTCACCGGTACAATCAGTGTTGCCACAGATGTCGGAGGGAGAGAGAATGTCAGAGTGGTGCCTCCGAGCTCATAATCACTGAACCAGGCCATATCGTGCGACGAATCAGTGATGTAAGCCGCAACGGGAGACTTTACAGATTCGAACGCGGAGAGGTCTGCCCTATGAATGATGCCGGCCGGAGAGGTATTCAGAGCCACAATCACAAGCCGGTCTCCGTCAGGGGTCAGCGCCGCGAGAGTATTGGGATTGAGCGACGTGATGATAGTCGAACCGGGCCCGATGAAACGGCTGAACTGCGAACGCACAAAATAATTCTTCGTACGCCACGCATCGCCATTGAGATAGTCATTTGTCGTCACCAGTCCCCACTGGTCATGATTTTCCTCGATATACTGCCAGTCAATCCAGGCCGAAGGCATCATGAAACGGATATCATCGACAAGTCTTCGGGCAAGATTCAGGTTGCCCCGTATTCCTGAGCCGTCGGCACCGACCTCGCTCATCCACAGACGTATGGAGGCTTCATTGCACAAAGAGCTGAGTTTGGCCCGCGAAAAATCGTCGGCGGTGTAGCTGTGTGTATTCCACTGTCCTACCATATCCAGGACACCGGCATCGCGGTAGGCAATGAAATCAAGCACAGACTGATTTACCGCTGTCTCGTCGGAGACGGCGACGGTGGTGGAAAGTCCCGACTGGCGGAGTTTCGGGGCCAGTACCTTAAGGAAATCTATCTGCGACCCGACTCCGAAATGGCATCCTTCTTGTTCGCCGCCGGCATACCAGTAGTCGGTCATAGGCTCGTTGAATGGTTCAAGCGTGCGAAATTCTATGCCGTACTTATCCTTGTAATGGCGGCATACATCTATGAGGTAGTCTGCGAACTCTTCGTAACATTCCGGACGGAGATTGTCGGACTTACTGTCGTGATTGCCGGCAACGCATCCGCTGTATGTCATATAGTACGGGGCGGAATTGCTGAACGCCTCGAATATGGCATCGGGACGTTTTTCCTTGATTTTAAGCATTATCTTGCGCTGCGCCTCGTCACGGCTCCATATATACGGGCCGGACGAAGAATCCTTGAATCCCTCCATCTCGGCCCGCGCCCCCTTGCCGTCGCGCATATGGTGCTCGCGGCAGTTGGCGTGGGATGAATCGTCACCCCCGCCGATATTATAGCGAAATATGTTATAGTTCAACCCGTCAGGACTGACAAGCCAGTCTATGATTTTGTCGATTTTGTCATCGCTCCATTTTCCGCACATGTTGGCCCACCAGCAAAGCGACACTCCCCAACCTTCGAACTGATGTCGTCGGCTTCCGGGCGCGACGATATATGAACACTCGTCAAGAGCCGGCGCTTGCGCATGGTCGCGTGACAGGTACCAATAGTCTGGCTCATCCTTATCAGAATAAGCCCACGAGCCGGGCGAAGTGTTGTCTACGCCGACATACTTGTTGTTTGCCCGGCAACGCAGGGTGACATAGAATTCAGAGACGGCCTCAATAGCGTATTGGGCGTTAAACGACGAGGCATCGCTGAGGAAGCAGGCGTCGTAGTCGCCACTGAGTGACAGCACGGAACCGTCATGTGCGAAGAGATTGTAATATCCGTCGGAAGCAGAGGTAATCGTGAGCATCTGCGGACTGGTCACATCCGCGTTCTCCAGGGCTGCGTGGCCCTGCCTATCCCTGGCCAGATGCAGTCCGCTCGAATGCATAAGAAAACAAGTGGCAGGCAAATCCACAGCGCTGGCAGCGGCCGAGAGCGATATGGCTGCAGCCAGTATGGCAAGAAGAACTATTTTTTTGTTTATTATACTTTGTCGCATATCTATATTTATTTAAGTTCAAAACGGACGGAGCTGAGATTCTTTGAATCAGGGCCTGTCATCAGGTCGAATTCTCCGGGTTCCCAAACGTATTCAAGCTGGGAATTATAGAAACGCAACATGTCGGGGGTGATAGTGAAGGTCACTTCGCGGCTTTCTCCGGGTTCGAGTGTAATTCGTCTGAAACCTTTTAGCTCCTTGACCGGACGGGCAAGCGATGCGTAGATATCGCGTGTGTAGAGCTGCACTGTCTCAGTGGCCCTGCAGTGGCCCGTGTTGGTAACCTTTACCGAGGCCGTAATGGAATCGCCGGCCGTAAGTGTTGTTTTGTCGAGGCTCACAGCGCCATATTCAAATGTGGCATAGCTGAGTCCGTAGCCAAAGGGATATAGTTCTTCGTTGCTCTCGTCGATATAGTTGCTGGTATAGCGGTTGAATACTTTCGCATCCGGGTCGGGACGGCCGGTGTTCATGTGGTTGTAATACAAAGGTATCTGTCCGGCATGACGTGGGAAAGTCGTAGTTAGTTTACCAGAGGGCGACACCCTGCCGAAGACCACGTCGCAGATGGCACCGGCGGCCTCGCTGCCCCCGAACCAGACATTGAGTATGGCGTCGACGTTGGCATCTTCCCAGGTGAGGACAAGCGGACGGCCAGTGAACAGGAGCAGCACCACAGGCTTGCCGGTCGCAGCCAGGCTTCGCAATAGTTTTTGCTGCACATCGGGAAGCCAGATGTCGGCCCGCGATGCCGATTCGCCGCTCATTTCTGCCGATTCGCCCAAGGCGGCCACGATGACATCGGCCTTGGAGGCTGCGGCCATAGCCTGCCGCAGCAGCAGCTCGTTGTCGCCACGCGCGATAGGTCTTATGCCGTTGGCATTATTCTCTACCGTACTGTCGGCATAGATATTACACCCCTTGGAATAGATTAACTCTGCTTTTCCCTGAAGTTCTTTGGTCATTGCTGCAAGCAGTGATTCATGGGCAGAAGGTGTGCACGTCATGCTCCACATGCCGCACATGTTGTTGGCGGCATCGGCCATCGGTCCAATCAGCGCTATTCGCCCCTTTGGCACCAGCGGCAGGGTCTGATTGGCGTTTTTGAGCAGGACAAACGTCTCTGTGGCGATATCGCGGGCCACGCGCCTGTGTTCAGGTGTGTAGATTTTTCCGGCAACTGATGCCGTGTCGCAATATTTGTAGGGGTCTTCAAATAGTCCGAGCCTGTATTTAGCCTCAAGCACGCGCCGACAGGCTTTGTCGATTATCTCCATTGTCACAGCCTTGTTGTCAAGCGACTGCTTAAGGGTAGAGTAGTATCCCGACGACACCATATCCATGTCTGTGCCGGCCTCAAGAACCTTTACCGAGGCTTCGGGAAGTGAGGCATAGCCGTGGGTCGACATCTCGGAAATCACATCGTAGTCGGTCACGAGCAGCCCGTCGAATCCCCACCGGTCGCGAAGCACGTCGACCATAAGCCATTTGTTGGCTGCAGCCGGAATTCCATCGACAAGATTGAATGAATTCATCACGCTGGCCGCGCCGCTGCGGATGGCAGCTTCATAAGGGGGAAAATATTCGTTGAACATGCGCTGACGGCTCATGTCGACAGTGTTGTAGTCGCGTCCGCCTTCCACAGCCCCATAGAGAGCGAAATGTTTCACACAAGCCATTATCTCATCTTTTCCCGACATATCCTTTCCCTGATAGCCGCGCACGTAGGCCGGCCCGAGAACCGACCCGAGATAGGGGTCTTCGCCATTTCCCTCGGCGATGCGGCCCCAGCGAGGGTCACGACAGATATCCACCATGGGGCTATAGGTCCAGTTGATGCCTGATGCGCTTGCCTCAATGGCCGATATGCGTGCCATCTTTTCAATGGCCACCGTGTCCCAACTGCATGACAAAGCGAGGGGAATGGGGAATACAGTCTCGTAGCCGTGGATAATATCGGCACCGACAAGCAATGGTATTCCGAGTTCCGTTTCCTCGACAGCGATGCGTTGCAATTCAAGAATCTTTCCGGCGCCTTTGACATTAAACACCCCTCCTATCTCCTGGCGGCGTATCATCTGCTCAAGCTCATTGCTCATCACATGCCCGGTGACCATGTCGCCCCCGGTGACAAGATTCATTTGTCCGAGCTTCTGCTCAAGGGTCATGCGCCCCATCAGCTCGTCGATAAACATGTCCATCCGGCTGTCTGTATCATTACCTTGCTGACTACAAGAACACATCAGTGCCATGCAGACCAGGAGGATTAAAGCTCTGATTTGTTTTTTCATGATTTTTAAGATTTCAAGTTTCTGATTAAATAAGCGGAGCCTGATGCGATTATATACAACCTATTGGAAAAATAAGATGCGCATCAAGGCTCCGCAAAAACGCTCAAAATTCTTTAACGGTTAATCTCTTGGGGATTTATTTGGAGATTTAATGATGACCATGGCCGTCGAGCAGCACAGGCTTCACAACGATGGGACTCTGGTTTGTGTCAATCACAAGGCGGTATGTGCCGTATTCCTGGCCGATATTGCCGACCGTACATCCGAAGTTGGCATCATTGCCCACTCCGTCCTGCCAGGCGAATGAACGTCCGAAAGAACTTGTGTCGGTGATAGTGACCTCGCTCGACATTATCCGGTTGTCCCAGCCACGGTTTCTGTAAAGGGTCAACTGCGACCAACTGCTGTGGATAAGGAACGTGGTTTCATAGATGCCTGGAGCGGTCTCGGCGCAACATAGATATTGGCGCGGATTGTCCCAGCTCCAGCCTTTGGATATATAGATAGAATCGTCGTGATATCCGACATCCCATCCGCCGGTGCGGCCGTGGCCGAAATATTGTCCGGTAATCCAGAGGCCGTCGTCTGATGTTCGCTCAGTCCAGATGTGTTCGGTACCGTCGGCATCATAGAGCACGCGGTATTCGCCGCTCATGGCGTTGAAGGTGTATGAACCGTCGTCGTTGCGTACAAAATATTCCGGCTGTAGCATATAGTCGATACACTGGAAGTTTTCAAAGCTGACGCGCTCGCCCTTGGTTAGACTGACGGTAGCCTCCAGGAAATCATCATAGCGGCCCCCCTTAAGCGACACTCCGTTGACCCTATAGTCTACGGGGGCTACCATCTCCTTTGGCGTAAGTTCTGCAAGATATACTATTTTGTTGTTGAAATCTACACGCACCGTATAGCTCCCGGCTGTGAAGTCGGGCCCTGCAAGCAGGTCGCCGGTAAACATGCAATAGTCTGTTGTGCCAGCAACACCCTTGGCAAGCAGATTTCCGGGTACAGGCTCAAAAAGCTGGGTCGAGCGGGCACTGCCCCAGTCGCGGGCGCGATAGAATTTCACATCGAAATCGAGGGCGAGATACATCGATGTCTCATAAACTCCCTCGGCCACTCTGACCATTTGGAATGAACCGGCCGGCTCTGTAAGTTTCCATGCTCCAACAGTTGCACGACTGGCTTTCGGATGACCAAATCCCGAACCGGTAACCCACATCGCAGTGCCGTCGTATTGGTTCATCGACGGGCACTCGGTGTAGATGAGCATGCCTGAAGCGTCGAAATAAATGTCATATTCTCCTGTAGGGCCGATGAACTCGGCGCGTCCCTCGACATCCGAGATGACTTCGAAGAACTGAGGCTGGACCATGTCGGCGATACCGCCGAAATTGCCGAACACCACTTCCTGACCGGTTGTAAGGGTCTGACGGGTATGTAGAAACGCTCCGGAAGGCTCCATCAGCGCACCGTTGACATAATAATCTTCCTGCTGAACCGGCACACGGCTCACAATATCGAAAGTCCTGGCGGTCAAATCGACTGTGATGTCATACACACCCGCCTGGAACAGCGGCCCGGCACAGAAGTCGCCTGTACCTGTAACGAGAGTCGGCTGGTTGATGGTGAGGTCTTCGGCCCATATCTCGATTTCCTCATGCGAGCCCCAGCCATGGTGTCGGAAGAATTTGAATTTAAATCCCTGTGCCAGATATAGACTGATTTCAAACTTATCGGACGACACGCGGCGACAGCTTTGCACATTGTCGGGAGCATCGATTGACCAGGAAGTGGATATGGCCTCGGTCGCGCCCGAGTGGCCGAGCTGTTCGCCGATGACATAGAGCGCATCGGGATATTCCGCTTCTGGCTGCTCGATATATAGAAGGTTGTTGATATGGTCGTAGATTACGTCGTAATTGCCCGTCGCGCCATTGAACACCGCCTGCCCGGCCGATGTCACATCCCAAAAATGGCTTTGTAAGGTATATTGCAGCTTGTCAAGCCCGTCGAAATCTACGGTCTGGCCCTGAGTGAGCGAAAGCTTTGTGCCGTTGAAAGTGGTGTAATAGGTGTCGGTCAGTTCGAGTCCGTTGACTTTCACCACGGCTTTTGCCGGCCATTCAGGCCACTCATCCGGACGAATAACTTCGTCAGAGCACGAGCTTGCCAGACACATGCCTGCCACCAATATGACAGGGTATAATGTTTTATTCATGATAGATGATTCTCAGTGTTAGCGTTTATAAGCATTTATGATGGCCTGGTATTCGGTTTCGTTTACGCGAACCATGCAACCGTGCCGGGCTTTCGGGCCAGCGAAATATCGTTCTGTCCAGGGGCCGTCGAGCGATTGGGCCTCGAACATGTCGTATTGCAGGGGGTAGTTCTCGGTGAAGAGGTAGAATCCTTTTCCGTCCACGGTGGGAACTATAATCGGAGCCTCATGCCAGCGGGCAAGGTCTGTGATGCGTGGTCCGGGGTTGGCATAGGGGCCTGTTAGAGCCGGAGCCTTTGCTATGCGGATGGTTTTGCCGGTTTCAGGTGCCACTTCCTGAGTGCGCTCATCTTTGAATATCGCATAATAACTGTCGCCTGAATGGCGGATGATTACGTCGATTGTGGCCATGTTCTCATCGCTGCCGGTGAAGTTGAACAGCAGTTTGGGGTCTGAGAAACTCTTGAAATCTTTGGTCAGGATATAGAATGTCCGTTTTGTTTCCCATTCGCCAGTGTCGGAGTCGTTGCCCGTCTTGCCTGCATGCCAGGTAATCATATATTGGTCGCTTGGTTCGTCATAAAACATCTTAGGCGCGCCGTAATATGTCTCCTCGTTGACATGGCCATAGAGTTCTTTGATTTTGTTGAATATCGATTTGGCCAGTTTGGTGTATTGCCAGTTGACCAGGTCGGTCGAGTGCCACAGCAATGGTATGCCCGAGCCTTTCTTTACGCTAATCATGTAGTATCCGTCGCGCCCTTTGCAGATGTCGGGGTGCCCGCAATAGGCCGGAAGCACTGTGCGCCCGTCGTTGAGGGTTTCCCAGTTATATGCATCGCGCGACACGCTGTAGAACAGTGAGCCGTAGTTGTCGTCGGTCATATGGGCGAAGAGATATCCGCCGTCGGTAGCTTCAACCGGTTTTTCAGGTGCCGGCGTGGGGTCTTCTTCTGAATTGCAGCCAATGGAGGCCAGCCCCAGAAGAAGGCAGCCAAATATGTTCATGAGATATGTTGATTTCTTCATGGTCTGTTGTTTCTTTTTGAGGAGTTTTACATGCCTTGTGCCTGACTGTAGTCGACATCCCATCCCGGACGCGAATAGAACTGGTCGAGCTTACAGCCGTTGGCGGCTGCAGCTTCAACCGCGTAGTTGGGGAGCGGCACATACTGGCGGGTGGGCACTTCGCCTTTCACTTTCGATGTCTCGCGGGCATAGCGGTTAAACCTGATTAGGTCAATCTTGCGGCATCCTTCGTAATAAAGCTCATGGCCGCGCTCAGTAAGGATGGCGGTGAGAAATTTGTCGGCCGACGAGGTGGCTGTAGCGTCGAGATTACCGAGATTGGCGCGGCGGCGCACCTGATTGACAGCCTCTATGGCAGTGGCCGACGGGGCACTGTTGGTTTTGCGCACCGACAGCTCTGCATACATCAGCAATGCATCGGCCCAGCGAGCGATGGGAATGTCGGTGCCCTGGAACGAACCGGAAGTCTCGATGGGGAATTTATTGCAGATGAAACCGTCCCAGCGTGTGCCTAGGTCGTTGGCGGTGACTTTCTCGCCGCTCTTGTTCCACCATTCGGTTACTATGAGATTGCGCCTGCGGTCGCCAGCCTCGAAACTATCATAGAATTTCTTGGCAACATTATAGAACGCCTGCCAGCCGCCATTCTGGGGGTAGAAAACTGTCGGGTTGTCATTGGGGTCGAGGGCGGCGGCATCCCATGGTACGGTGCACATCGACAGGATATTGGCATTACCGTGCTTGGGCGAGCCGTCAGCAAGGGGGTCACAGCTTACAGCCATGATAATCTCGCTGTTGAACTTGTTGGCGTTCTTATAAAGGTCGGCACAAGGATTGTCACCCTGGGTAAAAAGCTGGTATTTACCCTGTAGTTCGGAGAACATCTCAAGCCCCGTGTCATAATATCCGGGCATGTGCGAACCTTCGTTCAGACAATGACGCATCAGGCAGAAACGGGCGTAATCGCGGGTATAGCGTCCTTTCTCGGTTTGTACCTCCGGCGCGTGCCGGGCTGCGAACAAGAGGTCATCGTAGATGTAGCCGCACATTTCGTCGAGTGTCGGGCGCGTGGTATTACGCTGCGCTTCGTCATCGAACACCTTGTCGGGGTCGACGATTACGGGTACCGGGCCGAACACATGCATGAGATAATACATCATCATGCCACGGCAGAGGCGAACCTCTCCGATAAGGGCATCGCGTGTTTCCTCCGACATAACATTGGCCGGGGCTTTCTGCAGAACGTCCATGATATTGGTGAAGCGGGTTATTTCAGCAGTCTTCATGAAATGGTTGGGATTGCTGTCGTCAGCCACCCAGCCGCGCCAGTAGTGTATGCAGTTTTCGTAGTTGGCTTTGGAGAGCTGAAGCCATTCTCCGCCACAGCGCGTGTAACCCGGAGCCATGATATCTGAGGTGGAGTCGAAGAAACGGATGTCGCCGCCGGTGGCGATATACCAGCCGTGCATACCTGTCCCTTCGTTTATAGTATAGGTGAAGGGCGTTGTGAACGGAAGGTAACAAATCATCATGTAAGACACATATTCGCTCTCTGTCGAAGGATATTTGCCCTGGAGTAGCTCTCCGTATATCTTGGCGTCGAAATTGTCCTCACAGGAGGTTGTGAGGAGCATCATAATCGCCATGAGGGAGGATATTATTCTGATTTTCATATTGTGTTTTGACAGTGATAAGTGTTTTTAGAAGATAATCTTTGCGCCGAACGAGTATGTTCTCAACTGAGGGTAGTTGCATCCCGACAGCAAGCTTGACGCAATGACAATTTCTGGGTCATCGCCGGTGAACCCTGTAAAAGTAAACGGGTTCTGGACATCGGTATACAGACGCAGACTCTTTATGTATCCCTTGAAGCATTTCCATTTGCGCGCATCGAATGTATAGCCCAGTGTGATGTTGCGCACACGCAGGAAGTCGGCTTTCTCATAAAAGAGCTTTATGCCTGCGTTGCCGGGCATTGTCACATCCTTGGTGGCCACGCCGGGAGTCGTGCCGTTGGGATTGGTCTGAGAGTTCCATACGGTAAATGCGTAGTCGGTGGGATTGGCCGCGCTTATACCGCTTGATAGATTGCCGGCCGAGCAGTTGGCTGCCTTGGTGTTGTTGTATTTCTCTATGCCGAGCTGGCCATACATGTAGATGTCAAGGTCCCAGTTCTTGTATATGAACGTATTGCCGAAACCGTAGTAGAGTTTGGGTAGCAGGTCGTCCATGTAGATGTCGCCTTCGTCAATCACACCGTTGCCGTTGCGGTCGTCGATTATGGGAAAACCGGGTTTTTGTGCATCAGCCGGCAGAGAGCGCTGAGACTCGGGCATATTGCTGCGGTCGGCGTTGATAATGCCGGTGGTGTTATAGTAATAGTATGCGCTCATCGGCTCGTTTTTGCGCTTCTGATAGGTTTTGTAGTCATAGTTGGGCATACGCTCTACCCAGTCGGCGCGGTAGTGTGAGAGGGCAAGCGAGGTTGTCCAGGTAAAATCGGAGGTCCGGATATTCTCGGAGTTGAGCGAGAGTTCTACACCGGTGCGTTTGTAGTGGGCGCCGTTGACCGGCCGCGTAGGATACATGTTGAGCAGCGATGTATAGGCGGTTCCGAGCATGTTGGTCACGTCATTGCGGAAGATGTCGATGCTGCCAGACAGACGGTTGTTGAGAACCACAAAGTCGATACCGATGTTTTTCATTGTGGTCTTCTGCCATGTCACGTCGTCATAGCTGCCCCCCAGGAGAACGAACGGCACATAAGTTATGCTGCCGTTAGAAAATTTGATGTCTTCACGCGACACCCCGACGGTACCATAGAGCGATGTCCCCAGGTTGTCGCTGCCGGTGACACCGTAGCTGGCACGCACTTTGAGGAGGTTGAGCCATGTGAGGTCCCGGAGGAATTTTTCCTGAGAGACTTTCCATGCACCCGACACAGAGGGGAACCAGGAGTATTTCTTGTTGTCAAAAAACTTGTCCGTGCCGTCGCGGCGGACTGTCGCGGCCAGCACATATTTGTCGAAGAGAATGAACGACGCGCGTGCGAACTGTGAGCGCTTCTCGTTCTCGTATTTATACGACGAGGGGACGAAAGGGCCGTCTGCCGCGCCGAGATTAGTATCCTGAATCATGTCGTTGGCGTTTTGGTAAGAGACTGTCATGCCGTTGCCTTTGTCGACATAGCGTCCCATGCCTACGACAGCATTGAGATTGAGAACCTGCCAGAAAGTATGGTTGAAATTCACCATACCTTCTATAGTCTCATACTGGCGCTCGACATATCCCAGGCTACCGCGCGATTTTTTCACAAGCCCGAAGTAGACATTCTTGGGGATATAAGACGTGCGGCGGCCGGTCTCATGATTGATACCGTAAACCAGACGGACCGAGAGCATCTGGCTGATGATATCTATATCCATGGCAAAGTTGGCATAGTAGCTGCTCTGGCGCGACTCGTCGATGATGTCAAGTGTAGCCACCGGATTGGGCACGCGGCCGAATATTGTGTACTCGCCGTTCTTGTCATATACAGGAAGATAGGCCGGGTAATGCAGCGCGGAGTAGAGCGAGCCCGAGGCCGAGTTGCCCTGATTGCCTGTATCTCCGCCGACGAGGCCATTCTCGTATTTGTTCCTGTTGAGGTTGACGATAGTGGAGAGTTTCAGGAACGGGAACAGTTGTGCGGTGACGTTTGTGCGCAGAGAGTAGCGTTCCATACCGGCATTTCGTATGATGCCGTCCTCATTGAAATAGTTCACGCCAAGGTAATATTTCAGTTTCTGTGTTCCGCCGCTGATTGTCAGCGAATGGTTGTTGATATGTCCTGTCTTGAGCACATAATCCTGCCAGTCAGTGTCGGTGGCGTTATCAATCTGGGTCTGGGAGAACACCGGTGTCCACTTTCCGTCGTAAGCAAGGTTTCCGTAGGGATACTGGTTGTTGTTGAGCAGGTATTTTTCCTTGTCGAAGACGTTGACCAGGTTCATGTACTCGGTACTGTTGAGACGGTTGAGACCATAATTGTATCGCTTCTGGATTGAGTAACTGCCCTCATAGGTGATAGTGGGCTTACCTTCGGCACCTTTTTTGGTCGTGATGAGTACCACACCGTCGGCTGCACCGATACCGTAGATGGCAGCAGACGCATCTTTGAGGATTTCAATAGACTCGATGTCGCCGGGGTTAAGACCGGCGAGAGCCGAGCGCTTCACATTGTCGGGCAGACCGGTCTCCCCGCTGCCGGCTTCGAGCGAAGAGTTGGGCATGATTACACCGTCGACGACATATATGGGATTGCCGCCTCCTCGGATAGAGATATTGATGTCACCACCGGGCTGAGTGCTGCTGACAGTGGCCTGCAGACCGGCCGCGCGGCCGAGCAGCATGCTCGAGACGCTGCTGTTCGCGGCTTTGGAGATTTTATCGGTTTTGACGGTGGAAATCGAAGTGGTGAGGTTTTTACGGGTAGTCGTTCCATACCCGACCACCACCACCTCGTCGAGCATGTTGTTGTCGGGCATGAGGCGTACAGTCAAATCAGTCTCGTCTCCTGGTTTCACGGATACGGGCTGAAACCCCACGTAAGAGATATAGAGCTGGCCGCCTTCGGGCATTTCGATTGAGAAAAAGCCGTCGATATCGGTCACTGCACCGGGGGCATTTTTATCGAATATGACTGGAGCGCCGATGAGGGGTTCGTCGGTGGTCGCATCCACGACCTTGCCTCTGACGTGTCTTTTTGCAGGCTGAACGGCCTTAGCATCTGTTTCGTCAGATTTTTTCAGCGCAACCTGGTATCCGTCAATATCATATTTGACACCGGTGTCTTTGAATATCTGGTCGAGCATAGATGTCACGGGCTGTGATGAGACTCTGACGTTCACCTTGCGTCTGATGTCAATCGACCCGCTTGTGTAGAAAAAGATGTATTTGCTGTTGTGTTCGATGTAATCAAGGACTTCTTTCACCGGGGTGTTGTTCATCTCTACGGTAAAAGTTTTAGAGTTGACGTAGCTTCCATTGACGGCTGCCTGTGATGATAAAGCAGCCAGACTCAGCCATAGCAACAGGATTATGCGCGACAGCTCTTTCCTCGCATTAATCATGCGGATGTATCTATCCATGATAGTGCATTGGTTTAAGGTTTTCTAAATCTTGGGCTCGGTTTAGATCGCGAGTTTAAACTCAGCCCGTTATATATTACACAATCGATTATTCGTCGGAATACGCTGAATGATTAGGGCGCAGTCCCCGCACATCCAGTCCTGAAGACATATATACTGTCTCCGCTCTCCTCATATCTAACCGGGGCAGAGAACGCGATGGCGTGAAGCACATCTTCGATATCGTCTTTCAGATACAGCTTGCCAGTGACCTTTATGTCAGCCACATCGGATGACAGAACAAACTCCCGTCCGTAGCAAATATTAAGTCTGGAGAACACATCGGCAAGAGACTTGTCGCTGTACACCAGCATATAGTCTTTCCAGCTCACATAAGGAGTAACATCGACATTCCTTGGAGAACTGATGGCAGAGCCGGTGATGTCGACCAGTTGCCCCGGGCTCATCGTCACTGTGCCGTTGGAAGAATTGTCAACATCGACTTTGCCGGAGACAAGTACAACTTGAGAAGGAGCACCGTTGCCGTAGGCCATAATGTTGAACGAAGTCCCGAGAACCGTCACGTTGAAATCAGTGTTTCTGACTATAAAAGGATGATTTTTGTCGGGAGCGACATCGAGATATACCTCGCCGGATACATATATTTCACGCTTGTCTTGCGAGAACTCCAGAGGATAGACCACCCTCGAATCGGAGTTAGCCCATAGGTGGGTGCCGTCAGCAAACTCAATCTCGGCTCTGCGTCCTTTCGGAACCGCCAATTGGCAATATCTATCGGCAGAGGGATTGTCTGCGTCTCCTGATACAGGACGTCCGTTGACCATAACCATACCATTTGCGAGACAGTTGATGCTGGCACGGTTCTGTTCAACCATGGTGGTGTCACAGCCCGGCACTATATTGATAATGTGCCCGGATGTCGTGGCCACCTCTGTATTTAGGGCATACGTTGTAATGTCTTGTATTGCCGTCAGACCTGGAGCATCCGCAAGGTCTGCACCGTCGGGCCAGAATACCAGAATCACAGCCGCAGCCGCAGCTGCAGCTCCCGACCATATAGATATTCTCCGGCGCATGGCGTTTCTGGAGGCGGCGCGTTTTATCCGCTGTTCACAGTCATCCCATGCTCGGTCGATTTCAGAAATAGAAAATTCCTTCTCTCGTTTCCTGAAGATGTCCACAACGCCATAAAGCAGTCTGCTGATATTGGTATTTCGGGGAGTCATCGCAAAAAATTGACAGGTTTAATATATTAACGGAATCTTTCAGAATTCCTACTCACATTATGACAATAACATGCATAAATAAATCAAGAACGGTGTTGCTCCCATCTCTGACCTAAGAGATTTGAGAGCCCTGGACACAAGATTCATCGCAGACTGCGGATTCATTTCCATCACAGCGGCAATCTCCTTGTACGACAGACCGCGGACATATCTGAGGTAAACGGACACTCGCTGATTATATGTCAGAGAATTGTATGCCCTGACAAGCCGGCGTCCCAGCATACGCGAGTCATCGTCATCCTTGAACAGCATCTCAATCCCGGTGTCATTGTCATCAATTTCAAATAGTCGCTCCGAGATTGACACATCATCGTGTGAAGACGCGGCCCTGTCAAAAATCATGTTGCGCAATGATGTCAGAAGATAAGACCTCACATATGGAGTGGAAGAAAGTTTCCGGCTGCTGCATATCTTGACGAACACATCCTGAATGCAGTCTTTGACAAATTCCTCATCGGAAACGAACCTCATGCCCCAGTTAAACAACAGGTTATAGTTATCCTTATACAACAGCGACAAAGCTGTCATATCACCGCTTAAGACCTTGCTCCATAATTCAGCATCATTCATCATTCAAAATACAGGCTTATAGATTTAAAGCGAATTGGAATTTGATATCCGGTACTATTGTCCGAATCCGTATCTAAATATAACGGAACTTTTTCTAAAAACTAATAACTATATTTAAAAAAAATGCACAGATTCAACCGCCAAGTGCACTTGGCGGTTGAATCTGCTATTGAAAAATAGTCGGTATCTATTTCCTTTTTTTTTCGGTTATTGCAACCTACGTTCCAACATCCATACAAACCTACTATGTGCCTGAATATGTTACTCAAATAAGCGACAAGCTCATAGAGTTCTTTGGTAAGAAGCTGTGAATCATATAGGTATATATCAATAATTAACCTGGCGAAGCCCGCGTTGTTAGCCGAGTGGTGAATATGCTGGCCAATGAAAAACAAAAAGTAAGAGGCTGCGCCGTAAAAATTACTTACGGCACAGCCTCTTTTAACCTATAACTTTTTTTACGTGCGAAATTGTACCTACTGTATAGTACTATTTGATGATAACTATCTGAGACTTCGGCCCTTTTTTGAGAATGAAGATACCGCCGTTTTGGGGTTCGCCAACCTTGATGCCCCCCAGGGTATAATATTCGGCCTCGTAACAGTCGCTCTCGCCAACCGTGCTTATTGATGTCTCGGTTTGTGGCAAGATTGAGATTGAGTTGTTCTTCACATCGACAGTTACGACATAGGTATCTTTTTTAGCGATATTCCACTGCAGGTCGCCATCTTGAGCCCTTGCAATCTTGTTGTCGTCAGCGGCGTCGCGAAAATACCAGTATTCCGAATTCCATGAGCATGCGCCTTTCAGGTCAATGGCAATCTTGAATGTGCCTGCCTCGAGTGCTAAATTGCCCGAGCAAAATTCGTAGGGCTTCTCTGCGTTCTGATACAGGGGTGTGCCTTTCATTACGTCCCAGCCGTTGACCGTGGCCGAGCCTACCATGAACAGCGAGCACATGGTTATTTCCGACTCCTGATATGCCGACTTCTCGATGCGTGCCTTCATTGTCTCGGTGTTTACTGAGATATAGTAATTGCCGTCCTCGGATACCTGCAGTTTGCCGTAGCCGTTGTCGTCGGTGCCCTTGACGAGTGCTATTTCACCGTCGGTAAGGCTTGCTCCGGGGGCGGCTCCATATTCTTCATTTCCGAAATCAGGAACCGTCATAAATTTGAAATCCTGGTTAGCCTTCAGATAGATGGTACCCGTGTAGTCGTGGCTGTCGGACGCCGACAGCAGGGCAGTAGCGTTGTCGGTTGCCCATCCGTAGGGCGTGGCGTCTCCGATTATCCACAGGCAGTCGGCCTTGCAGCACAATGCCGTCACAGACAGCAACAGGGCCAGGAGGCTGTGTTTGATGTGTAGCATGATATGTGATTTTAAAACGGTTTGAGCGATATTGCATAGCCGCCACCGGGGGCAGCCTTCATTTTAAGCTTGGTCTTATGGTCAACTTTCTTTTTTACAATGGTATAAGCCTGTGGGTTTGTGGCATAGTGGGCGTCTTTGGCGTCGGCATAGATTGTTGCCTCATATTTTTTGTCGGGGTCGAGGAAATCGAGCGAAAGGGTCGACTCATATCCGTCTTCGTTGGCGGTGCAGCCTACATACCAGTCGTTAGTGCCTTTGGCCTTGCGCGCGGCCACGATATACCGGCCCGGTTCGGCTGCTATATACCGGCTTTCGTCCCAGTCTACTGCCACGTCTTTTATAAATTGGAATGCGTCCATGAAGCGGTTATAGACCTCGGGCACATCTGCCGCCATCTGCAAGGGGCTATACATCGTGACATAGAGGGCAAGCTGGCGTGCAAGCGTGCTGTTGACATGGCTTTGGTTGTTAGGATTGACCTTTTTCATATCCATCTCGAATATGCCGGGGGTGTAGTCCATCGGGCCGCCCTGGAGGCGTGTAAAAGGAAGCACTGTCGTGTGCGACGGCTTGTTGCCTGCAAACGATTCATACTCGGTGCCTCGGGCGCTTTCATTGCCGATGAGGTTGGGGTAGGTGCGGCAGAGGCCCGTCGGGCGCACGGCTTCATGGGCATTGACCATGATATGGTGCTTGGCTGCCTCGGTGACGGCATAGAGGTAGTGGTTGTTGAGCCACTGGCCGTAGTGGTGTTCGCCGCGAGGTATCATATTGCCAACATAGCCGCTCTTTACAGCGTTGTAACCGTATTTGTCCATAAGCTTGTATGCCTCTTCCATGTGGCGCTCGTAGTTGCGCACAGACCCCGAAGTCTCGTGGTGCATCATCAGCCTTACCCCCTTAGAATGGGCATACTCGTTGAGCATGTCTATGTCGAAGTCGGGATACGGGGTTACGAAATCGAAAACGTAGTCTTTCGAGTGGCCGAACCAGTCTTCCCAGCCGACATTCCAGCCTTCGACCAATACTTGGTCGAAGCCGTGCTCGGCGGCAAAGTCAATGTATTTCTTTACATTTTCGTTGTTGGCCGGGTGCTGGCCGTGGGGTTTGGTGTTGGTGTAGTCGAGCTGGTTCAATTTTACCGACGGCAGGTCGTTGGTATAAGACCATTGTTTTCCGCCGCCTATCATCTCCCACCATACGCCGATATATTTCACCGGCTTAATCCACGATGTGTCGTCGTAGTCGCAGGGGTCGTTGAGGTTTAATATCAGGTTAGAGGCAAGCATGTCGCGGGCATCGTCGCTGACCATGATTGTGCGCCATGGCGAGTGACACGGCGACTGCATGTGGCCTTTGTTGCCCTGGGCGTCGGGGGTGAGCCACGATGTGAAAATAAAATTCTTGTCGTCGAGGTCGAGGTGCATGCACGAGTAATCTACCAATGCCGCCTCGTGGAGGTTGATATAGAGACCGTCGTCGGTTTTCATCTGTAGCGACGTCTGCACGCCGGTGGGCGAGAACTGCGTTTGCGAGGCATTGCTGCATATTGCATCCTTCATCTTGCCGCGTATCTCGGAGAGGCGACATTCGGTGTAGTCATATTCCTGCGTGTCGTAGTCGCCGGCTATCCACCAGGCCGTGTGGTCGCCAGTCATTGCAAACTGGCTTTTTTCTTCTTTGATGATAAAATAAGTCAGTGCGCCGTCTTGTGGAAATTCGTAGCGGAAGCCGACTCCGTCGTCATAGACGCGGAAGCGGAGGTCCATCTTGCGGGAGTGCTCGGGTTGCTCGAGATGCAGCACCAACTCGTTGTAGTTGTTGCGGATGCTGCTGTTCTCGCCCCATACGGGATGCCATGTCTCGTCGAAAGATGAGCTTGATGTCGAAACGAGCTTGAACCCGTCGGTCATGTCGGGGCCGTCGGCCAACTGCAATCCCAGGGTAGAGGGCTTTATTACGGCCTTGCCCTTGTAGTCAACGCTATATGTCGGTACGCCGTCGACTACGTCGGCATTGACTGTTATGACTTCCGACGGCGAACTGATTGCTACGGCTTTCGCATATAAAGGCGTGAGGCATACGTTTGCCATGACCAATATCATGGTAGAAAGATTTGTAATTTTCATATATTCAGATGCTTATTTTGATAGTCTTACTATTTTGCAACCATGACCGGCTACTGTCGCCGAGATTGTCGTTACTGTGCCTTCGTCGGCATGACGCCACAGGTCGCGCATCTTCCACTCGCCCTCTATGCCAAGGGTGCCGAGGCTCAATGAGTATGAGCGCGGGCTGTCGTCGCGGTTGAATAGGCCTACCACGTAGTCGCCGTTCGACATCTGGCCGTACCACACCTCGTTGTCCTTGTCATTGAGCTTGTCGCTCAGTGGTTTGCCTACAAACTTGTCGCTATTGAGCTCGAGCATCTCTGAGTTGGTATAGAATTTCAGGTTGCCACCGATGGTATTGTACTGGTCGGCGACAGTGACAGGGCCACCGGCCATGAGCTGCAGCGACACCACGGTCTCGCGCTCGGCATCAGTGTCAAACTTGTTGAGTCGTATAAAGTCGCCGTCGAGTATCACCTTGTCGCGCCCGGCGATGTGTGACCAGTAGGTAAAACCGTCGAACATGTTCATGCAGTTAGGCCAGGTGGTGTACGACTTGCCCTTGTCTTGTGAAGAGCAGTGCCACCAGCCGCCCCCGGCGGTGTCGCACACAATCCTTACCATGTTGCCATACTTGGCCTCGACTTCGGCGTCGTTATAGAGATGTGGCATTACCAACGAGGTGAATATGCCGTATTTCTTGGCCGACTCGGCTATGTATGACAGGGCGCGGGCGTATGCCTCGCGGCCGTAACCGCGACCGACGATACCCATATTCCTGTCTTTACCGTCCTCGTACCACGAGAGGAAGTCCATACGGATATAGTCGACCCCAAGCTCTTTGTAGTGCTTGAAGAACCCGTCGATAAACTCGCGTGTGCCGGGATTTTCGGCTACGGCCCAATGGAACCAGCGGTCGTCGGCATTGGGGTTGAGCACCGTGCTTGTGCCGTTATAGTAGAGCGAACCGAAATTGTAGGCGGTGCCGTCTATTACCGTTTCACGCGGGCCGTGAATCCAAAGGGGGTTGTCGTAGATGCCTACCCTCAGACCTTTGGCCTTGCACTTGGCTACGAGGTCTTTTAGCGCCATCGAGCCATAGTGGGTCATATAGCCTGTGCCGTCTTGTGCCAGCATGGGTATGAAACCGTCGGTACAAATCATGTCGTAGCCGTAGGGCTTGAGGTCGGTTGCAACCCAGTCGATGATTTTATCCCATTCCTCGGCAGTAATATCCATGTCGGCGTCGGCAACACCTTGTTGCGACTGCTCGTAGCAGTACTCATACACGCTCCAGTATAGGGGAGCCTTATAGGTGTGGATTTCGCCGACTTCGGGCAGCTCGGGCAGTTCGTATTTGGGCGGGTAGCGCATCTCTATTTCGTCGGAACAGCTTGCGAGTGTCAATACTGTCAGGGCAGATGCGATTATATTCATTTTCATGTCTTGTTCGGTATGATTAGTTTATTTAAGTTTCGCAAGTCATTGGCTTGCGAAACTTATGTTAGTCTATGTATGTGACGGATATGGTCATGGCTTTTGTGTCGAGGGTTACTTCGTAAGTCCCCTCGTCCACGACATTCCATTTATAGTCCGGGTCGCCGGCGCGGTATATCATGTCTGTGGCCGAGACGCCCGACTTCGATACCGTGCAGTTTTCGGCCGACGGGCGATAGAATGGTGCCACGAAGTCTTTCTCGAAGCAGCATTTGAACTCGCCTTGTTTCAATGTGCCCGTCCAGGTGTAGACGCCTTCCTTGTCGCTGACTGCGGCCAGCTCCGTGGCGTCGTCGAGGCGCCAGTCCCCGGCGGTAGCACTGCCAATCATATAGAGGGGTTTGGCCTTTTCATCACCGCCGAGATAAACGGCTTCGAATGTCATTGCTTCGGTGTCGAGTGTCAGGCGGTAGTTGCCGGCCTCGGTAACTTCCCACTGGTCGTCGGGGCCGGTGGTATAGACCATGGTGTTTGCGCTCGCTCCCGACTTCGAGACTGTGACGCCCGACGAGGCGGGACGGTAGAACGGTGCGTCGAAATTCTTTTCGCGTGCTGCCTTGAATGTTCCACGGGCAAGTTCGCCTTCCCATACGAAGAGGTTGTCGTTATCGGCGTCTGCAACAATCTCGGTGGCTGCATCCCAGCGCCAGCCGCCGTGGGTGGCCTCGCCAATCATATATAGTTTCGATGCCGGCTTGAAAGCCCCGGTATATTCTACGGCGATAGTCCAGTCTTTGAGGTTGAATGTCAGACGGTAGATGCCGGGAGTCTCGACCTTCCATTTGTTGTCGGGGCCGGTGGTGAATACAAATGAGTTGTCTTCTATGCCGTTCTCATTAATCTTGACATCGGCAGTGGCCGGGCGGATAAACGATGCGCCCCAGTCGCCGGTAGTGAGACAGGCTTTCAACTCACCGGCATACAGCTTGCCTTCATATACGAATTCGTATTGCGATTTCTTCTCTACCGGGGTAGGATTGTCGATGTTCCATTCGTTGAGGGGCGAGGCGTCGCCGACGAGGTAGAGGGTCTCGGTTTCGATAGGCTCTATTTCGGGGGCATCCGGCTCTCGGAGATACGATGTGCTCATAGTCCACTCCCTGAGGTTGAAGGTGAGGTGGTAGACGCCGGCGTCGGTTACTCGCCATTTGTTGTCAGGGTCGCCGGCGTGCATTGCAAACTCTGCGTCGGTTATTGCCGATTTGCCGATTTCGTCGCCGTTGTTCACCGGGCGGATAAAGGGCGCGTCCCAACTGCCGGGGGTGAGGCACAGCTTCATCTCGCCGGCATTGAGGTTGCCTTCCCACTCGAATACCAGCGGGTCGCCCTCGCTCGCCTCGAAGGGCGTGGGTGCGTCGATGCTCCAGCCGTTCGGTGTGGCATCGCCTACCATATACAGGGTGGTGGTCTTGATTGGCAGGTTGCCGTCGATGATGATGAGGTCTTTTTCACCCTCGCAACCCGAAACAGCCGCCGTCATGGCCAGTCCGGTCAGGGTGTATATGATTGATTTTAATTTCATCTCTTTAGTTTTTGGAGTTAGCTTTATTTATTGTAGCCGGGGTTTTGTACGAGATTGGGATTGGCGTTGAGAATCGGGCGCATTATCGGGAATATCTCGGTGTTTTTGTTAGCATCGGGAGTCTTGTCCCACCATGTGCCGCTGCTGAATTTGCCAAAGCGAATCAGGTCGACCCTGCGGCGGCTCTCGGCAAAGAACTCGCGGCCCCATTCGGCAAGGAGCTCCGACTCGTCAAGGAAAGCCTTGCCTTCGGGTGAATAAAGCACCTCGTCGTAGTTCTCGGCCGGGTAGTTGCGCTTGCGCACGCTGTTGAGCAGCTTGGCGGCCTCGGTTTTATTGCCGGCGCGTAATTTACATTCTGCCAGCGAGTAGATGATTTCCGGCAGGCGGATTTCGGTGTAGTCGCTCTCCATCTGGTGCGCGTCGTCATCGCTGTAGAAGGGGTATTTGGCGAAATGCCAGCCCGAATTGTGGTCGCCGTTGCGGAGGTTGCTGGTCTTGTTCGACGGCCATTTGTCGGGGGCGAGAGCCTGGAAATTGCCTACGGCGTCGCGGATATAGAGGTCGTAGGGCTGCTCGGGAGCGCGTACGCGGGCTTTTTTGCCATTTTCGTCGATATATTCGAGATAACCGAAGAGGAACATTCCCTCGCGCTTGCTGTCGCCGAGGTTGCGGTAGAGTTTCATGCGCTCGTCGCCGGGGTATTTGCGGAAATTCTGGATAGGCATGCCCAGCTCGTAGGTATAGAGGTTGCCGTCGAGGTCATACGACGGGGATGCGGCATATTTGGTGTTGTGGTCGCCGCCTTTTGCCTTGCTGTCGTTGAAGTAGTAGCGTGCGCGGGCCGGTACTGTCCACCAGTATGTATCTCCCTGATAGAGCCAGTAGGAATAGCCTTGCGAGCTTGGGAAGCCGAAAATCACCTCGTCGCACCGGTCGTTGTCCCAGTCGAAGGCGGCATCCCAGCGGTCGGCTACGGCATACGTGCCATAGGTACCGTCAATGATGTCTTGAGCGACCTTCTCGCAGTCGGAGTAGCGGTTTTCGCCGATATAGACCTCGGCGTTGAGATAGAGGCGCACCAGCAGCGCGGCAGCACCGGCCTGGGTCCACTGCCCCTGGAGGTTGGCACCGCTGCCGAGGCTGTCTTTCTTTAAAAGCAGCGTGGTGCAGTCTTTGAGCTCGCTTTCGATGAAGTCAAAAATGACCTTGGGCTCGACCTGCTTCTCGGTGTTGAGCGATACGTCGTTATAGCTTACAGCCAAAGGTATGTGGCGGAAGGCATCGAGCAGGCGTAGGTAGAACCAAGCACGCAGGGCACGGCACTGCGCGTTGAGGTTGTCGAACTCTGCCTGCGAGAAACCGAATTGTTCCGGGCTGAGCTTTGCAAGGTCTTCGATTACATAATTGCACTGCATGATGCCCTGGAAGCAGCCGTTCCACTCGGTTTGTGCGTCGCCGCCGTCTTCTACGTTCCACTGGTGGTAGTGCAGGCGTCGCCATTGGCCGCCGTCGTCCCACCAGCCGTCGCGGGTAGGCGTGATAAGCTGGTCGGCGGTGAGCTCGTTGAGCACGTGGCGGCTGCAGATACTCCAATAGGCATGTTCGAAGGGGCGGAAGACCGCGCGGACGACATCGCTCTTGGTGTTGTAGTAGTTTTGCGTGCCCACCTGGTCGTAGAGCGTTTCATCCAGGTTGGTGCAGCCGCTCATGGCAATCGCGCAAAGGGCTGCCGACGCTATATATTTTATGAGTTTCATTTGTGTCTGTTTTTCAGGTTATTAGAAGTCGAGTTGCAGACCGACGATAAACTGCCGGGTCGAAGGATAGTAGGTGCGCGAACCTTGACCGCCGGGCGTGAGGCCGTTGACCTGATATGTAGACGGGTCTACGCCGCTGAACTTTGTGATAGTGAACACGTTTTTCACAGTGCCGTATAGCCTGACGCGGTTGAGGAAGCGGCATTTGGGTGTCGGCAGCGTGTAGCCCAGCGTGAGCATGTCGAGTTTGAAGTAATCGCCTCTCTCGAGGAAATAGTCGCTTACCACGGGGTTGGCGTCGGGATTGATGTCGAAATTCTTGCCGTATGCCTTTTTGAGCAGGTTGCCGGTGAAGTTGCGGGTGCCGTAGTAGAAGTCGTGGATGTTGAACAGGTCGAACCCGAACGCGCCACGGAAGAACAACGCGAGGTCGAAATTCTTGTAGCGGAAATTATGGCTTGTCGACATGGTGAATTTCGGCATACCGTTGCCTACGACCACGCGGTCGGCGTCGGTGGCCTGCGAGGCGCGGATTATATCGCCGTCCTTGTCATATACCAGCCATTCGCCGCCATTGGTGATGCCGGCATATTTCCACATATAGAAGTTGCCGAGCGGTTTGCCTTTTTCAATACGCTGCAGGTTGTAGTAGGGGTAGGGGTCTTCGGTGCCGCACATGTTGTAGAAATCTTGACCAACGTATTCCGAGTTGCTGAAATCGACGAACTTGTTGCTCATCACCGTGCCTATGACATTGAAGTTGTATGTGAAATCTTTGGTGGTCACGGCATTGAAACTCAGGTCAAATTCGAAACCGGTATTTTTCATCGTGCCCACGTTGACAAATGTCTCGTCGAAAAGGTAGGGCGGTACTGATACCTTGTAGTTGCCGAGAAGGTCCTGCTGGCGGCGGTTGAAGTAGTTCAGCGAGCCGTAGAAGCGGTTGTTGAAGAGCGAGAAGTCGATGCCGACGTTCCAGTTCTTGCCTTTTTCCCAACGCAGGTCGGGATTGACATTTTTTCCGGGACCCCACACCTGATAGTATTTGCCGTTGTAGAAATAGTAGCCGAAACCAGACATGGTGTTGAGTGAGTTGTAGCTGCCGAAATCCTGGTTGCCTGTAACACCGTAGTCTCCGCGTATTTTCAAGTCGTTAATCCACTCGATATCTTTCATGAAAGACTCCTGCGAGATGCGCCAGCCGGCCGATACTGCGGGGAAAGCGCCCCACTTGTGGTTGGCACCGAATTTTGAAGAACCTTCGTGGCGCAACGATGCAGTGAAAAGGTATTTGCCCTCGTAGTCGTAGCTTACGCGACCGAAGAACGAGATAAGTTTGGCATCGTTCTTATAGCTGCCCATGAGCACCTCGCCTTCTTCTTTGGCAAGTTCGCCCGAGCCCATATTGTCGGCACCGAGGCCGTCGTTGGGGAAGTCTTTGTTCTCTACATTAAAGCCCTGGTATTGCGAATATTGGTATGAATAACCGACCATAGCCTTGATGTTGTGCTTGTCGGCGATGCGGGTGCTATAATTCGTCAGCCATTCTACCACGTATTGACGTTCCTTGGAGTAGGCACGGCTTGCCTCGCCATCGCGGCCGTTGTTGATGGCGAGAGTGCTGGTCGACGGGCGGAACCACGAGTCGTTGTTGCTGTACTGGTGGTCGGCAAACATTATCTGGGTAGAGAGGTTGTGGTTGGCTGACTCGTTTTTCGAAAGCAGGGGTAGCAGGTTGAGCTTGATTGTGCCGTCCCAGTCGAGGAGTTTTGTGTCAGAGTGATTTTTCTCGAGTTTCTGTAGTTCTACGGGGTTGCTGCCAACGACCTGTCCCTGGAAGTTGTAGTACTGATTTGGATTTTCGGGGTCCATCAGCGGAGTTGTCGGGTTTGCCTCGATTGCATTGCGAAATACACTCCAGTCGGCATTGTCGCGGTATATGATTCGTGGGGCCACATTGAGGCTGATGGTGAAGAGTCCGCCCTTGGTAGTGTGCATTACCGATGCGCGGGCACCGTATTCCTCACGGTTCGAACGTAGGTCTACGCCGTTGGCATCGCGATAGTCGGCACTTACGCGGTAGTTGCTGCGTTCGTTGCCGCCGCTCACGGTCAGTGTGTGCTGCATGGTGAAGCCTGTGCGCGACACTGCGTCGAGCCAGTCGATGTTGCCGCCAAGGTTGACACCTCGGTCGCCCCAGCCTAAGCGCACGTCGCGATACTCCTGTGCATTCATCATGTCGAGTTCCTTTACTATCTTGTCCCAGGCGAAAGTGCCCGAATATGACGTGTGGGTATTGCCGTCCTTGCTGCCTTTCTTAGTGGTGACAAGTATTACGCCGTTAGAGCCGCGTGTGCCGTAGATTGCCGATGCCGCGCCGTCCTTCAGAATGTCGAACGAGGCGATATCGTTGGGGTTGATGTTTGTAAGGTTGCCGCCGGGCACACCGTCGATGACAATCAGCGGGCCCAAGCCGGCCGAGCGCGATGATACGCCGCGTATCTGTATGCTTGCCTGGTTGTTGGGGTCGCCGGCACCGGTATTGGTAATGGATACACCGGGCACTTTTCCCTGAATCATCATCGAGGGGTCGAGCGAACTTACCGAAAGGAAATCTTTTTCACTGACATGCGATATTGCCGAGGTCAGTTCTTTCTTGTCCATTGTGCCATAGCCTATGACGACAACCTCGCTCAGAACCTCGGAGTTTTCTTTCATGACCACGTTGATTACGCTGCGCCCGTCTACGGCTTCTTCCATGGTCAAATATCCGATGTAGGAGAATTTGAGTTTTGCGTTGGCATCAGCCGTAAGGCCGAAGTTGCCGTCGATGTCTGTTGCAGCACCGATTTTGGTGCCGGGAACGGTCACGCTGACACCGATTAGGGGTTCGCCTGACTGGTCTGTCACTGTTCCTTTGATGCTGATTTGTTGGGCGGACATCAGTTGACATCCGAATATCACAAAGAGCAAAAAGAACAGGCATTGAAGTTTGCACTTGCTTTTTCTCATGGTTTATATATGATTTTTAAGTTGTTTTCAAGGTATAGTTAAACGAAAGTCACCACGATTTGCTAACCGGATGCAAAGTTATATGCAGATTATGGCAGTGTCAATAGCATATACCCAAAAAGTAGCGTGTGATGAATAGGTAAATACTGATTTTCAGTGTGTTAACCCTTTGTAAATCTCCTTTTTTTGTAGCTGAAATAGAAGTGTGAAATAGGTTTTTGCGGCCAAGGGAGGCAAGAAGTAGCCAAGATATAACCCGTGTTTGCCCCCCCCGGAATAGTGGTCAGGAGCGAGGGCTATCGTGCTTCGCGCCCGATATTGACAACCTCGGCCTCGAGCGTGTTGCGGTCGCCCTTTGCCTTGTTGCGTACCTTGGTTCGGTAATTATAGATAGTGGTAAGTGAATAGCGCAGGAACTTGGCGATTTTTTCGCTGTCGGTGATGCCGAGCCTGATTAGCGCGTATATGCGTAGCTCGGTGTTGAGTGTGCCCTCTTTCTTGGGCACGATAGCTTCGTCGGGTAGCAATAGCCGGTTAAAATCGTCGACAAAGGTCGGGAAGAGGCTCAAGAAGGTCTTGTCGAACTGGTAATAGAAGGCTTTTAGTTCGTCGTCGATTATCGACGATGACTTTAATAGTTGCTTTAGTTCGTCTGATTTGCCCGACTTGACAAGATTGTTGAGCGTTTTTCGATAAGAGTCGAGTTTTTCAATATACACGAGGCACTGGTCCATATACCGGCCGATATATACTTCTTTGAGTTCGGAGTTCTCGGCGATGGCATCGTTTGCCTCGGTCAGTTTCCTGTTCGAGGTTTTGAGTTCTTCGGTTAGTCTGTTTTGCCTATCATAGGCCGCCGTCAGTTCCTCATGATTGTTCTTTATGCGTATCATCTGCTTCCTCATATAGAACAGCATGACGACAAGCAGGAGGGCCAGGACTGCTATGATGATTATGAATAGCTCGAGGGTTTCTTTCTGCTTCCTTACCGTCTCGACATATATACCGTTAATCATGGGGTAAGTGTCGTTGAGTTCTATGATGCGCTGTCGGGCGTTGCATTTTGCGGCATCGTCGACGGCAATTGTCATAAACCTATATGCGCGGTCTAAATCACCCTCTTCATACAGCATCAGGGCGAGTTGGCGCAGTGATATGTATTCTCTTACCGATGATTTCAGGTCTGAAATTGCCGAAATGATAAGGTTCTCTTTCTGCAAATCTTTGTCCCCGGTTTTGGCATAAGCCTCAGCCAGGGTCCAGGCGCAGATTGCCCTGTCGTGTTCCGACAGCTCGTTGTCGCGCATAAATGCCTGCATGAGCTTTATCGCCTCGGTCGGAGAGCCGTTTACGTTCAGAATGTCGGCTTTGGTTATGACATGTGCAAGCGACCCGGGTTCGTTCGCTTTTGTTATTGAGTCACGATATGAATTGGTGAGATGTAAATATCTTGACTTGTCAGCCGGGAAGGCGGCGTAGTCGGCCATGCGCCCGTAGACGGTGCGCTTGATGTGGTAGTAATATGGCCGAAGATAGTCGGGCAGCACGTCAAATGGCACCGAGTCCATCAGGTTGAGGCACTCGTGATACATGCCTGTGGCACCAAAGATATTGGCGCGGTTCATACGGGCGTTCAGCAATAGGTTGTTGTCGCCGATTCGTTTGGCCAATGCTGCCTGGCGCAGGCTGATATTGTAGGCCGAGTCGGTGTTGAACGGTATATACTCGTCGTACATGTGGTTGAGTACGTCGAAACGGCCTCGGTCGTTGTCTTCTGATAGAAGATTGCTATGCAGTTCTGACAGTCGAGCCTCTTTTTGTTTCAGATATATATCCCTGTTGGCTATGACATCGTCTAACTGCTTCATTAGTGAATCAGTTGTCGTCATTCCTAGTGCTGTTAGGCAGCATAGATAGAGAAGACCAAAAAATATCAGGTGCTTACATGGTATTGTCATTCTAATGACAAAGTTAGGAAAAATTTTTTATGCCCCGAAATGTTTAATTGTTAAAAACACTTCGGGGCATCACTCAGCACCATGCTGTGTATATGCTCAATATTTTACCTTGACCGTCGTCGTGGTCGAGCAATCGGTTTCGGGGATATTGACAGCTAACGATTTGCTATCGGCAATATACTCCCAGTCAGATGCCTTGAGGGCTTTGTCGTTTAAGGTCACGGCTTTGGGCTTGGCGGTATTAAGGACATTGAGTTTCCATGCGCGCCTGTCGACAAGGCCGTCGGCGTTACCCTCGCGTGCGGCAATCGTATACGTTTCTGTCTTGCCGTCGACAGCATGGGTAAACTTCGTAGTGGCGAACTTGGTGGCATAGTCGGGGTTGTCGCCGGTATCTTCGTAGAGCTTGCCTGTGCCGTTTTTCCCGGCTACGGCGTTAATAATCAGCGACTCCGGCTGCTCGGTGACATTCTTTACTGTTGCCGGGTTTAGCGGAAGCATGGCACCCTCTTTGATGAAGTAGGGGATTTGTTCTTGCGAGAACTCGAGGGTCTTGACGCACGGGCCCTCGATAAGTTCGCACGTCGATGCGCTCCACCAGTTGCCTTCGGGAAACCATATTTCTTTCGCGCTCATGCCGCCGTTGGCAGACGGTTCGGTTATGGGGGCTACCAAGATGTCGTTTCCGAAGAAATATTCACCTTCATATTTATACGCTTCCTCGCTGTCGGGGTATTCGTAGTATAACGGTCGGCACATGCCAATCCCGGTGTCGTATGTCTCGCGTGCGGCTGTGTAGATATAGGGGAAGAGTGAATAGCGGAGTTTGACTGCATCGCGCAACTGCGGGAAGTTGGGGAATTTCCATATACGGCGTTCGATTCGTGGGTCGTTGGTGGCATGGCTGCGGAATATAGGCGTGAACACGCCGAACTGTATCCATCGCAACATCAATTCAGGGTCGTTGACATCGCAGGCATCCGAAGGCACATGGCCGCCGAGGTCATGCCCCCAGAAGGCATAGCCGACATTCGATGCCGTCGAAGTGAAGTAGGGCTCGAAAGCGAGGGTAGGGAAGTTTATGAAGGCATCGCCCGAAAAACCGATTTGGTAGCGGTGACTGCCCAGGCCTCCCCAACGATGGAATATCATAGGGCGATGCTTCGGCCGGTTTTTAGACATATCGTTGAAGAACACATGGTTGCACCAGAATGTCTGCCCGAGGCCGGGTGTATAGGGGCTTGTGAGGTGCTGTTGCCAGTCGAGCCACCAGAAATCTACGCCTTCCGACTCATGGTCGCGGATGATGTTCTTGAAAAACGACCCGGTAAAATCGGGGTAGTCGAGATACCATGCAATCTTGCCGTTCCTCGCATACTTGCCGCCAAGGTCGGCGTTCATTGCCTTGTAGTAGGCCGGTGACTCGGTGCTGTCTACACCCTCGGCGGGGTGGAGGTTGAGGGCGATTTTAAAATTATTGTCATGAATTTCTCCGAGTAGTTTGGCCGGCTCTGGTATCAGGTTCGTATTCCATGACCAACCTGTCCAGCCTCCTATATTTTCTGACGCGCTCGTTTCACGGCCGTTCCAATGCCAGTCCATGTCGAGAATCATCACGTCGGCAGGTATGTCGTTAGTTCTTATGTCCCGTATGATTTCGCGGTAGTCATCAGCGGTGTACGACGAGTAGCGGCTATACCAGTAGCCAAAAACGTAGGCCGGCGGCAGAGGTATTTTGCCGGCGATTTTTGTAAAATCACTGATGGCCTTCTTGTATTCGTTGCCATAGCCCATGAAGTATAGGTCGACGGCCTGAGGGTCGGCGCGGTCTGCCCACCAGTCGTATCCGACTTCCGTGTCGGGCACGAGGGCAAACGAGCGACTGCCGTCGGCGCGTGTCGTCGTCCACGAGTCATCTATCACTGCCCAGCCCGAGCGTGATATCAGGCCGTTTTCCATCTCGGCACGTTTGTTGTCGCCGTTGCAACCGTCGAGAGTGCGGCAGGTGCCTTTCAGGTTCAGCGGGTCGGGCTTACCGGGATACCAACTGACGGGTAAGCCGTTGTGAGTCATTGTTATGGCGAGATTTCGGTCAGATGCCGGCTGCGTTTGCGGGTTGGTGCCTTTACGGTATTTCAGGTTTAGCTTGTCGGTAGTGATATAGAGATAATCGTCATCCTCGGTCGTTTTAAATGCCGGCACGACATCCATCTGTCGGTTTTGGATGGCGAATGTTGCGCGATTTTCGAATATGCCACTGTCGCTGTACTCGATGCGAATCATCTCAGGCGTCAGCACGGTAAAACGTGCGTTGCCCGAAACCACCACGGCCTCGTCGGGGGCCTGCGGGTTTTGAGCCGCTGCATTGGGTGCCATAAACAGGCCCACGATAGGCAATAACAGTATTTTGCCCTTTTTCCCAAAAAAAGTTGTCATATGTGTTGATTGGTATTTAGATTTTTAATTTTAGGGTAGCTCGGCACCGATGTTTTTATCTTTTCACAGAGCCTTGGTGCAAAGTTAGGCTATATTCTGATATGAGTCAATGCCTGATACTAAAAATGTATTGCTATTAGGACGGTATATGTCCACATCTCAATATTTTAACAATCTTGCCGATGCTTGCTTTTGTAGCCGTCTTAATTATATTTTTCGGATGAGACTGACTATAATGACAATCGCAAACGAGTATATTTGTAACCCGATAGACAAGGCCCACGATTTTGTTTTCCATTTTTGTTTGACATCGTCGGGGAGTCGTCTAAACTCGTCGTAGTAACGGTGTGCCCTGCGGCCGTCGTCGGTTATCAGAAATATAGTAATTACGAATAGCCAGACAAATGCAAGTTTAAAGCAATAACAAATAAGGAGAGTCATAAGGGGGGCTATTGTAAGGCTCATATCAAATAACCCTGGAGGTGAATATTGCGAATAATAAGGGGTGTTACTCTTTTGGTAATCCGACATCGCCATGTGCGAATAGGATACCAACTTGAGCAGTCGGCAGTATCTGATGTCGAACCAATTGATTATGCGCCAAACCGGCCTATTCCTTTTGCACCAGCGGCTGATGTAGGTGTAGCTGTCGTTGAACCACAATCTGCGGAACTCGCACCTATGGCCCTCGGCCCGCTCTTCGGCTATTACCCTTAGCGCTTCTTTTTCCCTGCCGTTATGGATGAGTGTAATCAGATAGAGCAACCTGTCGGGGTCGCAATCCATTTCTGATTCGTCAGGATAGAATGTGTCGGCATCTGGATTGGCTGCCAAAAATTTAGCGATTCGCTCGGATGCGTCCGCAAATATCCTTTCAAACTTGGGCGTTAGTTCGTCGCTCGTATTGCCTTCTACAATATCGTATGAGGCCAGTACCTGTCCGGGCAGAGAATATATGCCCGTTTCGCGCAGGCTCACCGGGTCTCGCTTATATTCGGGGGTGTCCCATATATCCCACCACAAATCGTCGGCATACATGGGTTTTACAGTGAGCCTGACGCCATAGTTCATAAATTTCAAGCAGAAAAAGTAGCCGTCCTCAACCTTGAAGTTGATATACGAACTCTGCCTGAAGCCGTACACATGCCCGGCCACGCGCCTCGCATCAGCCACCATCCGTTGATATTCCTTCTTGGTCATCGTTGTGATTGCAAAGTTTATTCAATCCACCAAGTTACAGGCTTTTGACGTCTTACGAACTTGCCATTTCCTTTTACATACCATATCACGTCACCGGTACTCCAACCGGTTCTGCGCATTACGGCTATAAGATTGTCGGCATAACATATATTGTTAATCAATGGAAATGACGTAAACCACCAGTAGCCGCCCCAATGGCCATAACTTGCAGGGATATAGGTTCTTAATTCTTTTAAGTTTTCTTTATTGATTTTTCTTGTTCTTTTTTGATGCCCGATGCCGCCAACAAATTTTGACAATATATTTTTTATATCTTTGGTCAAATATAATCCATCAGGTGTAGGAGTTGGCATGATGCTGTCGGCAACATACTGGTCGTTCCTCATTCCATGAATAAAAGAGGGAAAGCCTAACTGGCTGCGTGCCATCGCGGTATCCACATCAAGATAATACCGCTCGACCTTGATGTATCTTGGGAAAACTTGATATTTAGTATTTAAGCTATCTATAAGCTTTTTATTCTCAGTTTCAAAAGCTGCATATTCTTGTCGGATAACATCGGCCAAGACGCTATCGGTGATGACATTATTTGCGCTTATGCTGTCAGAATAAGCTTTCCAATCAGAGAAAAACTCGCTTAAATTCTGCTGGGTCAACTTGCTGTATTTCTGCACAAACGATTGTCCGCTGCAAACGAGCGCAGCCAAAATAAACGCAATAGTTGTCAGAGTCTTAATTATCATTGCTGCTATCTTCATCCGTAATATTGCAAAGGTAAAACAATTTGGTGACTCGCGCAAGTTGGTGGGTGTTCGCAAAGCCGTAATTTTTGCGTAAATTTGCAGGCGTATTTAAAACCCTGTATAATGTTTTTGCGACGTCGATTTACTACGAATATATATTTGGCGACCATCTATCAGTTTTTTATAGCCTTGGCGATGCTGTGGCTGTCGCGTTTCTTCTTCGTGATTTATAACTGGCAGAGTAGCGCGGTGGCTTCGTTTGGCGAACTGTTGCGCCTGAGTGCCTACGGCTTGCGCTTCGACCTGTCGGCGGCGGCATATTTCAACGTGTTGTTTATCGCCATGCGCATCGTGCCACAGCCCTTGCAGTTCAACCGTGTGTGGCTCAAGGCATCGTGGTGGGTCTATGCCGTCTGCAATTCCCTAATGCTGGCTATCAATATCGGCGACACTCCCTACTATAATTTCACCGGGGCGCGCCTGCGGTGGTCGAATGTCGCGACTATAATGACCGACGATGGTGCAGGGTCGATTTTGCTTCACTACCTACCGGGATATTGGTGGGTGGTCGTGTCGGGTGCGGCGTTTATCGCGGTGCTGCTGTGGCTGGCGTCGAGGGTTAATGTTGCTTCGGCCTCGAGGCCGCGAATATATGTGCGGCTCTTGCTGTTCCTTGTCCTCGGAGGGTGTGCCTTTGCTGCCATGCGTGGCCGCGTAGGGGCCGGTATGCCACTGGCGATTGCCGATGCAACCTACGGCACCCGTGTGGCACCGCAAATCAATGTCGTTCTCAATTCGCCCTATTGCCTCTTGCGCTCGATGAATCGTAAGAAGAGCAATAACGAACCCGTCCTTACATTCTTTACCCCCGACGAACTTGCAAAAATCCGTAATTCGGTACACATTCCAGCCGACACTGCCGCACTGCGCCGACGTAATATCGTCACCATCATCATCGAGAGCGGAGGTGCCGAGTGGATGGATAGCCTTACCCTCGGGCATACGCCCGGTTCGCTCGGCCTGATGCCCTTTCTTGATTCGATAGCCTCGCAGTCGCTTGTGGTAAAAAATGTAATGGCAACCGGACGCACGAGCATAGGCGGCTGCACTGCTATTTTTGGCGGATTTCCGGCTTTCGACCCGTTTTATTATATGCTCTCGCCGTATAACAAAAACGTAGTCGACAGCCCTGCGGCATTGCTGCGCGACAAAGGGTGGGCCACGGTATTATATTGCGGTGTAAATCACGGTTCTTTCAACATCGACCAGACGGCCCACGCAATGGGCTATTCGCGAGTGTGCGACCGCGATGCTTATGGCAACGATGACGATTTCGACGGCCAGTGGGGCATATTCGACGAGCCTATGGCCGAGTATGTCGTCGACGATTTGTCGAAGGAGCCCCAACCTTTTATGGCCGCATGGTTTACAATCAGTGCGCACGGCCCGTTTCACCTGCCCGCCGGCTACGATACTTCGCGCTTCCGTCATCCAGAGGCCTGCCCCGAGCGCGGCCTCGAATATACCGACGTGGCACTTCGCCGTTTCTTCGAACTTGCCAGGCGTCAGCCGTGGTATGACAATACTACGTTTATAATCACCGGCGACCACGGCAACCGTGATTTCAAAGGCACGCCTTATGACCGCGACTATATCCGCAACCGAGTGCCGCTGATAGTCTATACTCCCGACGGCAGCATTGCCCCGGCTGTCTACGCCGACAGGGTAGTGTCGCAATTCGATATCGCACCGACAACGCTCTCGCTCGTGGGCTACGACGAGCCGTATGTTTCCGTTGGCCAGGATGCGCTGGGCAATCCCGATAATCTTTTTGGCATATATCGTGGCGACGGTGGCCGTTATCTCATAGCCGACTCACGTCGCGCCATCTATACAGATAGTCGAGCAGAGAAGATTGAAGAGATTTACGACCTCGCATCAGACCCATTCTTCGAGCATCCGCTTTCTGAGCGTGACAGTCTTGCGGACGCCCTACTGCGTCGAGGCCAGGCCTTCCTGCAGGACTATACCGTCCGCCTCAATGCCGACAGCCTGTCGGTGCGCAGGTAGTATCTGATTTCAAAGTTTAAGTTCCTTGATTTTGTCGCGGGGGATGCCGAGGCGGAGGGCCTTTTTGGCATCCTCGCGGGCGCGGTCGAGTTCGTAGAGGTCGCGGTGCAGTTTGGCTCGGCAGAAATAGAGGTCGGCGTTGTCGGGATATTTTTCCATGCCGGTCTTTATGGTCTCGCCGGCCTCGCTCAGATTGCCCAGGGAAAGCAAGGTTTCGGCCAGCACGGCATAGTGCTCTGGCTGCGGGTCGAGGCTTGCCATGCGCCGCAGGTAGGGCAGGGCCTCGGCGGCGCGGCCATGTTTGGTGAGTAACGACGCCTTGCCGATGGCGGTCGCGAGGCCCTCGGGGTCGAGCTTCTCGAGTACGTCGAAATCTGCCGAGGCGATGCTGTCGTCGTTGGCTGCGAGGGCCAGCAGGCCGCGCAGATAGCGGCCCTGGGCGTTGAGCGAGTCGGCGGCAACGAGCCTGTCGAGGTCGGCACGTGCCTCGGGGTCGCGGCCCATTTTGAGCAACACGTGGGCGCGGTTTGCAAGCACGGTGCGCATCGACGGTGCCTTGTCGAGGGCCCGGGTCAGGGTGGCAAGGGCGAGACTGTCGCGGTCGAGATAGGAATAGACCATGCCGAGGTTAGACAGCAGCATCACGTTTTCGGGAGCGTCGGGCCTTATCGACATGGCCTCGAGCAGCCTCGCCGCGGCCGACTCGTAGTCGCCGTCGGCGATAGCCTTGTCGGCCTGCCCCGAAAGGAGGTAGTAGGGGTCTTCTTCGTCGATGTCTTTTGTCGACTGCGCCGGGCAGGCCAGCCATGCTGCCACAAAGAGGAGCGAGAGTAGATAGCGCATTGTTACTTTTTCTTTTTTGGTTCGGGGGCAAATTCGTTGGGGTAGTCGAGCTTCTGACGTTTGTGCGTCATGGCCCATATTATCAAGAATATGCCGGCAACGACAAAAGGTATGCTCAGCCATTGGCCCATGTTGAGGGTCATAGTGGCTTCGAAGGGCACCTGGTCGTTCTTGATGAACTCGATGAAAAACCGCGAGGCGAAGGTGCCTACAAGGAAGGTGCCGAACAGCAGTCCGGGCCTCTCGCCGGCGTTCTTGCGCCAATACATCCACATCATAAGGCCGAAGAGCGCAAGGTAGCACAGGGCCTCGTAGATTTGCGTGGGGTGGCATGCCAGGGGTGCAAATTCGGCCTGCCATTCTGGCGAACGGACGAATTTAAAGCCCCAGGGCAGGTCGGTGGCATAGCCGAAGATTTCGCTGTTCATAAGGTTGCCGATGCGTATGAGGCAGCCTACGAGGGCTATGGCCACGGTCAGGCGGTCGAATGTCCATAGCGGGTTTCGCTTGGTGGTGAATATCGAGAAGAGGATTACGGCGATAATCACGCCGATAGCTCCGCCGTGGCTGGCGAGGCCTCCCTCCCAAGTGGCGAGGATTTTCCACGGATGGGCACTGTAGTAATCCCACTGGTAGAAGAACACATGTCCCAGTCGTGAGCCTACGATGGTGGCGACCCCGACATAGAGCAGCAGTATGCCCAGCCAACGCTCGGGGGCGCCTTCGCGTTTAAACATTTTTGCGACGATGTTGAAGCCCAGCCAGAAGCCTATGGCGAACATCAGGCCGTACCACCGCACGGTGACAAAGCTGTCGATTATCGTCGGGTTGACATCCCATGTGATAAATGAGGGTAGCATATATTTTTAGTTGGTAGATGTTATTTGCGTTTGAAATATTCGTTGGTGGCCTTGCGCACTTTGGGGCTCAGCATCAATATGGCTACCATCGTGGGTATGGCCATAAGGGCATAGAAAAGGTCGCAGGCACCGACGGCAGCCTCGAGGGGCACGACGGCGAACACTACTAAAGACGCGAGAAACGCCCAGGCATAGTAGCGTCCCCGGCGACAGCCGAAGAGGTAGTTGGCACAGGTAGTGCCGTAGAACGAATATGAGAACATCGACGACATGGCAAAGCAGATTACGATGCACATCAGCAATATGTCGCCGGCGGGTATGGCGTTGCTAAAAGCCTTCATGGCTACCTCGAGGCCCTTGACGCCCTCTACGTCGATATTGCCGCACAGGAGTATGGCAATAGCGGTCAGGGTGCAAACCAGGCCCGAGTCGATGCTGGGGCCGAGCATGGCGATTAGGCCCTCGCGCACGGGCTGGTTGTTGCGCGAGGCCCCGTGCATGATTGAGGCCGTGCCTATGCCGGCGTCGTTGACAAGGGCGGCACGGCGCGCGCCGATGATGGCTATGCCGGCCAGGGCACCGAAACCGGCGCGAAGGTTGAAGGCTTCGGCAAAGATGCTTTTGAACACTCCGGGCACGCCCTCGATATTGGTGATGATGATAAAGAGCACCATCAGGAAGTAGAGGCCCACCATAAAGGGCACCATAATCGTAGCCACGCGGGCAATGCGCTTTATGCCGCCGAGGATTACCACGCCTACAATCACGGCGATGGCGGCTCCGAAAAGCAGACGGTAGGTGCGCACATTGTCGAGGCCGAGATAGCCGCCGACGCTTGTAAGGAAGTTGCTCGACGCCACGCCCTCGGGAGTGGTAAAGGTGGTCATAAATGCCTCGGTGAGCTGGTTGGCGTTCATGATGCACAATGTGCCGAAGAGGCCGGCCACGGCAAAAAATTTAGCCAGGGGGGTCCATTTAGGGCCGAGACCGCGAGTTATGATGTGCATCGGGCCACCCTGCGGATTGCCCTGGTCGTCCTTGCCCTTGTACATTATGGCCAATACTCCCTCGTGGTATTTCGTGGCCATGCCTACCAATGCGCTGACCCACATCCAGAATATGGCTCCCGGGCCACCCATGACCAGCGCGATTGCCACGCCGGCAATATTGCCGAGGCCGACAGTGGCCGCCACTACGGATGCAAGGGCCTGAACGGACGATATTTGGCCGTTTTGGGCTTTCTTGTCGGGCTTGCTGCGCAGCTCGCGCAGGGCGGCAGGCAGACGTCGTATAGACACCGCCCCCGAACTTATAAATAGATATAAGCCGCCGCCGATGAGCAAGAAAAACAGCGGATATCCGCACAACACCTCGGCAGCATTAATGATAAATTGTCCTATTTTATCTAACATAAATGCAAAGTTACGCAAAAATGTCGATATTAGCCCCTTCTTGGCTGTGAAAAGAAGTTAGAAGAGGCGGGGGCGGACTTGTCGGAGAAATAAAGATTAATTTAGCAAAAGCTGCTCCACTGTTGCCAGAAGTCGGGGGCCTGAAGCGAGAACCGAATAATTGCGATTGTGCCTTATATCTTTGACCACGGCACCTGCTTCGCAAGCTATTAATCGGCCGGCGGCGACATCCCAATGCTTGAGGTTGAGCTCCCAGTAGGCATCATAAAAACCGGCTGCCACATAGCATAAATCCATCGCTGCCGACCCGTCAAGGCGGACAGCCCTTGCAAGCGGTATCATTCGAGCTGTCTCGGTCAAGTTATTGTCGGGGTTGTCGTTTCTATCATAAGGCATGCCGGTTGCTAATACAGCCGTGGCTAAATCGCCCTTGGTAGAGCAATGGATAGGTTTGCCGTTGAGCTTGGCTCCTTTGCCTTTCACTGCTTCGAACAGTTCGCCAAGATATGGGACATATACCACACCAACCACTGGCTCGCCATTGTGTTCGAGCGCGATTGAGCAGCAAAACATCGGGTATCCTTGGCTAAAATTGGTAGTGCCATCGAGAGGGTCGATTACCCATCGCCACTCATTGTCGGCATTTTCTTCTCCGCTTTCTTCTGCGATAATTCCGTGCGTTGGAAAGCGGCTATGTATCATAGATTTGATGTGAGTTTCACAAGCCTTGTCGGCTGCAGTGACCACATCTTTTACATTCAGTTTAGTATGCATTTCGAGGTGTGCCGACCTGAAATAGCGCAGTTGTATTTCTCCGGCTTCTCGTGCCATCTCCCGTGCAATGGCAAGGTATTCAATATATTCAGTAGCCATATATTGTATTTCATAGTAGGGACGCGCCATGGCGCGTCCGCGTGTCTAATGTGGTTGTATATTATATTTCGTCCGTCTTTTCTATGCGGTTTTCGTTAAACCTGTCATAGCACCAATTTTCTACATTAGTATCGATATAATACATGATACGCTCGTATGCATGTTGATTTTGGATAATATTATCGTAGAACCTTTCTTGCCAAGAAAAATCGATTGCTTGTTTATTTGTTTCTCTTTTTATCGTACTTTTTAACTGATTGATAATAACTGCTAAACGAGTGTTGTGGTGAAAGTCCTGGTTCTGAATTGCTCCGTGCTGTTTTGGTTTCAAGCATCCCAAGTTTATGGCTACTCCATGGGGCTTTTGCCGGGCGGACGCGCCATGGCGCGTCCCTACTGCGATAACTATATGCAGGTGGTTGGGCATGACAACATAATTCCATACCTCCGCATCGACGAAGTGTTGTGGGATTGCTTCGATACAAGCCACTGCTATTTCACCGGTTTGAGTCAAGGCCATCTTATCATCTCTAATTGAACCAAAGAATTGAATATGATTGGCACAGCAGATGGTTATGAAGTAAATACCTTCATTATAATCATGCCATTTGGCTCGAAATTGATGACGGTCGGCCATAAAAGATTATCTTCTTACCTATGCTCTAAAGTATTATCTATAATTTCGAATACGGCGTCGGTGATGAAGTCGCCCCAGGTGTAGCTGTTGTCGTCGTTGTATATCCCGGTGTCGGTAGAGGTTTTCTTGCCGGCCCAGACCGATGCGGCGGCGTTCATCGATAGTGATTCGTTGACGATGACGGCGGTGTAGACCGCCCTCGATATGTCGGCGATGAGCGACTCGGCCTCGGGCACGCGCAACCCTCCGGTAAATACTGCCAGGGAATAGCATGCAAAGCCTGTTGCTGTGGGGTATGATATAAATGCCAAATCATTGACCGGTGTCACTGTCGAGTCGGGAGCTGTAAAACCAGTGCCGGTCTTGTGGAAGACCTTGGCTGCCGAGTTGGGCATGCCTGCCGGTATGCGTTCGCGCCCGAATGGGCTGTTGCGAGCCATGACGGCCTTGACAAGCGTTGCCGAAGCCGTGGTGTCAGCGGTAAAGAAGCGGTAGATTAGGGCGGCTGCGTCGAGGGCTGTCGATTTGTTATGGCGGCTCAGGGCCGGGTTGGCATGCATCCGGGCCTCGTTTACTCCGATAGCGAAATTTGTAGCGCCATAGTCGCGACGCACTATGCTGTCGACAACCTCGGGCGAAGCAAAATGCGCAAAGAGTATGTCGGCGGCGTTGTTGTCGCTCATATTGAGGCTATAGTCGAGTAGCTCGACTGGTGAAATATCGAAGGGTACAGTCGTCGCTGCGGCACGCATCGGGCTCCATGTGTCGCGCCGCAAGTCTTCGTTGGTGACGGTGATTTTCTTGCTTACGAGTGTGTCGAAATCTGCTATGCGGCTGATGGCTGCGGCCTGATGGAATTTCATGACGCTGGCAAGGTCGATAAAATCATCGGTCCCGGCGGTTATGGTGTCGCCTCGCGAACTTATCATGGCCACGGCTACGTGGCGGTCGCCGATAATGTTGGCGAGGGTGTCGCGTAGGCCCGGCAGTCCGGCATTCGCTATGACCGACGTCAAGGCTAATATGATTGATAGGATATGGCGCATAATGAAAAAACAAACCTCGGAGAGAATGCTAAGTCGCGTCCGCTCCGAGGTCTGTATGGTTGAAATGAAGTGTTATTCGAATTCTACAAGTACTTGGTCGGTGGCGACAACGTCGTCGGGTTTGACGAAGACGCGCTTAACCACGCCCTCGCGCTCGGCCGGTACGTCGTTTTCCATCTTCATGGCCTCGTAGACGAGCACGGTCTGACCTTTGGCAACCTTGTCGCCGGGGGCAACCTTGACTTCGATGATGCGACCACCCATGGGGGCTGCGAGAGTCGGACCGGTGATGGGTTCCTGTGGCTTGACTTCAACTTTCTCCTCGACAACGGGAGCGGCCTCGGCTGCGGTGGCCTTGTACTCCTCGGCGCGGCGTTTGCGCAGGAAGGTGTTTGCCACTGTGGGCAGGAGCTCGAGCAGGAGTTCCTCTTCCTTGTTGGTTGCCAGGTGTACGTTGCCATACTCGGGCAGGGTGGGGTTGTCGGGCTTCTTGTAGTTGTTTACGTCGTAGGGTTTCTCAACGGGGCTGCCGGTGATTTTCTCGCGGAAGGCCGGGTCGACGGGCACGGGTGTGTGGCCGTATTCACCCTTTACCAACGAGATAAACTGGTTGGAGGGGTTCGAGTAGTCAGGCTGGCCTTTCTTGCGGTCGAGGGCCACGCTCACAGCCTGGCTGCCGACAATCTGGCTGGTAGGTGTCACCAGGGGCACGAGACCGGCGTCGCGGCGCACCATGGGGATGAGGCGCATGGCATCCTCGAGAAGGTCTTCGGCACCGAGGGCCTTGAGCTGGGCGACCATGTTGGAGTACATGCCGCCGGGTACTTCGGCGTTCTTGACAATCTCGTTGGGCTTGGGGAAGCCGAAATAATTTTCAATCTTGTGGCATGCGTCGAGCAGGGTGTCTTCGTCGCCGGCTTTTGCAGCGGCAATCGCGCGGTCGAACTCGGCATCGACATCGGCGGGCAGCTTGTCGGCCAGCGGGTCGAAGTTGCGCGGCATCTTGTCTTTGTTGAGGTCGAAGGCGGCCAGCGATTTGCGTGCGTCGAGCAGGTGGTCGCGGATTTCGCCCACGGCCTGCATGTTGACGTCGAGTTCGATGCCCAGCTTTTGGCAGAATACATAGATAAGCTCGATTGCGGGTGCTGCCGAGCCGCCGCCGAACCACCAGATGTTGGTGTCGAGGATGTCGACGCCGTTGAGTATGGCCATGACACTCGATGCAAGGCCGTAGCCCGGTGTGCAGTGAGTATGGAAGTCGACGGGGACAGAAAGGTTGGCTTTGAGCTTAGAGATAATCGAGGCGGCGCGGCTCGGAGTCACCAGGCCGGCCATATCCTTGAGTGTGATGATTTTGGCACCGAGACGTTCCATCTCGCGGGCCTTCTCTACGAAGTACTCGTCGGTAAAGATTTTTTCGGGCTCTGCGGGCTTGCTGCCGAAGAGGCGTGCGAAAAATCCTTTTTTCTCAGCCGGGGCTTCGGGTTTGGGGTCGACGGTATAGCATACGGCACCGTCGGCAATGCCGCCGAGTTTGTTAATCATGCGGATAGACTCGCGCACGTTGTCGATATCGTTGAGGGCGTCGAAAATACGCATCACGTTGAGGCCGTTGGCAATCGCCTCTTTATAGAAACCCTCCAGCACGCTGTCGGGGTAAGGAACGTAGCCAAATAGGTTGCGCCCGCGCGAAAGAGCCGATAGCAGCGATTTGCCCTTCATGGCCTTCGAGACGATGCGCAGGCGGTCCCAGGGCGACTGGTCGAGGTAGCGCATCACTGAGTCGGGGATGGCACCGCCCCAGACTTCCATGATATAGAAGCCGGCGTTTTCGTAATAAGGCAGGAGCTTGTCGATTTCTGCCTGGCTTAGACGTGTGGCGAAGAGCGACTGTTGCCCGTCGCGTAGCGTCAGGTCGCGGAGTTTCAGTTTACGTTGTTCCATCTTATTTCTTTTTTTATGGATGACTTCTTTTTCCTTTGCAAATTTAGCGAGATGTTTTGAATTAAAGAAATTTTTCAGTTATTTTTTGCAAAAATACGTTGGGCTAACTTGCAGAGCTATCTATATGACATAGTTGGATTGGAAAATGCGGATTAACAAATTTTATAAATTATTCCGTAAAATATATTTGTCAAATTGTAAAGTGTAGCATACTTTTGCATCGTCAAACTTTACAAGAACGTTTTAATCTATTCTTTGTATGTTATCAAACAGTAAATTTCTATTGCCATACCGTTATCAGATTATCGGTTGGTGGCTGCTGATAGCGTCGGCTGTAGGGTGCCTTACCATCGCCACGCTCGGGAGTTTCTCTATGCTGAGCTTCTCGCTCAACAAGGCTTTGCAGGTCGTAAGCTGGACGATGTTTTATATCTCGTTGCTGTTGCTGAGCATTTCTCGCGAGAAGCATGAAGACGAATACATCACGGCTCTTCGTGGCCGCATAGTATGTATCGTGGTCGCATGCGCGCTCATACTTAAAACTATAATATATATCGCTTCGGTGGTGTGCGTGTTCTACCACGGTGTCGGGTTGCTCGGCAAAATCTCGTTCCTCTCTATTCCCACCAATTTTATAGTGCTTGATGTTGCCTATATCGTGATATTCAAGATTTCGCTATATATCGCAAACCGCAGACTCAAAAACTATGCTGAATAACGATATCAGGGTCAACCGTGCCATAAAGCGAGTCTCGCAGCAAGAACTCGCCAACGCGATAGGTGTGTCGCGGCAGACCATATTCGCAATCGAGAATAATAAATACGTGCCAAGTACGGAGCTCGCCCTCAAACTCTCGGCATTTTTCGGAAAGACCGTCAACGAACTCTTCTGGCTCGAGCCCGACCTGGAGCCTTGACGACAAGGCTTGAGAAATATCACCGCGCCCGGTTCGGGCTGTTTGTTAGTCCGCCGCCACCTCGCGACAACGAGGAGACGGCGGACTAACAAATATTTTGCAGCTTGGATAAAATTTCGTAAATTCGCAGTGAAAAGTGAAAGCTATGATTTTGAAACGAATATATATGCTGATGGGTGCCGGCTTGATTGCCGTGAGTGCGTTAGCGGCCCCGATTGACGAGGCAAAGCGCATGTATCGCGACGGCGACTATAGCGGCGCGGTGGCTCAGTTGCGCAAGATTTTGAAGTCTAAACCCAAAGACGGCACTGCGAATTATTACCTCGGGGCGTCGCTCATGGCTCTTGGCGAGACGGCCCAGGCCCGGGGCCCGCTCGAAAAAGCCGAGGAGCGAGGCGTGGCCGACGCTTCGCGCCTCCTGGTGGTCAACGCCCTCGACGAATACCGCCCCGACGATGCCACCGAACATATAGACACATGGCAGGGCATATTGAAGAAAGCCCGTAAGTCAGAACCGGCCGAGCTTGGAGCATTGCAGGCACGCACGGTGCAGTTGCGCAACATGCTCGAGCGTGTCGAAAAAATCGAAATCCTCGACTCTATAGCCGTCGACAGCGCGGACTTTTTCAAGGCATACAGGCTGTCGGCCGCAGCCGGCCGCATACTTCCCCCCGACGCTGTGCGGCGCATCGGTGCCGGACAAGGTGCCGAGGAGCTTTCGGTAGCCTATATGCCGCAGAACAACAGCGAGATATTGTGGAGCGCGGCAGATACGACGGGCGTATTTCACCTCTATGGCGCCAATATCCTCGACGACGGCACCCTCGACCACACGAGCCTTCTCGACGAGTCTCTTGCCGGTGGGGGCAATGCCAAGTTCCCCTTCCTCATGCCCGACGGCGTGACTCTTTATTTCGCCAGCGACGGCGAGGGGTCGCTCGGCGGTTATGATATTTTTATGACGCGCCGAAACGAAAACGAAGACGGGGCTTACTACCAGCCCCAGAATATGGGCATGCCCTATAATTCGCCGTACGATGACTATCTGCTGGCGATTGACGAGGCTTCGGGCCTCGGCTGGTTTGCCACCGACCGCAACCGCATCCCCGGCAAGGTGACGGTGTATGTATTTGCCCCATCGGCAATGCGCGTCAACGCCGAGAGCGACGACCCTAACTTGGCGTCGCTTGCGCGGCTCGACAATATCGCCCTTACACGCCGCGAGGGTGTTGACTATCGCGAGCTATTGGCATCGAAATTGCCCGAGGCTGCCACCCGTGGTAGCGAAGACGCGCCACAGCTTTTCGCAGTCGACATGGGCAACGGCAAGGTGTACACCTCGCTTTCTGATTTCGCCAATAGCCGTGCGCGCAGTGCCATGCTCGAAGCCATGGCGACCAGGCGCACACTCGACAAACACCTCGCTATCGAGGCCGATATGCGCGAACAATATCGCAAAGGCAACCATGGCCTTGCAGCGAAGATTTTGGGTAGCGAACGCGAGACCGACAACCTGCGGCGCCGCTATGCCTCGCAGCTCAACAACGCTATCAGGCTTGAAAAAGAATAATTTCTAAAACTTAATATATCGGTTGAACATGAAACTTACCGTGATTCTGGTTATCGTGCTGGCCATAGTGCTGCTGATAGTCTTCTTTTATTATTGTCCTTTCTTCTTGTGGATATCGGCCCGCGTCAGCGGAGTGAAAATCTCGCTTATGCAGCTTGTGCTGATGCGCATACGCCAGGTGCCCGCCAGCGTCATAGTCCGCGCACTCATCGAGGCCCACAAGGCAGGCCTCCACGACGTGACCCGCGACGACCTCGAGGCGCACTATCTTGCCGGCGGCAACGTGGAGCGCGTGGTTCATGCCCTCGTGTCGGCCTCTAAGGCTAACATCGACCTCGGTTTCAAGATGGCGACCGCTATCGACCTTGCCGGCCGCGACGTGTTCCAGGCCGTGCAGATGAGTGTCAACCCCAAGGTTATCGACACACCCCCCGTGACTGCCGTAGCCAAAGACGGTATACAGCTCATTGCCAAGGCCCGTGTGACCGTGCGTGCGAACATACGCCAGCTTGTGGGCGGTGCCGGCGAGGACACCGTACTTGCACGTGTAGGCGAGGGTATAGTATCGTCGATTGGTTCGTCGGAGAGTCACAAACAGGTGCTCGAAAACCCCGACTCGATATCGAAACTCGTGCTGCGCAAGGGTCTCGACTCGGGGACGGCATTCGAAATTCTGTCAATCGATATCGCCGACATTGACATAGGCCGCAACATCGGTGCCGCGCTGCAGATTGACCAGGCCAACGCCGACAAGAATATCGCCCAGGCCAAGGCCGAGGAACGCCGCGCAATGGCGATTGCGCGCGAGCAGGAGATGAAGGCCCTCGCCCAGGAAGCCCGTGCAAAGGTTATCGAGGCCGAGTGCGAACTGCCCAAGGCTATGGCCCAGGCATTCCTGAGCGGCAACCTCGGTATCATGGACTACTACCGCATGAAAAATATGGAGGCCGACACTACCATGCGCCAGTCAATCAGCCAGAGCCCCACATCTACACCTGAAATCAGGCAATGACGACCCTGCTGATATCTTTGGCCGTACTCGTAGGGGGCTATGCACTCTACGGCTTTCTCGTCGAGCGCGTGTTCGGCATCGATGCGTCGCGTCTGATGCCGGCACAGACACGTGCCGACGGCGTGGATTTCGTCGAGATGCCTACCTGGCGCGTATTCCTTGTCCAGTTTCTCAACATAGCCGGTCTCGGCCCGATTTTCGGGGCGATTATGGGCGTGATGTTCGGGCCGGCGGCATTTATCTGGATTGTGGCAGGTACAATTTTCGGCGGCGCGGTTCACGATTTTATTTCGGCTATGATGTCGGTTCGTTCGGGCGGTGATTCGCTTCCCGAACTCGTAGGGCGCGAGCTCGGTCCGGTCATAAAACAGGTGTTGCGCGTTGTGTCGACGGTGCTGCTAATCCTGGTAGGCGCAGTGTTTATCCGTACTCCGGCCGGTCTGCTTGCCGGCATGACGCCCGGGTGGGCCGATGTTACCTTTTGGGTAACGGTCATATTTCTATATTATATATGTGCGACTCTGCTGCCAATTGATAAACTGATAGGGCGTTTCTATCCGGTTTTCGGTTTTGCCTTGTTGTTTATGGCCGGAGGTCTGCTCTACGTGCTACTTTTTGGCGGACTCGAAATCCCCGACGGCATGGCCTTCGGCTTAGAGTCGCGCCATGCCTCGCCCGATACGCACCCCTTGTTCCCTATGATGTTTGTCAGCATCGCCTGCGGTGCTATTTCTGGTTTCCATGCCACGCAGTCTCCAATGATGGCCCGTTGCCTTAAGAACGAGCGTCTGGCGCGCCCCGTATTTTATGGGGCCATGGTTGCCGAAGGCATAGTTGCCCTTATCTGGGCAGCGGCTGCGATAACATTTACAGGCGGCTACGAGGGGCTTCAAGAATATATGTCGGCTCACGATGCCGGCGACCTTGTTCACGACATATCGGTGTCGTGGCTCGGCGCGTTTGGCGGCATACTTGCCTTGTTGGGCGTTGTTGCCGCGCCGATTACCACCGGCGATACCGCCTTGCGTTCGGCAAGGCTTATCGTCGCTGATTTTCTGCATGTAGGCCAAGACAAGCTTCTGAAACGCATATTGGTTTCGCTGCCGATATTTGCCTGTACGTTCGCTCTGATGTTGCTCGACTTCAATGTGCTGTGGCGCTATTTTGCATGGACTAACCAGTTGCTGGCAGCGTTTACCCTTTGGGCTTCGACGGTATATCTTGCCCGTCATGGCCGCGCCTACGTCATAACCATGGTCCCGGCCCTGTTTATGACCACGGTGGTCGTTTCATATCTGTTTACCGCGCCGTCGCCCGAAGGGTTCGGTCTCGGTGTCGACAATTCGCTGCTAATAGCCGTGGTGGCCGACGCTGTTTGTCTTTTGGCTTTTGCGAGATACCGCATACTTGTGGCCAAGGGCAAGCTCATACACGATGTATCTTACTAATTTTCCTCAGTTGTTTAGCTTAAATTTATTACGATGAAACTAAAGAATGTAATCCTGTCGTTGGCCGTGGCCTGTGCTGTGCCCGCCATTCAGGCACAGGCTATGCTGCCCGACGATGTGCCTTTAGCCAATATCACCCACGACGCGGGCTTGTCGAGCATATTCCGCACGTGGGGCTTTATCGGCGACTCGCTGTCGAGTGGCGAACACGAATACCATAAAGAGGACGGCAGCACAGGCTATGCCGACCTCTATGACTATTCGTGGGGTCAGTATATGTGCCGTGCCATGGGCGCGACCGGCGATAACTATTCGCAAGGCGGCGAGACTGCCGTGGGGTGGCTCGAGCATTTCTGGGACCGGCCCAACAACTTCAACAACAACATAGATGCCAAGCAGTCGCCTAAGCAGGCTTATATCATTGCATTAGGTGTCAACGACTGTACCCGTGGCGACGCCGTGGGCGATGTAAAGACCGATATCGTAGCCGGTGACTACTCCAAGAACGCCAATACATTTGCCGGTAACTATGGCGGGATTATACAGCGTATCAAGAGTATACAGCCGGAAGCCAAGATATTTGTTGTCACCACTCCTCGCGACGACGTGCCACGCCCCGCTTACAACAACGTAATCCGCTCGATGGCCGATGTATTCGACAATGTATATGTGATAGACCTCGAACGCTACGCGCCGCTCTACAACCAGGGGTCTAACATACGCGAGAACTACTATATGGGCGGTCACATGACCCCGGCCGGGTATCAGTTTACCGCATGGCTGATGATGGACTATATCGATTGGATTATCCGCCATAATATGGATGACTTCCGTCAGGTAGCCTTTATCGGTACTGGCAAACATTATTGATGCCGCCTGCGTAAAAATTTTTTATGGATTTCGAGAGTATAATTTCACAGACACGACAATATAATTTTCACAGCCATACCCAGTTTTGCGACGGACATGCGTCGATGGAGCTTATGGCACGCGCTGCCGTAGGCGCCGGTATGCGGCATTATGGTTTTTCACCGCACAGCCCTATACCGGTGTCTTCGCCTTGTAATATGTTGCGGGCCGATGTCGACGTATATCTGGCCGAGGTGCAACGCATCAAGGCCATGCCCGAATTGCAGTCATGCCGGTTTTATGCCGCCATGGAGGTCGATTACCTCGGCGACGACTGGGGGCCGGCCAATGAATATTTCAAGTCTTTGCCGCTCGACTATATTATAGGGTCGGTGCATTTCATACCTTCGCAGTCGGGCGAATATGTCGATATCGACGGGCACTTCGACAGCTTTGCCAAGCGTATGAAGGCTTATTTTCGCGATGATATCGACTATGTTGTCGATACATTTTTTCGCCAGTCACGCGCCATGGTCGAGGCCGGCGGTTTCGACATTCTCGGCCATTTCGACAAAATAGGGCAGAATGCGTCGTATTATGCGCCCGGTATCGAGGATGGCAGCCACTATCGCCATTGTGTAGAGTCGCTGATTGACATGATAATAGACCGCAGATGTGTTATCGAACTCAATACCAAGGCTCGTGAGCAACATGGTCGCTTCTTCCCCGGCGAACGCTATCTGCCCGTATTGGCCGACGCCGGCATAACCATACTCGTCAATAGCGACGCGCACCAGCCCGACCGCATAGACGCCTCGCGCGGCGAGGCTTTTAATCTACTTGACCGCATACGCCATGTCGCATCGCTGTCTTGAACTCCTTGCCCCGGCGCGTAATGCCGAGGTTGGCCGCGTGGCCATACTCGCCGGGGCTGATGCAGTATATATCGGTGCCCCGGCTTTCGGCGCGAGGGCCGCTGCCGGCAACTCGGTGGCCGACATTGCAGCCCTGTGTGATTTTGCACACGTATACCGTGCGAGGGTATATGTGACCATGAATACCATACTCTATGACTCGGAGCTCGACGAGGCTCGAAGCCTTGTCTGGCAGTTGTATGCTGCCGGTGTCGATGCGCTGATAGTGCAGGATATGGCCTATCTCATGATGGATTTGCCGCCAATCGCCCTTCATGCAAGCACGCAGTGCGATATACGCACGCCCGAGAAGGCCCGCTGGCTTGCCCGGGCCGGGTTTGCGCAACTGGTGCTGCCGCGCGAGTTTACGCTCGATGAAATCAGGGCGTGTGCCGAGAGTGCCGGGGTGCCGGTCGAGGTCTTTGTCCACGGTGCCTTGTGCGTGAGCTATAGCGGCGACTGCCAGGCCGGCTTTGTCGCCACAGGCCGCAGCGCAAATCGCGGCACCTGCCCGCAGATGTGCCGCCTGCCATACGAGCTTGTCGACGCACAGGGACGCGAGGTGGCCCCAAGGAAACACTACCTGTCTCTACGCGACATGAACCAGAGCGCCGCGTTGGCGCAGCTTGTCGCTGCGGGGGCTTCTTCGTTCAAAATCGAGGGGCGGCTTAAGGACGCGCGTTATGTGGCCAACGTGACTCGCATGTATAGCGGCCTGCTCGATGAAATCTGCCGCGACTCAGACGGGCAGTACACTCGGGCGAGCCGTGGCACGTCCGAGGCCTCATTTACCCCTGACTTGCAACGCACATTTAACCGTGGTTATACGTCGTATTTCCTTACCAGGCCGACTCGCATGGCCTCGCTCGACACACCCAAGTGGGCCGGGCAGCAAGTAGGTACGGTGAGGTCGGCCTACGACAGCCGCCGCCGCTCGTTCAGGGCTTCGCTTACCCACGAACTTGCCAATGGCGACGGACTCGGCTATTATGACCGGGGTGGCGTCTACCGTGGCTTCAGGCTCAACAGGGTAGAGGGCGATATACTTTTCCCGGCCACGCCCCAGGCCGACATCGAGCCCGGCATGAAGCTATACCGTAACACTGACAAGGCTTTTTTTGATATACTCGATGCCAAAGATGCCTCGTGCAGCCGTACCATCAACGCCACGATTAGCCTCAATCCCGTAGATGATACAAGGCTCTCGCTCGATATAAGCGACGAGCGCGGCTGCCGTGCGACCCTCGTTGTCGACAGCCCTGCCCAGCAGGCACGGTCGCCACAGGCTGCTCAGCGGCAGCGAGTGCTTGAGAAAACCGGCGACACCGTTTACCGTATCGCCGAAATCGAGGATAATCTCGGCGACCGCTTTGTGGCCGCCTCGGTGCTGTCGCAGGCGCGGCGCGACCTCTTGTCGCTTCTCGACCATGTGGCGGAAGCTACCTACACTTACGACCGCCGCAGGGCTTGCGAGCTGTCCGACGATGCCTTCGAGGGCATGGTGCTGACATATCACGATAATGTCGCCAACCGACTTTCACGGCAGTTTTATCTCGGGCACGGTGCCGAAATATCGCAGTCGGCCATTGAGGTAGAGAGGCCCGGCGGCGAAGTGCGCGTGATGCAGACCCGCTATTGCATACGCCGCGAACTCGGGGCATGTCTTCGCGAGAAAGACGGTGCTAAGTTGCCGTCGCCATTGTTCCTCAGAAACGAATCGGGCCTCTATCGCCTCGACTTCGACTGTGCCCGCTGCGGCATGAATGTTATCAAGACATGTTGACGGTCAGCATCGTAACATATCACACTCCTGTCGACGAGCTCGAAACGTGCCTGGCCTCGCTGACGTCGCGCTGCATCAGTCAGATTTACATCGTCGACAACGGCAGCGAGGACAAGTTGCGCCGCTGGGCCGGGCAGCACGACAGGGTAGTGTATATCGCCGCCGACAATCCGGGTTTCGGCGCGGGGCACAATTTAGCCATACGCCGCGCCCTCGATGCCGGTGCCGACTATCACCTGGTGCTCAACAGCGACGTATATTTCCGCCCCGCTGTTATCGACAATATCTATTCGTTTATGGAGGCGAAGCCCGGGGTCGGTATGCTCCAGCCGAGGATTACGAACCCCGACGGTACGATGCAGTACACTTGCCGCCGCCTGCCCACGCCGCTCGATGTTTTCGGTCGCCGCTTTTTGCCAAAATTTCTAATACGTCGTCGCAACGACCGCTATTTGCTAAAGCATCTTGATTTTAGTGTGCCGCATAATATACCATACCATCAGGGTAGCTTTATGTTTATCAGAACTTCGGCACTGCGACAGGCCGGTCTCTTCGACGAGCGTTTCTTCATGTACCCCGAGGACATAGACCTGACGCGCCGCATACATCGACATTACAAGACGCTCTATTACCCCGGCGTGAGCATAGTTCATGCCCACCGTGCCGCGTCGTATCACAATCTGCGCATGACGGTCATTCATGCTGTCAACCTGGCGCGCTATTTTTGCAAGTGGGGTTGGTTCTACGACCCCGAGCGCCGCCACTTCAACAGTGCCATACGCTAAGGGCTGGCCTATCCTTGTTGTGCAGACTCGTATTGCCGGTGGTGGGTCATTACGGCTCAAGCCGAATTTGCGGTGTATCCGATGCAGGTGTGTGGCGAAATGAAAATAACAAGCCCCGGCAATTTGAATTGTCGGGGCTGACGGTGTGGGCGCTGAGGGATTCGAACCCCCGACCCTCTGCTTGTAAGGCAGACGCTCTGAACCAGCTGAGCTAAGCGCCCGGTTATACTCGCGGGGTGAGTTTGAAAGAAAGTGGGCGCTGAGGGATTCGAACCCCCGACCCTCTGCTTGTAAGGCAGACGCTCTGAACCAGCTGAGCTAAGCGCCCGGTTTATACTCGCGGGATGAGTTTGAAAGAAGGTGGGCGCTGAGGGATTCGAACCCCCGACCCTCTGCTTGTAAGGCAGACGCTCTGAACCAGCTGAGCTAAGCGCCCGAGTTAATCTCGGTGAGGCGATGAGAAAGTGCTTTTCTCAATTGCGATGCAAAGTTACGTACTTTTTTTTAATTGACAATTTTTTTTGCATCTTTTTTTTGAAAAAATTTTGCGTCGTAGCTTTGACAATAATAAGAAACGGCCACGTAATATAATGATTACGTGACCGTTTGGGGCTGTATTTAGAATTGTGTATTTCAGAAGTAGAAGTTCATGGTTTTGGGGTAGAAGAGCATGGCGCCCCCGACTTGCTGGGCTGTGCTCTCTCCGAGCGAGTTTGCAACTATTGCTAAGGCGAAGCGCAGGGCGGCGCTGGGGCCGTTGCCGGTGATGAGGTCGTTGAGTGCCATTACAGGCACGTCGCGCATAATCGCACCATGTTTGCGGCACTCGGCATCAAAGCCGGGATAGCAGGTTACCTGGCGTCCTTCGAGCAGTCCGAGAGGGGCGAGGACGACACCTGGTGAGGCGCATATTGCGGCAATCTTGCCCTTGTGTACTTTCAATAAGTCGCACAGGGCCTCGTCGGCTGCAAGGTTGGTTGCACCGGGCATTCCGCCGGGGAGGATGAGCCATTCTGAGTCAGAGAAGTCGGCTTCCTTGAAAGTGAGGTCGGCCTTGACGGTGATGCCGTGTGCGCCGGTGACTTCTTTACCGGTGCCGATTGATACAGTCTTGATGTCCATTCCGGCTCGGCGGAGTACGTCGACAACGGTCAGGGCCTCGATTTCTTCAAATCCTTCTGCGAGAAAAATAAACGAACGATGCATAGCTTTGATTGTTTTAGGGTCGGTAAATAGATATTAGGAGTAAGTTGTGGACTTACTTGTTTAGGGTAACAATCGAGGAGCGTGTTTTGTTCGCCGCCTCGCGATTTTTTTGTAACTTTGAATAAAATTTTTGTGTAAATGAAACGGTCGTTTGTAATTCTGCCGCTAATTTCGGCATTATTTTTGACATTTGCAAGCTGTAGGCAAAATTTTTTTACAACAAATGGAGAGGCGTGGGCTACGACCTATCATATTGCCTATTCTTCAGACCGGAGTTTTGCCGATAGTATAGAGGCTGAGATTGCCGCTATCGACAACGAATTGTCGCTCTTCAACCCGCGTTCGCTTGTGTCGGCGGTAAACGACTGTGCCACCGACAGCGTAAGCAGGCGTTTTGCCGAGGTGTTCGACATCGGGCAGAAGGTGTGGGGCCTGTCGGGCGGCGTATACGACCCGACCATAGGGCCCGTAGCCGAACTTTGGGGCTTTGGACGGGTTGAAAATCCGCAGGTTAGCGACTCGGCTATAGCTGTTGCCCTCGGTGCCGTGGGCATGGGCGAATGTAGCATTATCGACGGCCGCATCGCTAAGAAGTCGCCGGCTACGCGCTTCGATTTCTCATCGGTGGCAAAGGGCTATGGCATCGACCGGATTGCCGATATGTTTGACCGCAACGGCATCACTGACTATATGATAGAAATCGGCGGCGAGGTTGCCGTTCGGGGGCACAATCCGTCGGGCCGAGAGTGGCATATACAGATAGATTCGCCCGAGGGCGGTATGATGCATCGCCGTCTTACTGTCAAATCGCTCGGGCCGGAGAGGGTGGCATTGGCTTCGTCGGGCAATTATCGCAACTTCCGTCTCGACAGTCTCGGGCGTAGCTACGGACACACCTTGTCGCCCATAACCGGGCATCCTGTTGCCAGTACGATGGTGGCAGTGACCGTCGAAACCTCGTCGTGCGGTTTTGCAGATGCCCTCGCCACTGCCTGTATGGCCTCGGGATGTGCCGATAGTGCCTTCGCCATAATCAATCGTGCCGGGGCCGAGGCACTCATAGTTGATGTCGATGCCGACACACTGCGTGTGACCACTACACCACGGTGGTGATGTGCCTTTTGCGTTTTGGGTTTGTATATTCGGGTAATTGTGACTAACTTTGCATACCAAATCAATGGTCATGGATTTTACACTAAATACTTTTTCAAGCCTTGTCGAGGTGGCACTTGCCGGGCTTTCTTATCCTACAGTTGCCCCAGGGCTATTCGCCCCAGTGCGCTATACTCTTGAGAGCGGTGGAAAGCGTCTTCGCCCGGTGCTCGTGCTGGCGTCGTACTCTGCATTGTCGAAAGCCGAGCCGTCGACAGCCATCAACCAGGCTCTCGCTATCGAGATGTTCCATAATTTCACGCTCCTCCACGACGACGTGATGGACCGAGCCGACATACGTCGCGGCCGTCCGACCGTGCATCGCAAATGGGGTGAAAATGTGGCCATACTTTCGGGCGACGCTATGCTTACCATGGCGTCGCAGCTACTGGCAAAGGGTGCCGGCGACCGGCTGGCCGAGTTATCGGAGTGTTTCAACAAGACGGCTATGGAAGTCTACGAGGGGCAGCAGCTCGACATGGAGTTTGAAGACCGCGACGACGTGAGCATCAAGGAGTACCTCTTTATGATTGGTCTCAAAACATCGGTGCTGCTCGGCTGTGCGTGCCGCTTGGGCGCTATCATGGCCGGGACCGATAGTGCGGCGTCGGATGCGATGTACAACTACGGTTTCGCGCTCGGTATGGCATTCCAGCTACGTGACGACTGGCTCGACACCTTTGGCGACCCTGCTATTTTCGGTAAGGAAATAGGCGGAGATATCGTAAACCATAAGAAGACGTGGCTGTTGATAAGCGCCCTCGAGGCCGAGCCCGAGGAGCTGCCGGCAATACTGGCCGAAGACCTCGAGCCGCAAGAAACAATAGAACAGGTCAAAACACTATACGAACGTCATAGCCTCGGTGACAGCTGCCAGGAACTGGCATTGAGATATAGTGCTGAAGCAAAGGGGTATCTCGACAAGGTAGACATGGATGTCGAGGCACGCGCTTTTTTTGCCTATCTCGCCGACCAGGCTTCGGCTCGTAAACACTGATATATCACACCAGTCTTGATAGACGCACATACACATATCTACGGCCCCGAGTTCGCGCTTGAAAATCAGGCGCACGACTCTATGCAGGGCCAGGTAGAGACCGTAGACCGCGCCAATGCCGCCGGGGTAGACATGATGGTGCTGCCTGCCGTCGACCGTTCGAGTGTCGGGCCGATGTTGGCCCTGCATGCCTTGCGTCCCGGCAACACTGCCTTGGCGATGGGTCTACACCCGACCGAGGTCAAGGAGAACTGGCGCGAAGAACTCGCTTATATCATGTCGGTTCTCGGCGATGGCAGTGGCTTTGTCGCTGTCGGCGAGGTGGGCATCGACCTCTACTGGGACAAGACTTTCGAGTCGTCGCAGCTCGAAGTCTTCGACATGCAGCTCGACGCGGCATCACGGTTCGGGCTGCCCGTCATAATACATCAGCGTCAGGCCCTTGACCAGACGCTCGAAGTGCTGTCGGGCCATAGCGACGTGGCGGCAGTTTTTCACAGCTTCGGCGGTACTGTCGCTGACGTCGAACGCATACGAAGCCTCGGCGATTATTATTTCGGCATCAACGGCATTGTGACATTTAAAAACAGCGGTCTTGCCTCCGTCCTTCCGGCCATTGGCATAGACCGCATACTCACCGAGACCGACTCTCCATACCTTGCACCGGTTCCATACAGGGGGCGGCGCAACGAGAGCTCGTATATACCCTATATAGTGGGGCGTGTTGCCGACGCTCTCGGGGTAATGCCCGACTATGTCGCCGCTGCCACCACAGGGAATGCTCAAAAATTTTTCAGATTACAAACTCCTAACATACAATAAGAACACATGGCATCTATAGGTTCAGTAATGACAAAGGTAGGCCGCAAAGCCCTGCTGCTCGGCAGTGGCGAACTCGGCAAAGAAGTGGCAATCGAACTACAGCGCCTCGGCGTAGAAGTCGTTGCCTGTGACAAATATCCCAATGCCCCGGCAATGCAGACCTCGCACCGCAACTATGTATTCAACATGCTCGACGGTACCACCCTGCGCCAGGTAGTAGAGATGGAGAAGCCCGACCATATCATCCCTGAAATCGAGGCAATCGCCACACCCACGCTTGTCGAACTCGAGGGTGAGGGCTACCATGTAACCCCCACGGCCAATGCTGCCCGTCTGACCATGAATCGCGAGGGCATACGCCGTCTTGCCGCCGAGACTCTCGGCCTTAAGACGTCGCCCTATCGCTTTGCTTCGACATACGACGAGTTTGTTGCCGCTGCCGAGGAAATCGGTCTGCCTGTTGTAGTTAAGCCTGTGATGAGTTCGTCGGGTCACGGCCAGTCTACCGTGCGCACAGCCGACAAACTTGCCGATGCATGGCGCGAGGCCCAGGAGGGTGGCCGTGCCGGTGCGGGTCGTGTGATTGTAGAGGGCTTTGTCGATTTCGACTACGAAATCACCCTGCTTACCGTGCGCAGCATTTCGGGCACAGTCTTCTGCCAGCCCGTAGGCCATATACAGGTCGACGGTGACTACCGCATATCGTGGCAGCCCCAGGCCATGAGCCCCAAGGCACTCGAGGCCGCTCAGGCTGCTGCCAAGGCTGTCACTGATGCCTTAGGTGGCTACGGTATTTTCGGTGTAGAGCTCTTTGTCAAGGGCGACGAAGTGATATTTAGCGAGGTGTCGCCTCGCCCGCACGACACCGGCATGGTGACAATGATATCGCAAGACCTGAGCGAGTTTGCCCTTCATGCGCGAGCATTGCTCGGCCTGCCGGTGCCCGAGGTCCGTTTCCTCGGCCCGTCGGCATCGAAGGCAATCGTCGTAGAGGGCGACAGCGACAAGGTCGTTATGGAGAACCTCGAGAACGTCCTGGCCGAGCCCGGTGTGCAGATGCGCATATTCGGCAAGCCCGAGGTGCGCGGACACCGCCGCATGGGCGTAATCCTGGCTACGGCCGACACCGTCGAGGCCGCCCGTGAAAAAGCCGAGCGCGCCTACGCCGCCCTCAATGTAAAAGTCCTGCCGCGAGAGTAAGGCTGATAATCAATACAAAGGTGAGCCAAGGAGTTCTTTCCCATGGCTCGCCTTTGTTATATAAGAGTGCTTTTATAATCCGAGCATTGTTGCTGGGGCAATGCCGAGAATTAAGCATATCGCTCTGGCAATACGCAAGGTCGGTTCTGCACGGCCAGAGATGTAGTCGCTGACTCTCGAAGGGCTTACTCCTAGTTCTTCGGCAAGTTGTCGTTGAGTCATGCCTTTTTCTTCAATAGAAAGTTTGATGAGTTCGCCGATTGTTGGTTTGGCAATAGGATAATGGGTTTTCTCGTACGCTTCAACTATATCTGAGACAATGGTTAATTCAATAGAACTTGTATCGGTGGTTGGTGTTTCATCAGTTACGAGAGGCAATAGTTCTTCGATACGATTTAATGCATATTCATATTGTTGTTTGGTTATGTCCATATTGTTTTGTTTAGATAGTTGAACAATCAATTTTATCATATTCACTATGTGTTCCGACAAAGCGAATAAAAATCCTGCCAATTGTGAATTTTATCACTACAACTAATCGGTAATTGTTACCTTTGATGTTGAAAACATAGTGTTGGTTGCCGACATAATCAGTTGCAGGGAAATTTTCGCGAATTTCTGAAAGATTGTGCCATTTGGCCTCTTGGGCAATTTCGTACCATCGTTCTAAGGCTACCCTTGAATCGCCGTTTCCTGGTAATTCATAGAATTCTTTGATTTTTCTATGTGAGATTATGTGCATGTGCAAAATTAGTCATTAATTTTTGATTACAAAATTTTTAATCATAAATATTTTGTTAGATAGAATAAAAAACTCCGCCAAGGCTTAGCCGGGCGGAGTTTCTTGTGTGGTGCGGTTGTTTAGTAATTCTGGGCTTCGATTTCGAAGAAGCTCTTTTTGTGGAGGCATACCGGGCAAACTTCGGGAGCCTTTTTGCCGATTACGATGTGACCACAGTTGCGGCAAATCCACACGGTGTCGCCTTCGCGAGAGAAGACGATGCCTTCCTCGATGTTTTTGAGCAGACGGCGGTAGCGCTCTTCGTGGTGGCGCTCGATTGCTGCGACGGCGCGGAAGCGGGCTGCGATATCTTTGAACCCTTCCTCGTCAGCTTCGCGGGCCATACGGTCGTACATGTTTGTCCATTCGAAGTTCTCACCTTCTGCTGCATCGTGCAGGTTGGTCATTGTGTCGCCGATTTCGCCACCGCAGAGGAGCTTGAACCATAATTTGGCATGCTCTTTTTCGTTGTTGGCAGTCTCTTCGAAGAGGGCTGCAATCTGCTCGTATCCTTCGCGGCGGGCTTTAGAGGCATAGTATGTGTATTTGTTGCGTGCCTGTGATTCTCCGGCAAATGCTTCCTGGAGATTGCGCTCGGTCTTTGTTCCTTTGATGTCTTTCATCTCGTGTTGTTGTTAGTTTTTATTGGTTGGTTTATTTTGGCAGTCGGGGCAGACACCCTTGAAAGATAGTTCCATGCTTTCGGTCTGAAAGCCCCGGCGGTCTATTTCTGATTTTGATGACAGTTTGGGTAGCGGCATGTCGAAGATGCGGTGACAAACGCGGCATGTAAAGTGGCAGTGTGGTGCCTGTCGGGCTATGTCGTAGCGCAGACAGCCGCTTTCGATTTCGAGCTCGCGGAGAAGGCCTTTCTCAACCAGGAGGTGCAGTGCATTGTAGACGGTTGTTCGTGATAGTCCGGGAGTGTCGCCGAGCAATGAGGCGTAAATCTCGTCGGCTGACGGATGCGTGCCGTTGCAAACCGCGCCAAGTACCGCTAAGCGGTGTAGCGAGGGCTTGATGTCGGCTTGACGCAACATTCCGATAAGATTGCCTATTGTCATTTGTTCTGTCGTTTATTAACAAAATTGTAATAATTGCAAAATTAGTAATAATTTTAATTCTGACAAATTTTTATACCAAAAAAATCGCGAGGAGGAGATAAAAAATGAGGGTGTATCAAAATGGATATATGGCAGAGTCCTCGGAGAGGACGATATTATGGTTAGCCCCACGATTATTCGTGGGGTAAAATGGAAACCAACCCAAAGAATGTCCTCGGAGAGGACGCAATCGATTGGAAGTATGCCGTTTGCGACCTCTCCGAGGTCTTTTGTCTTAGAGCTTTTTGTGAGCCCCCACCAATGATGGTGGGGTTAACCATAAAAGCGTCATCTCCGATGACTTTTCATTTTGATACACCCTCATTCATTATATGTCGGCTCTATTTAAAATTATGAGAATAAAGAAGATGGGTCGTATTTTGTAAATATTGGCTAATGAATTTAAACTCTATGCTTAGAAAGGATTTTCGTCTTCTTTGGCGAAATTTTGTGGCTGGCCGTTCCCCAGGCCGAGGGCTTCGGCATCGGCGGCGGCCTGCTCGGGGTTTGCCTCTGCTACGGCGGTGTCGGCGTTGTCGCTGGCCGAGATTGAGCCGTATGCCTGGTTCTGGGCGTCGGCACTGTTGTCCCAGTTTTCAAAACGCACGTATTCATGGCGGAAGAACATCGGCACTGTGTCGGTCGAACCGCTTCGGTGCTTGGCGACGATAAACTCAGCCTTTCCGCGTATGTTGTTGCCGTCCTCGTCGACCGATGCCTTGAGGTAGTACTCGGGGCGGTGGATAAAGCATACGATGTCGGCATCTTGCTCGATGGCACCCGATTCGCGGAGGTCGGAAAGCTGTGGGCGCTTGTCCTTGTTGCCTCGGTCTTCGAGCTTACGGTTGAGCTGCGACAGGGCTATGACAGGTATGTCGAGTTCCTTGGCCAACTGCTTGAGCGAACGAGAGATTGTAGATACCTCCTGCTCTCGGCTGCCGAGCTTTATGCCGGCGGTCATTAGCTGAAGGTAGTCAATGATGATGAGCCTTATGCCGTGTTCGCGCACAAGGCGGCGCGCCTTGGTGCGGAGTTCCATCATCGACAGGCCGGAGGTGTCGTCGACATATAGCGGAAGGCCGTTGAGACGCTGCAGGCGGCTGAGTAGCTGATTCCACTCAAGGTCGCTCAAGTGGCCGCTCTTGATTTTTTCGCCGGGTATTTCGCAGGCGTTAGAAATAAGACGGTTGACAAGCTGCTGGTTACTCATCTCGAGCGAGAATACGGCCACGGGATTGTTCATCATGGCGATGTTGAGGGCCATTGACAGCACGAATGCCGTCTTGCCCATGGCCGGTCGGGCAGCGATAATGATAAGGTCGGAGTTCTGCCAGCCCGAGGTGAGCTTGTCGAGGCCGTGGAAGCCTGTCTCGAGGCCGCTTATGCCCGACGAGCGTTGCGCTGCAATCTGCATAAGGTCGACGGCGCGCGAGAGCAGTGGGTCAATCTGCATGACGTCGCGCTTGAGATTGCGCTGTGATATTTCAAAAAGCCTGCCCTCGGCTTCCTGAAGCAGGTCGTCGATGTCGTTGCTCTCGTCGAAGGCTCCGTTTTCGACATTCGAGGCAAAGGCAATGAGTTCGCGCGCGAGGTATTTCTGCGCCACTATTCGCGCATGGTACTCGATGTGGGCGGCCGAGGCCACGTTGACTGTCAGCGATGCCACAAAGCCGGCACCCCCGACCTTTTCGAGTTCGCCGTCAGTGCGCAGGCGGTTGGTGACGGTGATTATGTCGATGGGCTCGTCACCTATGCCGAGCGACTGTATGGCGCGATATATAATCGTGTGCTTGGGCTCGTAGAAGCTTTCGGGCTTCAGCAGGTCGCACACTTGCGAAAAGGCGTCCTTCTCGAGCATCAGCGCCCCTAAGACGGCAGCTTCGATTTCGACGGCGCGAGGAACGAGTCGCCCGGCAATTTCCGGCGGCAAGGCGGCCACGGTACCCGGTCGACGCTGTTGCTTGTAGGAACGGTCGTTGCTGTTCGTTTCCATCATTTCTTTTTGCGGGCGTTGTCGATAAAGTCTTTTGTCGGTACGAAATAGATTTCGACACGGCGGTTCTTCTCGCGGTTTGCCACCCCGGTGTTCGGAGCCACGGGCTCGTCATTGCCCAGACCGTAGGGTATGACCGGGCTCTCGCCGCCGAGGGCCGAGGCAAAATACTCGTCGATTGCGTTGGCGCGGTCAGAGGTGATGCGCTCGGCATAGATGGCGTCGCCGGTGTCGTCGGCATGCACAGCCATTACGACCTTGTATTTGTCGGAACGCTTGATATACGGCACGAGCTTGCTTAGCAATTGCTTGCCCTTTGCCTTTATCTCGATAGAGTTGGGGCCGAATAAGTCACGACAGGGTATGGTAACCATCGTCACCTCGCCCTTTCGCACGCCCTGGGTCTCGAAACCGGCCTGGCGCAGGGTGCGCGTCAGCAGCCCCATTGCGTTTGACACTGCCACGCTGTGTTTTGCATTTACGGCCGGCGTGGCAAGGTTTTGCTCGATATTTACAGAGTAGGGGTCGTCGTCGTTGGCGGCGGCAGATAGCTGCGATGACAGCAGCAATCCGGTGGCCAGACAGATACAACGCGATATTACAACGAGTCGGCGCATCATCACAGCAGGCTCTCCTGATAGGCGGTTTCAGCCTCAATCATGGCCTTGATTTCATCATTGTCGAAGTTTGTCGATGCTGGGTGGCGGCGCAGTTGTTTAGCTATTGCGGCTACCATGGCCTCGATGTCGGTTTCGGCTTCGTCATCATCAAGGGTGATATCGAGGTCGCCATTGTCTTCGTAATAATCGTAAATGAGGTCGAGTATTTCGTATACGGCATCCTCGTCGCGCCTGTCGGGGCGGAGGACGGCAAGCATCGCTGCTATGGCTTCGGTTTCGTCGTAATCTTTCATCACTTTGAGGAGTTTAAATCGACAAGGCCCTCGGGTAGGTTCATGTCGATAGTTTTGTTGTCTGTGTCTAAATCGTTGATAAGGTCTTCGCTGGCTGGGACGAGTATTTCGTCGCCGTTGACAGTCCTTACAACGAAGAGAGGATTGTGTTCGGTCGGCTCGGTATAATCTTCGACCACTCCGATAGTGCGTCCTTGGTCGGTAAGGGTAAAGCCAACGAGGTCTTCAAGATAAACGAGGTCGCTGTCGTCGTCAATTTCGGAGCTTTCTACGCCCTCGAGGAGCAAGGGCCTGTTGGCCAGCATCGCAGCTTCGCTCTCATTGTCGATGCCTTTGAGGGTGAGCAGGTAGCCCGAGCCCTTGCGGCGCACCGACAGCACCCTGAATGGCACTTCGAGACCGTCGATATTGGCAAAGACGAAATCATCGGGCACGATTTCCACACCGTCAATGTCGATGCCGGCTGCAATCTCGCCCTTGATGCCGTGAGGTTTGCCAAACGAGCCGGCCTCTGTCAGCGAGGGGCCGCTCATTTCTTTTTCTTCTTTCTGCCCGACGGTGTCGGCGCGTGTTTGAATTCGTGCAGGTATATGCGCTCGGGGTCGGTCTCGATGACGCCATGGCTCATGGCACGGAGGTCGTTGAGCACGCGCATGTCGTCGACGCCCTCGGGGTTATTGGCCATAAGTGTCTTTTTCATCTGGTTGGCAATCAGGGTCACAAGTGCGTCGCGCTCCTCGCCGGGCACCATGGCCGATGCCGTGTCGATAAGGCGTGGGATGAGGCGCCCGTAGTGGCGGTAGGGGAACGAGCCGGGGCGTTCGGCCGGCACCGGGTCGGGCTTGTCGCCGAAGACGCGCCTGTCGACAAGCTCGTAGGGATAATCCACATCAAGAGTAAAATTGCTCATGATTGCAAGGTGGTCCCACAGCTTGCGGCGGTACTCGTCGGCATCGCCTGTGGCCGGGAAGAGGGTCTGCATGGCATCGACTATGGTGGCGGCGCAGATGTTGCGCTCGTCGCGGTCTTCGATGGTGGTGCAGTAATCCACCATGTTCTGTATGTTGCGCCCGTACTCGGGCAGTATGAGTTTTTTGAGTCGGTTGGTATACGTAAGCATAAGAGCTATATTATTCGACCCCAAAATTAATCAAAAAAACGCAAACGGCAAAGTTGCCGTCTGCGTTTTTAATGAGTTTAACGGGCCGGTGTCCCGAAATGCCGGGCTTAGAAAAGGTCGGGCGTGGCCTGTCCGTCGCCCCAGTGGTGGTCTTTGGGGAAGGGTTTTCCGCCCCATGCCTTCTGCGATGTCCATGCCAAGGGGGCGTCGGTCCAGAAGGGGTGAGTGGCCGGCAGGCCGAGGGGCAGGAAGGCGAGCGAGGTCATATAGAGCGAGCCGTTGTTGGTGTACCAGTCGGCCACATTGGGCTGGCGACCGGCAAAGCCTATGGTCAGGAAGCCGCCTTCGTTGAAATTCTCCTTGCCGTCGTACATATTGTGCATCACCTGCGTCAGGGCGGCGCGTACCTGGCCGTTGGTGAGTCCGTCGGGCAGTTTCTCATACCACGCCATCATGGCCAGGGGCTGCATGGTGGCCATGCGGTAGGGGATAGAACGGCCGAAAACCGGGAAGGTGCCTTCGGGAGAGATAAGGCGTTCGAGCACGAGGGCAAATTTTTGGGTGCGTTTGAGGGCGCGGTCGTAGTACTTGCCGTAGTGTATGCGTGTGCGTCGGCCGCTGTCTTTCATGGTCTTGAGGGTCTCGAGATACATGGGGTGGAAGACGTAGCTGCTATAGTAGTCGAAGGCAAACGAAGGGCCGTCGGCATACCAGCCGTCGCCGGTGTACCACTCCTCGGTCTTGCGTATGGCCGAGTTGACACGGTATTCGTCGCACTCGGCTCCAACCTTGGCAAGAAGGCTCTCGATTGTCGATGAGAAGAGGAGCCAGTTGGTATAGGGTGGGTCGACACGGCGAAGCTGTATGAACTCTTCGATATAGCGTTTCTTTGTCACGTCGTCGAGGGGCACCCACAGTGTGTCGTAAGCCCTGAGGAATGACTCGGCCACGTATGCGGCATCGACAAGTGCCTGGCCGTGGCCGCGCCACAACAGGTAGTCGGGGCTCTCGGGGTCGACGGCGTTCTTGTAGCTTGCCAGGGCCCACTCGCGCAGTTGTTTGCGCTTGGCGCCCTCTGCGGTATCGTCGTCAGGAAGTGCCAGCCACGGAGCGATGCCGGCCATGAGGCGGCCGAAAGTCTCCATGTACGTCACGCGCTTGTCGCGGCCGTCCCAGTTGGGGCTTACCTCGACCTGCATATTGGCCTGCAGTTTGCCCTCGGCCATGTTTTTCAGCACGGGTTCAGCCATTTTATAGGCCAGGTCTACCCAGTAGGCGCGGTCGGCATTGCTGTCTTTTTCGAGGAAGCGCACATACTCGCAAGCTGCAAGCAGGAAGGCGCCGGTGCCGAAGTTAGAGGTGGACTTTACGTCGACTACCTGCCCGGGTATGGCTTTCTCGCCGATGGGCTGCACGTAGCCTACTGAGCCGTCTTTTTGCAGGGCGATTTTCGACAGGTAGTTCCAGCCCTTCTTGGCTGCTTCGAGATATTTGGGGTCTTTCAGGTAGCCGTTGTTGATGCCCCAGAGAAGGCCGTAGGTAAAGAATGCCGTGCCGCTGGTCTCGTAGCCCGGGGCGTGGTCGGGGTCGGCCATCGAACGTGTCCAATAGCCTTCGGGCTGCTGGAGGGCAACCACGGCGTCGGCCATTTTGACATATTTATCTTCGAAGAATTTGCGATGCTTGTAGTCGGCGGGCAGGTCTTTGAGCACCTTTGCCAGGCCGGCAAGAACCCATCCGTCGCCGCGTGCCCAGAAGTCTTTTTTGCCGTTGACGCTCTTGTGCTTGGGGTAGACATATTTGGCGTCGCGGTAGTAGAGGCCCTCGTCGGCATCGTACATGATGCTGTCGCTGACAGTGAGGTAGGTATATAGCTTTTCGAGATATTTGTCGTTGCCGGTTATTTTATAGAGCTTTGTCATAACGGGCATGACCATGTAGAGGCCGTCGGACCACCACCAGTAATCATTGACCGGGGTCGACATCTCATATTCCATCACCTCTTTTGCGCGGCGTATGCGGCGGTCGTCGGGGAGTATTTTGTAGAGGTCGGCATATGTCTGGAAGCAAATCTGCCAGTCGCCGAAGAGCACATGCTCGTCGGTCTCGCCGTAGTTGTATTTCCATTTGCTGCGGTCGTCGCTCTTGGCGCCTTTCCACTGGTTGTGTTCGGCCCATTTCTCCGAATACTCGCGCCAGGCGTCGTTGCCGGTCAGGAAGTATGCCTCCATGTTGCCGGTATGGTATGCGGCGTTGTCCCAGAAGGCGCGTGTCTCGGGCGCGTTGGTAGCCTGCCAATGGTCGTTGACCTTGGCGATGATGTCGCGCACGGCTTTCGATTCTTTCACCGGCTTGGCCACGCCGTCGAAGGCGCATACGCTCAGGGCGAGGGCAAGCAGTGCTGATATTGTTTTTCTCATTGGTTTATGTGGTATTATTTATTGTAAGGCGAATTGATATAAGGCGTGCCGTCGGCCTCGAACTCTATGGGCAGCCACAGGTGGCGCGAGTCGGCAAGGCATTTGGGGTTCCATACGTCGGCCATGAAGGTGTAGCGGCCGTCGTTGTTCATCACGAATGTGCTTTGGCCGAGATATGTTTTTTCGGCTTTTTCACCACGGCAGGGGTTGGGGAGCTGTTCCCACGGGCCGAAGATGTTCTTGGCCTTCATGAGCCTTGCTTCGTTGGGGTCCCAGCCTGTGCAGCCCGACGTGATTAACCAGTAGGTGCCGTCGTGCTTGAACATTGCCGGTGCCTCGTTGTGGCCGCCGGGAAATAGACGCACATAGCGGCCCGTGTGGCGCGTGTAGGTCGAGTCGAGTTCGGCAATCTGGAGGGTAAGGTTTTCTTCTGACGAATATATGTGGTATGCCTTGCCGTCGTCGTCAACGAATACGCCCTGGTCGCGGGCCATTTGTCCGCCTTCGAGGTCGCGTATGGTAAATAGTCCTTCGCCTACGGCCTCGCGCCATTGCGGCGTCCACCATTCGAGGTCTTTGGCCCATGTCTTGTCGCGGGCCTCCGCAGCGAGGTTTTCGGGCATTATGCCGGGGTTGACACGGCTGCTCTCTATGAGTTTGAATGGCCCGTAGGGGCTGTCGGCAATGGCGACGGCACTATGGGCTGCGCCATAGCCACGGCCTTTGAGCTCGTGGTGGAACCACATTACATATTTCCCTGTATTGGGGCAATATAATACTTTGGGTCGTTCGATGATACCTCCTTTTTCGAGTATGTCGCCCTCTGTGTCGCTCATGGCAAGCACTATGCCCCTGTTTGTCCAGTCGCGCAGGTTGTCTGATGTGTATAGGGCTACCCCTTTCTGGCCGCTGCCGGGGGTGCCGTCGCCCCGGTGCTCTCCATACCAATAGTATGTGCCGTCCTTGGCCATTATGCCTCCGCCGTGGGCATTGATATGCTGCCCCTCGGTGTCGGCAAATTTTTCGCCGGCTACAAAGGGCATCTCCACGGCAAAGACAGCCGTCGCGGCAGCGCTCATGATGATTGTGGCTAATGTTTTGAGTCTCATTGTATTGTGCTTATGTGTTATTGTTTCTTTTTTTTGCCTGATATTCGGTAGCTGTCATGCCGAACTCTTTTTTGAAAGCCTTGGCAAACGACGAGTGTGTGCCAAATCCTACGCTCTCGGCGATATTCGTAATCGGCATGTCGCCGGCGATGATTAGCTCGGCGGCACGCATAAGGCGCAGGTGGCGGATATATTCGTTGGTCGACACGCCCACGATGGCGTTGATTTTGCGGTAGAGCGTAGAGCTGCTCATGCACATGCGTGTGGCGATAAAGGGCACATTGAGTTCTTCGTTGGCTATATTCTCGTTTATTATGTCGAGGATTTTTGTCATAAATTCACGGTCGAGCGGCGACAGGGCGTTTTCGGTTTCCGAGCTGTGGGGTGCCGGTGTTTGTTCTGTCCCGGCCTCGTGGTCTTTGTCTACATCGGTCGACATATACTGGGTGGCAAGCAGTCGCCGGATACGCAATAGCGAGTAGATGCGGCTGCGCAACAGCTTGGCGCTGAAAGGCTTGGTGAGGTATGAGTCGGCTCCGGCCTCGTAGCCTTCCTCGCGGTCGGGTATGCTGTCTTTGGCAGTGAGCAGTATCACCTGTATGTGGCTGGTAACAATGTCCTCCTTGAGTGTACGGCACATTTCGATACCGTCCATCTCGGGCATCATTATATCGCTTATGACGAGGTCGGGATGCAGCTCCTGGGCCTTTTTGAGGCCCTCGAGACCGTTGCGTGCCGTGGCGACGTCGAATTCTTCTTCGAGTGCCTGGCTGATGTATTCGCGTATGTCGTCGTTGTCCTCTACAATCAACAGCTTTACCTGGCGGTCGGGCGTGGTGCTTTCTTCTTCCTCTTCGGTCGCTGAGCCTTGCCGGGTGTCGGGCTGCGCTACCTCGTCTTTGTGGATTGCGTTGGGGTAGAGATTGTCGCTTAGAAGCGATAATGTGAATGTCGAGCCTTTGTCGAGTTCTGATTCAACCGAGATTTCGGCCTGGTGCAGGTCGGCGAGGTTCTTTACCAGGGCCAGGCCGATGCCTGTGCCCGATGCCTGGTGCTTGCCGTCGACCTGGTAGTAGCGTTGGAATATGTGTGCCAGGCCTTTCTCTGATATCCCATAGCCTGTATCTTTGACCCTTATCACCGAGTGCCTTATATTATCGGTTGTCTCGTGGTGGTAAGATATGGTGATTGACCCCGATGCGGTGTACTTCATGGCGTTGCTCAGCAGGTTGTTGAGTATGGTCGTAATCATGTCGGTGTCGAAATAGAGCGGGGTGGTATCGTCTTCGATGTCGAGTATGAAGCAGACCTCGGGGTTGCGGTTTAGTTCCTTATACCTAAGGCCGATTTCGCGTATGAGGTTGCTCAGATTGCCCTTTTTTACTGTCAGGTGGCGGTTCTGCGTCTCGGTCTTGCGAAATTCGAGTATGCCGTTGATGAGGTTGAGCAGGGTAGTGGTACTGTCGCGGATAACCTGGAGCTTATAGGAGTATTGGGCAGGCAGCCCGGGGTCGCTCACGAGGTCTTCGAGCGGGCCCATGATGAGCGTGAGCGGCGTGCGCAGCTCGTGGGTGATGTTGGTATAGAAGCGCAGCCTTTCTTCGTTGAGCTTTTGTTTGTTCTCGCTCTTGTGCATCTCCGTTTCGAGTTTTTCGCGCAGGGTGATTCGGCGTTTATATGCGTGTGCAGTGTAGAAAATCAGGAAGGCGGCCACAAACACGTATATGGTTTTCGCCCACCATGTTAGCCATAGCGGCGGTTTGACGTCGATGGTGAGTATGCTTGCCTGTTTGCCCCACGGCTGGCCTTTGAAGCGCTGCCTTACTTCGAACTGATATTTGCCCGGGGCGAGGTTGCGGTATATGGCCGTGTTGTCGCCCGTGTTTTCAATCCATGTGTCACCGGCTCCCTTGAGGCGGTAGGCTATGTCGGTGAGGCTGCCCTTGGTCGGGTCGAGGATATTGAATGTTATGGCGAATGAATTTTCGTCGTAGGGCAGCGAGATATTACCCTTGCGCACGGCTTCGGGCGCAAGGGTGCGCTCGTTAGTGCCAAGCATCGTCAGCTCGGTCACGACAATGTCGTCGGGCTTTATCTGTACGCCCATCATGTCGGGGTGGACGGAATATATGTCTTTGCACGTCGAGAAAAATATATTGCCGTGCCTGTCGGTCATCGACAGGCGGTCGATAAAGGTGCTGATGGGCGCGCGTTCGTAATTGTTGAAGTTCGACACCTCGAGGGTGTTTCCGTTGATGCAGGCAATGCTGTTGTTGGTGCTCAGCCACATGTTGCCGTAGCGGTCTTCTTCGATGGCCTTTACCTGGTTCACGCCGGCTTCGGCAAGTTGCGCGAAGGTGTGATATGCAGTGTCGGTCTGGCCACGGTCGAACATCGCTACCCCGTTGCGCGTCGCAATCCACATGCGCCCACGCCGGTCACGGACGATATCGTTGACCGCATTTGAGATAAAGCCCGACGCTATGTTGTGTATGTTGCTCCGGTGATGTTTCTCATCAAAGATGTTAAGCCCGCGTCCGAAGGTGCCCACCCAAAGGTTGCCATAGCTGTCGGTCTGTATGCTGTTGACAATGGGGTCGGAGAGCTGGTCGTTGATTTGGGTGTAGGGCCTCACACCGTCTTTGTCGGCGATATAGATGCCGTCGGTACAGCCTATGAGCATTGTGCCGGGCGTGGTTTCGAAGAACGCCCGGATGTCGGGCGTGGTGCCGTGAAGCTCGCTGATATTGCCGTCGCAATCCATGAGCAGCACGCCTTTTTCCATCGTGCCTATCCACAGCTTGCCTGCACTGTCGATATATAGTGATTTTACGATTGAACGGGTATCGAACCTTGTCGGTGGCAGCGGTGTAATTGTCACTTTATGGTTTTTGTCCTTTATCAGGCAGTCGTCGCCCCCGAGCCAGTATGTACCGTCGGGCGTTGTTGTGCAGCTCCATATCTGGTTGCTGCGACCCAGTCGGCGCGTGTTCGCTTTGTTGATGAGCGGTTCGATATGGCTTATCATGTCTACGCCCGACAGGTAGTTGCCCACCCACACGTTGCCATAGCGGTCTTGGAGAATGCACCTTGCGTTGATACTCGATGTGCCGCCCCAGCCGTTGTTCGAGCGTATATTGCGGAAACGGGCTTTGCCGAGGTCTTCGAAGGCATATTTCCTGGTGTCGAGTATGCTTACGCCGTCCTGCGAGGTGGCAAACCATAGCTCGTCGTCGCCGACTTCTTTTATGTCCCACACTCGTCCGGCCCCGAGCGACGTTTTGTCATTTTCGCGATGGATGATTGGTGTTACCTTTTTCGTCGAGGGGTTGTAGAGCGCCGCGCCTCGGTCTGTGCCGAGCCAGGCGTTGCCGTTTTTGTCAATGTGTATAGAATATACGGTGTTGCCGGGCAGTCCGTCGGCTATAGTGTAGGTCCGGGCCGTGGTAGTGGCGGTGTCGACCACGCTGAAGCCGTCGAACTTGTGGCCGATATAGAGTGCGTCGTGGTTTGCCGCGACAGTCCATGCACCCGGGGGAAGTCCGGCAATGGTAGACGGACGGTATTCTTTGAATTCCTTTGTTGACGGATTATAGTAAAACACGCCCGAGTTGTAAGCCGACATCCATAATCCGCCGTCGGTCGCAGGCACGATTTTTGTCACGTCTTCGGGCAGCCGCTCTACATCGAGCATAGATATCGAGCCACTCAGGCGGTTATACACGCACACGTTGTTGCGCTGTGTCGCTATCCAGACCGTGTCGGGGTGCATGGGGCTATAGGCTACGCAGTTGAGCTCGTTGGCACTAAGCCCCGAGTTGTCCTTGTTGTATTGCTTGAACCTGTGGCCGTCGAAACGGTTGAGGCCGTCCTCGGTGGCAACCCACAGGTAGCCGTCCTTATCCTGGGCCATAGACACGACAAACCCGTTCGACAGGCCGCTTTTTTCGTCGAAATACTGAAACGACGATGTTGGCGACGGCTTGGCGACCGCTGTCAGCGATATGATGATGGCTAATATTGTCAGGCAGTGTTTCATCGGGTCTTTTCTCATGGTATCGCGGCATGGTGGCCGCACTCGTATTGCTGCGTTTTTTCTTGGCACTACAAAGTTAATAATAGTTTTGATTGCTTGTGTGTCTCAATCGTCAGAAGATGTTTCCAAATATTGCAAAATGACCCCTTGATTGATTTGGACATGAAATTGAAAGAAGTGGAAAGCCCCTTCTCTCTCATTGTTTTGTAGCTTTGCAAGCGAAAAGTTGATAGTGTATTCGTTTAAGAATAGGTATAAATCAGGCTAAGGGGAAAGACTTTTAGGTTTTTTAAATGACAAATCGGTCAAAACCATATATCATGAATCAATATTAATCTTAAACTCTAATGAAAAAACTAAGGCTATTGACGTGGCTGCTTTGTTTCCTGGCGGGAACAGCAGGCATGTTCGCCCAGGAGCAGTATAAGCTGCAAGGCGAAGTGACAGACCAGGAAGGCGAACCGCTAATCGGTGCTTCCGTGGTTGTGAAGCACGCTAAAACCGGCGTGGCTACCGACCTCGATGGTAAATTCGAAATGCAGGTGAAGAGCAACGACGTGCTCGTTGTTTCTTACGTAGGTTTCGTTGCCAAAGACGTTGCTGTAAACGGTCAGCGAAACATCAAGGTGGTGCTTGATGTCGACAATACCAACCTCGACGAACTCGTCGTTGTCGGTTATGGCGTTCAAAAGAAATCAGACATGACCGGCGCTGTTGCCTCTGTGGGCAAAGACCGCCTGAGCAAGCTGCCTGTCACCAACGTGCTCCAGGCCATGCAGGGTGCCACCGCAGGTGTCAACATCACCCAGGGGTCGTCGATTCCCGGTGAAGCTCCCACGACAGTGGTGCGCGGCCGCAACTCGATTAACGCCAACTCGGGCCCATACGTTGTTGTCGACGGTATTCCTCTCAACAACACCGGCGGTTCGCTTGCCGATATCGCTCCCAACGACATCCAGTCAATCGAAATCCTCAAGGATGCCTCTGCTACAGCTATTTATGGTACCAACGGTGCAAATGGCGTAATCCTCGTTACCACAAAGCACGGCAGTGACGGACACCCACGCATTACCTATAGCGGATATATCGGTGTCGAAGATTTCTCTCACAAGCTCAAATTTGCCAACGGCTCTGAGATTATACAGCGTTACAAAGACTACGTTGCCCAGAACCCCGGCGAGACCATGTACAACGAAAACGTAAAATATGCCAACGAGGTCGACAACTTCAACGCCGGCCGCGAAACCGACTGGGTCTACGACATTGCCTCGCGCACCGGTGTCATACAAAACCACACCGTCGGCATACAGGGCGGTTCTAATACGGCTAAATACTATGTGTCGCTCGACTACCTCGACCAGAAAGGCGTGCTCAAGGGCTATAACTACAAACGCTACTCTATCCGCACCAACCTCGATGTAGACGTTACCAATTGGCTCAAAGTGGGCACATCGTCGTATATCGCATCGCACAACCGCGACGGCGGCCGTATCCGCTTCCTCGATGCCGAGGCTATGTCGCCCTGGGGCAAAGTCTATAACGACGACGGTACCCCCTGCATCTATCCTATGTATAGCGAACAGTTGTGAGCCAACCCGCTCCTGGGTCTCGAGAAGAGTGCCGAGCGCCGCTTGTGGAACATCAACGTCAACGGTTATGTAGAGGTAAATTTCGCAAATATCTGGAAACCTCTCGAGGGCCTGCGCTACCGTCTCAATGTTGGCTACAACTATTCGCCCAAGCGCGAAAGCACATATCAGGGCCGCGCTGCCAACGACAACAACGGCACAGCCGACATCTTCAACTCCGACACACAGACTCGCCTGATTGAAAACCTCCTCTACTACGACCGCGATTTCGGTATGCACCACATCGGCCTCACATTCCTGCAGGCTGCCATGCGTAAGAAATACAGCGAGAACACCTCGCACGCAACCAAGTTTATCAACGACGAGCTGCTGTGGAACAGCCTCGTAAACGGCGAGACCCCTTCGGTTAAGAGCTACGCCGACCTGCGCACAACCTCGTCGCTCATGGCCCGTGTAAACTACTCGTTCGATAGCCGCTACCTCTTCACATTTACTGTCCGCCGCGACGGTTCGTCGGTATTCGGCAAGAACAATAAATATGGTACCTTCCCCTCGGTAGCCCTTGGTTGGAACATCGCCCGTGAAAACTTCATGGAGAATACCCGCCGCTGGCTCGACAACCTCAAGCTCCGCGTGTCATACGGTAAGGCCGGTAACGAGGCTATCTCGGTTTACGAGACACTGACCAAGCTCAGCACTATCAAATTTGTCATGGACGGCGGCTCGGTAGTAGGCCTTCTTCCTACCGACCGCATGGGTAACGACAACCTCTCGTGGGAGACAACCAAGACTTTCAACGTCGGTGTCGACTTCGGCGTGCTCAACAACCGCATCAACGGTAACATCGACTTCTATAGCGCCCGCACGAGCGACCTTCTCCTCCTGCGCCGCCTGCCCAACCTCTCGGGTAACACCGACGTGTATGCCAACATGGGCAAGACTGCAAATCACGGTATCGACGTGACCATCAATTCGCACAACATCGTTACCCGCGACTTCACATGGACAACCGGCCTCGTATTCTCGTGGAACCACAACGAAATCAAAGAGCTCTACGGCGACGGACAGGACGACCGTGGCAACCGCTGGTTTATCGGTGAAAATATCAACAGTGTGTTCGACTACGACATGGTAGGCATCTGGCAGGAAGACGAAATAGAGCGTGGCGACCACCTCGACTGGGACCCCGTTGCCGAAGCCGGTGACGTGAAAATCGCCGACCGCGACCATAACGGTAAAATCGACGATGACGACCGCTATGTAAAAGGACAGACCACCCCGAAGTGGACTGGCGGCCTTACCAATACATTCTCTTACAAGGGCTTCAACCTCAGCATCTTTATCCAGACAGCCCAGGGCCAGATGGCTTGGAACGGTCTCAAGGGTGTGGCTGGTGACGAAATGGGCCGCCGCAACATGACTACCGAAATCGGCTATTGGACTCCCGAAAACCGCAGCAACGAATTCCGTTCGCTCAAGAAACAGTCGAACAAGCACGGCTACGGCTACTATGAAGACGCATCTTATACCCGTCTGAAAGACGTGACCCTGAGCTACACCTTCCCCGAAAACTGGATTCGCAAAATCGGTATGCAGAGCCTCACCGTATATGCCTCGGGCCGCAACCTTTACACGTGGACAAGTTGGAAAGGTTGGGACCCTGAAGCAAATCAGACTGGACGTGGTTCCGGCAGCGGTATCAACAGCTGGGAAAACAACTATCCCTACACCCGCAGCTATGTATTCGGCTTAAACGTATCTTTCTAAACCTCAACAATCGACTACAATGAAACTCAAACATATTCTCGCGACAACTGTTGCCGGTGCCATGGTCGTGGCCGCCACAAGCTGTAGCGACTCATATCTCGACGAAAAGCTATATTCGTCGTACGGCGCAAACGTGCAGGACGTAAACGCCAAAATCCTCGGTCTCCACAAACTCGTCGGCGACCAGTTAGGTTACTCGAGCAACCAGGGTTACTGGGGCATCTGGCAGGACGGTACCGACGTCGGCGCCCCCGGCGACGTGCAGGGCGTGGAAACACCGTTCTACAAATATGCCGAGCTCAACTCTGAGAACGCTGGTGTAAAGTATCTCTGGCAGAAGCTGTGGAAGATTATCGCTTCGGCAAACATCATCATCAACGACGAGGCAAACGGTACGGATGCCGAGCGCGCCGAGGCACGTTTCTTCCGTGCATGGGCTTACGACCAGCTCGTAACACTCTGGGGCGACGTGCCCCTGCTCACCGAGCCTGTCACCACTCCGCGCACCGACTTCGTCCGCTCTCCCAAGGCCGAGGTCGACAAGGTTATAGACGAAGACCTCGAGTTCGCAGTCAAGAACCTCCCCGATGTCAACAGCCTCGTAAAGGAAGGCCGCATCAGTAAGGATGCCGCCCGTATGCTTGCCGCCCAGGCATATCTGCGCATGGGCTATCAGCACGGCGACAATGCCTACTATGCAAAGGCCGAGACCGTGGTTTCGCCCGTGATTGACGAGAAAAACTACAAACTCGTAGAGGAGCGCTATGGCAAGTTCCTCAAGGATGCCGGTGACTACTACTCTGACATGTTCCGCCGTGGCAACCAGCGTCGTTCGCAGGGCAACACAGAGGCTGTGTGGTATTTCCAGATGGAATATAACTCCGACGTACCCAACGGTACGATTGACAACCCCCAGCAGCGTCGTAACTGGGTGCCCGGCTTCCACAAACTCGCCGGTATGCAAAATGCCGATTCGATTGGTGGCCGTGGCAACGGTCGTCTGCGCCTGAGCAACTATGTGAAATATAAAATCTGGACCCCCGGCGATATCCGCAACTCTAACCACAATATCCGTCGCGTGATGTGGTATAACCGTGCCGGTTGGGGCGGTGCCACATATTATCTCGACAAAGACGGCTACCGTGTGCCCAACGACAACCCCGACGACCCCAATGTGGTTACTACGGTAAAAGTCGGTGTAGGCGACCGCGTTTACTGCCATGCTGCCGACACCCTGGCCGTGTTCTATCCCCATACTACAAAATGGGGCGGCTATGACCCGAGCGACGACTTCGGCTATGCCCTTGTAAAAGACTTCCCCATGATGCGCTATGCCGAGGCATACCTGCTCCGCGCCGAGGCCCGCGTGCGTCAGGGCAAGACAGGCGAAGCCGCTGCCGATATCAACGTGCTACGCGACCGTGCCTTCAAACAGGCCCGTCTTACCGACCCCGAAGCAGGTAAGGTCACTACCGCCGACATGACTCTCGACTTTATCCTCGACGAGCGTATCCGCGAACTCGTCGGTGAAGAGAACCGCCGCCTCACCCTGATGCGTACCGGCGAACTCACCAACCGCGTGAACCTGATGGTCAACCACTTCCAGGAAACTACCGAAACAAAGGCTATCAGTGGTTATGACCCCAAAATCCACACACTGCTCCCCATTCCTCTGAGCGAAATCCAGCTCAACAAGGACGCAAAACTCGAGCAAAACCCCGGTTATTGATTTGGTTCTTTAAATATTAATGGATTAGGTTATTTGGAATGGTGTTCAGTTAGTGAATAATTAACCGAAGTACTATCCATTGGTGGGAGGGTGCGTCAGAATTATGATGCACCCTCTTTTTTCTAAGTTCTATAAGTGTTATCTTTGCATGACAAAACTGAGTAATACATGAAAACACACATCGCATTATCCGCCCTGCTTTGTGCCATGGGGTGTGCTGCAGGCAATACTGTCAGCAGCCCCGACGGGCGCCTCGTAGTGACCTTGGACATTAATGGCGCCGGGTCGCCGACCTACGTAGTGACATACGACGGCAATACCATGCTCGAACCCTCGCCATTAGGGCTTGTGACAGACTTGGCCGATTATACAAAGGGCCTTTCGCTAAAAAACGTCAAGGAGTCGAAAATCGACAAGGTCTATCACCAAGACCGTATCAAGAAGAGCAATAACCACTATGTCGCCAATGAGGCGCGCTATACCATGGCTGATGCTAAGGGAAGGCAGATTGACGTGGTATTCCGCGTGAGCGACAACGACGTGGCCCTGCGCTACGAACTGCCACAAACCGACGGCCACCGGGCCTGCGTGGTCGAGAAAGAGGCAACGGGCTTTAATTTCCCCTCGGTCACGACCACTTTCCTCTCGCCGCAGTCAACGCCTTTAATTGGTTGGAAGCGGTCGAAACCGAGCTACGAGGAAGAGTATAATGCCGACCAGGCCCTGTCTACGCCTTCGAAATACGGGGTAGGGTACACCTTCCCGGCCTTGTTCCACATCGGCGACAACGGCTGGGCACTCGTGTCGGAGACAGGTGTCAACAGTGCGTATTGCGGTTCGCGCCTGAGCGAGGGCGACAGCGAGGGTATATATACCATCGCTTTCCCTCAGGAGGCCGAGAATAATCACAATGGCACAGTTAGTCCTGGCATCACCCTGCCCGGTGTCACCCCGTGGCGTACGATTACCGTCGGTGCCGACCTTGCCCCGATAGTCGAGACCACTATCCCGTTCGACGTCGTTGACCCGCTCTACGAGGCTTCGACCGAATATGTGCCCGGCAAGAGCACATGGAGCTGGATTTTGTGGCAGGACGATAGTGCCAACTATGATGACCAGGTGGCTTTTATCGACTTCGCCGCCGCCATGGGCTACAAATACTGCCTCGTAGATGCCTTCTGGGACACCAACATCGGCTACAAGCGTATGGAGGAGTTGCTCAAATATGCCCGTTCAAAAGGCGTGGAACTCTTCTTGTGGTATAACTCCAATGGTTACTGGAACGACACCGTGCAGGGCCCGGTCAACATCATGGCCAACACAATCGCGCGTAAAAAAGAGATGAAGTGGCTCAAGGAGCATGGCGTTAAAGGTCTCAAGGTCGACTTCTTCGGCGGCGACAAACAGCAGACCATGAAGCTCTACGAGGACATATTGTCAGATGCCAACGACTACGGCCTGATGATAATCTTCCATGGCTGCACACTGCCTCGCGGCTGGGAGCGCATGTACCCCAACTATGTAGGCAGCGAGGCCGTGCTGGCATCTGAAAACCTGATTTTCCAGCAGCATTTCTGCGATATGGAGGCTTTCAACGCCACCCTGCATCCCTTTATCCGCAATGCCGTGGGCTCGATGGAATATGGCGGCACGTTTATGAATAAGCGCATGAATCGCGGCAACGACGGCGGCAACTACCGTCGCACATCTGATATTTTCCAGCTTGCCCTTACCATACTCTATCAGAACAGCATCCAGAACTTTGCCCTCGCTCCCAACAACCTTGCCGACGCTCCCGGGCTGTGCATCGATTACCTCAAGGACGTGCCTACCACGTGGGACGAGACGGTGTTTGTCGACGGCTATCCGGGCAAATACGTCGTACTTGCACGTCGTCGAGGCATGGACTGGTATGTCGGCGGTGTCAATGCTACCGACAAGCCCCTCAAGCTCGACCTCGCCCTGCCCATGCTGGCCGGCAAGAAGGTAAGTTTCTACTCTGACTCGTACACTACTGCCGCACGCAAGGAGATGAAGAAAGCCGACAAGCGCCTTCCGCTTGCCACCGACTTCGTGCCGGCGGTAAGCGAAATCACTGTCAATGCCGACGGTAGTGTGCCTGTCACCATCCTGCCCTCGGCCGGAATAGTGCTCAAAACCAAGTGAATGTAAAATTTTTCAAAAAAAGTTAAGGAAAAATTTGCATGGGCCGATATTTTGGCGTAACTTTGCACCGCAAAACAAATGGTGCCAGTAGTTCAGCTGGTTAGAGCGTCGGATTGTGGTTCCGAAGGTCGTGGGTTCGAATCCCACCTGGCACCCCATAGCAAATTATTCCCCATTTTGAGTCGGATTGTGCGTGAGCATTATCCGACTTCCCTTTTTTAGATTACTTCCTATGTGCCACCACCCCTATCCATCTCGCCCGCTCCGATATAAGGGGTCACAGTCGATGAACCGAAGAAACATAAAGACATAAAGTCAAAAAGTACAAAAAATTTATGTCTTTGTGATAGGTAGGGGTGCTAATGATAGGAGCTCGACTCTCCGAGGCGAGCCATAGTCGTGGCGGCGCATAGCAGAGGTAGGTGCATGGCGCTCCTATCATTAGCCCTTCTTATTCAAAACATCCTTTTTGAGGCTCAAGCCGAAATGTCGGTGCATAATTAAAAATATAAGAGAAGAGGGTTTTCAACGATAGGAGCTTGACTCTCCGAGGCAAGCCATAGGTCAGCCATTACATTTAAGTGCTTGCACATAAATGAAAAGCATTGCCTCGAAAAAGGCTGGTCCCGGAGGGCCCAGCTCCTATATTAGCCACAATTTGACCCGACTATATATGCACTGTAATTTCGGCTTGGGCCTTTCTTTTGTCCTTTTTGCCTTCATGTCTTTATGTTTCCTTATCTCCTCACTGCGGCTCGCCCTTGATAAAAAGTGTTATGTAATCGCCTTGTGTGCGATTTATTATATTTTTGTGGTTAAAAAATGCTAAATGGCCGGGAGCCCTTTTGGAAATCTCATCAAATAGAATTACCTTTGTATATAGAAAGCGCACGGGTGTGCCCTTTTGTGTCTATTAACCAATTATTCATTTAAAACATTTCGCCTATAGCAAGACTCTACTCTAAACAAACCAAGGAATAGAAAATGCGAAATCATACCAAGCTGACCGACGAGCAGCTTATTTGTTCTTATGCCGCCGGCGACAACATTGCCTTCGACACTCTTCTTCTTCGTCATAAGGACCGGCTTTACAATTATATATACCAGATGGTTCACGATAGTGATGTTGCCGACGATATCTTCCAGGAGACTTTCGTCAAGGTTATCACCACCGTGCGTCAGGGCCGTTATCAGGATATGGGCAAATTTTCGGCGTGGGTAACGCGCATTGCCCGTAATCTGGCTATCGACTCATTCCGTGCCGAGAAATCCGAGGCAGCCGTTTCGACCGACAATACCGAGATTGACATACTCAATCGTCGCGAACTGAGCGAGGACACGATTGAAGACATCATGATAGACCTCCAGATTGAAGACGACATACGTATGCTTGTCGACCGCCTCCCCGACGTGCAGAAAGAGGTGCTGACCATGCGCTTCTACCAAGACCTGTCGTTTAAGGAGATTGCCGACCTTACCGGTGTGAGCATCAACACCGCCTTAGGGCGTATGCGCTATGCCATACTCAATCTGCGCAAGATGGCTAAGGAAAATGAACTGTGCCTCACTCGCTGATAATCAGCGATAAATATTTTTGTCCGAAAAAATATATCAAAATATTTGGTCATATCGATAAAAGACACTAACTTTGCACTGCAAAAGCGAAAGCCCAGCACCATAAGGAGGGATGGGTGAGTGGCTGAAACCACCGGTTTGCTAAACCGACGATGGGAGCAATCCTATCCACGAGTTCGAATCTCGTTCCCTCCGCAAGTTCCCCCGAGAGAGTTTCTCCCGGGGATTTTTGTATTATATCGCCCCAAGCCGAAATGTCGGTGCATAATTAAAATATAAGAGAAGAGGGTTCTCAACGATAGGAGCTTGACTCTCCGAGGCAAGCCATAGGTCAGCCATTACATTTAAGTGCTTGCATATAAATGAAAAGCATTGCCTCGAAAATGGCTGGTCCCGGAGGGCCCAGCTCCTATATTAGCCACATCTCGACCCAACTATATATGCACCGTACTTTCGGCTTGTGCCGAGATGAGGGTTCTCAACGATAGGAGCTTGACTCTCCGAGGCAAGCCATAGGTCAGCCATTACATTTAAGTGCTTGCATATAAATGAAAAGCATTGCCTCGAAAATGGCTGGTCCCGGAGGGCCCAGCTCCTATATTAGCCACATCTCGACCCAACTATATATGCACCGTACTTTCGGCTTGTGCCGAGATGAGGGTTCTCAACGATAGGAGCTTGACTCTCCGAGGCAAGCCATAGGTCAGCCATTACATTTAA
>CECA01006451.1_pt1 | contig 89969 bp, 83 predicted proteins | sample 557351 | NCBI WGS metagenome assembly CECA01 (sample SAMEA3182051, study PRJEB8094) | gut metagenome | biome: human; feature: gut; material: Stool; isolation source: human stools | place: Canada | collected 2012-03-07 | reverse complement strand
TTGCTCTCCTGGGCGTGGATCGCCTTGAGCATCTTGGCTACCAGCTTTACCTTGGAGCGAGGAACAACAGAAAACACATTCCGGTAGAAATGAACGGTGCAGCGCTGGTATTTGGCATCAGGGAATACCTCTCCCACAGCTTCCAGCATACCCAGGCACTTATCTCCAACAATGAGTTTCACGCCGTTCAGGCCGCGGCTCTTGAGCCATTGAAAGAAGCTGACCCAACTGGCCTTGTCCTCTTTCATGCCCTCGGCGGCCCCCAGGACCTCCCGGTAGCCGTCCTCATTTACTGCAATTGCTACCAGAATGGCCACATTTTCATACTCTCCACCCCAGTTTCGGCGCAGATAAATACCATCCACATAAACATACGGATATTTGCCGCCCTGTAAGGGACGGTTGCGCCAATCCTCTATGTGAACATAGGCCTTTTTGTTCAGCTCACTGATGGTGGAGGGAGACACCTTGGTGCCCCAAAGAGCTTCGGTGATGTCCTCCACGCGGCGCACAGAAACACCGGCAAGGTACATTTCAATGAGAGCTTCCTCTACGCTGCTCTCCCGGCGGCGATACCGCTCAATGATGGCTGTCTCAAATGGTACACCTTTAAGGCGTGGTACATGGAGCGTGACGTTTCCGGATGTGGTGGTGAGGTTCCGGTCATAATGGCCGCTGCGGTAGCCCCGACGGGCCTCGTTTCGCTCATAGCGGGCAGCCTGGGTCAGCTGCTCGGCCTCCTGCTCCAGCAGTTCATTCAGCGTTTCTTCCACGCTGCCGCGAACCAATTCTTTCAGTTGCCCCTTGATTACTTCCTCGTTTAGCTGTACAATCTTCTTGGACATAGTTTGCTTTCTCCTTTCAGAATGGTGTGTGGTGACTTCATTCTACCAGAGTCTGCAAACTATGTCTCTCTTTTTTGCTTTCTAAATTTGCGCAATTTATTATACCTTATCGCTTTTTCGCCATGAGTGCCCGCTGTGGCAACAAAAGGGCAACATTATTTGAATTATTGTAAAAGTAAAGAGCTACCAGATTTTTTGAAAGTCTGATAGCTCTTTTGTTTTATCGTGAATTATTGCCGATTACCAATTAACAAAGTCATAGGCTAGATTGCCAAGCGTTGATAACTCTAAATCTAAAGAATTTGCATTTAGTAGTTCTGTTATTTTTGCTTGGCATTCTAGATACTGTTGCTCAGTAAGTTTGCTCCAAACACAATCATTAATATGCGCCTTTTTAATAATGATACTGTCAAGAGGGCAGTCACACGATGAAAAATTAGGAATAGGTTTGTCTATAAATATCAAATCGCTAAAAACATATAGATATTTGAGAGTCATATTTATAAGTTTTTGAGCGAGCCCAAACCCGGTTACATAATGGTTGTCATTGCCTATAGTATTATCACAAAACAACAGCGAAATATCTTCAATAATTTTTCTTGAAAACACAAAATTTGATTCAATAATAGCTCTGTTTGTAGCTAAGCAAATTTCATCTTTGTTATTCAGAAAAGAAGCGCTGTAATAACGACCTGCCGTCATCATATCCGAGTATGCCAATTCAATGCACCTTTTTAACACTTCCGATGGGCAGTCCTTGTTTGTTGCTCGTCCCAATACATAAGACTCTAAAAATGATTTTTTCCAGTCTGTCATAAATTCACCCCATTTAGCCGTTCTTTAACCTATCCTTATTAACGACTGCATTGAGCTTGTCAGCAATGAATTTTCGAGTGGTTTTTGCTTTTTGAGGTGCAGGCGGGCTGGCGCCCGTCAAGGCGAAAAGGGCAAAAAGCGCCGAAAAGGCACGCTGCCAGGCGTATTTGCCCTTGTTAACCGATGGTATGTTTGGAGCTTTAAGCTAAGGAGAAAAACGAAAAATGAAAGAAAAGATCATAAGGGCATTGACCGCGATTTTTTCCGTTACAATATTTGTTGTAATGCTGCTTGCGCTTCTGATAGCGGTGATATATATACCATAGCCTTTATTCTCGGAGCACCATATTCCGAGGCGCTGTGCGGATTTTCCGCTGCCTATATTCAGAGGCCATCTATATAGCCACGATAATTGACTGCCTGCCCGGCGTGGTGATAATGTATCTGAAGAAGCAGTATGTCTTTGTTTCGGATATGGGTGCAAAAAGCAACTGATCATAGCCGTACAGCCATAAAGCTGCACGGGAAATTTGATGACATGCCCGGCAGCAAATTCAATTGTGTGCCGCCGGCAGATAAAATGCCTTGCGCAGGGCAATAAGACCTATTGCAATTTTGTGCAGGCGGTAGTATAATCGGGATGAAAAAACAGGGGAGCTTGTGCTGACAGGCTGAGAGGAAGGACATACCTTCGACCCTTTAACCTGATGCGGATAATGCCGCCGGAGGAAGTCATCAACGAACTTTTAACGGAGGCACCGGATCGGGCGTCTTCGTTTTTTTATCTTTTGGAAAGGAGAAGCGGACTGAGGGGGAGCGCCCTGAGTTCTGTATGACAGCGATGGGAAGCCGTGTTCCGGCGTGAGAGGATGCCAGCAAGCATCGACCGAACTTCCAGACAGCCGGGATCGACGGGCTGAATTTTACGCATGGAAGCGCCGCTGCATACAGGTATAAATACAGCCGCTTTCTTAAGCTGACGATAGCCGAACACATATCGCCTGTCGGACACCCTTTCGGCTATTTTCGCCTTGATGGGCGAAAATCTGCCTGTCAAAACCGATATGGCTTCAACTCTCGTCTGCTTATTTCAAAGGAGAAATAAAAATGAAAAAAGTCAATACCAAAAAGCTTGCGACGGCGAGCATACTCTGCGCCGTTGCAGTCGTGGGAAGTCTGTTTTCCTTTCCCGTGTTCGGCAGCAAGTGCGCGCCGGTGCAGCATATGGTGAACATCATATGCGCGGTGCTGCTCGGCCCGGCGTATGGCGTGGGTGCGGCGTTTGTCGCCTCGCTTATCCGCAATCTGCTCGGCCTGGGCAGTCTCATGGCTTTCCCCGGAAGCATGTTCGGCGCACTGCTGTGCGGTCTTGTCTATGAAAAAACCGGAAACATTGCGGCAACGCTTGTCGGCGAGGTGTTCGGAACGGCGATCCTCGGCGGCCTGTGCGCTTACCCCGTGGCGATATACTTTATGGGGCAGTCGGCCGCGGCCATCGCGTTTTACGCATACATCATCCCGTTTTTCGTATCAACGGCAGGCGGCGCGGCGATATCCGCAGTTTTGATATACAGCCTTAAAAAGGCCGGAGCTCTCGGCCGTATGCAGCTTTCGCTGGCCCAGTGAGGAGGAAACCGAAATGCTTGGAAAAATGCTTGAAAACGTAAGAGCAAAATGCCCTCTTATTCATAATATCACAAATTACGTCACGGTCAACGACTGCGCGAATATCGTGCTCGCGTGCGGCGCATCACCGATCATGGCCGACGACAAGGCCGAGGTCGCGGAGATCACGAGCGTGTGCTCAGGCCTTAATATTAATATCGGAACGCTAAACAGCCGCACAATAGAGTCGATGCACATTGCAGGCAAAAAGGCAAACGAGCTGGGACACCCCGTCGTTCTCGACCCCGTCGGCGCCGGAGCGTCGAGCCTGCGCACGGAAACGGCGCTCGGCCTTGTGCGCGAGGTGAAGTTTTCCGTCATCCGCGGAAACATTTCCGAGATAAAAACCATTGCCTCCGGCAGCGGAACGACCAAGGGCGTCGATGCCGACGTTGCCGATAAGGTGACCGAGGCAAACCTTGCGGATGCCGTTAAATTCGCAAAGGCATTTGCGCGCGAGACCGGAGCCGTTATCGCGATAACCGGCGCTATCGACATTGTTGCCGATGCCGACAGAGCCTTCTGCATCCGCAACGGCAACGCCATGATGTCGTCCATAACCGGCACCGGCTGCCAGCTTTCAGCAATGACGGCGGCATTTGTCACCGCAAATCCGGATAATGTGCTTGAGGCAGCGGCAGCGGCGGTGTGCGCGATGGGGCTTGCCGGCGAGATAGCGCATGACAGGCTCGGCTCCATGGACGGCAACTCATCCTACAGAAACTACATCATTGATGCAATTTATAATCTGACTCCCGAGCAGCTTGAGGAAGGTGCAAAATATGAAGTGCGATAAAAAATACATGCTCCTGTACGCAGTGACGGACAGAGCGTGGGTCGGAAAGCAAAGCCTTTACGAGCAGGTAGAATCCGCGCTCAAGGGCGGCGCTACCTGTGTGCAGCTTCGCGAAAAGGAGCTTAACGACGATGAGTTTCTCGCCGAAGCTGTCGAGATCGGCGCGCTGTGCAGAAAATACTCCGTGCCGTTTTTCGTAAACGACAACGTTGACGTTGCGATAAAGTGCCACGCCGACGGCGTTCACGTCGGCCAGGAGGATATGACGGCAAGCAAGGTGCGCGAGAAGATAGGCGGCGACATGATGCTCGGCGTTTCCGTTCACACGGTCGATGAAGCTCTTGAGGCCGTGAAAAGCGGCGCGGATTGCCTCGGTGTCGGCGCAATGTTCTCGACCTCCACTAAGGCGGATGCCGATGTTCTGCCAAAGGAGACTTTGCGTGATATCTGCGCGGCTGTCGATATCCCGGTCGTCGCCATCGGCGGCATATCAGAGAGCAATATCATGCAGCTTTCCGGCACGGGCGTTGACGGAGTTGCGCTCGTCAGCGCCATTTTCGGAGCGGAAGATATCGAGAGCGAGTGCAGAACGCTCAGGGCACTGTCCGAAAACATGGTGCGCGCATGAGGATAAAGGGCGCGATATTCGATTTTGACGGGACGCTGTTTGACTCAATGTATATATGGGACACCGCCGGGGAAACCTACCTCGCCTCGATCGGCGTCACTCCGAAACCCGGCGTGAATGAAGCCGTTTGCGCGCTGAGTCTGAGCCAGACAGCGTCATATTTTAAGAGCGAGTATAGCCTTGAAATGACGACTGCTGAGATCGAGGAAGGCATAAACAAAATGGTCAGGCATTTTTACTATGACCTTGTGCAGCCCAAGCCCGGCGTGTGTGAGTTTCTCGATAAGCTTCAAGGCAGCGGTGTAAAGATGACCGTTGCAACGGCAAGCGAGCACGACCATGTTCTGGCCGCGCTGCGCCGCTGCGATATGGAAAAGTACTTTGACGGCATACTCACCTGCGCCGAGATCGGCAGCGGCAAGGACGAGCCGGAAATCTTCCGTGCCTGCCTGAACGCGCTAGGAACGGCCAAAAGCGAAACGGCGGTTTTCGAGGACGCGATCCACGCGGCGCGGACGGCAAAGCGCGACGGATTTGTTCTTGTCGGAGTATACGATAAAAGCGAAAAACGGGCCGAGGAGCTTAAAGCGCTCAGCGACTGTTATATAACCGACTTCTGCAAGCCGGAAACATTCCTTTGCTTTGCATCGGACTGAAAGGAGCACAACATGAAAACAGCACTCACCATCGCAGGAAGCGACTCCAGCGGCGGAGCCGGCATTCAGGCGGATATCAAGACAATGACCATGAACGGCGTTTTTGCCATGAGCGCTATAACTGCGCTCACAGCGCAGAACACGACCGGCGTTTCGGCGATCGAAGAAGCCTCGCCCGAGTTCTTGCGCCGGCAGCTCGACGCGGTGTTTGAGGATATATACCCCGATGCCGTTAAGATCGGCATGGTATCGTCCTCGGAGCTTATCCGCGTCATAGCCGACAGACTCAGGCATTATGACGCTAAAAACATCGTAGTTGACCCTGTCATGGTCGCAACGAGCGGCTCGGCGCTTATGAAAACCGACGCCGTGCAGACGCTTGCCGATGAGCTTTTCCCGATCTGCACGGTCATAACGCCGAATATCCCCGAGGGTGAGATCCTTTCCGGCATGAAAATAGAAAACGAAGAGGACATGCTCAAGGCGGCCGAGAAGATAGGGCGCGAGCACGGCTGCGCGGTGCTGCTCAAGGGCGGACACAGTGTAAACGACGCAAACGACCTTCTGTATTCCGACGGTGAGTGCCGCTGGTTTGAGGGCAAGCGCATAGATAACCCCAATACCCACGGCACGGGCTGCACTCTTTCAAGCGCGATCGCGTCGAACCTTGCCAAGGGCTATGATCTGAAGACATCGGTTCGCCGCGCAAAGGACTATATATCCGGCGCGCTCGGAGCAATGCTCGACCTAGGCAGAGGACGCGGACCGATGAACCATGCGTTTGCGCTCAGCGGCGAGTTTTCAAAGGAAGCATAAATGCTTATAAAATGCCGTGTATCGTAGACAGGCGCCGCTTGCCCACAAAGGCGGCACCGATGCAAAGCGCACGGCAGTTTATAAAAAGAGACGACCTTGACAAAGGCCGTCTCTTTTGCAGACTGGCAAAAAATATGCTATAGATAAAGAAAATTGAGTAGCAGGGGAGCGCGAGGGGGCAAAGGCCCCACTCGTGATTAGATTAATAGCCATCAAAAATGTCCGGTACGGACTTTTTGACGAGCGTAGCGAGATTTTTCGTGAAAACTCGTTTTCACAAAAAATGTGGCGTTTTTTAAGCGGGCAAAAAAGTCACAGACTTTTTTGAGACGCTTAAAAAGAGACGACCGGCTGGCCGTCTCTTTTGCATATTAAATTAAAATGCGACCTGCATGAACAGTGCCACGCAGCAGAGGATCAGAGCCAGCGGAACATAAACGTAGCGCCCGATGCTGTACCACAGCTTGCCGCGCTGCTTTGTGCTGCCGGTGTTCACTGCGTTGAGCAGCTCGCTCTTTTTCATTACGTAGAACCACGAGATCGCGCCTAGCGTTGCGCCGATAGGAATGATGTAGATAGAAACAAGATCCATCCACGGACCCCACTTGGAGATCGGCTCCATACCGAGGCCGAAGCCGAGGCACAGAACGCACAAAATTGCAAGCACCGCGGTGCGGCTGAGCTTGGGGAATTTGTGCATCAGCGATTCGGCCACAGCCTCAAACATGTTCTGCAGCGAGCTTACTCCGGCGAAGATCATAGCAACGTATAGGATTATGGCAAACAGTCTGCCCAGGGGCAGATCCTGCAAAATAGTCGGCAGAGTAACGAACAGAAGACTCGGGCCTGCGCCGACATCCTGGCCGTAGGCAAAGCAGGCCGGGATGATCACAAGCGCGGCAACAACGGCGGCGATAGTGTCAAACAGCGCGGTGTGCTGCGCAACTCCGACAACGTCCTCCTCATCGGAAAGATACGCGCCGTACACGATCATGCCGCTGCCGGTCACCGACAGCGAGAAAAATGCCTGCCCCATTGCCCATATCCAAATCATCGGGTCGGTAAGCGCCTCCCAGCGCGGTGTGAACATGAACTTGTAGCCCTCCGCGGCGTCGGGCAGGAACGCGACCCTGACCGCGAGCACGATAAATATGAGGAAAAACAGCGGCATCATGATCTTGTTGGTCTTTTCAATGCTGTGCGCGCCGAGATACAGCGTAAGCAGCGTTCCGGCAACGACGATTATGTGGTACGGAACGACCGACATCGGCGTCGACGAGAACTCGCCGAACCATGCGGCGGTGTCGGCCGTCATGAGCGTTCCGACGAGGGAATCGACAAGCGCCTTGAGTATGTAAGTAACAATGACGGCATAGCCGATGGCGATGCACAGCGATCCGGCAAGCGGAAGCCAGCCGAGAATGCCGCCGGCCTTGCCAAAGCCCTTGCCGCGCGTTGCCCATGCGCTTTCATATGTCCCGAGCGTACCGGTGCGTGCGCGTCTGCCCATTGCAAACTCGGCGGGAAGGCCGACATAGCTGAATATGAACACAAACAGCAGGTAGATCAGCAAAAACGCTCCGCCGCCGTTTGAGCCGAGCTTATTCGGAAATCCCCAGACGTTTGCCATACCGACGGCAGAGCCGACGGATGCAAGGATAAATCCCCAGCGGCTCGCAAAATTCTTCGTTTTTTTCATAAGTAAACTCTCTCCCTTATTATCCTCCGCATGAGCGGACTTTTTCATTTTAACGCAGCAAAGCTAAAAAGGGAAATTAGCGAAATTCAAGTGGGCATGAATTTTATTAATACCGCGAAAAATTATTGACAAACGATAATTTTGCTTGTATAGTATAATTATCGAAAAACAATAATTTTGGGAGGATGATATCGTGAGTAGGAAAAAACTTTTTGCAATTCTTGCGGCAGAGAGTGTAGCTATAATCGCGCTTTATGTGCTCACTGCGCGGATGCAGGAGACATTTTCGGCCATTTACAACTTCCCGTTTGAGCAGATCGGACTCGGCCTGCGCGCGCTGCACGGTCTTGGAGGTTTTGGCGTAGGTGCCGCGTTTGCTTTGTGGATCGGTTTCTCGCTGCTGCCGATGATACCGGCAGTGTGCGGCCGTAGAAAAAGCGCGTGGGAGAAAGCGCTGCTGGGGCTGGTTTCATTTTCGCTGTTGACGACGCTGTATGTTATGACAGATCCGCAGTGCATCGAGCTGCCGTATACGGATTCGGACTATATTGTGAAAACGAGCTTCAGCATGACGACATGGTCGGCGCTTATTTTATATTTCATAGTTTTCGCGGTCCGGCTGATGCGCGAAGGAGACAGAGATAAGCTCATGGACTATTTCGGTATGGCGCTGTATGCTCTGGCGATGCTGTGCACGGCGTGTATCATAATATTGGGTACGGGAAGCGCACAGAATATCCGCTTTTCGAACAGGCAGACCATCGACACAGTGTTTGCCCTTTTGCAGTTTGCGGTCGCCGCGCTTCCGTATGTGCTGGACATTATGATAGTTATTCACGTTGGCGAGCTTGCAGATGCCGTGCGCAGAGGGGAAAAGCTCACGGAAAAAGCCGACGGCCTGACAAAGCTGTGCTGTGTTTCGCTCATCGCCCCGTCTGCCGCAACGGTTGGATTCAATTTTCTTCAGGAAGCCTTCATCAATGTGCGCACCTATATAGCGGTAAGCCTAAATATACCCGTTTTCAGCGTGGTATTTACGCTGTTTGCGCTGCTTCTGACTCGCCTCCTGATCGAAAATCGCCGTCTGCGCGACGATAATGACCTTTTTATCTGAGGTGGGACATATGGCGATAAGGGTACATCTTGAAGATGTTTTGAAAGTGCGCGGCATGACCTCAAAGGAGCTGTGCGCGCTTATCGGGATAACCGAAGCGAACCTTTCGATACTGCGCAGCGGCAAGGCAAAGGGCATACGCTTCGGAACGATCAATAAGATATGTTATTATCTCGGATGCGATGTTGGGGATATTCTGAAGTTTGACGGTATACTGGAGGATGAAAATGAAAGCTAAAAAGACGATAAGGGTAATAATCACGGCAGTCGTTATTATCGGCGCTATGGCAGCGGCGTTCGCGCTCGGCGCGTCGGGCAAATTTTCAATGGTCAATCCGCACGACAGGCTTGTTGGTGTTCTCATAACCACGCAGCCTTGGCCTGATGGCGAAGACAGAGTCTATGCCGAGTATGTCGACGGAGAATATGTTTTTAACGGTATTGACGGAATTGCGTGTTTTGCTTCGATGGACGATAACACGCTATGCACCCATGTTGACGACGCGATGACCGATGCATCCGTAGATCTGCACAGCGTCAATGACGATGCGGAAGAGGTTACGATAAACGCGACACTGTATCTGAGCTCAAGCTCGGCGTGCATAGTACAACGAAATCCGGTTTATCAGACAGCGTCCGGAGCCGTGTATGTTGTCGCGGGAGACGGCGCGGAATACCGCGGCGAGGGCCTGAGCGGAAACTTTTCGCTCAGTGACAGCGTGAAGCGGTATGAAGGCGGAAAAACAATGACATACGGCACGTATTTAAACGTTGTGGTCAAAATCATTGCAGAGCCGGAGAATATAGAGGTTTCGCAGTTTGAAGCGGATGGGAGGCTCATTTCGCTCGAATATTATGCGCCCGGTGCGCTGCCGGACAGCATCGACAGCGATGCCGCGTATATCGTTGTCGGCACGGTTTCGCAAAGCGGAACGAGCTATGAGCTGTTCCAAAGCGGCGATGAAGCCATAACCGCGCTGTACTGCCGTGAAGACGGCGTTTGTGTGCAGCAAAGCTGTGCAGTGAACAGGAGTGTGGAGAAATGACATATGTACATGATTATTCATCTCCCGTCGGCAAGATACTGCTTGCCGCGAATGAGGATAGCCTGACCGGCCTTTGGTTTTACGGCGCAAAGTATTTTGCCGCAGGACTTGAAAGCGAGCGAACCGAGATGCTCACTCCGGTGCTGGAGCAGACGATGCAATGGCTTGATGTGTATTTCTCCGGATCGGAGCCGGATTTTGTGCCGCCGCTGGAGATGCATGGTTCTGCCTTCCAACGCAGTGTGTGGGCGGAGCTTATGAAAATTCCATACGGCCAAACCTCAAGCTATGGCGAGATCGCCCTAAGGCTCGGTGTAAACAGCGCACAGGCGATCGGCGGAGCAGTGGGGCACAATCCAATATCAATAATAGTGCCGTGCCACCGAGTCCTCGGTGCGGACGGAAGCCTGACAGGTTATGCAGCCGGAGTTGACAAGAAAATGCGCCTGCTTGAGCTTGAAAGCGCGCGTGAAGTATAGTCGATATGGACGACAAGCTTGCATATGAGGCGCTGTCGGCTTAAGTCCAACGGCTGCATTGATATGAAAAAGTACAAATGTTAGTAAAAAAGCAGCCGAAAGGCTGCTTTCAGGCTGTCGAAAAACTATGCTGCAAAAGAAAGATAATAGAGCAGCAGGGGAGCTCGAGGGGGCAAAGGCCCCACTCGAAATTGGATTAATAGCCATCAAAAACGCCTGATTTATCAGGCTTTTTGACGAGCGTAGCGAGATTTTTCGTGAAAACATGTTTTCACAAAAAATGTGGCGTTTTTGAAGCGTGCAAAAAAGTCAAAGACTTTTTTGACACGCTGAAAGCAGCCGAAAGGCTGCTTTTTGCTATTTTTTTGCCCACACGAGGAACATCGGCGCATCACTCAGATCGTTTTCCGCGAGTATGCGCGTACCTGCGGATTTGTCAAAGCCGCAGTCGGCGCAGCCAAGTGATTTGAGAAGCTCGGCGTCCCACTCGGGACGGGGTTTTTTGCTTATCGGCATTGAGAGCGTGATTTGCGCGTTTTCGCTCTCAAGCTCGGGCGTCATTCCGCAGTGGCCATAGACATTGCCGACGGGCAGATGAGTTCCGTTATGCTCATTGTTGCGGACATTGTTGCCGTAGCTTGCGTCGAAGTTTATGAGGATCCCGCCTGGTGCGAGAACGCGGAGCCATTCCGAATATGCGCGCTCCGGTTCGGGCAGTGTCCAAGTGAGATTGCGCGTGACTACGGCGTCAAAGCTTTCGTCGGGAAAGTCGAGAGACTGTGCGTCCATTACCTCAAACCGTGCACTGATATCAAGCTCGTCTGCAAGAGCCTTTGCCTCGCCTATCATTGCCGGGGTGAGGTCGATCCCCGTGACCGTGTGCCCCTTTGCGGCGAGCAGTACGGCAAAATATCCCGTACCCGTGCCGACATCAAGAATGCGAAGCTTTCCTTCCGGAAGCAGCCTGTCAAGCTCGTCGCTCCAGCGCTTGCTGAGCTTATTATGTATCTCATTGCGGCGTACAACGCCGAAGTCGTGCGCACGCACGGTCCAGTAGTCCAGGACCCGTTTTTCTATCTCTTCCATATCGTTACCTTTCCTCGATTGCATATGCAACCATTGGACAGTCCTTTTCTATGCCGAGCGACGCCGTCTGATACAGAATAATGCCGTCGTGTTTTGCAAATTCCTCGTGCAGCAGCTCGCCGAATATATCGCATATCCGGCCGAGACTTTCGCCTGCCTTTATACGCTCGCCGACCGCCTTGGCAGGATACCAGCAGCCGCTTACAGGTGCGTCCAAATATTCTCCGCGATCAAAAATCCTGGGGTTCTTCCTGACTGAGGGAATCCCGTCCCGCAAAACTCCAAGGAAGCGCAGAATGTTCTTTACGTCCTCGATATCACGGGAGGATTCATCTTCTGACCACAGGCCGCAGCAGCCGCGCTCGATCAGAACGGCCGGAACGCCGCAGGTACCGGCGTGACTGTAAAACCCGTTTTTCGCCTGCGAGCGCACGGCGTACGGAACGCCCACATGCATCGCAAGCTCCTGCGATTGCGCGCAGACCTCCGGAGCTGCCGCGCCGTGAAGATAGACGTGCGGCGTAAGATATTCATAGCCGCCGCCGGAGTGCAGATCGACTATGCAGTCGCTGTGACGTATCACGGTTTCCTCAAGGAATGCAGCAAGCTTTTCGGCGTCGGTTCCGCATGTGCTGCCGGGAAAAACGCGATTGAGGTTTTTTCCGTCGGACGGAAAAACGTCCGAGCAGCGGCAGATGAGACCATCGTAATTGAATGCGTGCACTAAGTGAAGCTCACCGTATATATCTTTTGGGTCAATAGTCCGTGCAAGCTCAATAACTGCCTGTATGCCTACGTATTCGCGGCAGTGAACACCGGCGGATACGGTAACGCATTTTCCGTCGTGAGCACCGAAGATTACTGTTTCGGGGTAGTTAAGCCGTGTTCCCGGAACATTAACAAATTGCTGAATTTTCTTGCCTGTGTTCAATGCTTTACCTCCATCACCGATGCTATAAGCTCCTTTGTATATTCGTTCCGCGGAGCTGAAATAATGCTTTTTGTATTGCCTTGTTCGACGATGTCTCCGCCGCGCATGACGAGCATTCTGTCGCACAGAGTGCTGACAACGGAAATGTCATGCGATACGAAGATTACGGACATGCCCTTATCTTTACGCAGCGAGGATAACAGTGCAAGTATTTGTGCCTGCGAGGATACGTCCAAAGCGCTTGTTATCTCGTCGCACAGCAGCACCTTCGGCGATGAGGCAATGGCTCGCGCAATGGCAAAGCGCTGACACTGGCCTCCGCTGAGCGAACCCGGATAGCGCTGAGCAAGCTGTGAGCTTAAGCCGACATTGAGACAAAGCGTATCAAGATCCAAAACCGCACCCTTGCCCATAAGACTTTGAAATGCATCGTTTATCGAGCTCGCTATTGTCCTTCGAGGATGAAATGATGCACCGGCGTCCTGGAAGATCATCTGTATATCGCGTTTTTCTGCAATGGAACGCTTCGTGCCGAGTTCATGCCCGTCAAGCCGGATCGAGCCTGCATCCGGAGCTTCAAGGCCGCTGATAAGGCGCAGAAGAGTACTCTTTCCGCTTCCGGAGGTACCGACTATGCCAAGTATCTCGCCGCATTTAAGCTCAAAGCTGGCATTTTTCAGCGCATCGGTTTTCATGCCGCTGCGCTCAAAGCTTTTGCTGAGATTCTTAATGCTTAATATGCCTTCCATATCAGACCTCCGTGAGAACAAAGTGGCCGGGACTCGATTCAATCAGCTTGCCGGAGTATTCCGGATCCGCATCAGGAAACGCAGGAATACAGCCGCCGAGAATCGGAACCGAGCCGAGCAGGGCCTTTGTATACGGATGAAGCGGCGACGATACAAGCTCCTGCGCCGGGGCAAGCTCAACTATCATGCCGCGGTGCATGACAGCAATGCGGTCTGCAACATATGAAGCAAGCGCAAAATCATGCGTCACGATCATCTGCGCTATGCCGCAGTCGGTGCGCATGGCGATAAACTCATCGGCAACGTTTCGGCGCGTCACTGCGTCAAGGGCGCTTGTCGGCTCGTCTGCAAGCAGAAGCTTCTGCTGCATGAGCATCACAAGAGCAAGCGCGATACGCTGGTTCATGCCGCCGCTCATTTCATACGGGCAGGAGGCGAGTATACGCTCGCAGTCGGGAAGATCCAGCTTTGAAAAAACATCGCGCACGGATGGCAAAAATGCTTCTTTTTCGTATTTGTCCTGACTTTTCAGGGTTTCGATAAACTGCTTTTTGTAGCTCCGTATTGGGTTGAACGCAGCGCCCGGCGTCTGGAATATAAAGCCCATGCCGGAGGTCGTGAGCGCACAGCGGCGCTTTTGCGAAAGCTCGTACAGGCGCTGCCCGTCAAACACAATGTCGCCGCCCGTTATAACGGGCTTGTCTAACACCCCGATCACGGACTTTAAAAGCGTGCTCTTTCCGCAGCCGGATTGCCCGACAACGCACAGCGCCTCTCCGGCTGTAAGAGAAAGATTTATGTTAGATATGGTATTGCTGCCGCCATATCCTGCGCTTAGTCCTTCGAGGGACAAAATAACGTTATCATTCATTTTGCCGCCTCCACATCGAGATAATCGCGCAAAAAATCGCCGAGGCAGTTGAATATCATGACCGTCACGACCGTCGCCCCGGCCGGGGCGAGCGTCGCCCAAGGAGCCAGCTGCATATAAGCGCGCGACTGATTTATCATGCTGCCCCACTCGGCGTGCGGCTCGGTAACGCCGATGCCGAGGAAGGAGAGCCCCGCAATGCCGATCATCATAACTCCGAGCTGAGTCGCGGCGTTGACAATAAGGCTGCCGAGCATGCACGGCAGAAGATAGTGCAGCATTATTTTTATATTCGAACAGCCGGAAAGGCGCGCTGCGCTTATAAACGGTTCGTTTTTCATTGCAATTACCTGAGCGCGTGCAAGCCGTGCATAAAGCGTCCATCCCGACAGTCCCATAGCAAGCATGGCATTTATCATGCCGCCGCCGAGAATTCCGGCAACGGCTATGGCAAGCACCATCTGCGGAAACGCAAGCATGATATCGACAATGCGCATGATTATGCTGTCAACCGCGCCGCCGTACCATCCGGCGATCATGCCGAGCACGGTGCCGATAACAAATGTTACCGCAACAAGAACAACGGCCGAGAATATCGAGGTTCGCGCGCCCATGAGGACACGGGAGAAAACGCATCTGCCGTATCGGTCGGTTCCGAAGAGATATTTCGCACTCGGAGAGGCGTTCATGTTCGCGGCGTTCGTCGCGTTTGGGTCGTTCGGAACGATAAGCGGAGCGAGCAGCCCGATGAGCATCAGAACTCCGGCGAGAGTGAGAAAAACGCAGAGTCTGCGTTTTTGCTTTTTGCGTGCAGTCATAGTAAGATCCATGCGCTCACCTCACATTTGCCCGACCCGAGGGTCGAGACGGCGATAGCAGAGATCGGCTGCAAGATTTATGAGAACATATATGCAGCTTGTGAATATCACAAAGCCCTGAATTACGGGGTAGTCGCGCGCGGTGATCGAGTCCATGACGAGTTTGCCGATCCCCGGCCAGCGGAATATCGTTTCAACAACGACGCTGCCGCCCAAAAGCGAGCCGATCGAAAGTGCGACTATGGTCAGAATGGGGATCGCAGCGTTGTGCAGCACGTTTTTGAAAAGAATGATCGAGCTTTTCACACCGCGCGCCTTTGCGCCGAGAACGTAGTCGCGCCCGAGCTGTTCGAGCACCTCAGCGCGAAACTGCCTCAAAAAGCGCGAGCACATCGGTATTGCCAAAGCAAGGCAGGGGAGGATAAGCCCCTTTACGCTTTCGTCTGCAAGGACCGGCAGAAGGTTGGTCTTGACGCAGAAAAAGTACATAAGCAGCACCGAAATGAGAAAATTGGGCAGCGAATTTCCGATGAAGCTCAGAAGCTTTACGATGTTATCGAGAATGCCGTCCTTCTTAACGGCACTTATAACGGCCAGAGGAAGCGATACTATGAGCGAAACCGCAAGGCTTGCCACGCTTAAAATAAGCGTATAGCGCAGAGCATGCGTGAGCTTTCCGGCAACGGGCATGCCGTCCTTATATGATGTGCCGAGGTCACCGGTCAGCGCATTTCCGAGCCACTGCGCATAGCGAGCAAGAAAAGGCTCGTTTAAGCCCATCTCTTCGCGAGCAGCTTCCAAAGTCTCCTCGGAAACGGTTATACCCTGCGCGTTGAGTTTTTTCAGCGCAGGGTCACCGGGCGATATGTACATCAGAAGATAGGTCAGAAAGCTCAGACCTATTATTATCACTGCAAGATGCAGCAGACGTTTTAAAATTTGCTTTTTGATATTATCCACCTCTGACTGAACATCAGGAGCCTCCGGGGGGGGAGAAGGCTCCTGATGCAGGGGTTATTACATGTCCGTGTCAGCGTCTATGCGATAAAAATCGAAGGGGCAGTTTTCGTATATGCCGCTGACATTCTTCGCGGAAACGGTTATGTTGTTGAAAAGGCCTACGCAGCCGATGGCGTTATCGTCGATGGCGAGCTGGACAATCTCGTTTGCAAGGCGTGCGCGCTCGGCCGAGTCGGTCTCGCCCTGAAGCTTAGCGATAAGTTCGTTTGCCTCATCGCTCTCAAAGCCTGCCGAGGCCCAGTAGCCGCCGGGACGAAGCACGGTGTCGATGAAATAGTACGGGTCGCCGTTCTTGTCGGCTATCATGCAGTAGAGAGCAATGTCATAGTCGCCGGAGAGAATGTAGGTCGCGTCTGCGTCCTCCTGAGAGGTGAGGGAGGAGCCGACGCCGATGGCCTTGAGCTGCTCCTGAATGAGAAGCGCCAGCGAGTCGAGCGAGCGGGCAGGATAGTAGCATATGTTGAGATTGAGATCCTGTCCGTCCTTCTCATAGATGCCGTCAGAGCCGAGAGTGTATCCGGCTTCTTCAATCGCGGCCTTTGCCGCGGCCGTGTCAACGGCGGGCTTTGTGACCTTGCCGTAAGCCGTTGAGGTTCCGAAGGGGCCGACTGCTGCGGTGACTGTGCCGTTTAAGTAGGAAGCGATAGCGTCACAGTCAACGGTGAGGTTTATTGCCTTCCTGAGCTCGTCACTCAGGCGGTTCTGGTTAAGCATGTAAAACTGCAATCTTGTTGCCGGAATGTCCGTCACCGTGTACTTGTCGGGAGATGCGTCGAATATCTCCTTTGCGGCGGCTGTGACCGAGGTGTAGCAGTCAATTTCGCCGTTCTGCATTGCCATGAGCTTGGACTCATCATCCTGCATGTAGTAGAACACCGCGCCGTCAAGCTTAACGTCTCCGCCCCAGTATTTGTCGTTGCGGCTGACTTCCACAGTGCCTTCGGGCTGGAAAGACTTCACAACAAATGGGCCGGTCGCAACAGGGGCATTGTCGATATCATTAGATGCGTCAAGATCCATTATCGCCATCTCGGGAGAGGCAAGGTCATTTACGAGCGTGGGGTAAATTTCATCGGTGGTTATCGTAAATTCCTTGTCGCTGACAGCTTTGTATTCGTAGTCGGCAAACTGCGCAAAGCGCACGTTGACTTCGCCGCAGCGCTTGAGATTTGCGATGACATTCTCTGCGGTCACGGCATTGCCGTTTGAGAAGCTTATGCCGTCCTTGAGCGTAACGGTCCAGGTCAGGTTATCGTCGGAGACCTCTGCCTTTTCCGCAAGACAGGGCTGAACCGAGCTGTCATCACCCATCTTGAACAGTGCCTCTGTGATGCCGTAGATGGAGGTGTACCATCCGTAGTACTCCTTGTGCGCGTCAAGGCTGGGGTAGGCGAAGCTTTCCGCGACGCGGAGTATCTTTTCGCCGTCATCGGCAGCGCCGTTATCATTGCTGCTGCATGCGGCAAGGCTCAGCACCATTATAAGTGCGAGCATAAGTGCGATTATTCTTTTTTTCATTGTTCCTCTCCATTTCAGACTTATTTTACGGCTCTTATCAGAAAGCACGGAGTGGATGCGTAGTTGAGCATCTCCTCGCGGCTCCAGAGCCTGCGGCTGACGGAAGTGTCCGCGCTTACGTTTTTGAAGCCGAGGTTGAGCAGCGTCACCGCATCCCAGTGAGGGCGAGGGAGCTTTCCCATCGGCAGTGTGCGCGAAATGTTTTCCATAAGCCAGCTTTCGTCGTAGCTTTCGTAGTCTTCGACTCCGGCCTGCACCGTGCAGTCTCGCTCAGCCTGCTTTTCGTTCTTTTTCTCCTCGTCGAAAAGATAGGCATACCAGTTAGAGTCGATGTTGAGCATCACGCCGCCGTCGCGCAGAACGCGCCGCCACTCGCCGTAGGCCTTCACGGGATCGGGCAGGTTCCATGTGAGGTTTCTTGTGACGATAACATCAAACTCGTTGTCGGGAAATTCGAGCGTCTGAGCGTCCATCTTGAGAAAGCGAATCTTTTCGGCAAGCTCGCCTGCGTTGGCTTTTGCCTGCTCGAGCATTCCCTCGGACAGATCGACAGCGGTCACGTCATAGCCACGCGAGGCGAGGATTATGGCGTAAAATCCCGGACCTGTGCCGATATCCAGCACTTTGAGAGACCTTCCTTCCGCCTTGGGGAAGTTCTTGATGAGCTCGTCAGCCCATTTGCTGTCCCAGCCGTCGGCGAGGTTTTTCTTGACCACCTCGGTGTACGAGCTTGCGCGGCGCGTCCAATACTGCTCAATTGTGCCTGTAAGAGTGCTCATGGTTCTTGTCTCCTTGCGTTAGTGCAAACTTCTCATGTTTGAAGTTTAACATGCAAAATCACCCTCCACAAGCCGGGTGGGGGGATATAAATTTCAAAAATGAAGAGTTTTTTGCTTTACACAAATTGAGCTTTGTCATATAATTCAGTGCATAAAACGTCGAGGTGCTTACGATGGACGAAAAGCGGAGAAAAATACGGAATAAATACACGCAGCTGCTGCTTAAAAGCAAAAAAATATCCGAAGGCTATGAAAGCTCGTGGAGCACCCATTGCCGAATGTTCGGCGACTTGCTGGAGCCTGCATTTGCCGACGATGAGGCGTCGCGCCTTGAGCTTGTCGGTGCGCTCAACCTGATAAGCAGAGGGAAATACACTGCCGCGGCCAAAAAGCTCGACAGGCTTTTGGACGCATGCCGCAGCGACGCGGATTTTGCGGCGGTAAATTTCTTCACGGGTGTGTGCTGGGATAAAACCGGGATAATAGATATGGCTATTGTTTATTACGGAGAGGCCGCAAAGCGTGAACCGGAGTTTTACATGGTCTATCTCATGCTGGCAAAGTGTCTGCACGCAAAGCGTCATTACGAGGCCGCATCCGGCGCGTATGTCAAGGCGCTTGACGAGATCCTCTCACGTCCTAAAAAAGACGAGGTGCCGGCCGTTAGAGAGGAGCCGCTTCTCGGCTCGGTGCATGGGAACCTTGCAAGCTGCCTTATAATGATGCGCCGCTATGACGATGCGGAGTTTGAGCTTTACGAGGCGCAGAGGTATAACTATTCTCCGCCGCAGATGCTCGTCACATGGGCGACGCTCTATGCAGCAACGGGGCGCAAGGTCCAAGCCGCAGAAAAAATGAGCGAGCTGAAAAAATGCGCGCCTGAGCTTGAAGGGGCCTCGGCGCTCGGAGTTATGGAGATAATCGAGCAGAAAAACTCGCACTTTGCGCCGCGAGCGATCGACAGCGAAAAGCTCAAAAAATTCTGGGACTGGTTCTGTGCAAATGCCGAAAGGCTGAAAGCGCTCACTTTCGGCGCGCCGTCGCCGGACATGATGAATGAGGTTTACGAGCAGGTGAGCGGAATGTTTGACGCTATTGTCGAAAAGCCGGGCTTTGAGTTCGGGCGCGATGGGGCAAAGGCACGCATGAGCTTTTTCGATAATTATAATCTGACGTTTGAGCTTTGGCTTTCAAAGCTCGTTGACACTGCTCCGCGCTCGCTGCGCACGGACTGGAGCTTTTACCTTGTGCACTGAGGAGAAAAAACATGATAAAGTATGTGCTTTTGGACATTGACGATACGCTGCTTGACTTCGGTAAGGCCGAGGCTGCGGCAATAAAGAAAACCTTTGACCGCATCGGCGTTCCCTCATCGCCGGAGGTCATAGCGCTCTACAGTCGGATAAACGACGAGCATTGGGCGATGCTCGAACGTGGCGAGCTGACGCGCGAGCAGGTGCTTGTAAAGCGATTTGACGCGCTGTTTGCCGAGCTTGGCATAAAAAATGTGCCGAGCGAGATGGCACAGGCAAGCTACGAGTATCTCCTCGGCATAGGTCATTATTTCGTTGACGGCGCGCCCGAGCTTTTGCAGGCGCTTAAAGATAAATACGAGCTTTACATCGTCTCAAACGGCACGGCTTCCGTGCAGGACAGCCGCCTTGAGAGCGCCGGCATAGCGCCGTATTTCAAGGATATTTTCATATCCGAGCGGCTCGGCGCGGATAAGCCGACAAAGAAGTTTTTCGATATCGTGTTTTCGCGCATCGAGGGCTTTGAGCGCGATAAGGCCGTCATCGTCGGCGACAGGCTGTCGTCGGATATCCTCGGCGGCATAAACGCCGGCATAAAAACCTGCTGGTTTAACCCAAAGCGCCTGCCCGGCAAAGAGGATATCCCGGCAGATCACGAGATACATGCCCTGTCCGAGCTTCCGGAATTGTTAGAAAAAATCTGAGGCCAAGTTGACCTCAGATTTTTTCGTTAATTATAATAATTTCGCCGATGTCCTGCGTTTTCGCGCAGCAGCCGATGAGATATTCGCCGTGGGAAGCGCACGAAAACGAGCAGCCCTCCGCGCCGCTTACGACAGAGAAGCTGCGGATATTGCCAAGACGGAGATCGGCGCATTTAATATAGCTCTCCTTGAGCGTCCACAGGCGGCAGAACTCGCGATCCGGGTCATCGGCAGCGTAAACGAGCGCGGCCTCGTCGTGCCGGAAAAACCGCTTTGCAAGGCTTGAGCCGCCAACCCTCGGCAGCTCAATATCAACTCCGACGGGCACATCGGAGACAGCGCATACGGCATAGTCTCCGCAGTGGGCAAGCGAGAAGAAGACCTCGTTGTCGGGGAAATAGGGCTTTTCATTTTTGCTGAGAACGTAATCATCACGCCCCGCGGCTTTGATCAGAAGCATCTCGGCTCCGAGACTGCGGCGCTTATCATCGTCCTTCGAAAGGCGCAGCGTCTTTTCGCGCCGCGCAGGCGACACTTTGCCGAGGAAAGCTTCAATGTCTATGCAGCTGACGTCGGCAATGAAAATCCTTGTCATGCGCGCATTGCGTCGAGCGTTTTCTGTATGAGCGTATCAAGATCCCAGCCGCACATTTCGGCTCCGCGCAGGATAACGTCGCGCGAGCAGCCGGCGGCAAACTTCTTGTCCTTGAACTTTTTCTTGACCGATTTTACCTCCATATCGGATATGCCGGTCGGGCGCATGAGCGCGACGGCGCCGATAAGGCCGGTAAGCTCGTCGGCTGCAAACAGGACCTTTTCCATGAAAAGCTCGGGCTCAACGTCGATGCATATGCCGTAGCCGTGGCTTATGACGGCGTGGATCACCGATTCGTCTATGTCCTTGTCGCGCAGCAGCTCCTGCGCCTTGACGCAGTGCTGCTCGGGGTAAAGCTCAAAATCAATATCGTGAAGCATGCCGACGGCGGCCCAGTAATCGACGCGCTCGGGATCAAACTCCTTTGCAAGCTCGCCCATGACCTTGGAAACGGTTTCGGCATGCTGGAGGTGAAACGGTTCCTTGTTGAACTCGGCGACAAGCTCTTTTGCCTGATCGACTGTGGGAATGTAGCTCATTTGTGTTGCCTCCTGAAAAATGTGATGAATCATTTTACTGCAATATGCGCCATAAATCAACGGGAAATTCTTAATTGACACCGCACTGGCGAGAGGTTAAAATTTATATATCATATTACTTAGGAGAACGCGATGGAAAACCCCGTTTTATATATTGTCATTCCCTGCTATAACGAGCAGGAGGTGCTGCCGATAACGGCGCCGATGTTTTTAAATAAGCTGCATGAGCTTGCCGAAAAAAAGCTCGTTTCCGAAAACAGCCGCATAATGTTTGTAAACGACGGCAGCAGCGACGGAACATGGGACATTATCCGCGCCCTTGCCGCGAGCGACGAGCATTACATCGGCATAAGCCAAAGCCGCAACCGCGGCCATCAGAACGCCGTGCTTGCCGGACTTATGGAGGCGAAGGATCGCTGCGATATAAGTATATCCATCGACTGCGACGGGCAGGACGATATAAACGCGATGGACGATATGGTTCGCGCCTATCTCGACGGCTGCGATATCGTCTACGGCGTGAGAAATGACCGCGAGACCGACAGCTTTTTTAAGCGCACGACCGCGCAGGGCTTTTACAGATTTCTCTCCGCCATGGGAGCTGAGATCGTGTATAACCACGCAGACTACCGGCTGATAAGCGCACGCGCGCTGCACGAGCTTGCAAAGTTTAAAGAGGTAAACCTCTTTCTGCGCGGAATGGTGCCGCTTGTCGGCTTTAAAAGCACAAGCGTCGAGTATAAAAGGGCAGAGCGCATCGCCGGAAAAAGCAAGTACCCTCTGCGCAAGATGCTCGCGCTTGCCGGCGACGGGATAACCAGCCTTTCGATAAAGCCGCTCAGGCTCATAATGAGCTTTGGCGTGATCGTTGCGCTTTTGAGCTTCGTGGGCGTTATATGGGCGATAGTTGCGGCGCTTGCCGGGCGCGCGGTGGCCGGCTGGGCGAGCATGACGTGCATCATCTGCTTTGTCAGCGGCGTGCAGCTTATCTGCATGGGCATAATCGGCGAATACATCGGCAAGATATATATGGAAACGAAGCAGCGCCCGAGGTATATCATATCCGAGCGCACATGGAAGGAATAAAGGTCTTGTTTAGTCGGAAAAGATTTGCTATAATGAGCCCATCTGATATTTAGGATAAGGAGAAATTACAATGAACTATTGGAGCACAGCACGCAGAGGCGTTCTCGGCCTGAGCGCGGCAACCATCGCCTATTCTGTCTGGAAGAAGAACCCCGTTCTGCCTTTGGCACTTTACGGAATGCACCTTGCGGAGTATTTCATCGTTGCCAAAAAGGCAGGCAAGAAGGTGTGGTATGACGATACTCGCTGCTTTATCAACACCATGCTTTACGGCTTCACCTTCTGGCTTCCGATGAAGCTTGAGATCGAGTGATTCAAAATTCCGGCCTTTTGGCCGGAATTTTTACATGAAAGGATAACCATGCTCAACACGACATTGTGCTACATAAGCCGCGGCAGCGAATATCTCATGCTGCACCGCGTGAAAAAGAAAAACGACATAAACCACGATAAATGGATCGGCATCGGCGGAAAATTCGAGGCCGACGAAAGCCCCGACGAGTGCCTGTTGCGCGAGGCAAGGGAGGAAACGGGGCTTACGCTTACCTCGTGGCGCTGCCGCGGCATAGTCACCTTTGTAAACACCAAGTGCGAGTCGGAGTACATGCACCTGTTCACAGCCGACGGCTTTGAGGGCGAGATCAGGACCTGTGACGAGGGCGAGCTTGAATGGATAGACAGAAAAAAGCTCTATGACCTCACGCTGTGGGAGGGGGATAAGATATTTCTCCGCCTTCTCGAAAACGACGATGAGCCGTTTTTCCTTCTGAAGCTCGGCTACGACGGCGATGAGCTTGTAAGCGCCGTTTTAAACGGAACGAAAATCGTATAAAAAAGCAAGCCGGACCCGTTCGATCCGGCTTGCTTTTTGCTGTCGTGAATATTAGTATGCTACGCCCCAGTAGATCATGTGCTTTGCCTTTTTGCCGCAAATCGGGCATGTATCGCCGAGATCTTCCTGCTTGAAGGGGATGCAGCGCGAGGACATGCCTGCCTGCTCCTTCATTTTCAGCTCGCAGTCAAGCTCGCCGCACCACATGGTCTTGATAAAGCCGCCCTTTTCCTCCTGAAGCTGCTTTGCTTCCTCGAGGGAATGCGCTTCGAAAATGTGCTCGTCGAGGTTCTTCTTGGCCTTGTCGAAAAGACCCCGCTGCACGGCGTCGAGCAGCTCGGGGACCTTTGAAGTCAGCTCGGAGAGCGCGACGGAGATCTTATCGCCGTTATCGCGCCTTACCGCCATGCATACGCCGTTTTCAATGTCGCGCGGACCGATCTCGATACGGAGGGGAACGCCCTTCATCTCGTACTGCGCGCACTTCCAGCCGAGGCTGTTGTCGCTGAGATCTATCTTGGCGCGGATGCCTGCCGCCTTGAGCGCGTCGTAAAGCTCGGTTGCCTTTTCGGTGACACCCTCCTTGTGCTGGGCAACGGGAACAACTATGACCTGTACGGGAGCGATGCGCGGAGGAAGAACGAGACCGTTGTTGTCGCCGTGGGTCATGATTATGCCGCCGATTATGCGCGTTGACATGCCCCAGGAGGTCTGGTGCGGATAACGCTGCTTGTTTTCGCGGTCGGTGAAGGTAATGTTGAACTGCTCGGCAAAGCCGGTGCCGAAGTAGTGGCTCGTGCCGGACTGCAGCGCCTTATGGTCATGCATCATGCACTCGATGGTGTAGGTGTTCACTGCGCCCGCGAACTTTTCCTTCTCGGTCTTGTTGCCGCGGATGACGGGCATTGCAAGGTAATTTTCGCACATGTCGGCATAGACCTCGAGCTGGTGCAGTGTTTCCTCGCGTGCTTCGGCCTCGGTTTCGTGCAGGGTGTGACCCTCCTGCCAGAGAAACTCTCTTCCGCGCAGGAAGGGACGAGTTGTCTTTTCCCAGCGCAGCACAGAGCACCACTGATTGTATTTCATCGGCAGATCGCGCCATGAGTGGACGATATGACTCCAGTGATCGCAGAAAAGCGTTTCGGAGGTCGGACGGATGCACAGTCTCTCGGGCAGCTCCTCCGAGCCGCCGACGGTGACCCATGCGCACTCGGGCGCAAAGCCCTCGACGTGATCCTTTTCCTTCTGAAGCAGGCTTTCGGGGATGAGCATGGGCATGGAAACATTCTCGTGTCCGCCCTCTTTGAACATCCTGTCAAGCTCCTTCTGTATATTCTCCCAAATGGCATAGCCGTATGGGCGCAGGATGAAAAGTCCCTTAATGCCGGAGTAATCGACAAGCTCCGCCTTGGTGCAAACATCGGTGAACCACTGGGCGAAATCCTGCTCCATATCAGTTATCTGTTCAACTTTTTTATCCTTTGCCATTATGATTTCTCCTTTATCTTAATAATTAAACTATTTTATCGAATGCGCCGAGCCTTGTCAATAGATATAAAAAATCTTGACCGATGTATTCTTTTTGTCTATAATAGTATAGATTTAATAGATACAATTGACGAAACCATTCGGAGGTGACGCATATTAACAGGCAAAAATATATGGCGGAGCTTTCAAAACTTCTGGCATTTATGTTTAAAGAGGACAAGGAAGATATCCTTGCGCAGTACAATAAAATGCTTGATGAGTCCGATGATGAGCAGGCTCTGCTCGAAAGCTTCGGCTCGCCGACAAAGTTGGCCGTTACCATTTCCCGTACCTATAAGCGCTCTGAGCGCAAGCTCGCGGTGGAGGCGGACTCGAAAGAGGATAAGCCTGCCGAAACTGAGCATATATTTGTGACTCCGGTGAAAAAGGAAAAAACGGCGGAGGTAAACACAGGACTTTCATATGCGGATATAATCGAGGAGATCCGCCGTGAAAAGGCCGAGGAGGAGGGCGTGGAGTACAAGCCCATGTTCTTCGATGAGCCGGAGCAGCCTGCTGCCGAAGAAACCGTCCAGCCGGAACCCGAGACAGAGGAAGACGGCACTCAGATAGCTTCCGACGAAGAAAGCACGGTCGTCGAGCCTGAAACAGAGGCGCCGGTGTCGGAAGAGACCGAGAACGAAGAAAAAAGCGATGAGACGGCGCCGGAAGAGGAAACTCAGCCGGAGGAAGCCGAGGCCGAAGAAGAGCCTGCCGGTGAAGCTGCTTCGGATGAAGCTCCGGTCATCGAGATGACCGAAACCGAGCCGGTGGCCGAGAAGTCTCAGCCCGTTGAGGAAGAACAGGCGGCAGAGAATGAAAAGACCGAGATCGAGCCTGTCGAGGATAGCTACGCTCCCGAACTCGTGTTTGAAGAGCTTGAGAGCATAGAGCTGCCCGAGGAGACAACGCGGTATAAGACAAACGTCGCGCTGCTGATACTGTACCTTATCTTTGCGATCCCCATCAGCGCCGTTCTGATCGTGCTCGCACTTGCGGTGGCGGTCGTACTGGTCGCTCTCGGCGTATCGCTCATTACGATCGGCGTTGAGGCTATAGGCTTTGCATTTGCAAAGCTTGTGATATTTGCGGATATAATGCTGTGTGCAGGTGCTGTGCTGATAGCGTTTGCAGTGGCGCTTATCCTGCTGTGGATCGGCGTTCTTGTGCTGGTGCGCGGTATAAGCGGAATAGTCCGCGGCGCAAAAGCGCTGGGAAGAAGCTTCTGCGTCAAGGAGGTGCCGGATAATGAGTAAGGTATGGAAGGTGGTTTCGACCGTCGCGATCGTGGCGCTCATTCTGGGCGCGCTGTGCATCCTCGCAGGCTTTGTCACAGGCGGTGATGTTCAAAGAGTTAAAGACGTGTTTTTTGCGTCATATGACATTGAAACCAAGATAAATGCGTTAAGATCGGCCATGGGGATCATGGCTCTTAACTGATGAGTGCAGGGGCGGCAGAGGCTGCCCTTGCATTTTTACACATAAATGTGGTCAATACGGTTACAAAATTCTATGTTCAGCCCTCTTTTCAAATTATCATGTATTTGGTATAATCCAAGAGATAAAGATAATGGGTTAAACCCCGAATAAATACAGAGAGGACGATTACAAATGATTTCCCACGGCAAAGAGATCAAGGTATTTACCGGCAACTCCAATCCCAAGCTTGCAAACCAGATATGCAACCAGCTTTTCAAGAACCTCGGTGACTGCACCTGTGCTCACTTCGCTGACGGCGAGTGCTCGATATCCGTTCATGAGCCTGTTCGCGGCGCCGACGTTTTTATCGTTCAGTCGACCTGCAAGCCCGTCAATGACAACCTCATGGAGCTGCTCGTTATGATCGACGCTATGCGCAGAGCATCGGCAGGCAGAATCACCGCCGTTATTCCGTATTTCGGTTATGCCCGCCAGGACCGCAAGGCAAAAAGCCGCGACCCCATCTCCGCAAAGCTCGTTGCAAACCTTATCACCGCAGCAGGCGCAGACCGCGTGCTGACAATGGATCTCCACGCCGCACAGATACAGGGCTTCTTCGATATCCCTGTTGACAATCTTTTTGGCGCCCCTCTCTTTGCAAAGCATTATATAGACATTTACGGCAGAGAAAACGACGATATCATGGTCGTATCCCCCGACGTCGGCAGCACCGCACGCGCACGCAACTTCTCCATGAAGCTCGGCTGCAACATGGCCATCGTTGACAAGCGCCGCGAAAAGGCAAACCAGTCCGAGGTCATGAACATCATCGGTAATGTCGAGGGCAAGACCTGCATTCTGCTTGACGATATGGTCGATACCGCAGGCTCACTCGTCGGCGCGGCAAAGGCTATCGTCGAGATAGGCGGCGCAAAGGAAGTTTATGCCTGCGCAAGCCACGGCGTCCTTTCCGGCCCGGCTATCGAGCGCATTGAAAACAGCTGTATCAAGGAGCTGCTCCTGCTCGATACCATCCCGTATCCCGAAAATGCACAGCCTTGCGATAAGATCAAGTACATGTCCGTAGCACCTGTGTTTGCCGAGGCGATCCAGCGCGTTTACGAGGAGATATCCATCTCCAACCTGTTCGAGTAAAATGTTCTTCTCCAAAGGCGGAGCCGAGTGGATCGTTGCGTTCCTCGGCAATCCAGGACTTAAATACAACGGAACAAGGCACAACGCCGGGTTCATGGCGGCCGACGCCATGGAAAAAAAGCTCGGCGTGAGCATAAACAAAATGCGCTTTAAGGCGCTTACGCAGACGGCTGATATAGGCGGAAAAAAGGTGCTGCTTATGAAGCCGCAGACGTACATGAACCTCTCGGGCGACGCGATAGTACAGGCGGCAAACTTCTATAAGGTGCCGCCCGAGCGCGTCATTGTCGTGTCCGACGAAACGGCGCTGCCCATCGGCAGACTGCGCATCCGCCGCGGCGGATCGGCCGGAGGACACAACGGACTTAAAAGCGTCATTGCCCGACTCGGGACCGATCAGTTTCCGCGCATACGCCTCGGTGTCGGCGATAAGCCGCACCCGGACTATGACATGGCCGATTGGGTGCTTTCGGCCTTCAAGGGCCAGGACGCGGCGGATATGGAGCTTGTCGCAAAAAAAGCCGCCGACGCCGTTGAGTGCTATATCACCGAGGGCGCTGATCGCGCGATGAACAGGTTTAATTAAGCGTATCTAAAAAGGGGTTTTCTTCCCCTGTGCAATGACGGCAGGGGGCTAAGGCACTTTGCCGTCATTTATTTAAAAGTCAGAAAGGACGGACGACATGAAGAAAAGCTGCATAGCAATGCTCCTTGCCGGAGGTCAGGGCTCAAGACTCTATGCCCTTACGCAGGACGTGGCAAAGCCCAATATGCCCTTCGGCGGCAAATACCGCATAATTGACTTCCCTCTGTCAAACTGCGCAAATTCGGGGATAGACACGGTCGGCGTGCTCACGCAGTACCGTCCGCTGCAGCTCAACAGCTATATCGGCGGCGGTCAGCCCTGGGATCTTGACTCGACGGACGGCGGCGTGTTCATACTTCCGCCGTATCAGACAGCCGGCGAGACAGGCTCGTGGTTTTCCGGAACGGCCAACGCTATCTATCAGAATATCGGCTTTATCGAGATGTATGATCCCGATAACGTTTTAATTCTCTCTGGCGACCACATATATAAGATGGACTATTCCAAGATGCTCCGCGAGCATATTGAGAAGGACGCAGCCTGCACGATAGCGGTCTTGCAGGTGTCCATGGAGGACGCAACGCGCTTCGGCATCATGAACCTCGGCCCCAACGGATATGTTGAGCAGTTTGAGGAAAAGCCCAAGCAGCCCAAGAGCGATCTTGCCTCTATGGGCATATACATATTTAACTGGAAAAAGCTCCGCAAGTACCTCATCGAGGACGAGAATGACCCGACCTCGAGCAAGGACTTCGGCAAAAATATAATCCCCAACATGCTCAAAGCCGGCGAAAAGCTCTGGCCGTATCGCTTTGACGGCTACTGGCGCGATGTCGGCACGATAACGAGCCTGTGGGACGCGAATATGGACATGCTTTCGACAACGCTCATAAATCTTTATGATCCGAGCTGGCCGATAAGGTCAAGAAGCGTCGCGCAGCCGCCGCACTATGTCGGCCCGGAAGCAACGGTCGTGCATTCGATCGTCACCGAGGGCTGCGAGATCGAGGGTCATGTCGAAAACTCCGTTCTCTCGTCGTCGGCAGTGGTCGAAAAGGGCGCAAAGGTGCTCTATTCTGTGCTCATGCCCGGCGCGAAGGTCGAGGAGGGCGCGGTCGTCGAATACGCCATAATCGGCGAGCAGACGGTCATACACCGCGGCGCACACGTCGGCGCTCCGCCCGACGGAAGCGAGGCATGGGGCGTTGCCACCTGCGGCCCGAGACTTGATATACGCGAAAACGCAAGCGTCAAAGCAGGCGCTATGATATACAAAAGCGAGGAGGTCTGAAAATGAGCGATTTTCACGGAATAATCTTTGCTTACGGCGCAGTGCCCGAGCTGGGCGAGCTAGTGCGCCGCCGCACGGCGTCCTCTCTGCCGTTCTGCGGACGATACAGACTTATTGATTTTGCTCTGTCCTCGCTGATGAACGCGGGCATACACGATGTCGGCGTTATCATGCGCCGGGATTATCAGTCGCTGCTTGACCACCTTGCCAGCGGCAAGGACTGGGACATGGGCAGAAGAATAGGCGGACTGCGCATGCTGCCGCCGTTCGGCCTGCCTGAATATCACCGGGGCGACTACACCGGTACGATCGAGGCGCTCAATGCCGTTTCGACCTATATTCACGATATAAACGCCAAGTACATAATAATGATGCATGGCAACACGGCGGCAAACATCGACCTGCGCGCGGCGATAAGGCAGCACCTTGCATCGGGCGCGGAGATAACCGCGATCTGCACCGACGCAACGCCCGACTATCGGCACCACCGCTACATCGTCGATGCAGACGGCTTTGCACGCAGTATGATCTTCAATCAGACAGCAGCCGGCGAGGGCGCGGCGTCGCTTGAAGCATATATTATTTCAAAGCAGCTGCTCATAAGCATGATGGATGCCTGCGCCGCTGCAAACCACTATCACTTCCACCGCGACGCGATAGCCGACTATCTTGCGTCCGGCGGCAAGGTGAACGTATTCTTCCACCGCGGCTACGGCAAGCGCATAATGAGCACCGAGGCATATTTCAATGCCAATATGGATATGCTCTCGGCTGCAAACAGAGCCGAGCTGTTCCCGGCGGAGCGCCCCGTGCGCACAAAAACGCACGAGGATGTCAGCACCTATTACGCCGAGGGCTCGACGGCGAAAAACTGCCTTGTTGCCGACGGCTGCATAATCGAGGGCGAGATCGACAACTGCATCATCTCCTCCGATGTGCGCATAAGAAAGGGCGCTCAGCTTTCCGGCTGCGTCATCATGCGCGGAACGGAGATCGGCGAGGGCGTCATAATGAAAAACGTCATTGCCGACAAATCTTCGACCGTTTCGTCGTTCCAGACGATAATGGGCAGCGAGAAACTGCCGGTAGTGCTCCCGAAGGGCACAAAGATCTAATCAGGAGTTACCTAAAATGTTCACAAGCCAAATCTCACGCGACGAGGTACGCAGCGCGATCGAGGATAAACTCTGCGCGCACTTCGCCGTGACAGCAAAAACCGCGACCGACGATCAGGTGTTTCAGGCAAGCGCCATCGTCATTCGCGAGATCATGAGCAGACTGCTTGCAGTCGAGGAAACGCGCTGCCCCGACCGCGAGGTGCACTATCTGTCCATGGAGTTCCTCATGGGACGCAGCCTCATGAAAAACGCATTTAACCTCGGCATTGCCAACGCGCTCACCGGCGCTCTGGAGGATCTCGGCCGCAACGCCTCGGATATATTCGAGGCCGAAAACGACGCGGGTCTCGGCAACGGCGGCCTCGGCAGGCTCGCGGCCTGCTATATGGATTCGCTGGCCACGCTCGGTATCCCGGCAACGGGCTACTCGCTGTGCTATGAGCTGGGCATTTTCCGCCAGAAGATAGTTGACGGCAAGCAGACCGAGGTCGCCGACGATTGGCGCAGCTCGGCCGAAAGCTGGCTCGTTGCGCGCAACGACGAAGCCGTTGAGGTCCGCTTCGGCGGAACCATCTCACCAAGATGGGACAGCTTCGGCAGATATCACGCCGAGCATACCGGCTATCAGACCGTTACGGCCGTTCCGCGCGATATGCTCATTGCCGGCTACGGCGGCAACGAGGTCAATATCCTCCGCCTTTGGGACGCGCGCAGCACGAGCGCGCTGGATATGTACCTGTTTTCCGAGGGCGAGTATGTAAAGAGCCTTGAGCAGCGCACGATGAGCGAGGTCATAACAAAGGTGCTGTACCCTGCCGATGACCACATCGAGGGCAAGACTCTGCGCCTAAAGCAGCAGTATTTCTTCCTCTCGGCAACGGCGCAGTCGATCATAAAGACGCATATAAAGCGCTTCGGCGATATAAAAAGCTTCTCGGAGCACCACAGGATTCAGATAAACGATACGCATCCGGCGCTCGTCATTCCGGAACTTATGCGCATCATGATGGACGAGTACGGCCTCGGCTGGGACGAGGCGTGGGAGCAGGTGAGCCGATCGGTCGCCTACACGAACCACACCGTCATGAGCGAGGCGCTTGAAAAATGGCCGCAGGATCTGGTGCAGACGCTTCTGCCGCGTGTGTGGGAGATACTGTGCGAGATAAACCGCCGCTGGTGCGAGTACCTTGTATCCAAGTTCGGTAACAGCGAAAAGGTCGGCAAGAACCTTATAATTCAGGACGGGCAGGTTCACATGGCAAACCTCTGCCTTGCTGCGTGCTATAAGATAAACGGCGTCTCCGGCCTGCACGGTGAGATACTGAAAAAAGACCTCTTCAAGGACGTCTGCCGGCTCAGGCCGGAGAGATTTACCTATGTCACAAACGGCATCGACCATCGCCGCTGGCTTGCGCAGATAAATCCGCGCCTGCACGGCCTGGTGAGCGAGCTGCTTGAGGTCGACGATTACCTGACAAAGCCCGAAAAGCTCATCGGACTTCTCGACTATGCGGAAAATGTCGACGTTCAGCGCCGGGTCAACGAGATAAAGCGCCTCAATAAATACGACTTTGCAAAGTTTTTGGCCAAAAACGACGGCTTTGCGCTTGATCCGGACGCGATCCTCGATGTTCAGGTAAAGCGTCTGCATGAGTATAAGCGCCAGCTTTTGTGCGCGATGCTCATAACGCGGCTTCAGATGAGAATACACGACGATCCGAACGCGGATTTCATGCCCTGCACTTTCGTGTTCGGCGCAAAGGCCGCCGCCGGATATTACACCGCAAAGCGCATCATCGAGCTTATTTGCTCGCTGGCCGATGACATAAGCCGCGATCCGCTGTGCAAGGGCAAGCTTCAGGTGTGCTTTATGGAAAACTACCGCGTTTCGGCTGCCGAAGCGCTCATGCCGGCAGCGCAGGTTTCCGAGCAGATATCCACCGCCGGTAAGGAGGCCTCCGGCACCGGCAACATGAAGCTCATGCTCAACGGAGCCGTTACCATAGGAACGCTTGACGGTGCGAACGTCGAAATGTACGAGCGCCTCGGCGATAAGAACATGTTCCTGTTCGGCCTTAAAACCGATGAAGTAACTGCGCTGAAAGCCTCCGGCTACGATCCTCAGCGCTATGCGCGCGAGGATGCCGAGCTTGGCGCGGTGCTCGACAGGATAAGCCGCGGCTTTGCCGACGGAAAGAGCTATTCCGATCTCGTTTCAAACCTGCTTTACAACGGCGACCCGTATATGCTCTGTGCGGACTTCCGCGACTATGTCAACACTCATGACAGAATGTGCTCGGTGATTTCCGATCCGGCCGAGCGCGCAAGACTTTCAATAATAAACACTGCCGAGGCCGGCATATTCGCCGCCGACCGTGCGATAAAAGAGTATGCGGAGGACATATGGGGAATAAAACTGTAGTTGTTATCGGCGCCGTCAATATGGACATATTCGGCAGACCCGACAGGGCGCCGCGCATGCATGATTCAAATCCGGGAACAGTGTCGTTCAGCCCCGGCGGAGTCGGCAGAAACATTGCGCACAATCTCTGCCTGCTTGGACTTAATGTAAAGCTCGTTGCTGCCATCGGCGACGATGTTTACGGCGACAGCATTTATGAAAGCTGCACAAAGCTCGGCACGGATATGCATTTGAGCCGCCGCATGAGCGGAGGAAGAACGTCGAGCTATTTGTGTGTTACGGATGAAAATGGCGACATGCTCGTCGGCGTGAGCGATACGGATATATCGGCAAGCATAACTCCCGAATATCTCAAAGCACATATAAAAGAAATAAACGAGGCCGACGCAGTCGTGATTGATGCAAACCTCACTCAGGAAACCGTTTCGTGGATAGCCGAAAACGTCACGGCTCCGCTGTACGCCGATCCTGTGTCCGCCGCAAAGGCGGAGCGGCTCAGGCCGGCGCTCGGCAAGCTCACGGCGTTCAAGCCGAACGAATATGAGGCAAAGAGCATGACGGGTGAGAGCACCTCGCTGTTCGCGGCCGAAGCGCTGCTGAACGCAGGCGTAAAGAAGGTGTTCGTGTCTCTCGGAGGCGACGGTATCGTGGCAGCGTCCGACGGCGAGATAATAAAACTTCCGTGCGTGACAACGGAGATATCCAACTGCACCGGATGCGGCGATGCTGCAACGGCTGCGATAATCTGGGCCGGAGTCAACGGACTGGGCATTGCCGAAAGCGCATCGGCCGCCATGAAGGCCGCTGCAATGTGCGCAGCATGTCCCGGGGCGATAAATCCCGAGCTTTGTCCGGAGCTTATAAGCTGATATGAAAATTCTGCACTAATATAGTGCAGAATTTTTTCGCTTGAATCACATGATGCGCCATACTTTGCGCACAAAGCAGTGTACATTTTCCATATACTACGGTGTATAGGAGGTACACTTATGCAAGCGACAAAATTGCGCCCCGGAACACGAAGGGGCGGCGTTATCTGGCTGCCGGTGGACGAGCTTGAACCAAGCCCCATGCAGCCGCGAAAAAACTTCCCCGACGGCGAGCTTCAGGAACTTTCCGAGAGCATCGCCCAATACGGCGTGCTCAATCCGCTGACTGTGAGACTGCGCGACGGGCGATACGAGCTCGTAGCGGGCGAGCGCAGACTCAGGGCGGCGCGCCTTGCGGGCCTGTGCGACGTACCGTGCATACTGCTCGACGTGAGCCTTGAGGACGCAAGCCTCATTGCACTCGTTGAGAATTTACAACGCCGAGACCTCGATTTCATCGAGGAGGCAAACGGCCTGAGCCAGCTTATTAAGCTGTTCGGAATGAGTCAGGAGGAGGCTGCGCGTCGGATCGGCAAATCGCAGTCGGCCGTAGCAAACAAGCTGCGGCTTTTGAAGCTGCCTGACGATGTTTTGCGCTCGCTGCGCGATAACGGACTTACCGAGCGTCACGGCAGAGCGCTGCTGCGCCTGCAGGACGAAAATATGCAGCGCGCGGCGCTTGCGTATATGATAGAGCATGACCTCAATGTTGCAGCGGCCGATGCTTATATCGAAGCGCTCCTGCGCGAGCCGGAGGAAAAAGCCGACCCGAAGCGAACGTTTGTAATGAAGGACGTGCGCGTATTCGTAAATACGATCCTGCACGGGCTTGACCTTATGAAGCAGGGCGGCATAGCGGCCGGCATGAAGCGAGAGGAAACGGAAAACGAACTTATCCTTACGATATCAATACCTAAGAACAAAGCCGAATAGGACATACATATGCCGCCGTAGAATAATACGGCGGTATTTTAATGTGGGAGGCGCGGCAATGATAAGCTATTTTTCCGAACTGCGATACAAGGAGGTCATAGACATCCATACCGGTAAACGACTCGGCTATGTATGCGATGCGGAGTTTGACGAGACCGAGGGGCGGCTTATATCGCTCATAACGCCGGGAAAAGCAAAATTTTTCGGGCTTTTCGGCAGGGAGGATGATTACATTCTGCCGTGGAAATGCATAGTGCGCATCGGCGGAGATATCATACTCGTCGAGACCGAGGCCGACCAGCCCAGGCGCCGCAGAAAAAAAGAAAAAATTTTTGACAAAATGGCAAAAAACTATTGAAATTACATTAGATTTTTGATATTATATCAAGGCATTTCGCACGGGCACGGACTTTTTCCCATGTGGCTACGGCTTGGGGAGAGGGAAGAAGTGTCCGGAGGAAAAAACAAATCAGGAGGAAAAACAAATGTCAGTAGTATCTATGAAGCAGCTGCTGGAAGCCGGTGTCCACTTCGGTCACCAGACCCGCCGCTGGAACCCCAAAATGGCCGAGTACATCTACATGGAGCGTAACGGCATCTATATCATCGACCTGCAGAAGACCGTCAAGAAGCTCGAAGAGGCTTACAACTTCGTTCGCGACGTTGCCGCAAACGGCCAGAGCATCCTGTTCGTCGGCACCAAGAAGCAGGCGGCAGAGGCAGTCAAGGAAGAGGCTTCCCGCGTAGGTATGTACTATGTCAATGCTCGTTGGCTCGGCGGCATGCTCACCAACTTCAAGACCATGCGCACCCGTATCGATCGCCTTGCTCAGCTCAAGAAGATGCAGGAGGACGGCACCTTCGATATGCTTCCCAAGAAGGAAGTCATGAAGCACATGGGCGAGATGGAGAAGCTCGAGAAGTACCTCGGCGGCGTCAAGGAAATGAAGAAGCTCCCCGGCGCAATGTTCGTCGTTGACCCCCGCAAGGAGCACAATGCGATCGCAGAGGCTCGCAAGCTGCACATACCCATCGTTGCAATCGTCGATACCAACTGCGACCCCGATGAGGTCGATTACGTTATCCCTGCAAACGATGACGCTATCCGCGCAATTCGCCTGATCGCATCCACCATGGCAAACGCCGTTCAGGAAGGCCGTCAGGGCGCCGACGCTGAGGTCGAGGAGACCCTGGCAGAGGCAGAAGCCGAGAAGGTTGAAGAAGAATAATTCATCAGGGAGCACATCCTGCTCCCTTTCTTAAATAATACAGGAGGAAAAAGTTATGGCATTTACAGCACAGGACGTAAAAACTCTCCGTGAGATGACCGGCGTCGGCATGATGGACTGCAAAAAGGCATTGTCCGAGTGCGACGGCGATATGGACAAGGCCGTTGAGTATCTGCGTGAAAAGGGTCTTGCAAAGGCAGCAAAGAAGGCCGGCCGCATTGCAGCGGAAGGCATGGCATACGCATCCGTTTGCCCCGAGTGCGGCGTCGGCGCAGTTGTTGAAGTCAACTGCGAGACCGACTTCTGCGCAAAGAGCGATCTTTTCGTCGCTTTCGTTAAGGATATCTGCAAGGTCGTCCTGAAGGACAACCCCGCAGACGTTGATGCCCTCATGCAGTGCAAGTACCCCAACAGCGAGCTTACAGTTGCTGAGACCATGCCCGAGAAGGTCATGTCCATCGGCGAGAATCTCCAGATCCGTCGTTTCGCACGCTTTGGTGAGAACACCTCCGTCGCTTACGTTCACGCAGGCGGCAAGATCGGCGTCCTCGTCAACCTCGCGGTTGAAGGCGGCATCGATGCTACCGAGGTCGGCAAGAACGTCGCAATGCAGATCGCAGCTCTCAATCCTCGCTTCTGGGATAAGTCTCAGGTGACCGAGGACGTCCTCGCAGAAGAGAAGAAGGTTGCTCTTGCACTTATGGACAACGATCCTAAGATGGCTTCCAAGCCCGCACAGGTCAAGGAAAAGATCGTCATGGGCAAGATGAACAAGTTCTACGAGGAAAACTGCCTCATGCAGATGGAGTTCGTCCGCGGCGATATCTTCCAGGGCAGCGTTGAGAAGTACATTGCCGATGCGGCAAAGAAGCTCGGCGGCAGCATCAAGTTTGTTGACGCAGTTCGCTTCCAGACCGGCGAAGGCATTGAAAAGAAGGAAGAGGACTTTGCAGCCGAGGTTGCAGCTCAGATGAACATGGGCAAGAAATAATTCCCGATTTCAAAATCTAAAATCAAAATCCGGCAGAGGAAACTCTGCCGGATTTTTGCGTTTATATTCAGTCAATTCGCTTGAGGCCGACGGGCGCTTTGCAGCGCGCGGCAAGATCAATGTATGTCTGCTTGCTGCGCTCCCATGCATAGATGTCTTTTTCCTCAAGCTCGCGCAAAACTTTCGCAGGCGCTCCGCCGACAACGACACGGGGCGGTATCGCCTGATGCTTTTTCACCACTGCGCCCTCCGCGACAACGGCGTATTCTCCGATATCAGCGAAAAGACTGACTATGGCTCCCATGCCGATATTTGCGCCGTCGCGTATATAATTCCCGTGGACCATTGCACCGTGGCCGATCGTTACGCGCTTTCCTATGTGGCAGCCGTCGGTCTTGGCATCGGGGCCGCCGACATGAATAACGCACAGATCCTCAACCGCGCTTTCGTCGCCTATATAAATCGGGCGCTCGTCGCCGCGGATAACGGCGCCGGGACCGACATAGCACCGCGCGCCTATGGTGACATCTCCGATCACGATTGCGCTGTCGCTGATATAAGCGCTGGGATCGATTTTTGGGCGCTTTGACTCAAATTCGTATATCATGCTATGAGTTCTCCTAACTTTGCTTTCTGACGTATGTTCCCGGTATGCCGAGCGCATCGCGGTATTTGGCAACAGTACGACGCGATATGGCAAAGCCGTTCTTGGTCATGATATCACTCAGCTGCGCATCGGACAGCGGCGCGGACTTATCCTCGCCGTCGATCACTTGGCGCAGATATTTTTTCGCTTCGTCGGCCGAGCGTTCACCGCTGTCTCCCTCAAGTTTTGCCGAGAAAAACAGCTTGGCCGGTATGACGCCGCGGCTGCACTGAATATACTTTCCTCGCATTGCGCGGCTGACCGTTGATACGCTCAGACCCGTCGAATCGGCTATGTCGGCAAGCGTCATAGGCTTGAATGCATTTGTGCGGCCATAGAAAAACGCGCTCTGCAGACGGGCAAGCTTGCCGAAGCAGCTCAGCAGAGTCTCCTCATATTTGCACACATTTTGATACAGTCTGCCGGCGGCAGAGATACGCTCTTCAACGTATTTAAGAACGTCGGGATCATCCGACGATTTTTTCAGCTCGCTGCAAAATGAGCTTATTCTCAGGTGAGGGGTAAACGGATGGCAGAGCGAAACATTGAGCCCCTCGTCGGATGCACTTATTATGATGTCGGGTGAAACATATATGCTGTCGTCGCTCCTGTCGCCCTCAAAGGCCGATGAAGGATAAGGATAAAGCCGCTTTATGCGCTTTTCCGCAGAGCGAACGGCTGCTGTTGTAACGTTCAGCGCTTTTGCTATTGCTGCGTAGTGGCCGCGCGATAGCTCCTCAAGGTGGTTTTCGACAATGCTGCGGGCTACTCCGTTCGCTTTATCGCTGCCGAGCTGAGCGGCAAGACAGCCGCGCACGTCCCTTGCGCATATACCTTTCGGGGGCAGGGAACGCATGACGGCAACGCAATTTTCGACCTCTTCCCGTGAAACGCCGAGCTTTTTTGAAACGCTTCCCCAATCCTCGGATAAAAATCCGCGGCTGTCAACGCAACCGATAAGGTAGCGGTAAACCTTTTTCGTTTCGCAGTCGGCATCGGAGTTTAACAGTTGGCTCAAGAGATATGCTCTCACGTCGGGGACCTGAGCACGGCTTGCTATCGGACTGTCGAGCGTGTCATCGTCGCCGGCGATGTTTTGTTCACTCCTGTCGCGGCCAAATGAACTGAGCCACTCGACCTTGTCGGAAAGCTCGCTGCCTTTTGCTGCCGAACCGAGCTCGTCAATGTCGATCGCGGGATTTTCCATGGCCTGCTCGGTCAGATAGGAGCTTAGCTCGGTCGTGTTCATCTGCACCATCTCCAGCAGTTGAATCGTGGTCGGAGTGATGGTTTGTTTAATTGTAACCTGATTGTGTAGCTTCATGGCGTTAGACCGACAGGATAAATACTTCGGCGATCGATTGCAAAATGTTAGTTTACGATTTGACAATTTGAAACACTTTTTTGCGTACTATATAATAGTATCAAAAGAAACGTACAAAATCAAGCCCTGAAACGTGATAGTTTACAATGAAAAATGCTGCGCAGTGTTTCACGACGATACACTTTGCGCCAAAACAGCTGACTAAAGATGATACACTTTTAACAATTTGACACACTGCCGACTAAGTGATACAATGGCTGAGCAAACGTAAAAAATATTTTTTGAAAAAATTTTGAGAGGTGTGCTGGGCATGACGGCAGATTTTTTGAACCGCGGAAAAGAGTATATCAGTATGCTTGAAAGCTCGAAATACATGTGCGAGAGAAACGGCTTGGATGCGCATGCGCTTAAGCTTCCGGATGTCACGGAAGAGGATACGGAGCGCTGCAAAAAGCATGTCACAGGACATATCCGACTCATGCGAAAAAGCACACCCGAGTACTATCAGGCAGTGGCTGAGACACTTTCAGCAAACAAGGCGGTTTTGCTGTATTTGTACGATAATTTCGATATTTTCGGACGTTACGGTAATAAACAGCTAAAGGATGAGCTTTCACAGAAAAATATCAAGCTTGGCGGAAATCTCGGCGAGAATTTTGCCGGCACAAATGCTGCTGTCATGGCTGCACGCAGCCCAAAAAGCACATGGGTGGTAGGGGATGAGCACTATCTTGACGCGCTCAAGCCTTATGTGACATTTGCGTTCGGGATCAAGGGAAAATACGGCCGAAACGGGTATGTTGTGCTTCTAACGTACAAGGAAAACTTTGATGAGTGCATGTATACGCTCTTTAAACTTCTCGAATCTACCGAGACCATAATAACCACCGGCCATGTTACAAAGGATGTTATCATGCGCGATATTATGCAGCGCAATGAGTACAGCAGGGGCAGCACCAACGATATAGTGATACTGGTCGATAACAGCTGCTCGGTGACCTTTGCAAACGATATGTTTTATGATTTTTATAATTATCATCCGCAGGAAACGATAAACAGCTTTTTGGGCGATATTTGTCCCGAGCTCGTGTCGCTCGTATCGAAAATAGCCGAGGGAAAACGGGTCGTAGGCAAGCCGGTAGAGCTTGTCCGCGGCAACGGAGTGCACGAGCAGTATTCCGCAGATTGCAGTCCGATAAATACAAATTCGCGTCAATTCGGGGCACTTATAACCATATATAAAGACAAAATAAGAAAAGAGGAAAAACCTGCCGACGGCAACCATGCGCGCTATACATTCGATGATCTTATAGGCGTTTCGGATAATTTTGTGCAGCTCAAACGCTTTGCCGAGCAGATATCCGCAACCTCGAGTCCTATACTCATTCAAGGCGAGTCCGGCACGGGCAAGGAACTTTTCGCAAATGCGATCCATTGCACGAGCCAGCGCAAGGATAAGCCCTTTGTTGCCGTAAACTGCGCTGCGATCCCACGCGATCTTATAGGCAGCGAGTTGTTCGGCTACGTCGGAGGCTCGTTCACAGGCGCGAGCAGAAGCGGTGCAAAAGGCAAATTCGAGCTTGCCGACGGAGGCACTCTGTTTCTCGATGAGATCGGTGAAATGCCGGTTGAAATGCAGAGTGTGCTGCTGCGCGCGCTGGAAGATAATTGCATAACCCGTATCGGTGCTACAAAGCCGATAAACGTTGATGTACGAATAATTACAGCCACCAATAAGGACCTGACAAAGTGCATTGCAGATGGAACTTTCAGGGCAGACCTGTATTACAGGCTGAACGTAATTAACCTCACAATGATACCTCTCAGGCGTCGCAAAGAGGATATTAAAGAGCTTGCAGAGTATTTCCTTGAGCGATTCGCGTTTGAAAACGGGAAGAATATCCACAGCATAAGCACGGCCGCAGCGCTGGCTATGGGCGAATACGGCTGGCCCGGCAATGTGCGCGAGCTGCGCAACTGCATGGAATACAGCGTGATCGTATGCAAAACCGAACAGATAGAGAGGGAGGATCTTCCGCAGAGCATAAGCATGCTCGAGAAAGAAGAGCCTGTTCCGGAAATCGAGCAGGATAGCTCTGAGCTGAGGATAATGAGCGATTTCTTCACCAAACAGCGTTTGGAAATGGCCAAAAAGCTTATGGTGGAGTATAAGGGCAACAAATCCCGTGTTGCAAAGGAAATGGGCGTATCGCGCTCGACGCTTTACAGGATACTCAACGCGGCGGAGAACACGCAGAATGAAAAATAGCAAAAACGATAAATAGTCAAAAGGAAGTCGGCTGTCTGATTTACGAAGACGGTCGGCTTCCTTTTGCTTTACATGAACAACAAATGTGTCGCGATAGAAAAACGCAGGTGAGGGCAAAAATATTTTTTTGACAAAGTTGGCACGATGTTTGCAAGTAAAGATAGGCGTCACAAAAAATAATCGGCGCGATCAGTTCTCCGGCCGGGATAATCGATGCTGAGAACCGGTTATTAATTTGAGGAGGAAATCATGAAAAGACTTTACACACCGTTTAAGGTCAACAAGCTTGAGCTTAAAAACAGAGTGATCATGTCACCTATGAGCATAGGCCACACTGTTGATGGCTTCATTATGGATGACGTTGTTGAATTTTATAAGCGCCGCGCACAGGGCGGCGTAGGACTTATCATCTTCGCCAACATGCAGTGGGATAAGCTTCGCTACAATCCCAACCACGGCGCAATGCTCACTGACGAGAAATATATCCCTTCGCTTAAGAAGCTCACCGATGCAATCCATGAAGGAGGCAGCAAGGTTTTCGCACAGCTCATGCATCGCGGCAGATGTGCAAATCGCGCAAGCATTCAGGGCGAGCAGGCTGTTGCACCGTCTCCCATCCCCGGCAGATTCACCCACTTTGAAATGCCCAAGGAGCTTACCGTCGAGGAGATCAAGGAATTTGTCGATTGGCAGGCAGAGGCCGCAGTCATTGCAAAGAAGGCCGGCTTTGACGGCATCGAGATCGAAACCAACTCCGGCTACCTGTACGGTCAGTTCTTCTCTCCGCTGACCAACCACCGTACCGACGAGTACGGCGGCTCTCTCGAAAACCGCTGCCGTTTCATGGTTGAGACTCTTGAAGGCATGCGCGCGGCAGTCGGCCCCGACTATCCCATCTCCCTGCGCGTCAGCGGCAGCGACTTCATGGACGGCGGCTGCAACGGCGACGATATCGCAGAGATCTGCGAGCTGCTTGACAAAACCGGCTATGTTGACGGCTTCTCGATCACCGCAGGCTGGCACGAGTCGGCAGTTCCCCTTATTACCATGGAAGTTCCCCACGGCGCATGGGCATACCTCGGCCGCCAGATCAAGGCTCGCGTAAAGGCTCCCGTTGCTCAGGGCATGCGTATGAACATAGAAAAGGCCGAAGAGCTCGTCGATCGCGGCGACTTCGACGCCATCGTAATGGGCCGCCCGTTCCTGGCAGATCCCGACGTTGTTAACAAGGCCGAGGCCGGCAAGGCATCAACCATCCGTCCATGCGTCGGCTGCAATGCAAAGTGCCTCGACATGGCAATGGTCAGCAAGCCCATCGGCTGCATTGGCAACTACGAGTGCAACCGCGAGGAAGAGCTTGAGGACGAAAACGGCCTGATGCCCACCGAGAAGAAGAGCGAGCATCCCGAAAAGATCCTCGTTATCGGCGCAGGTCCCTCCGGCATGGAATTTGCCCGTGTAGCAGCTCTGCGCGGCCATAAGGTCACTATTTGGGAAAAGCGCAACCGCACGATCGGCCTTTCCCTGTATGCAGCAACTCCTCCGCGCCGCTATGATATCCGCTACTTCGGCCAGTGGCTCGAGCGCACCTGCCGCGAGCTAGGCGTTGAGATCATACTCAACAAGGAAGCGACGGCAGAGGATATAATCGCAGCAAGCAAGGACTACGACCGCGTTGTTCTTGCATGCGGCTCCAAGGCATCTATCCCCCCGATCCCCAGAGATCCCAGCGTTCCCATCGTTCATGCATGGGATGTATTTGAAGGCACCGCAGAGCTCGGCAAGAACGTAGTTGTCGTCGGCGGCGGTGATGTCGGCGTCGAGGTCGCAATGTACATCGGTGAGATCGGCACTCTTACAGCCGATGAGCTGAGATTCATGATGATCTATAAGACCGAGCCTTATGAGAAGCTCCAGCAGTTGCTCAACCACGGTGTCCACAACGTTGCTATCGTCGAGATGGGCAAAAAGTTTGCTCCCGACATCAATCCCGGCAGCCGCTGGTCGATCATCGCACGTACCAAGCAGCTCGGCACCAAGATGCTCAAGGAGACAAAGGTCATCGAGATAACCAAGGAAGGTGTTGTCGTCGAGAATGAGGAAGGTCGTCAGACCCTCCCGGCAGACACCGTTGTTATAGCAGCCGGTGCAAAGCCAAATAATGATATGTATGAGCAGCTCGTCGGAAAGGTCAAAAACGTTGACTGCATCGGCGATGCGGTAAAGGTAGCAAGAATTCCGGATGCGGTAGAATCTGCCTACAAGCTGGCCGCAAGCATATAAATCGCCTGAGCCAAAATAGAGGCTCAAGTGTTCTCCTCCCCCTCTTCCTTCTCCCTGGGCTGCCGGATAAGCTCCGGCGCCTGAGGGCGGAGGCGGGTAAGGAAAAATAAAAAGTTAAAATGCTTAGAGGATATGAGAAATGAATCAGCTGCAAAACAAGAGCTTTGAGGAAGCTCTGGTTCGGTACAGAGAAAAGTGGGATAAGATCAAAGACCCCTGTGTTGTTTATGATTTTCCGATCCCCGATGTTTCCTGTAAGGAGCTGTTCCTCAAAAGAGTTAGCGAACATCCCGACAAGACCTATGTTATCAGCCGCGGCGCGAAGATGAGCTATGTCGAGTGCAATACGCTTGCAGCAAAAATCGCAAACGGCTTTCTCGCAAAAGGACTTAAAAAGGGCGACAGAGTTATAACATATGTCTCTAACGGCTTTGAGTTCGTTGCGCTGGCACATGCCTGCTTCAAAACAGGCATCATAATGGTAAACACAAATCCACGTTCCACTGCTGATGAGATCATCCGCAGAATTAAAGACTGCACACCCAAAATGGTCATAACCGACTCCGACGGCGCAGATGCAGTCGTGCAGGCCCTTAAAGACGATAAAGCCGGAGTTGAGCACATGGTGTTCTGTCCGCGCTCGAAAAGGGAAACCGCTGGGATGAGCTCGGCGCATGGGAGAGCATAATTTCCGATGACGCATCCGAGCCGGATATCAGCATTTCACCCGAGGATATTGCAATATTGCAGTACACCGGCGGTACCACGGGAGTTTTAAAGGGCTGCTGCCAGACAAACCACGCATTTGTTGCCAAGGCAATGGCTCAGGTGCAGTATTTCAGACCCTTCCTTAACGACAATGACTATGAAAACTACATGGTCATAATCGCGCTTGGAATGTCCCACGCATTCGGCTTCGGCCAGGGCATTGTGGTCAACCTGACTATGGGCGGCACGATATTCTTTGCGGAAAGCCTGGACGAGATACTCCGGGTGATCGAAAAGTACCGTCCTACCGTTTGGCCGAGCGTTCCGCTGTGGATGAAGCTTATAGCTACCCATGAGGAATATCAGAAATACGATATAAGCTCGCTGAAGGTCATAACCTGCGGCTCGGCTCCGCTGCCTGTTGACGTGATAAGGCGAGTCGAGGAGCTGACAGGCGCAGTTATCACCGAGGGCTACGGCATGACCGAAACAGTCAACACCATAACAATAAACGGCCATGACCACCGCAAGGTCGGTACCGTCGGCGTTGTCAATCCCAACATTGAATACCTCATCGTAGATCAGGAAACCGGCACCGAAGTCGTAGAGGACGGTCAGCCCGGCGAGATCATCTGCCGCGGCGAGTGCGTGATGCACGAATACTGGAATAACCCCGAGGAAACGGCAAAAATGCTGCGCAACGGCTGGCTCTATACCGGCGATATAGGCCGCATAGATGAGGAGGGCTTCCTTATCATCTGCGACCGCAAGAAGGACCTTATTATCACCGGCGGATTTAACGTGTTTCCCAGTGAGCTCGAGGCGGTCGCCATAACAGCAGAGAACGTAGCCGACGCAATAGCGATAGGCGTTCCGAACGAGCGCCGAGGCGAGGTGCCTGCGATATTCGTTCAGCCGATTGCCGGCAAAACAGTAGACCTCAACGAGGTAGAGAGAGTTTGCCGCGAAAAGCTGTCGCGCTTCAAGGTACCCAAGGAGTATTACATCATGGACATGCTCCCCAAAACAAAAAATCGCAAGCCCGACAGAAAAATGGTCAAGAAGCTGTATCTTGAGCATGCATTCGATGACCAGAAAAAGGAACAATAGGATTTAATTAACCAGCAAATGTTAATTAATTAATAAACAAAAAACAGAGGAGAAGATTAAAATGTCAAAGAACACAAAAAGGACACTTCTTGGATTCGTAGTTGCGATCGCAGCGCTTCTGCTCATAGCCTATCTCCCGGCAGAAACCGAGGCAATGAGCCGCGCAGCGTGGCAGTATCTTGGCTGCTTCGTATTCATGCTCGTACTTATCATTTCCCGTGCGATCCCCGACTGGGCGGCGGTCCTGTGCACGATGGCAGTGCTCGTTGCGCTTAAAGTTGCAACGGTTGCCGAAGTTACCTCAAACTTTGCATCCAGCACCGTATGGCTCTGCATCGGCGTGTTCATCATGTCGATAGGCATCAACAACAGCGGCTTTATGAAGCGCCTAGCGCTGTGGGTGCTGACCCGCTTCCCCGGAACCTATGCAGGTCAGGTTACCGCAATGCTCCTTTCCGGCGTTATCATGAGCCCCATTATCCCTTCGTCCACTGCAAAGACTTCTATGATGGCCCCGTTTGTCAACCAGGTATGTGAAGCATCCGGCGCAGAGCGCAACTCCAAGCAGTCTCTCGGCCTGTGGTTTGCAAACTTCATGGGTACCAACCAGCTCGGTATGGCTTTCGTTTCCGGCTCTGTCTATGTCGCTCTTATGCTCGGCTTCGTCGGCGAGAGCGTTTCCTGGGGTCAGTGGTTTGTCCGCGCATGCGTATGGTATGTAGTCTGCATAGTTCTCGTTTATGTGTTCTGCCTCGTTTTCTGCAAGCCCACCGATACTCAGAAGGCAGCAAACGTTGAGTTCATTAAGGACTCTTACAAGGCTCTCGGCAAGCTCAGCACCAAGGAAAAGCAGGGCATCATCATTGTTCTCGTAGCACTTATCCTCTGGCTCACTCAGTCCACCCACAAAATTGACGCAGGCATGGTCGCAATTCTCGCAGACGTTGCATTCATCGCATGCGGCCTGATCACTCCTCCCGAGGTCGGCGCAAAGGGCATGTGGACCATCACCATCTTCGTCGGCGGCGTTCTCTCCGTTGCAGGCCTTATGGCATCCCTCGGCGTCAGCACCTGGCTCGCCGGCATTCTCGGACCTATCCTCGCACCCATCATGAGCAGCCCCTGGATCTTCATTCCCTGCCTGTGCATTATCACCTATCTCCTGCGTTTCGTTATCGTTTCCCAGTCCTGCTGCATGGCGGTCATGATCGCGATCTTCGGCTCGCTGCTCGAGGCGCACGGGATCAACATCTTCGTTCTCGTATTCACCTCCTGGGTCTCCGGCACCTGCTGGAACGTTGCTTACCAGAACCCCGCATCCGCAGGCCTTATCAAGATGTGCGATCCTTCCCTCGACTTTGCAACCGCATCCAAGGGCTCTTACGCTTACTGCATCATCAACCTCATCGCAATGACCTGCAGTGTGCCTCTTTGGATGGCACTCGGCCTTCTGTAATTGATCATGTACGATTACAAGTACATTCGTGTTGAGCAGCCAGAGCCGGGAATGGCTGTGATGAGCTTCATCCGGCCTGAAAAGCTCAACTCGTGGTCGCGCGAAGTGTTCAACGATATGCTGCACTTCTTCCGACTTCTCAAAACGGATGATGAGACAAAAGTTCTCATCATCCGCGGAGAAGGGGACAGAGCCTTCTGCACGGGAGCAGACTTTAACAGTCTGTTCCCCAACGAGGGCGACCGCGACAGCGTTGAAAAATCCTTCGAATTCCAGGAGCAGCTGCGTGAGCTGATCGTCTTGGTTCACGAGGCAAAGCAGATAGTCATAACCGCAGCACACGGCTATGCGGTAGGAGGCGGCTTCTTCCTGACCATGGCATCGGATATCCGATTGATCGCGGATGACGTAAAGTTTTCGTGCCCACTTCTTAAAATGAGCATGAGCTGCGGAGATCTCGGCTGCGCTTACATGCTGCCGCGGCTGATAGGCGACGGCGTTGCGCGGGATATTCTGCTTACGGGCAGGTATATGTTCGCCGGCGAGGCAATGTCACTCGGCTATGCATCCGGCTGCTATCCGCTTTCCGAGCTTGACAATGCGGCGATGGAAAAAGCGAGGGTCCTTGCGGGCTATTCGGCCGAGGCGCTTAGGTACAGCAAGCAGCTTCTGAACATGATGGAGTCTGTCGGCAACCTTGATACCGCAATAAAGATCGAAAATCGCAACCAGCAGCTTGTAAAAGCGTTTAATAAGGAAAAAAGAAATAAGTAATATGCTCTGTGAGCATAGCAACTCAATAAAAAATATCTGAAAGGAGAATACAAATGCAAAGCTTACCTAAAAAATCTCTTCTGCCCTTCACCGAGGAGCATGAAGCGTTCCGTAAAGAGTTTGGCGAATTCCTCGACAGAGAGATCGTTCCCTACTACATGGACATGGAGAAAAACCACTCCGTCGGCAAGGAGACCTTCAAAAAGTTCGGCGACGCAGGCTACGGCTGCCTGTGGCTAGATAAGAAATACGGCGGCAGAGAGCTTGACATGCTCTATTCCATCGTATACGGCGAGGAGCTTAATAAGCGCGGCCTTAACGGCGTCCTGACCCGTCTTAGCAGCGATACCGTTGCACCTTATATCTATGCACACGGCACCGAGGAGCAGAAAGCAAAATATCTGCCCGGCGTTGCATCCGGCGATACCTGCATCTGCATCTGCATGACCGAGGCGGAGCACGGCTCCGACCTTGCTCACATTGAAACCAGCGCAGTCAAGGACGGCAAGGGCAATTACATCGTAAACGGCGGAAAAATTTATATCTCCAACGGTATGGTTTCCGACTATGCGATCGTTGCGGTCGTCACCAATCCCAATGCCGAGAAGCCTCACAAGGGAATCAGCCTTCTCATCATCCCAACCGATGCACCGGGCTTCGAGCGCAAGCTGCTCAACAAGATCGGCCTGAACTCTCAGGATACCTCCGAGTACATCTTCCACGATGTCGTTGTTCCCGAAGAGAATCTGCTCGGCGAGGAAAACCGCGGCTTCTACTACCTCATGCAGCACCTCGAGAAAGAGCGCCTTATGGGCTCCTGGGGCACCCTCGGCATGGCCGAATATGCATTTGAGCTGTGCGTGCAGCGTGCAAACGAGCGCCTTGTTGCCGGCAAGCCCCTCGGTGCATATCAGCACTGGCAGTTTGAGATAGCAAAGGCAGCAGCAGAGCTTGACCAGGCAAGAAGCTATGTTGAGCACCTGACCCTTCTGTTTATGGCAGGCGAGAGCGTCAACACTCAGGTCTCCATTGCAAAGTACGCAACCAGCGAGCTTGCATACAAGATCTCCGACCTCGGCGTACAGATCTGGGGAGGCCCCGGCATCCTGCGCGAGAACGCAATCGCACGTCAGTTCGTCGATACCCGTCACTATCGCCTGATGGCAGGAACCTCCGAGGTTCAGCTTGGCATCATCGCAAAGGCGATCGGCCTTGGCAAAAAGAAGTAAGAACTATAAAAGGGGGATCTCTTCAGACCCCCCGATAAGTGCAAGGAGGTGCTCTAATGGCATTACCGCTTGAAGGTATAAAAATTCTTGACCTGAGCACAATGCTTCCCGGCCCGTTCTGCTCGATGATCCTTGCCGACTTCGGCGCAGAGGTCATCAAAGTTGAAGCTGTCAAGGGCGGCGACCTCTTCCGCGGCGGCGTTCCCAAGATCGGCGACACGGGCGGAGCCTTTTTCCAGGTCAACCGCAATAAGAAAAGCATAACCCTGAACCTCAAAAGCGAAGAGGGAAAGGAAATATTCTATAAGCTTGCCAAAGACGCAGATGTTGTACTTGAGCAGTATCGCCCCGGCGTTGTGAAAAAGCTGGGCGTTGATTACGAAACGATAAAGGCCATAAATCCGAAGATAGTTTACTGCTCCCTGTCAGGCTACGGCCAGACCGGCCCGTATCGCCTGACCTCGGGGCATGACCTTAACTATATAAGCTACGCAGGCATCCTCGGCCTTACAGCCCGCAAGGGACAGACACCGACCATCCCCGGCGTTCAGATCGCTGATATCGGCGGCGGCGCACTGTATGCGGCCATAGGTATTCTCATTGCGCTCATGGGCGTAAAGCAGAACGGCGTCGGTCAGTATGTTGATACGTCGATGCTCGACGGAGCGGTTTCGTGGCTGCCGGTTCTGGCAAACGACTATTTCGTCAAGGGCGTATCGCCCAAGGCGGCAGAGAATATCCTCAACGGACAGAATGCATGCTATGAGGTCTATGAAACTGCGGACGGCAGATACATCAGCATCGGCGCGATAGAGCCGCATCTGTGGGCAAATTTCTGCGACGCCATCGGCAAGGAGGAGTTCAAGCTCTGGCAGCGTGATCTGACGAAGCAGGACGAGATGTTCGCATGTCTGCGCGAAATGTTCAAGTCCAAGACGCAGGCGGAGTGGATAGAAAAGCTCACCGGAGTTGACTGCTGCTGGGCGCCGGTAAAAAATCTTGAAGAAGTCTTTGCGGATCCTCAGGTGCTTGCGCGCGACATGGTCTATGAGATGACCGACCCCGCAGGCTGTTACGGCAGCGTGAAAATGATAGGCTCGGCAGTTAAGCTGTCCGAGACCCCTGCTCGCCAGGAGCTTTTCCCCCCGAGAAAAGGCGAGCACAATGCGGAATACCTCAAAGCTGTCGGCTACAGCGATGAGCAGATAGCCGAGTTTGAGAAAAACGGAATAATTTAAATTAAAAAATACAAGGAGAAAACGATATGAAAATGCTCGAAGGCATCAAGGTCCTTGACTTTACCACCAATGCATCCGGCCCCAAGGCAGGTACCTATTTTGCCGACTACGGCGCAGAAGTAGTCAAAGTCGAAGTCCCCGGCGGCGAGGGCGGCAGAAAGTTCGCGTTCTATGTCAACGGTATATCCACCTACGCCTGCGGCAAGGACCGCGGCAAGAAGTCCGTTGAGATCAAGCTCAGCGACCCCGACGCACAGAAGCTCCTGCTTGACGTCGTAAAGGACTATGACGTTATTATTTCCTCTAATAAGCCCGGCTTCCTTGAAAAGTTCGGCCTTGGCTACGAGGATGTTAAGAAGGTAAACCCCGGCATCGTTTACGGTGCGCTGACTCCGTTCGGCTACAAGCCCAATAAGTACAGCGACAAGCCGTCGTACGATATCTGCGCTGTTGCAATGAGCGGCCTGAACGCTCAGACCGGCGAGCGTGACGGCAACCCCACCCGTATCGGCTCGGTTATCGGCGACATGATCGGTGCAGAGGGCTTCTTCGCGGCTCTGATGCTCGCTCTGTTCCACAAGCAGCGCACCGGCGAAGGCCAGTTCGTTGACTTCTCGCTCGTCCGCAACCTCGTTCACATCAACGACACCCTCCAGTATCACAACAAGAAGGGCCACATCCAGTACCGCTCCGGAAACCACAACTCCAACATGTCGCCTTACGGCATCTACACCGGCAAGACCATGTCCATCGTTATCGGAGCCGTTGCACCGAGCACCTGGAATCCCCTGTGCGACTGCATGAACCGCCCCGACCTTAAGACCGATCCTGATTTTGCAACTCTGCCTATGAGATCGAAGAATCACGAGAAGGTCGAGCAGATCATTACCGATTGGCTCATGACCTTTGACGATACTCGCGAAGCATATGAAATGATGGAAAAGGCCGGCGTAGCCGTTGCTCCCGTTATGACCGCTGAGGAAGTCTGGGAAGACGAAGAGTACAACCGCCTCGGCTGGTAGGTCAACTTCCCCATGTACCCAGAGTGGGAAGGCACCGACATCATCTCCAACAAGCACTGCGCATATTTTGCAGACTTCTCCACCATTGATGAGCATCCCGAGAATCGCCCTGCGAATATCAGCACCCGCATCGGCGAGAACAACTACGAGGTCCTCAAGGAGTGGGGCAAGACCGAGGAAGAAGCAAAGGCTCTGCTCGAAAAGTGGGGCGCAAGCAACATCTGATAAACAATATCCCTTTCTTTGAAATACTATAGACCGGTCTCTCCGGACAGAATTCTGTCCGGGGAGATTTGGGCTAAACTGACTATGATAGGAGGAAAAAACAATGAAAATGCTTGAAGGTGTAAGAGTTCTCGATTTTACGACCAACGCTGCCGGACCGATCGTCGGCTCGTATTTTGCCGATTACGGTGCGGAAGTTATAAAGGTCGAGGTGCCCGGCGGCGAAGCCGGACGCAGATTTGCATATGTTGCAAACGGCATATCGACTTATGCATGCGGAAAAGACCGCGGCAAGAAGTCAATTGAGATTAAGCTCAGCGATCCTGCGGCTCAGAAGCTCATTCTTGAGCAGGTCAAAAATTTTGATATCGTTCTTGTTTCAAATAAGCCCGGCTTTATGGAAAAGTTCGGCCTGGGCTATGAGGAAATGCGCAAGGTCAATCCCGGCATAATCTATGCTTCGCTTACTCCGTTCGGCGTGAAGCCGTCGAAGTACAGCAACAAGCCCTCCTATGATATATGCGCGGTGGCTATGAGCGGCATAAACGCCCAGACCGGCGAAGCCGACGGAGCACCGACGCGTATCGGCTCCGTTATAGGCGATACCAGCGGCGCAGAGGGTATGTTTGCATCGACGCTGCTTGCTTATATCCATAAGCTCAAGACCGGCCGCGGCCAGTTTGTCGATTTTTCGCTCGTGCGCAATGTTCTGCACATAAACTCCAGCACTTTGCAGATACACAACCATATGGGTCATATTCAGGGGCGCAGCGGCAACCACAATGCGAATCTCTGCCCCTACGGTATTTACACCGGCAAAACCATGTCCATGGTCATCGGCGCAGTATCTCCCGCAACGTGGAACGCACTTTGTGACTGCATGGGGCATCCCGAATACAAGGAAGATCCGCGCTTTGTGACGATGCCGGACCGCTGCAAGCACCATACCCTTGTCGAGCAGACCATCACCGACTGGATCAACACTTTTGACGATTCCAAAGAAGCTTATGATAAGCTCGATGCAGCCGGTGTGCCATGCTGCCCGGTGCTCACGCCAGAGGAAGCATGGGAAGACGAGGAATACAACCGCCTCGGCTGGTGGGTGAACTTCCCGATGTATCCCGAGTGGGAGGGAACGGATGTTGCATCGAACAAGCACTGCGCGTACTTTGCCGATTTCTCGGATGTCAGCGACGAAGATCGCCGTCCGCAGCTCGCTCCCCGCATAGGCGAGAACAGCTACGAGATCCTCGAAAGCTGGGGCAAGAGCAAAGAGGAAGCAAAGGCTCTGCTCGAGCAGTGGGGCGCGAAGAACGTCTGATAATTTTAAGCATGCCGATGGCAGACATTTGCCCGCCATCGGCTATTTAAAATGCGGCAAGGAGAAGCTATGGAAAAGAGAAATTTCATCATACCGGAATTTGGCCCGCTTGCGGGACTCAGGGTTATCGGCGCAGGCTCGCTGATCGCCATGCCCTTTGCGGCAACAATGATGGCGGATTTCGGGGCGGAGGTCATTCAGATAGAACGGCCAAAGATCGGAGATACATACCGAAGCTTTCCACCGCTGAAAAAAACCGAGCAGGGAACGGCAGGCTCATCGTGGATGCAGGATGCGCGAAACCGACTGTCGATGACGCTTGAGCTTGACCTTAACGATCCTGATGTTAAAGAGATATTCTTCAGGCTTATCGAGCGCAGTGATATTTTTATCGAGAATATGGTCTGGCTTGATAAGCTCGGCATTCATGACAGTGAACTGCTCAAGATAAACCCCCGGCTGGTGATAGTTCATGTGTCGGGCTACGGCCATAAGGAATTCGGAGGTCTGCCTGAGATCTGCGATCAGGCGTCCTACGATATGACCAGTCAGGCATATTCCGGCTATGCTCTCTTTAACGGATATCCGGACAGGGATCCGCTTATAGTCAAGCCCTCGCTCGGCGATTATATAACGGCGCTGTTTGCGCTGTTCGGCATGCTTTCGGCTCATATAAGCGCAAAAAACACGGGACGCGGACAGGTGGTCGATGTTTCGCAGTTTGAAGCTCAGGCGCGCGTTATGCGCGATGCTTTTACCATGTCGTCGCTCGGCCTTGCCGAGGTGCAGCGCTGCGGAACGAAAGCGATCAGCTTTCAGCCGTGGGATCTGTTCACCAGCCGTGACGGCATTTATGTCAGCATCGGCGCGGTTGGCAAAAGCGTGTTTGAGCGCTTTATGACAGCCGCCGGACTTGACCTTGAAAGATACCCCTATGAGAAGACATCAAAGGATAAAAACGCCGTCAATTCTCCCGAAGGGCGAGAGCTTGACAGGATCATAAACGAGTGGTGCGCGTCTCATACCGCCGACGAGATCGAAGAAGCCATGCGCCGAGGCCGAGTCCCGTGCGCACGCGTCAATGACGCCGTGGAGTGCATGAAAAACGAGCATTATCTCAGCCGCGGAGATTTCGTCAATTTCATTGATCAGACCACCGGTATTGACGTAACGGCTTTTGGCATAGCGCCGAAAATGAGCGCATCACCCGGCATGGTATGGCGCGGAGGCCCGAAGCTCGGGCAGGATACCGACGAGATACTCACCAAGCTCCTGGGCTATGACGAGGATCGTATAGCCGCTTTCCGCGAAAAGAAAATAATATGAAATAACCCCTCGGTTCAAATTTGAACCGAGGGGCTAATACTATGTTCAGTGAAGCTTTTTCATCAGCGCCGGTATAAGCTGACGGTAATCGGCAACGATGCTGTAATTTGATATCGCCATGATTGGAGCGGTTTCGTTTGTGTTCACGCTCACGATGCATTTGGAGTTCTGCATACCGGCAAGGTACTGCGTCGAGCCGGAAATGCCGATGTTTATTATAAGGTCGGCCTTTACGGTGCAGCCGCTTTGACCGAGCTGCGCCTCATGGGGCATCCATCCGCAGTCGGAAAGTGGTCTTGAGCAGGCAAGTGATGCGCCGATGCGCGAAGCAAACTCGGCTATCATGTCAAGATCCTCTTTTTTCTTAATGCCGCGGCCACAGGCGACAACGATTTTTGCGTCCTTGAGCTGAGCGTGGGACTTCTCGGCTGCGACCGCTTCAATAAGTGCATATGCAGGGTCTGCGGCGCAGTCAACAGCCTCGCGGATGACCTCGGCCTCTCCGGCGTGCTCAAGAGGAACGGCGTCAAAGACCTTTGTGCATACTGTCACCATCTGCGGACGCTTTTGCCCGATGCATATGTGTGCCAGTATATTTCCGCCGAAGCCTGCGGTGACCTGAATAAAGTCGCCGTCCTCGTCATAAATAAGATCCAGTGCGTCGGCGGTAAGACCTGTATCGAGCGCCTGCATGGTAAGGGGCGCTATCTCTCGCCCGACGCCGGTGGCCGGGATAATGAAGATCTCAGGCTCATATTTCTGCGCAAGTGCGGTCATTGCATGCGCGTAAGTGCGTGCGCTGTAATGTTCAAGAGCCTTATTTTCGCCAAAGATCACTTTGTCGGCACCGTATTCGCTCAATGTGCCGATCGCCTGCTCATCGGCTGCGCCGAGAACGACGGCGACGAGATCACCGTCGCTGTGAGCCTTGAGCTGTCTGCCCTTTGTGAGAAGCTCGGGCACTATATCGCAAAGCTTGCCGTTATTGGTTTCGGCATAAACCCATATATCTTTGCTCATTTTAAGTCCTCCGTCAGATAAGATGCATGTCTGCAAGCAGTCCGGCAAGAACGCCGGCGGTCTCGTCGCTGCTGCCGCTGATCACAGTCGAGTCAACCTCTCTGACCGGCGGCGCAGTGACGCGCTTTGTACGCGAAGGCGAGCCTTTTACGCCGCATTTGCTCTCGTCGCAGCCGAGATCTGCGCAGTTCCAAACAGTTATGCCTTTTTTGAGGCCTTCAATGACGTTTGCCGGCGTCATGAAGCGCGGCGTGTTTATTGCAGGGGTGACCGTGATAACGGCCGGGAGTTCGGTCTTCGATGTTTCGGTGCCGTTTGTGAAGTTGCGGCGGCATACGATCGCACTGCCGTCAAGCTCGATACCGTCAACGCTCGTGATAAGAGGAAGTCCGAGGAAGCCCGCAGTCACAGGGCCTGTCTGCGCAGTTTCGGCATCTGAGGCTTTGTTGCCGAAAATGGCAAGGTCAAAGCTGCCGAGCTTTTTCGCGGCCATTGAAAGCACGTAGCCTGTTGCAAGCGTATCGGCTCCGCCGAATGCGCGATCGGAGAGAAGAACTGCCTCGTCGCAGCCCATGAACAGCGCTCTTTTCAGAACGTCCTCGGCCTGCAGCGGCCCCATGGTAACTGCGGTGACCTTGCCGCCGAAGCGGTCACGCAGGGAAAGACCGGCCTCGATCGCATTTTTATCCACGGGATTTATCATGGTCCCGGCTCCGCTGCGGATGAGATTGCCGTTTTCGTCGAGCTTCACCTCATCGCTGTCCGGGATCTGCTTTATAAAAACAATAATATTCATTTTCCGAACCTCCGTCACTTAACGCCCATCCATTTGGCAATGATCTTCTTCTGAATTTCGCTCGTGCCCTCAAATATCTCGGTGAGCTTTGCATCGCGATAGAGCTTTTCGATGACGAATTCCTTGCTGTATCCGTAGCCGCCGTGCAGCTGCAGGCAGCCGCGAACGACCTCATTTAGAACGTCGGACGCATAGTATTTTGCCATCGAGGAAAGGTGTGAAACGCGCTGGCCGTTATCCATCATGCTGGCGCAGTTATAAACCATAAGGCGCGCTGCCTCGACCTTGGTCTGATATTCGGCGAGCTTGAACTGCGTGTTCTGGAACTGTGAAATGCGCTTGCCGAACTGCATGCGCTCTTTGGTGTACTTAACGGTCTGGTCTATCGCGTCCTGAGCCATGCCGACGCAGACCGCCGAGATACCGAGTCTGCCTGCATCAAGCGTTGACATTGCGGCATGGAAGCCCTTCCCGATTTGGCCGAGCAGATTTTCGGCAGGAACGTGGACGTTGTCGAATATAACCTCGGCCACGCTGCTTGCACGCATGCCCATAAGATCCTCGCTGCGGCCGATCGTTATGCCCTCGCATTCGTGCACGTCGATAAGCAGGCAGATGGGGCTTTTTGTGCCGTCGGCAGCTTTGAACTGACAGTAGGTCTGGAAAAAGTCGGCCTCGCGCGCGCCGGTGATAAAGGCCTTCGTGCCGTTGACGACAAACTCTCCGTTTATAAGCTCGGCGGTCGTCTGCATTCCGGCAGCGTCGGAGCCTGCGCCGGGCTCCGTGAGCGTAAATGCCGAGCGCTTTTCGCCCTTTACCCAAGGAACAACGTATTTCTGCTTCTGCGCCTCGGTGCCGTAGTGGAGAATGGGGAAGCACATGTTGGTCTGACCGGAAACGGATTTCGCGACCGGGCCGCTGGCCTTGGACAGCTCCTCAACGGCAAGAACATAGTGAACATAGCTGCTGCCGAGACCGCCGTATTCCTTCGGGATAACGATGCCGCAGAAGCCAAGCTCGTGCATTTCCTTCAGCAGCGGTTCAACGCTGAAAAGCCCCTTGTCGATCTCCAGCGTGTGCGGACGAATGCGCTCGTCGGCATACTCTTTGTATATCATTTGCAATGCGCGTTCTTCTTCTGTAAGAACGGTGTTCATAGAATAAACCTCCTGTAGTGGATTTGACAATATAATATCAAACTAAGAAAAAGCAGGCAATATTGACTTTGCGTTGAACATATTTGAACACTTATGTATAAATGTGTTGAACATATTTGGCGGAGAGATTATAATATGAAATGAGATGTGCAAAAATGTTCAACAAGGAGACAGCGACATGAATGATCTTCCGAAAAATGATGTTCTGAAAAATTTAAAGCAGCAGTTTTTAAACGGAAATCTGGTCGAATACGACCATAAGTATGAAAAAACGGTTGCCTCGTGGGAGAAGTCACGCGCCGCCGGCGCCGATGCTCACGCAGTGCGACTGGGCGAGGATTGCCGCGATCTGCATGTGTTTGACAGGATAGACGATATATCAAAGTGCCACCTCGCATATTTCCGCGATTACTATGAAAGCCGCAGCACGGCACTTGAGCGTATGGGAGGAGCGATGTTTTATCTTGATACGCAGCTTGTTGCGTTCCACAAAAGCGGCAGTGCCGCGCTTTTGAAGGAGCTCAAAGCAAAGGGCCTGCGTATCGGAACGCGGTTTTCCATTGAAAATGTCGGCGTTTTTGCCGGAAACACCGCGCCGGAAAAGCCCTTTGTTACCTGCTTCAGTGCAGGGCAGGGGCACTATTGCGATCTGCTCACGCCATATGCCTGCATTGCCCGCTATGGCGAAACTTCGGCAGGCCCCGGATTTCACGCGGTGACGGTAATATTTCTGCCGCTGGATAAATGCTTTAAAAATTCGCTCAATTCGGCAGCTTTCATGCTTGAAGCGGGCGACTTCACCTATAAGAACCGAATACTGTATCCGCACATAGAACGCAGGTTTCACCTGCTTGAACAGTCGGTGCAGTGCAGCACGGATATAACGCTGCTGGTTGATGATACGGGCGTCGTGGTTTTTGCCAACAGCAGGTTTGAAAATGAATTTGATATGCACATAACCTCTATTATCGGCAAGGCTCTGCGCGACAGCCTTCCGGAGCTGTCATTTGTTATGAAAGCTCTGCGCACCGGTAAGGAGATATCTGCCGGTAACATTGCCCTCGGAAGCACAGGAAAGCGCTATTATGTCGAATGCCTTGCCATAAAGGAAAATGACAAGGTGATCGGTCTCAAGGTGTCAATAAAAACGGCAGAACAGATCAGAAAGTACAGCGCCGGAGCGCAGCGCAATAACGCAGTATATAATTTTCAAGATATAATCGCCGTCAGCTCCGGAATGAAATTGGTCAAAAGCGAGGCACGCACAGCGGCGGCAAGTCCGGCGAACGTGCTGATAACAGGGGAGTCCGGCACGGGAAAGGAACTTTTTGCACAGGCTATACACAATGCAAGCCCTCGCTTTGCCGGGCCGTTTGTGCCAATAAGCTGCGGAGGATTTTCGCGTGAAACGGTTGATTCGATACTGATCGGGACCGAAAAAAATCCCGGCAAATTCATTCAGGCAGACGGGGGAACGCTGTTTCTTGACGGAATATCGGAAATGAGCCAGGATATGCAAAGCTTCCTGCTGCGCTTTCTTGAGGACGGCATCGTAACGCCGATCGGCTCGCGCCGCAGTGTGCAGACAGATGTGCGCGTTATTTCGGCGGCAGGCAGCGAGGTACTGCAAAAGGTGAAGGACGGCTCGTTCAGACTTGACTTATATTACAGGCTGAACGTTCTCCGCATTGATCTTCCGCCGCTGCGCGAGCGGCAGGCAGATATGCAGGAGCTGAGCAATTATTTTGTAACACTGCTGTCGGCCGGATACGGAAAGAATATTTTCAGCGTTTCGGCGGAAACCGTCGAACGCTTCAAGGCAAATTACTGGCCGGGCAATCTGCGGCAGCTGCGCAATATAATTGAGCGCAGTCTGCTCAAAGCAGAGGACGGCCGCGAGCTTGAAATAAGCGATGTCTGCGACGATTTCGGAGGTGAGCAGACTGCGGTGACGTCGCAGAAGCAGGGACGGACCCTCGATATGCGCGATGCCGAAACGAACAGAATACTCGACGCTCTGCTCAAGCATAATGGAAATAAGGCAAAGACCGCGCGATACCTCGGTATGTCGAGGGGAACTCTCTACAATCGCCTACGTGAGCTCGAGGCCAACGGCATAGTGTTGTGATCGTAGTTGTGATCGTAATAAAACACGGAGACGCATTGCGTCTCCGTGCTTGTTTAGGCTTTGCTTGTTGGCTTTTGCGGCGGATCATCGGACGGGCGGTCTCCTCTGCCAAAACCGTTGCCGCCGTCGGGATGAGTACCGTGCTGCATGCCGCCGCCCATATTGCCGCCTGCGGAAGCTGTGCCTGTCTGCGCAGTCGATGCTGCGGTGCTGCTGTCGCCGGCATACAAACTGTAGCTGCTGCCGGATTCAAGCTCTGCTGACGAGAAGAAAACATATGCTGCGTCGCAGCTTGCCGCAGCGCTGTGCAGTTCGCCTCCGTCGGAGGATTTGATGCTCACAACGTCGCCCTTCGAAATAAGCTAACCGGATGCTGAGAAGGTGACATATGCCTGCTCGGCGTTTATGCTAAGCCCCATGCCATTGGACGCGCCGGCAGCGAGCACCGTACCGCCTGAGATGCTCAGCGATCCGTCGGCGTCGAGCGGCTGATTGTCGGCCTTGCTTGCCGTCCACACGGCGACTGTTCCGCCGGATATATTTAGCGTACCGTTTGAGTCAAAGCCGTCGTCCTCGCTCGAATAAGCGTTTATCGTGCCGCCCGAGATGTTCATGGAAAAATCATAGCTTCCGAGGTCGGAGTTTGCCGCGTTCAGGCAGTCGTCGGATGATATGATCGAAATGTTTCCCGACAGAACGTTAAGCTCGGCGGCCTCAAGCCCCTCATAGCATTCGGATATGTTTATCGTTGGCCCGTCGGTTCCGTCTGCGCCTATGTTCAGAACAAGATCGCAGTGTACGGCATCATCGGCAGCGGAGATATTTAGTGTGCCGCTTTCAATGCTTAAAAGCTGCTCTGCGTTTATCGCATCGTTTACAGTAGCCGAAATGTTAAGTGTCAGCTCCTTTATCGTCAGCGAGGCTTCACCCTCGGCGTCGGTCGTAGCGCCGGAATTGATGCCGTTTTTGCCGTTAGCGGTGATGTTTATCGTATGAGGTAAGACCTAAGGCGTTTATCGGATATGACCGTATGGCGTTCTCGGGCATTGAGCAGCCTGAACTGCGTATTACTTTCGACACAAATTTGCGCTTTCGCACGGATGAGCTTGATCTGCGCCTCGGTTCTCACGGCGCGCCGCTGCTGATGCCGGATGAGGTGCTTATGGAGCTGAAGATCCCGGGAGTGTGCCCGATGTGGCTGAGCAGGCTTTTGTCCGAAACCGGCGCATTCCCGACATCGTTTTCGAAAATCGGCCATTGCTATAAAAACAGCATCCTCAGGGAGCATGTAATAAATAATAAGGAGGAGCCTGACTGTGCTTGAATCCATAATATCCTCGCAGCTTACGCTGTCTGCATTTTTGATATGCACCTTCACATCAATTTTCCTCGGCGTCGGTATCGCGCTTGTCGGTATGTATCGCTCGCGCTCGAGCCAGAGCTATGCGGTCGCGCTGGCGATACTCCCGGTGGTCGTTCAGCTTGTCATCATGCTCGTAAACGGAAACGTCGGTGCCGGAGTCGCCGTTGCGGGCGCGTTCAGCCTTGTAAGGTTCCGCTCGGTTCCGGGAACCGCGCGCGAGATAGGCGTGCTGTTCATGGCGATGGCCGTCGGCCTTGCAACAGGCATGGGCTATGTCGGACTTGCGGTCATATCGTTTGTGATCATCTCGGCCGTTATAATGGCGCTGACTGCGCTCAATTTCGGAAAGGGCAAAGCCGAGGAGCGCACGCTGAAGATCACCATACCCGAAAATCTTGACTACGAGGGCCTGTTTGACGATGTCTTTGCCGAGTATACTAATTCAAATTCGCTCGTAAAGGTCAAAACCTCGAATATGGGAACGCTTTATGAGCTTGAATATCGAATCGTTTTAAACGGCGATAATGTGCCGAAGGATTTCCTCGACGCCCTGCGCTGCCGAAACGGAAACCTCAATATCACCTGCGGCCGTGAGAGCACGAAAGAAGTGCTGTAAATGTAAAAGAGCATGTAAGATCTCATGCTCGGCGAATACGTAAAAACACACATCGGATTTCTACATATTTTTTGCAACATTGCAGAGAATATAACCGTACAACAAAAATACGGAGGACCAAAGATATGAAAGCAACAGGGATAGTCAGACGTATCGACGATCTGGGCAGGATCGTTATCCCGAAGGAGATACGCCGCACAATGCGTATTCGCGAGGGCGACCCGTTGGAGATTTTCACGGATCGCGACGGTGAGGTCATATTCAAAAAGTATTCCCCAATTGGTGAACTGGGCGATTTCGCGGCGCAGATATGCGACAGCCTGCACCGCTCGACCGATGCAATAGCTGCGGTTTGCGACCGCGACAGCATTATTGCCGTGTCGGGCGCATCCAAGCGCGATTTTATAGATAAGCGAGTATCGCCGGCGCTTGAACGCGTTATGGAATCGCGCGGCAGCGTGCGCTATGACGGCACCGAGCCGATGCACGTCATTGACGGCGACGAGCGCTACTATGTTTCGGTCGCATCACCCATCCTAAGCGAGGGCGATATACTCGGCTGCGTGGTATTCGTGAGCCAGAATGCATCTGCCGGCAGCGACATTGAGTTTAAGCTTGCGCAAACGGTGGCATCCTTCCTCGGCAAGCAAATGGAAAGCTGAAAAAAGCAGACGCTCGGCGTCTGCTTTTTTACATATTTGATATCAACGTTCGCTCAGACCTTTGCGAGGAAGCACTCCTGACTTTCGACTTCCGAATAGAGGATCGCATTGCCCTCGCCGAGGTCATACACGCTTATAACGTCGGCGATAGGGTCTGAGGTGTCGGCCTTAAGGAGCTTTGCATACACATCCTCGCAGCCGGAAAACCGCTCTTCGTTAAAAACGCAGCCGTCCTCGCCCGGATAGAGCGCAGCGTAAAACGTTCCGGCCTCGACGAGATCCTGGAAGAAGTGGCTGCCGTAGCTAAGCTCTGGACGCAGTCCGTGCGAGCTGTACGCAAGCTCGGCGATGCAGTCGAAGCGGTTTATCTCCATGAAATGTACCGGCACGCCGAGACTCGGAGTGGTCGTTCCCCAGCGCCCGGGGCCGAGCAGGATAGTGCCCTTGTCACGCAGGAGACTGTTAAGCTCTCCGAGCCTGCGCGCAACCTGATATTTGCGCTGCTCCGGCAGGGCAAGATAAGGCTCGACCTTGACCATGATGGCATATCTGATCGGCAGGCACACATTGCCGCCCATGAAGTTGCCCTCGGTGCGGAAGTACAGCTCCTTGATCTTAGGCATGACTCCGGATGAGCCCACGCCGCGTGTCTGAAGCGGACGGCACTGGAGCAGGTTGACGCGGTAATTGCCCTCTGCGTCAAAATTACAGGCGTACTCGATATCGACGGGGTAATCGTACTTCTCTTCGAGAATGCGCATCGTTTCGGCCATGACTGCGGCGAAGTCCGTGTTTCCGAGAAGCTTGCGGAAATTGAGGATATCCGGAGCATCGGAGGCGCTCAGCCCCATCTCGCGCAGTCTTGCGGCGGTGGGGTAATCCAGTTCCATGAACAGCGTCGGATCTGCCTTGAGATCCCTTTTGTCGATGCTGTCAACGCTTATCGTCTCAAACTCGTTGTCCTTGAGTCCGATAACGTCCATCTTATGCTGCGAATACTTGTACTCATCGCCATAAGCCACCATCGGCGGTGCGGTGGGATTATCCATATTCAAAAGCCGCGCATAGTCGTCGGCCTCGCGATCGACAGCGCGCGTACCCATGCCGAAAACAAGGCGCAGCATGCCTTTGTTTTCCGATGAAGAGTTCTGCTTGTTGAGATAAAGATTTTTTGAATGTCCCACGCCGGCAATGTGCGGATAGTAATAGTCGCCGTGAACGTCGCCGCACACTCGCATGACCAGCAGAGCCATCTGCTCATCGCGGTCAAGGAGGTTTCGCTCTGCGCGGTATTTGATCGCGTCCGGGTCAACGGTGCTGGCGTAGACCTGCTTGACCGCACGCTCAAAATCGTCGTAGCGCTCTTTCAGACTGCCCTGATTTGGGCAGAAAACGCTCTCGTATTTTCCGGCAAAGGCGTTGCCGAAGCCGTCCTCAAGAATGGAGCTTGAGCGCACGATTATAGGCGACTGGCCGAAGTATTCGAGCATGGACATGAACTGCTCCTTGATGCTGGGGGCAAATGTGCCGTTTAGCAGCAGCTCGCGTATGTCGGGAGCGTACTTGAGATAGTCCTCGGCCTCGATCATGCGTATTCGAGAGCCCCACAGGCCGCTCTGCACGGCGTAGGTATAGAAAACGTCCGCGCCGATATAGTACGAATCGTGCGGCTCGATGCGAGAGCTGTACAGCTCCGGAGCTTCGTCGCGCAGAATGTTGCGCGCAAGCAGCATGCCGGCGGCCTTGCCTCCGATGCAGCCGGTGCCGATCTCGCGGTTTTTTATGTACATAAGATCCTTCATGGAGAAGTATTTGCGGCACAGGGCAAAGCGCGTCGGCTCGTTGCCGAGCAGGCAGCGCATGATGTTTTCTTTTAAAAGCATGCTCTCGGCGTCGGTCGGCTCGCGCCCATCGGCGACGGAGTCAAACATGCTGTCCCAGCAGTCGCGGCGCTCGCCGGTCTGGGTGAAGCGCTCGAATACGGCATAGGTGTCGGCGCTCGAGGTGAGCGTGCGCCATTTCGAGCCGGTGATTTTAAGCGGAAAATAGGTCGTTGGCGTGTTGCGGCCGCGAACCTTTACCGGATGCATGTAAACGCTGCCGTCGAGAGTGCGGATGTTGACAAGCAGCGGCGCTTCCTTGCGGATGCGCGAGATAGTCTCGTAGGTGTGCTTTTCATAGTCTATCGGCTGATAGGCTATCGCCTGGCGGCGTATGAGAAACGGGTTTATCAGCAGGAAAAAGTTCGAGATCATAAGGTCCGAGAACCAATAATTTTGCAGATCCGACAGGCAGTCGAACACGAAAAACGTACCCATAGGCTCCTTGTCGATTATTCTGTGAACCTGCACTGCGAAGGTCTCGAAGCCCACTCGCGGATCGAGCCTGTACTCCTGCACATTTGCGCCGCCCTCGCAGAGCGCGGCTGCGTCCATGATCTCTTCGTGGTCGGCAAAGCGTATGTATGCTATGCGCTTGCCCTGACGGGCGATGTTGGTTACAAATCTCGTTGCGACGTACATATAGTCGCTGATGTGCTCGCACTGCCAGACGACGGTATCACCGGGGCGCAGAAAATCTATAGCCTGGTCAAGGCCGTCTATGCCGGTGCTTATGCGGCGCTCTTTATCCATGTCTTTTCCTCCTTGCGTAGTAAAAATGCGCAGGCCGCCGGAGCAATGCTCCGGCGGCCGTTACTGCCTGATTTATTTGCCCATATCCGCCGGATCCATAAGTTTTACGGTGATATCCAGGGTCCTTCCGTCGCGCCAGACAGTGAATGTCAGCGTGTCGCCGGCATTAAGGCCCTCCTTCGCGTCGGAAACGTCGGAGTTTTCAAAGGCGTCCTCGCCGTTGACCTTGGTGATGATATCGCCGCGCTCTATGCCCTTCGCCTCGGCATCCGAGCCTTCTGTGACTGCGCTGACGTACAGTCCCTGCGGAATATCGTAATACTGAGCAATGTCCTTGCTTACAGGGCCTACCGTAACTCCGATCGACACTCTGCCGTACACCGCGCCGTCCTCGATAAGCGCCTGAACGATGCTCTCGACAGTGTCGGACGGTATTGCAAAGCCGAGACCTTCAACTCCCGAACCGAAGGATGAGATCATCTTCATGTTCGTTATACCGATGACCTGACCGCGGCTGTTGAACAGTGGGCCGCCGGAGTTGCCTTCGTTGATGGAGGCGTCGGTTTGAATAAGCGTCATTGTCGCGCCGTTGTAGTTTATCTCACGGTTGAGCGCGGAAACTATTCCGCGTGTCATGGTAAGACGCAGGTCGGGGGAGAGGGGGTTGCCGATGGCGGCAACGCTGTCGCCGACGCTGAGGGTCGAGCTTGAGGCAAACTCGGCTGCTGCAAGGCCGGTCGTGTCTATTTTTATTACGGCGATGTCGCTGGATGCGTCAAAGCCGATGAGCTTTGCCTCGTGCTCGCTGCCGTCGGATAAAACCACCGTGGCCGAGTCGCCGTTGTCAAGAACGTGGGTGTTTGTGATTATATACCCGCCCGAAGAGGCGATAACGCCGCTGCCCCAGGCGTAATAGTCCTTACTCTCGCTGTCGTTATAGACCTTGATGCCGACAACGGAGGGGCTGCACTTTTCATAGATCGTGCTGAAATCGAGCGAAGCGCCATCGCTGCCGTTTTTGATCGTAAGGCTGCCGCGGTCATCGGCCAGGGGGATGCGCACATCCGCCGTTGCCGTCGGAGCATCGGTGCCGTAGAGCTTGTCGAAATAATCGTGCCAGTCCGAGGGCTTACCATCGGCGTTATAGTCTATTACGTCCGAGCCGAAGCCGCCTGCTATGAGGGCTATGCCGGCGATGAACACACACAGACATACTATCAGCGCGATAACGCGCGTTTTCCTGTTTCCGTTGGGCAAATTTGCCGCAGGCTGCCGAGCCTGCGCGCCCGTCTGTGAGCTCGGCTTATACCAGTCGTTGCCGTTAGTGTCATACCAGCCCATTAGTTTCTCCTATCCGCCGCGGCATGCGGCTTACTTGCGTTCTGATTTTTCTTTTTTCTGCTTCGCCGGCGCGAGGGGGAGCGTGAAAACAAACACCGTCACTCCGTCGCGGCTGGACACCGCGACCTCTTCGCCGTGGCTGTTGACGATCTTTTTTACAAGATACAGGCCGAGACCTACGCCGTCCTTATCCAGACTTCGCGAGCGGTCGGATTTGTGAAAGCGGTCGAAAATGTACGGAAGATCGTTCTCGGGAATAGGCTCGCCGATGTTTTTTATGGAAACATAGGCCTTTGAGCCTTTTTTGTACAGCCTTATGGTTATCGTGCTGCCGGGCGAGGCAAACTTCATCGCGTTGTCTGTGAGGTTATATATGACCTGCGTTATGGAGTCGCGCTCGGCAAAGACCTCGATGGGGTCCTCCGGAAGCTGCGGATCGACATCAAGATTTTTCTCCTTGGCTCTGCTCTCGAAGCTCAGAAGGCATTGCAGCAGAAGCTCGGAAAGGTCAAAGCGGCTGCGCTTTGAAAGATCGACGGCATCGCTTTCTGCCTGGCTGAGGTCGAGCATGCTGCGCACAAGGCGCGAAAGGCGCCGCGTTTCGTCGGCGATCTTGTGCAGGTACTTTTCCTCCTGCTCGTGCGGTATCGTTCCGTCAAGTATACCGTCGGCAAAGCCGGCGATGGTGGTCATCGGGGTTCGCAGCTCGTGTGAGACATTTGCGATGAACTCCTGACGCTTGTTGTCGCTTTTCTCGAGCGTGTCGGCCATTGAGTTGAACGACTCAATAAGCGTTCCGATCTCGTCGTCGCGCTTTTCCTTTGTTTTGACGCGCACCGAAAAATCTCCGAGAGCAAACTTCCGCGCGGCAAGCGTCAACTCATCAAGTGGCTCAGCCATCTTCTTTGAGTAAACAAGGCTCATGAGTATCGCAACGAGCACGACCGCTATCGCGACGGCCAATGCAACGCCGAAAAAGGCCTGCCAGTTGTTCATTATGTTGAACTCATCGGACGCGACAAAGACATAGCCGAGCGTTTCGTCATCCGAGACTATCGGCTTTGCAACGACGTATTGCTGCTCGGAATAAAAGCCCATGAGCGTCGTCATACTGTCAAACTCGCTGCCGGAGCTTACGGCCTGCATGACCGACGGGTCAAGCTGCTTGCCCTGATGCTTTGCGCAATACAGGGTCAAATCGGAACAGGACAGTACAAGACCGTCCTGATCGCATATAAATATGTGGCTCGATGTGACATTCGCAATCGGGCTTATCGTTAAACGCAGATTCCAGCTCCCGAGCGTTTCCTGCTTTGAAAGAGCAAGCGCCGATCTGACGACCTCGTCTGCGCTGGCGTTCATTCTTTCCCTTGTGGAGTTTATAAGATAATTCCTGCCGATGAAGAAGAACGATGCGCCGACTATCGCAAATGAGACGAAAACAAGAAGCGCCGTCGCAAGAAAATTGCGTAAGTATATGCTCTTCATACAGAGCCTGCTCCTTTTATTTTACGACTTCGAATTTATAACCAACGCCCCAAACGGTCTGCAGCGACCACTGAGGAGAAACACCCTCGAGCTTTTCCCTCAGACGCTTGATGTGAACGTCAACGGTGCGCGAATCGCCGAAGTAATCGAAGCCCCATACCTCGTCAAGCAGCTGGTTGCGCGTAAAAACAATGTTGGGCGACGCTGCAAGATGATACAGCAGCTCCATCTCTTTGGGCGGAGTGTCTACCTTCACTCCGTCAACTATAAGCTCATAGGAGTCAAGGTTCACGATAAGCTTATCGTAGCAGAGCTTTTTCTCTTTGGGCGTGTTGTCGGTCTCCGAGCGGCGCATGACCGCGTGGATGCGCGCAAGCAGCTCCTTGACTTCAAAGGGCTTTGTGACATAGTCATCCGCGCCGATATCCAGACCTGCGACCTTATCGCCGACAGCGCCCTTTGCGGTCAGCATGATGATTGGGACCGACGAGGTCTTGCGGATCTCGCGGCAAACCTGCATACCGTCCATAACGGGCATCATGATATCAAGCAGAACAAGATCGGGCGATATCTCGTTGAACATCTCAATACCGCGTCCGCCGTCGTGCGCGATACTGACTTCAAATCCGTCCTTTTCAAGATAAAGCATAAGAAGCTCGGCAATATTAACGTCGTCTTCAACAACAAGGGCTTTTTTGCTCATATTATTTCCCCCTTGGATCAAAATATTATTTATACTTAAGCTGACAGGCGATATGTGTTCGACTCTCGTCAGCTTAATACAAGTATACAGTAATTATACAGATAAAAAAAGAGTTTTAGTTAAAAATCTGTAAAATGGCGAATAAACGTGGATGAAAAAAGGAAGCCGCATTTTTGCGGCTTCCTGAATGAGTTTTATTGCGATTATTCTGCTGCTGCGGTCTTTGCCTTTGCCTGCTTGCTCAAGGCCTTGACGCCCTCGATAACGAGGTCGATAGCAAGGATGATAAGCAGAACGGCGATGACGGCACGGATGACGCCCCATGTTACGTCGGTGCCTGCTGTGATCAGACCGATCTGAGCCTTGATGGTGAATACCAGCGAGGTCAGAGTTACGATGAGCATGAATGCCATCGGGAAGTAGAACATCTTGTTGTTTCTGCCGATCTTGCCGAGCCATGCAGCGACTGCGAGCAGACCCAGAGCAGCCAGCAGCTGGTTTGCAGCGCCGAACAGAGCCCAGATCTTTGCGTAGCCGGTCATGCCGAGGGCAACGCCGAGGACGACGGTGATAGCGGTGGAAACGTACGGATTGGTGAGGACCTTGCGTGCGCCGGTCATATCCTTAATGTTCTCGCCGGGCTTCATCCAGAATTCCTGGAACATGTAGCGGGCAAGACGGGTAGCGGTGTCAAGCGAGGTCAGGCAGAATGCGGAGACTGCCAGGATCAGCAGAGAGTAGGTGACCTTCTGTGCGCCGGCGCCGAACAGAGTGCCGAGCATGGAGGACAGGCCGCCTGCGAAAACTGCGGTGGGAACAACGGTGGTGCCGTCGGCGTAATCCTTCCAGATGTACGCAACTGCGCACAGAGAGATGATAGCCAAAGCAGACTCGATGAGCATGCCGCCGTAAGCGATGGGGCGTGCGTCGCGTTCGTTGTTGAGCTGCTTTGCGGTGGTGCCGGAACCGACGAGGGAGTGGAAGCCGGAGATCGCGCCGCAGGCGATGGTTACGAACAGCGCCGGGAACAGGTAGCCCAGAGAGGTACCGGTCGGGGCGAGGGTATCCTGGAAGCCGGTGAATGCGGGCATCGCATCAATGCTCGGATGGCAGCCGATGATGCCGACAACTGCGAGGATCATCATGCCGTAGAGCAGGAAGGAGCTCAGGTAGTCACGGGGCTGGAGCAGGATCCAAACAGGCGTTACGGATGCGATGAGGATGTAAACGCCGCAGATGATCATCCAAGTCTCGTAGCTGAGGTAGATCGGATGCCAGTTCAGGCCGACATACATTGCAACGGCGATCAGAACAACGCCGATGATGGTGGAAACACCGAGAGGAGCGTTTCTTCTGTAAACGAAGAAGCCGAAGAGGATTGCCAGAACGATGAAGAAGATGGAGATCATCGCGGTGCTGGCGTTTGCGGCGCTGGCTGCATAGTCGATAGCGCCGTTTTCAAGGTAGGTCGCCTTGAAGGTGTTTGCAACGATCGAGCCGAATGCGGCAACGACGAGCAGGAGGGTCAGGTAAGCAAAGATGATGAACAGACGCTTTGCCTTCAGACCGATACTGTCTTCGATAACGGTACCGATGGATTTACCCTTGTTGCGGACGGATGCGAACAGTGCGCCGAAGTCGTGCACGCCGCCGAAGAAGATACCGCCGATGAGTACCCACAGTGCAACCGGTACCCAACCGAAAACGGCAGCCTGAATAGGTCCGTTTATCGGGCCTGCGCCGGCGATGGAGGAGAAGTGGTGTCCCATAAGGACAGGAGCCTTGGCAGGAACATAGTCCACGCCGTCTTCCATGGTGTGAGCAGGAGTCGCTTTGTTGGGATCGACTCCCCATTTCTTGGACAGCCATCTGCCGTAGAAAATATAACCGATGAGCAGAATGGCGATGCTGATGATAAGTAATACAGCAGCATTCATAATTTTGTTTCTCTCCCTTCAAAAATTATGTTTTTTTCAGCAGCGTTTTTTTCAAAAGCTGTGCTGTACTTCTTCCACTGCCGTTTGCGGCAGTTTTTCCCGTCTGAAGCTCAATAAGGCCGGTGTGGAAATCCATCCAGCCGTAGTAAGACAGACGGAAGCTTTTGTATATCCGCGTCCTTTTGAGCGCACGCACGGCGTCGGGGTCGCAGGTATCACAAATAAACAGCGCCGTAATATACGAACACATGTGTCCGGGCTTGGGCTCTATGCGGCTCATCCCGTCCCTATGGGCATAGTCACGGCACTTGGTGAAGACGTCTTTCGTCAGGTGGGGAACGTTGAAAATGTAAACATACTCGTTGCTGTCGGCCTCCCAAAGCTTTGCGGCCTTGACAAGGACGTACTTTTCCGAGTGGACATACAAAAAGCATGTTGCGGCAAGCAGGTCTTCGTTTTCCTCAAAACGCTCAACGTCGAAATAAACGGAATAGCTTTCGCAAAGCTTGTCAATTGCTTCAAGTCGTGTCATCATCTCACCCTTCCAAAGAACTTATTAATAATGAGTGAAAATCGTTAAAAAATATCCAAAGATGTTAACAGTATATATCTTATCTCTGTGAAAATCAAGTGCTTTTTCGGTATTTTTAGCATTAAAAATTGTAATGTTACACAAAAGATAGCGAAGATAATGTTAATCTTCACGATTTATACATATATAAAAAGTAATTGCATCTTTACAAGCGCAAAACTATGAAGTATGATGAAATGCGGCGAAATTTTGAGAATTTACGGAGAAACGTATTATGGATAATTTTAAGCTTTGCGTGCCGTGCCTGCTCGGCCTTGAGGGTCCCATTGCCGACGAGCTGCGGCGGATGAAAATGCAGAATGTGCAGAACGAAAACGGCCGAGTTTACTTCACGGGCGGTGCAAAGGAGATAGCAAAAGCCAATATAAATCTTCGCATAGGCGAGCGCGTGCTGCTTGAGCTCGGCCGCTTTAGAGCCGAGACCTTTGACGAGCTTTTTGAGAAAACCAAGGCGCTGCCGTGGGAGGTGCTCATTCCGCGCGATGCTGCCTTCCCCGTTAAGGGATACAGCCTGAATTCAAAGCTTTTTTCCGTTTCCGACTGTCAGAAGATAATAAAAAAAGCCATAGTCGAGCGGCTCAAAGGCGTATACGGAATCGAGTGGTTTGCCGAAACCGCCGAAACGTATCAGATACAGTTTTCGATAATGAAGGATGTTGCATCGCTTTGCATAGACACCTCAGGCGAGGGGCTGCATAAGCGCGGCTATCGCCCGGCGCATAATGCCGCGCCCCTGAAGGAGACTATGGCTGCGGCAATGGTCAGCCTTTCGCGCTATCGCGGCAGGGAGGACTTCTGCGATCCGTTTTGCGGCAGCGGAACGATACCAATTGAGGCCGCACTGATAGCCAAAAACCGCGCTCCCGGCCTGCACCGTGATTTTTCGGCCATGCGCTGGAGAAGCCTTGATAAGTCCGTGTGGCAGCTTGAGCGCGAGGAGGCCGTATCGCGCGAGTTTAACGGTAACTATAATATAATAGGTACGGACATTGACCCGACAGCGCTGGATATAGCGCGTGAGAATGCAGCCCGCGCAGGAGTTTCTGATATAGTCCGCTTTGAAAAAGCCGATGCCACGAAGTTTGACCGCGTGACTGAAAACGGAATCATAGTCACAAATCCGCCCTACGGCGAGCGCATCATGGAAAAACATGAGGCCGAGCAGCTTTACAGACTTTTCGGTGATGCGTGGCGCAAAACGGAAAACTGGAAGCTATACCTGCTGTCGTCACATACGGAGTTTGAGCGCACCTTTGGTAAGACTGCGGATAAAAAACGCAAGCTTTATAACGGCATGATCAAATGCGACTTGTTCATGTATCTCAAATAAAACTTCGCGAGAAAAAATATATAAAATTTTTTACGAATTTTTCGCTTTAGGGGCTTGAAATTTAAAAAATATGTGCTATTATAATAACCGAGTTAGCACTCAGAATGAAAGAGTGCTAACTCGGTCGAATTTTTTTGTTTGTATATTATTCAATTGGAGGTATATATGATGAAACTCAAGCCTTTGGCAGACAGAGTAGTGCTCGTGCAGTCTAAAGCCGAGGAAAAGACCCAGAGCGGTATCTTCCTTGCGGCATCTGCGCAGGAAAAGCCCGAGATATATGAAGTCGTCGAGGTAGGCCCCGGCGGCATAGTTGACGGCAACGAGGTAAAGATGGAAGTTAAGGTCGGCGAAAAGGTTCTCGTCGGCAAGTACAGCGGCAGCAAGATAAAGCTTGATGAATCGGAATACACCATCGTTCGTCAGAGCGACATTCTCGCTATCGTAGAATAAGGAGGCGCTTATATCATGGCAAAACAGATTATTTTCGGCGAAGAAGCACGCAAGGCTATTGAGCGCGGCGTGAATCAGCTTGCAGATACGGTCAAGATCACCCTCGGCCCCAAGGGCCGCAACGTTGTGCTCGACAAGAAGTTCGGCGCACCGCTGATAACCAACGACGGCGTTACCATCGCAAAGGAGATCGAGCTTGAGGATCCGTTTGAGAACATGGGCGCTCAGCTTATAAAGGAAGTCTCCACCAAGACGAACGACGTAGCCGGCGACGGTACCACCAGCGCGACGGTTCTTGCTCAGGCAATGATCAACGAGGGACTTAAAAACCTCGCAGCCGGCGCAAATCCCATGACCATGAAGCGCGGCATCAAGAAAGCTACCGACGCGGCCGTCGAAGCCATCCGCGCAAATTCCCAGCCCGTTTCCGGCAGCGGTGATATTGCCCGTGTCGGCGCTATCTCCAGCGGCGACGATGTCATCGGCACTCTGATCGCAGAGGCTATGGAGAAGGTTTCGCAGAACGGCGTTATTACCATCGAGGAGTCCAAGACCGCAGATACCTACAGCGAGGTCGTTGAAGGCATGCAGTTTGACCGCGGATACCTCAGCCCCTACATGGCAACCGACACCGAGAAGATGGAAGCTGTCCTCGAGGACGCTCTCATCCTCATCACCGATAAGAAGGTCACCAACATTCAGGAGATCCTGCCCCTGCTCGAGCAGATCGTCAAGGCCGGCAGAAAGCTCCTCATCATTGCAGAGGACGTCGAGGGCGAGGCTCTTGCTACCATCATCCTCAACAAGCTGCGCGGCACCTTCACCTGCGTATGCGTCAAGGCTCCCGGTTTCGGCGACAGACGTAAGGAAATGCTCCAGGATATCGCAGTGCTCACCGGCGGCCAGGTAATCTCCTCCGACCTCGGCATGGAGCTTAAGGACGCTCAGATCGAGATGCTCGGCCAGGCTCGCCAGGTCAAGGTCACCAAGGAAAACACCGTTATCGTTGACGGCGCAGGCGAGGCGGCCGATATCAAGGCTCGCATCGCTCAGATAAGCGCTCAGATCGAGACTACCACCTCCGAGTACGACAAGGAGAAGCTCCAGGAGCGCCTTGCAAAGCTCTCCGGCGGTGTAGCTGTCATCAAGGTCGGCGCTGCGACCGAAACCGAGATGAAGGAAAAGAAGCTGCGCATCGAGGACGCGCTCAACGCGACCCGCGCAGCTGTTGAAGAAGGCATAGTCGCAGGCGGCGGCACGGCATATGTCGCGGCTGCAAAGGCTGCCGACGCACTTGTCGCAACTCTCGACGGCGACGAGAAGACCGGCGCATCCATCATCGCAAAGGCGCTGAGAGCACCTATCATGCAGATCGCTGCAAACGCAGGCCTCGAGGGTGCGGTCATCCTCGACAAGGTCTACGGCAGCGACGAGGCTTCCTACGGCTTCGACGCAGCGGCCGAGCAGTACGGCAACATGATCCAGCTCGGTATCATCGACCCGACCAAGGTCTGCCGCAGCGCACTCGAAAACGCATCGAGCGTGGCTTCCATGGTTCTTACCACCGAGAGCCTCGTTACCGATATCCCCACTCCTCCGGCGCCCGTAGCGGCTCCTGCCGGCGGCGACATGGGCATGTACTAAGCCAACCCCCAATTTAATTGCTGAGCTATAAAACAATAAACTCCGTACCGTTTCGGTACGGAGTTTATTGCATACATAAGCGCAGGAGCTTATTGCAGATTGAAGTATTCCAGAACGATCTGGATGAACTTTTCCGTCGCGGGGGAGGGGCGGCGGCCCTTCTTGACGGCTATCGCAACGTCGCGGTACTGCGGAGGATCAAGCTCCTTCAGGCGGATGTCAAACGGCATCCTGCCCGTCACAAGCTCCGAGAGCACGGCAACGCCCAGACCGCTTTCGACCATGGCCATGATTGAGTAGTCGTCGTTTACGTCGCAGTAGGCGGTGACGGGGGTGTCGAGCATTGAATTGAGCTGAGCGAACACCTTGGAGACCTCGTTGTTCGCCTCGTCTGTGAGCTTTATGATGCGCTCTTCGCTGAAACGCTTGAGCGGATATGACGGCGCATCCGCCAACGGATGATCCGGCGGCAGAACGGCAAGCATCCTGTCGCGCAGCAAAACCGTAACGTCAAGCTCCGGCGAATACGGCGCGCTTATGAAGCCGCAGTCGATCTCGCCTGCGCACAGAGCCTCCTCCGTCTCACTGTATTCCATGTTTTGCAGTTGAAACACAATGCGAGGATAGCGCTTTTCGAAGTTTTTCAATATCGAAGGCAGGCATTGCGTCGAAAAGCTCGAGCATGAGCCGATGCGAATAAAACCGGTCTCCAAACCCTTGAGCGAATTTGCCTGCTCCTGCAAAGCCTCGTAATGGCTGCACAGATCTTTTATATAAGGCAGCAGCATAAGCCCGTCCGACGAAAGCGCCAGACCGCCGCGGCTGCGGCGAAGCAGATTGAGGTTCCATTCGTCCTCAAGGTCGGCAACCATGCGGCTGACGGCCGACTGAGTGTATCCCATAGCTTCGGCTGCCTTGGTTATGCTGCCCATCTCCGCGACCCTGACAAATGCCTGGTATTTATGAATTGCCATGACAAATACCCCAATTCCGAAAATGAATGATTCGCATAAGATAAATTCTAATACCTCATATTATATGCCGAAAAACGGCAGAATGCAACATGATTTTGCATTCCAAAAAATCATATAAAACATGCGTAATATTCGCTTGAGTAATAAGCAAAAACGTAATATACTTTGATCATAAAATAACGAAGCTTGAAAAAAGGTTAACGCCTTTTAGACATATTTCATCCATTCTTTCTCTCTCGTTACCGGGCCTCTCCATCCCGGTAACACCAACAATCTCCCGAAAACCGAGTGTCTTTACCGGCACTCGGTTTTCTTATTTTTAGAGGCGCATTGGGGCACCTACCAATACATTTATCTCTGGTAGCCCGGTTCGAGGGTGCAGGCCAAACCGTGAAACTCTCGCGCTACGTTAGTGCGGTGCTGAGTTTTGCGGTAGCCCGGTTCGGGACATTGGAATAAACCATAACGTTTCGCGTAACACAAGTGCAATGCTGAATTTTGCACCGCACCCCGTAGAGGCGAGCATTTCTCGCCCGTTTGTAACGGTTTTGCCTGCACTTACCGGTCGTGCTGACGCAATAAATGTATCGGCATCAGCGTAAAGGCGCTACATTATTGCTATATGTACCGGTTTTGCCTGCACTCACCGGTCGGGCTGACGCAAGAAATGTATCGGTATCAGCGTTGATGCGCCTCTAAAAAAACGATCATTGATCGCCCGGTTCAAAAATGTGGCGGTTAGCACCGCAGATTTAATAACACCTCATCCGTCACCAAAGGTGACACCTTCCCCTCAAGCTACGCAGGGGAAGGCAAAAGGGACGGTCTGTGACCGTCCTAATGAATAATGAATAATTAATAGTTGAATAATTGCCGATACGGTTGTTGCGTCAGCGCGACCGGTGGATGCCGGCAAAACCGTGGCTAAAAAAACGATCAATGATCGCCCCTACGATCAGTGCAGACTAATGGGGTGCGAAACGTCATGGTTTTCTCCACATCTTCGATACTGGGTTCACGCAATAACCGTATCCGTAGGTGCGTCAATGCGCCTCTAAAAATATTGATAGTTAATTAACTAACATTACAAAACATCATGTAATACATGAATTTTATTCGCTTGCTTAATGTGACTTTCGGTAGTATTATGATATCAGAAAGAGAAAGTTAAATCTCTGACAAGCATAAAAACCAATTCGAATATATTATAAAAGGAGTTTTTAAAATGAGTAGCGAAGTAAAAAATTTCATCCGTAAGATCATATTCACCGTTATCGCTTTTGCAGCACTGTGCATCTTCTGCTTCGACATGTTTGGCTCCACCGGCAATTCGCACTTCGGCTTCCTGGCACTGCTCTTCCCGGTACTGGGTGCGCTTGAGTACATGCTGCCGACCCCCGATTTCACGAAATAATCTTCCACGATTTTAAACATTACCTATCCCTATTAAGAAATCCCGTCCGAGAGGGCGGGATTTCTTTTGCTATCCGATATTTATCGTAAATTGCTCGGGGCCTTCAGAGAGGTCAAGCTCGCCGCCGTATTCCGGAACGGCGACGGCCTCGTCGCTGCACGACAGCTTTATGCGGTTCGGGTCGTTTATAATAAGCCGTGAGCTATCGCAGGCTACCGTGCTCTCATCGTTTAGCACAAGGATGCTGCTTGCGTTTTCAAGCGGATACTCAAGCCTCAGCTCGGCGCTCTGACCGGCATTGAGCGTAAGCTCAATGACATAATAGGCAAGGCCCTCGCCGGAATGTGTGTCATTTTCCAGCGCCGCTTTGCAGTATTTACCGCTTTCAACGTCGGATGCAAAGGTGCTGCCGTCCACAAACGGCTGCTCGCCGACACCGTACCACCGGCCGGCGGCTTTGCCGTCAAGCGTTATGCTGACGCGCTCGTCGTCGGATCTAAGATAGTTTACGGGGAAGAACACGCGGCGGCTCAGCTCCTCACTTCCGTGTTTTTAAGGTGGTACACATCGGTCACGGTGACGAGCTGCGGCAGCGTACGGTCTGTCGGCGCGTGCTTGAACGGCTCGCCGAAGTCGAGAGTAAGCGTTCTGTCCGCCGCTGCGTTTGTAAGCTTCTCGTCCGCGCCGAGCTGAACGACAAATTGAGCCTTTGAAACGTCGCCGGGCTTGGAATCAAGCGCCGCAGTCAGCACATGCGCCACATATGCCAGCAGCGCAATGCCGAGCACGGCGACAATGCCGCCGATGATGATTTTTCGCTTTGAGCTTTTCATGGCGTTCAACTCCTGCTTAAAATTTGCGACATGTTATCAAATCTGTCATGACTTCATGATTGCTTGAAGCCGGAAATTTGTCAAGAAAATGAAAAAGCCCCCACGTTGTGCCATTAGGCCTAACGTGGGGGCTTAAAAAGTTTATATTACTCTTTTGCAACGGTGTCGAGCGAGGCCATGAACAGGCTGTTTTCGGCATCCGAGGGGATGAGGAAGCCGGTTCTGGGCGAGACGGAGAATGCCTCGACGCTCGGGCCGTCCATCAGGCAGCTGCGTTTAAACTGCTGGCTGAAGTAACGCTTGCAGTAGCTGCGAAGCCACTTGGTCAGCTCCTCATCGGTGAACTCGTCGCCGTAGGCGGCCTTTGCAAGACGCATGGTCTTTGCCGGGGAGAAGCCGCAGATCATCATCTTGTGGGTGAAGAAGTCCTGCAGGCTGTAGGAGCCGACGTTTTCCTCGCTCTTCTGCTCGATCTGATCGTCGTGGATCGGCAGCAGCTCGGGCGTTACGGGGCAGTCGAGAACGTCCCACAGCGCATCGGCAAGTACCTTGTCCTCGGTGTGCTGGGCGATGTAGCGAACGCCTGCGCGAACCTGAGTCTTGGTCAGACCCATGTTCACGTCGTACATGCTGGTGTGGTCGCCGTTGTAGGTGCACCAGCCGTCAACGAACTCGCTGAGGTCCTCGGTGCCGACGTCAAGGCCGTTGACCTTGTTGGCGATATCCATGAGCACCTGTGTGCGCTCGCGCGCCTGAGCGTTTTCAAATGCGATGGAGTAGTCGTCGTGCGCGTGTCCGATATCGTCAAAGTGCTTGTAAACGCTCTCGCCGATGTCGATTACGCGGACCTCCGCGCCGACCTGCTCGGCAACGATGATGGCGTTGGACTTCGTGCGCGACGAGGTGCCGAAGCAGGGCAGGGTGCAGGCAACGACGTTTGTCGAGGGCAGACCCATGCGCTTGACGGCCTCGGCGCAGACCATAACGGTCAGGGTCGAGTCAACGCCGCCGGAGATGCCGACCACGCAGTGGTCAAGACCGGCGTAGGTCATGCGCTTTACAAGGCCGGACACCTGAATGTCGATCATGCGGCGGCAGTAGTTGCCCATGTCCTTTTCAAACTCGGGCAGATGCGGCAGCTTGCGATAAGTGCGCGTAAGCTCGGTTTCGCAGACCTCCTCGCCCCAGTAAAGCTCGGAGTGGCTGTATTTATACTGGCTTCTGCCGTATTTTCCGCTCTTGCGGCGGAGATTTTCGAGGTACTCAACGTCGATCTCGGAAACAACGAAGCAGTCCTCGCACTCGTCGGAGGCAAGCACCTCGCCGTTTTCGGCGACCATGCACAGACCGGAGTAGACATTGTCGGTCGTGCTCTCACCCTTGCCGGGCGCGGCGAGGATAACGCCGCACTTGAGATGCTTGGAGCGGTATTTGACCGCTTCGGTAGCCTCGATGGTAGAGGTGACGGTGGCCGGGAAGGATGCGAGCGAGGCGATAACGGTAGCGCCGGCCAGAGCGTGGCGCGCAGCCGGAGCGTCTATGGCGTCAGCGTCGGCACCCAGCTCTACCGCGACTGAAAGGCCGGGCAGCACATCGCTTGTAAACAGCAGCTCGGTGTCAAAGAAGGTGTCGAACTTGCCGCAAACGGTCTCCTCGCCGCCCTCGTCGTCGGCAGCGGCAAACAGTGTGCCGTCGGTTTCGGAACGGGGAACAAGGCCGAGAAGCTCGCCGTCGGAGATGACGGCCGCTACGCTGTACAGTGCGCCGCCGCGCGGAGCATAGGGCAGGCCGACGATAACGAGCATGTCGCTTCCGGCGCTGGCTTCGATTACCTTTTCAAGCGCTCTTTCGGCGCCGCGGAGAATGACGCTGTGACCTACGAGGTCATAGCAGGAGCAGCCGGTCAGCGTAAGCTCGGGGAAAACGAGAACTTTAACGCCCTTGTCGGCCGCTTTTTTCATGCACTCGATGACCTTGCCGGCGTTATATTCGGCGTCGGCTACCTTGATCATCGGAGATGCGGCAGCAACTTTAATAAATCCGTCTTTCATTTTGATCACTCATTTCTCTGATTTTTGTATGTCAAATAAAGCTTTGCCATAATAGTGATAGATTATCTGCGACGATGCGTCAAAGCTCTCGGGATCGATGACGATCGTTATTTTGTCTCCGCTCCGGCGGCAGTCCTCAATGCCGTCAACAAGCGGAAGAAGATTTGTTTTAAGCTCCTGCTCGAACTCGTCAAGATGCTCTGAGTAATACTCCGTTGTCTGCGGACAGGTATATTTATCGCCCAGCGGAGCTTTGCTCGTGAAGCAGAACACCATGAATATGGCGAACAGAATGAGGAATAGTACGCAGCCGAGCGGCTTGATGGCTTTCACAAAGCTCTGTCCTGCTGTCATGATGCTGCCTCCGAAAATTGAAAATTCCGTCTCATGTAATACTGCACTTTGTTGATCGTCTGCTTTTGCTCAAGCAGACTTCCGCTTATGGAGTCGGTGACCTCGCCGTCAACAAGGTAGAAGCCGGATGTGTTTATGACCGGAAGAGCGCTCTGCGCGTCGTTCATGAATTTCATGTAAGCTGTGCCGTCCCAGCCGAGCTGAGAAAACAGCACATTCATGAGATAACACGGACTGATATCCGGACCGGAACCGGTGAAGTCGTTATCGCAGGCTTCTTTGGCGGCATCGTTTGCCCAGATGAGGTAACGAGTCGAATAATAGTTCTTAAATCCCTCGGTCGTCGAGCGGTCAAGATTTATGCCAAGCTCATCGTATGTTACGCTGTTATCGCCCAGCCATGGCTTGTGATCACCGTAGACTACCAAAACGACCGGTTCATCCATAGCTTCAAGCTCGGCTTTGAGCTCGCACAGCCTTTCGATAGTGTCTTTTACAGAGCCGAGATAGTTGTTTATGACATAGTAGCTGTATTCGGAAACATCGCCATCCCAAACCGGATCGCCCCAGTCGAGCCTGTCGGTGCTGTACGGGCCGTGCCCCTGATAGGTCACATTAAATGAAAACACGTTTTTGCCGTCGGCAACGTCGTCTTTGAAAAACTTCAGCATATCCGGGAAAAATTCCTCGTCATAAGTGACAGGATAGCCGTATTTCTCGTAATATCCTTCGGTGAACAGATAATCCTCAAAGCCGAGATAACGGTTGACATTGTAGCGATTATAGAAGGTGCGCAGGCACGGATGGCTTCCGTTTGCGGTGTAGCCCTGCTCACGCAGATACCAGACATAGGAGTTTACGGGTCTGCGATAGTCTTTAAGCTGCGTGTATCCCGTAAGGAAGCAGCGCTCGGTGTCAATAGTTCCGCCGCCAAAAACGTTTGTCATGAGGTTTCCGGTGTAGCTCTCGGCCTCAAGCGTGTGATAATCGGCATAGATGCCGTCAATGCCCTGCATTCCAACGGTCGTAAGATCCGCAAAGGCTTCAAGCTGAATGGTAAGTATATTGACTTTCTTGCTTTCGGGAATGTCCGAATCGGAATATGCAGAAAGCTCGTTTTCCGCAAGATTTTCGTCATATCCGTCGGGCGGAGTGTCTATCGCGGCAGATATGCTGTGTATAAACGGGTACACAAAGCCCTTTGAGGTGAAAACATCGGTGGCTTCCCAGCGGCTCACATGGTCAAAGTTCTCGGTCTTTACATTGTATATATCCGCGCTTGAGTAAACGAATGTCCACAGCGGCCATACGGATGCTGCAATGACTATTGCGGCGGCGATGCGGAAAGAGCCTTTTGCACGTCCACGCACGAAAAAGTACATAAACAGCGTTCCGATCACGATGCATGCAAGGCAAATCGCTATGCGCCTTGTGAGCGTAATGTTGTATCCCGAGGAAACTCCCAGCGCTGTGTGTATAGCAGATATGTCCGAAAACATGAACGGATCATCGCGAAACATGAGCTTGAAATAGTTTCCTACAGAGGCTGTGATAAACACGGCAGCGGTCGTCAAAAATGCGGCCCATGTGCGGTTTATAAGACAGAACATCAAAAGCTCGAACAGCAAGATCGGCAGGAAATTTAAAAAGAATATTAATGGATGCCGAAGATAATCGATCAGCAGTACACGTCCTCCCGTTCCGATGCCGAGAAGCAGCGACAGAAAGCACAGCCCGGCTGCCGACAGGAGCAGAATGCCGAAATTCCACAGATAAAAACCGAAGCGCTTGCCGGGTTCGGCACAGGCCGCTGCGTCTGTGCCGAACAGAAAGCTTCTTTCTTTAGTGCCGGTCATGACTTGAGCCTCAGAACTTGATCCTTTCGGCTATGTAGTCCTTGACCTCGCTGATGGGGATACGGACCTGCTGCATGCTGTCGCGCTCGCGGATGGTGACGCAGTGATCGGCCTCATCGGTCTCGGTACCGACGGTGTTGAAGTCAAAGGTGATGCAGTAAGGCGTGCCGATCTCGTCCTCGCGGCGATAGCGCTTGCCGATGGAGCCGGTCTCGTCGTAATCGACCATGAACTCCTTGCTCAGCTCGTTGTAAAGCTCCATTGCCGGGCCGGTGAGGATCTCCTTCTTGCTCAGCGGCAGGATCGCGCACTTGTACGGAGCCAGTGCCGGGTGCAGATGCAGAACGGTGCGAATATCGTCGTTGCCCTTTTTATCCTTGCCGACGACCTCCTCATCGTATGCCTCGCAAAGGAATGCAAGAGCGACGCGGTCGCAGCCGAGAGACGGCTCGATGACGTAGGGAATATAGTGCTCGCCGGTGTCCTGATCGAAATAGGTAAGATCCTTGCCGGAAGCCTCCTGATGACGGCCGAGGTCGTAATCGGTGCGGTCTGCAATGCCCCACAGCTCGCCCCAGTCGGTGAACGGGAAGGCATATTCGATGTCGGTGGTGGCGCGCGAATAGAACGCAAGCTCTGCCGGCTCATGATCGCGCAGACGCAGGTTTTCCTCGCTTATGCCCAGCGACAGCAGCCAGTTTTTGCAGAAGTCCTTCCAGTAAGCGAACCACTCAAGGTCGGTGCCGGGTTTGCAGAAGAACTCGCATTCCATTTGCTCGAACTCGCGGATGCGGAAGATGAAGTTGCCCGGAGTTATCTCGTTGCGGAAAGCCTTGCCGACCTGGCATACGCCGAAGGGCAGCTTTTTGCGCGTGGTGCGCTGGATGTTTGCAAAGTTAACGAAAATGCCCTGAGCGGTCTCGGGACGCAGATAGCAGGTGGAGCTAGAGTCCTCGGTAACGCCGATGGCGGTCTTGAACATGAGGTTGAACTTGCGGATGGGGGTGAAGTCATGCTTTCCGCAGACGGGGCAGATGATATCCTCGTGCGAGGCTATGAACTCGTCCATCTCGTCGAAAGTCATTGCATCAACGTTGACCTCGTGATGCTCTTCGCCGATGAGCTTGTCGGCGCGGTGGCGCGCTTTGCAGGAGCGGCAGTCGAGCAGAGGGTCAGAGAAGCTTGAAACGTGGCCGGTGGTGATCCAGGTCTGCGGATTCATGATGATCGCAGCGTCGAGGCCGACGTTGTATGGGCTTTCCTGCACGAACTTCTTCAGCCATGCCTTTTTGACGTTGTTTTTGAACTCAACGCCGAGAGGGCCGTAGTCCCAGGAGTTTGCAAGGCCGCCGTATATCTCGCTTCCGGGATACACATAGCCGCGGTTTTTGCACAGGGCAACGATCTTGTCCATAGTCTTTTCGCTATTTTTCATTTTTCCGTCCTTTCCCGCGGCTGGCTGCCGCAGCAAAAATTTAATATAATATAGTAGTGACCTACAAATTGTAACTATATCATTTGACGGCGTTTTTAGCAATACAGTGTCAAAATTAAAACTAAACGCAAACTTTATGCCGATATTCCAAATGGGAATGCAATGCATGAATATTTGTGCAATAACAGGCAATAGAAGGCATGAAAAGAGTGTAACAGAACATAAATCTGTGCAATTATCACAAATTTAACGAGCGAGTTGAGAATATTGTGTTTACAAATGCTCCGAATTATGATTAAATAACATGGTAAAATGCCTTAAGCTGACGAGAGTCGAACACGTATCGGTTTTGACGGGCAGATTTCCGCCCATGCTGCGTTAAAGCTCTTGACAATACGACAGTATTCTCTGCAAGCTTTGCCTTGCCTGAGCAAAAATCTGCTCCGGCAAAACTGCGAGCACCTGTCGGCTGTGCTTTTCGAGATATTTTCGGCTTTCTTTGATGCAGGTGGGCTGGCGCCCATCAAAGCAAAAAAGACGAAAATAGCCGGAAGGGCGCGCCGACAGGCGATATGGGTTCGGCTCTCGTCAGCTTACAATATCAACAGGAGGAATAATCACAAATGATCAAGTTTTCAAGCAGAATGAATCTTCTCAAGGGTTCGGCAATCCGTGAGCTCCTCGCACTGGCTAATAAACCCGAGGTCCTCTCTTTCGCAGGCGGCATGCCCGCACCGGAGCTTTTCCCGGTAGACAAGATCAAGGCCGCGACAGACGCTGTTCTTGAAGAACAGGGCAGAGTTGCTCTTCAGTACTCCAGCACCAACGGCTTTGAGCACTTCCGTCAGCAGATCGCTGACCGCATGGAAGCAAAGCTCAACATCAAGACCAGCGCAGACAACATCCTTGTAACCTCCGGCTCTCAGCAGGGTCTGGATTACTCGGCTCGCGTTTTCTGCGACAAGGGCGACGTCATCATCATCGAGAGCCCGTCCTACCTCGGTGCACTTAATGCATTCAAGGCATGTGAGCCCAACTTCGTCGCTATCCCCACCGACGGCGACGGCATGATCATGGAAGAGCTTGAAAAGGTCCTTGCCACCACCGAGAACGTCAAGATGATCTATGTCATCCCTGACTTCCAGAACCCCTCCGGCCGTACATGGCCTCTCGAGCGCCGTAAGCAGTTCATGGAGATCGTAAATAAGTACGAAGTTCCCGTTGTTGAGGATAACCCCTACGGCGAGCTCCGCTTTGAAGGCGAGTACCTGCCCGCACTCAAGAGCATGGACACCAAGGGCCTCGTAGTATTCCTCGGCACCTTCTCCAAGATCCTCGCTCCCGGCTACCGTCTCGGTTGGGTCTGCGCCGACGGCGAGATCCTTCAGAAGTACAACTTCCTCGCTCAGGCTGCATCCCTGCAGGCCTCCACCGAGGCTCAGCTCGTTGTTTCCAAGTTCATCGACATGTATGACCTTGACGAGCACGTTGCAGCTATCAAGGAGTGCTACCGCAAGCGCCGCGACGTTATGATCGAGACCATGGAAAAGGAGTTCCCGCCCGAGGCAAAGTTCACTCACCCCAACGGCGGCCTGTTCACTTGGGTCGAGCTGCCTGAGTACATCAACACCAACGAGATGGCAAAGCAGTGCCTGGCACGCAACGTCGCTTACGTTCCCGGCGACGGCTTCTTCCCCGATGCAGGCCACAATAACTGCATCCGCCTGAACTACTCCTGTATGCCCGAAGAGAAGATCGTTCAGGGCATGACCATCCTCGGCGAAGTCATCAAAGAGAACATCAAGAAGTAATTTCTTTTTATATTTTTGATAAGTTGAAAAAGCTCCTGCTCGGTCGAGCAGGAGCTTTCCTTTGTCCTGGGAATATGTGTTGTATTTTGTGTGGACAAATTAAATTTACTGCAATTTGCAGTAAAAGTCAATACTACAAAACTCGACATAATATTCTTGCCCGATGGAGGTGGTGTTATGTACCCTCGAATTCGGGATCTGCGCGAGGACAGAGACCTAAAACAGCGCGAGGTTGCCGAGTATCTCAACTGTTCTCAGCAGGTGTACAGCAACTATGAGCTCGGGCAGAGAGATGTTCCGAGCGAAACACTTATTCGCTTATCCCGGTTTTACAATGTGTCGGTGGACTACATACTCAGCCTGACGGATGATCCTAAGACTAACCGGTGAAGGCTTACGCACGGCAGGATAACTGCACTTTTTACTCAATTGCAAATAAAGTTTATACAAATCAAAAAAAGTGTTGCAATATACGAAACGATATGATATATTGTTAACGATATTAAGGATCGCGTCCCCCCGTGATCCGGCTCCCGAGGCCATGATGCTTCGGGAGTCTTTATTTTTTGCTTGTAAACTACGGCTTTGTGTGCTAAATTGTTTCCATCAAATATTAGAATTAAGGAGAAAATTTTATGGAAATCGGAATAAAAGGCAAGGTCGAAACGGTTGTTGACGGCAGCAACACCGCAAAATTCGTAGGAAGCGGCTCGCTGGACGTTTTCGCAACTCCGTGCATGGTAGGCCTCATGGAGCAGGCCGCTCAGATGTCAGTCGCGCCGTATCTCGGCGAGGGCGAGGGCACCGTCGGCACAAAGCTTGAGATAAGCCATGACGCTGCAACACCTCTGGGAATGAAGGTCTGGGCCGAGAGCAAGCTTATCGAGATCGACCGCCGCAGACTGGTTTTCGAGGTCAAGGCATTTGACGAATGCGGCCAGATCGGCGCAGGCCGCCACGAGCGCTTTATAATCAACAACGAAAAGTTCATCGCAAAGGCAAACGCCAAGGGAGCCAAGTGATGAAGCATTTCATCGTTCTCATCGGCAATTACGGCTCGGGCAAAACGGAGATAGCGATAAACCTCGCCGTGAACTCCGCAGCAAAGGGACTCAATACCTTGGTCATCGACCTTGACAAGGTAAATGACTATTTCCGCATGAGCGACCGCGTTGATGTGCTCAAGGAGAATAACGTTAATCTCGTTTCCCCGACCTTTGCAGGTCAGGGCGTAACGCCGAGCAATATGTCGGCCGCCGTCGCGTCGGCCTTTGCGGGCGACTGGGATCTGTGCGTGTTCGACGTTGGTGGAGATGCGGCCGGAGCAATGTCGCTCGGCAGATATCACACCGATTTTGCCGCGCTCGAGGAGGGGCAGCTTGAGGTTTACGATATCGTAAACGTGTTCCGCCCGATGTCCGAAAGCCCGGAGAAGATAGTTAAGCTCAAGGAAGAGATGGAGGGCTTTGCGCGGCTCAAGGTAACGGGCTTTGTCAATAACTCCAACCTTCTCAACTTCGCAAGCGCCGACGATATCCGTCAGGGCTATGATGTCCTGCGCGAGACGAGCGATATGACCGGCATTCCGGTTGCACATACGACCGGGCGCAAGTGCTTTCTGGAGGAGTTTCTGCGCGACGGGCGCAATCCCAAGTATATAGGCGAGCCGATCGGACTTGAAACATATATGCACCGTTCGTGGGAAGCGTTCACGAATCTCGGACTATAATGAAATCTCGAAGCATTCGCTTCGAGATTTTTTCAGCCCTCCATGATGTGCAGCGCGCGTATGGCGGCGTTTTCGATATGGCTTTGCACGTCAAAGGCGTGCTTTTCGAGATAGTCCCAGCTGCCGCAGCTCAGGTCTTGCGCTTGCAGCTCGGAAACTATCTGCGAGCAGATATCCTCGATGACCTGCGATTTAAGCACCTTTCCGTCCTCGTCGTTATCGCCGGTAAGCAAAAATTCAAGCGCGTCGGAAAGCTCTCCGAGCTTTTCAAGCCCACGCATGCCGCGCAGCAGCCATTTGTAATACGGCGCGTGACGGCGGTTTAGCAGAAAAACGGCCTCGGCTGTGTTTTTGACAAACTCGCTTACAGCGAGCATGGCGGCGCCGTCCTCGCCGCGGGCAAGGCAGCGCGCGTAGTTATATTGCCCCGACTGCGCCATAAGCGCAAGCCGCGCGGCAAGCTTTTTGCGCCGAACATCCTCGGGCATGCAGCAGGCTATATCATGACGTATGCGCGAAAACTCGCCGAGATCGTCGCGGAACACCTCGCCGCTGACCGCCTGAGCGAGCGCGTAGGAAGGCAGATACAGCCAGTCCTGCCACGTTTCCGGCGCACCGGGAAGCCCGGTGAAGCGCCGGTAAAAGTCGCTTATGCGCATAACGCCGACGCCGGCAGTGCCGAGCGCGGAAGCCTGCGAAACACGGCTGCCGAACAAGCTCCTCGTTTTGCGCGAAAGCTCGATGCCGATGCGAGCGTCGTCTGCATCTGTAAGCCACAGGCAGAAGCCAGGCTCAAAATCGTGATCGCGAGATATCTCATCGTCAAAGCCCAGGCACTGCGAACCCGAGCCTGCAAGCCCCACGGCAATGCGCCCCTCGTATTCGGGGAAGTGCTCATGGATGATGGCAGCGCCCTTTTCAGCGTATAGCCTTCGCGCCGCTTCAAGACCCTTCATTTTATCGCCTCCATGCGCTCTCTGAGCGCTTTAACGTATATGAAATATCCGAAATGGTCAAAGGTCGGAATGCACTTTAACAGCGTAAAAGCGTTGTATCCGTCGCGCGGAAGCTCCGGATCGGTGAGACAGGCGTAGGCGTTGTCGAGCGCAGGCTCTATATCCTCGTCGCGGCCCATGCGCTCGTAAAGCTCGGCGAGATTGCACCATGTTACCGCCGTGTCGTTGCCGGGGTTTTTGCATCCTTTTATGATATCAAGCGCCATGAAAAAGTGCCGCTGCGCGCTGTCATAGTCGCCAGTATCCTCAAAGGCGAGCGCCATATTGTTGTAAAGCCCGGCAAAGCGATAGTCGCCGGGGTCGAGCGTTTCGGAATAAACGCGCGAAACATGGCGGAATATCGGAAGCGCCTCGACCGATAAGCCGAGAAACTTCATCGTTGTCGCGGCGTTCAGCATGATCGTTGCGCCGGAAACGGTCGCGCCCAAACGGTGACGGCGTATAAGCTCAAGACCGCGCGCAACGGCGCTCTCGGCAGCGGCCTTGTCGCCTGTGCGGCGGTGCAGCCCCATAAGCTCACTTTGCAGCGAAAGCTCGCTTCGCCAGTCGCCGGACTGCCGCGCGGCGCTCACCCAATGTTCAATGAGCTTCTGCGCCTGCTCAAGCTGGCCGCTGTTTTGCAGCCGGTCAAGTTCTTTGACAACCTCGGGAACGTTCACGGCGCTTGCGCACGGCTCGGAGTCGGGGTGCCCTATGTACTGCGATGCGTCAAAGCAGCAAACGGGGTCTAAATATTCGGCTTTGTCCATGTTATCACCTCAAGCCTATTTTATCACCCGGCGCAAGATGAGGCAGTGGCATGCGCAACTGTTGAAAATATACCGGGCACAGGGTATAATAATTGCATGAAGAATTTTCTTATAAAAGCTTTCATATGCGTTGAGTCGGCGCTATTTTTGGCCTTCACGGCGATGGACGTTCTCGGCACAGGAGACAGCCGCTGGCTTAAATTTGCCGGGATCGCGCTGTGTTTTGTGGTTTCGGCTTTGCTGAGCGCCAGGGGCGGAGAAGTGCTCGTCACCGCAGCCGTCGGCCTATCCGCGGCGGCGGATATCCTGCTGCTTATTATGGATGCCCACTATGCCATCGGCGTTATGCTGTTTTTTGTTGCGCAAATATTATATTTTGTGCGCATTTATAGGGCAAACGGACGCAAAAGCGCGTGGCCGCTGCGGCTGTTTATGTTCATGGGAGCCGTTGCGATAATGGCTCAATTCGGCCTGCTTTCGCCGCTTGACCTGCTTGCAGGAGCGTACTTTTCTTTTTTTGCCTGCAATGTGATGCAGGCCTCCGGCTTGGAGAACAAGCTGTTTTTTGCGGGCCTTTGTCTGTTCTTATGCTGCGATGTATGCGTAGGGCTTCATAACATGCCGTCGGTTCTGCCCGATTGGCTGCAAAGCGCCGCGAGCATCGGAATGTGGACATTCTATCTGCCGTCGCAGGTGATGATAGTCCTGTCGGGAAAGGAGCGGGATGTTTATGAAAAATGCGAATAAGCTGCCAGCTATAGTCATGAGCATTGCCGTTGCGCTTGCAATTCTGACAGGATCGATAGCCGTACCTATAATAATACGTCCGTTTTATTATGCACAGATAGATCCGCTGGAGCTTGAGCGGTCGAGCGGCCTGAGCCGGGAAGAAATAATCGAGGCATACGATGAGGTGCTTGATTATTGCATCGGCGCAAGCGATGAGTTCTCGGCCGGGGTACTGCCGTTTTCGGAATCGGGAAGCGCGCACTTTGCCGACTGCCGCAGCCTCTTCATTCTCGACCTTTGGCTGTTTTTCGGCAGTATGGCCGCTATAGCGCTGCTGAAGCTTTATCGGCGGCGTCACGAAATCCCGCGTCTGCGCGGCCACGGTGCTGCCTTTTGGGGCGCAGCCGGGATCGGCGTGGTGCTACTCGTAATCGGAGCGGCAGCCGCAACGAATTTTGACCGCGCCTTCACGGTGTTCCACTCGCTGTTCTTCCCCGGCAAGGATAACTGGATCTTCGACCCTGCGCAGGATCCTATAATCACCCTCATGCCGGAGGAATTTTTCCGTAATTGCGCGGAACTCATTCTTGCGGTGCTTATTGCGGCGTGTGCAGCGATAATTATAGCGGATAAAAGAAAAGGCTATGCGAAATAACGCATAGCCTTTAGTCTGTCGAAAAAGTCCAGCCCAGCTGGGCTTTTTTGCGTTTATATGATAAAATGGTTCTGGGTGATGAAGGATGCTGGAACGCGGAAAAATGGATCGTGGTGTCGTAGAGATTGTAGATACAGAAAGTCTGGTGCCGAGAGACCATCTGCTGCGAAAAATAGATGAAGCAGTAGATTTTAACCGGCTCTATGAAATGGTGGAACCATTGTATAGCGAAGATAACGGGCGGCCCAGTGTGGACCCTGTTGTGCTGTTCAAGATGGTGCTGATCCAGCATCTGTACGGCCTGCCGTCCTTGCGGAGGACAGCGGATGAGATCAGCGCAAATATCTGCTACCGTTGGTTTTTGGGCTATACACTCCAAGAGGAAACACCGCATTTCTCCACGGTGAGTTATAATTTTCGACACCGCTTTACAGCAGAAACCGTGGACCAGGTCTTTGCGTGGATACTGGAAGAGGTGGCGGAAGCGGGATATCTGTCCCCGAAGGCAGTTTTTATAGACGGCACCCATATTAAGGCAAATGCCAATACAAAGAAGCAGATAAAAGAGCAGGTGCCTGTGGCGTCCAAGCACTACGCGAAGGAGCTGATGGCGGAGGTCAACGCGGACAGAGAGGCACACGGCAAAAAGCCGTTTGACGAGGATAACGATGAGCCGCCGACAGCACCT